>ENA-OSAE01000262-OSAE01000262.1-marine-sediment-metagenome-genome-assembly--contig:-NODE-262-length-29687-cov-46.945228_pt1 | contig 29687 bp, 30 predicted proteins | sample MGYA00237870_ERZ529317 | MGnify/ENA primary metagenome ERZ529317 (study PRJEB26369, sample SAMN03142812) | marine sediment metagenome | biome: marine; feature: borehole; material: sediment... | reverse complement strand
CCCTTCTTTTCAGTCACCTCTTGGAAACAAAACCCGAGTTAATTTTACTCATACCCTTAAGGTCGGGGCCTTCAGCGGCTAGTAGTTTTGGTAATTAGAGGTTTTCTTCAAGGCGGTACTTGCCCATCCCAAAGACGGCTCCCTTACCGACGTGCACGTATTCCCCGATCTTGAGCAGGGGCCAAAATTCGTTCAGATCTCCGGCATACGTTACGGTACCAACCAGTCCGCCCAAAGTGATCCGGGCGTCACGCCGGCCGGAATACCGGTCCCAGTCCACCCAGCGCGTGTCTTCGGAAAGCGTTTCGACTTGTGTCGCGCGCGCGATCAGGCCCGCAAAGTCCACGTCCAGTTCTTCTCCCTGGTGAAAGTACATCAGGGATGAGATCCGGCGCAGCAGTCCGCGTACCAAGACGTGAAAGGGCAGCGAGGTAACGAACCGGTTGTCGTGCTTGAGGCGGGTCATGGTCAGTAGTCGTATGCGCAACTGCTGGCGATCACCGACGGGAACGGTCTCACCGATGATTTCCGCCCCGCGAAACGACCCGGGATCGCGCACGGTGCGGTCGGAGGCGCAAAAAACGGTCTTTTCGGTCCCATCCAACCCAACGAAGTTCACGGTACGGAGTAGGTAGGGACGCCTCCCCTTACCGATACCGACGCGGCCCAGCTCATCGAGACTGACAATAAAATAGGGAAGGAATTGAATACCCTTGCCGATGAGTACCAGGTGAAAGGACAGTTTCTCGCCCGGTTTGTATTCCTGCCGGGTTTCAAGCGGTGGCTCAATAACAAAGGGGCGCGGAATGTTTTCTAAGTTGCGCAGGGCCCGGGCACCGGCGGGCGGGGCGGTTTCAAATACGTAGGCGAACGGGCAGGATTCCCGGAGCACACAGCCGTGGCATTCGTCCTGCCTTTGGGCGCAGCATATCCGGCGAAAGACCCGTCCAAATCCCCCGCGCAAGGTGGAACCTTTATAGCGGGGCAGCAGCAAACCCTCCGGCCCGGCTTCCAGTTCAACCCGGTAGCGGGCCAGGCGCAGGTTGTAAAGGCCGGAATCGGCGAGATCAGCGGGCTTCATTAACGCTTACACTCCCCAGCGTTCACGCGCCCCGGGCGGGCGCACTCCGGGTCCAAAGCGCTATGCAGCACCGGTTCAGCGCGGTAGCAGAGAATCGTCACCTTCTTCCGGGGCGGCTCCCGCCGTCCCCCCGGCAGACGCCACTTCGAGGCGGCCGATATGCACCAGTGGTTCTTCCCCGTACAGGTATTTCAGATCCAGGTATTCCAGAGCGTAGCGGATTTTGGTACGCAGACGATCGGCCTTTGTCGCTTCCAAGATGTGGTCGACATCCACGGTCGGCGTCCACCCGTAAGCGCGGGCGTGCAAATCGCATACCGCCTCCAGCAGCCGCCGCACCTCGCTTCGCGGCAGGGATTCTAGCGTGACGATATCCCGGAGGAGCGTGTTGAGCACCCGTTTGGCCGTCTCGGCCTTAGCCGCCTCGCCTTGGGCGAAAAACCGCGCCGGGATCTGGTCGGGATCGGCACGCCGCCGGCGAAGCGGCACCAAAACGGCCGGCCAGAACTCGGCGGCGATACTGAAAATGGTGTAAGTAAAGGGAAGACCGGTCTTTTCATCCGGAAAGAGAAAGTGGCCGAGGTTACAGTAGGCCTCGCTCCGGGCCGCTATACCCAGAGTGGCCACCAGTTCGAATTCGTCGAACAAAATGACCCAGCCGGCGTAACCCCGCAGCTTGATCAGTTGGGACAAGAACCGAAAATAGTCCCACACGTCAATGCGGGAGCGAAACCGCTCAATCCGGGCCGGTACGCCAAAGTTCAAGCGGTGCAGTGACTTCAACTGGCTGAGCGGCAGCCACTCCCCGGCCAGGTCGCTGTATAGTAGATGCTGCTGGTAGGTATCCCCGCCTTCGAGATAGTTGCGCAACACGAAGGAGATTTTCGGGTGCAGGTTTTGCTCGGCAAAAGCCAGTAGTTCCCCCGCCACCTCGCTGCCGGGACGCAGGTCTTGGATCAGCCCCTCCACACCCGGATCGGCGGCGTGCGGCAGATAAGTGCCGGCCACGATCTTGGGATAAACCCGGTCCAGGCGGTTAAACGGCGTTTCTTTGCTTAAGGCCACGAAGCTGACGACGAAATTTCGCTCCTGGGCCCGGTTATATACACAGTTGAGAAAGTGGGTCTTGCCCTCGCCGAAATTGCCCCGCAAAAGCAGGCACCTGGTCACCCCGGCGGCGGATGCCTCCAGGTCTTGTTCCACCTGCTCCAGCAGCGCTTCGCGCCCGTAGGAAAAAATGGCCGAAAGCCGCCGCGAAGCGACTCCCGAGCGCAAAGCCTCGACCACGCTGACCGCTTCATAGTCTCGCAAAGCGCGCACCTCCCTGTGCACCGGAAATCAGGCCGGTAAATCTTGCACACACCGGTCCAGGTCCAGGAAATCCCGGAACAGGTTCACCCGTGCACCATCGATCTCAGACTGAATCCGCAACCAAAGCGCCTCGTAGGATTTTAACCCCGCCTGTTCATTATCGACCAGTTCCCGGTGGAAACCCAGCACAATGAACAAATGATGCAGCATGTCGATTTCGTCAATTAATTGCCGCACACTCTCGTAGAATTCAACACGAGCCGCCCGGCTGTAGAGCAGCCGTCCGGTCTCCTTGCGGCTCAGCAGCACCTCCAGGTGGTCCAGAACGATAAAGAGCCCGGTCTTGCCAGCCAGCCGGGCCAATTCCACAAGGGACCGCAAAAACAACCGCGCGTTATAACGGTCCGCCCGGGTAAAGACGTGAAAGCGCCGCATCTCCCGCAGCAATACCGGCTCGCCGCGTATCCAGGCGAAAAGCAACGCCCTCTCCTCCGGAGCCAGCTGCCGTTCGGCGGCGCCCAGGGCTTCCGCCGCGAGTTGGAGAACGACCGTGGCGAAGCTGCGGTTCAGCAACTTATTGCGAAACAGATCCCGTTCCAACCGCTCCCGAACCTCGCGCCGCAACATCACGGGAACGCGCCCGTGGAAGGTCCCGGCCCAGTCAACGAAGTTCGTGCCCGCAGGAATCTCCCGGGGATCGTAACCCAGGTCCCGGATCACAAAGCGGCAGTAATCATCAATAAGCCCGGCCAGATCGAGTTCACCGACCGCCGCCTGATAGAAATGATTAAAGAGGTGCACCCTGGCCACCGCCGCGGCGTCGACCTGGGCGGTGAGGTAGCCACTCTCCTCCGCCAGCCGGGTCAAGGTGCGCAAAAAATCTCCTCGCCTACTTCCCTCACTATCCATAACCAGTTTGACTTTGCTGCCACCCGCCTTGATGAACCCTTCCAAGTATTCATTCTGCATAAACTCCGCCAGTGAATGGGCCATGTCATCCACCTCCTCCCCTGGTGAAACGCAGACTCCCGTAACGATGCTCGCGTCCCTGAGCGTCAAAAACGACAAATGTTCGCGCCTGGCCGCGCCTGGGAGTACTGCCCAACACCAGGCGTCGCCCGTCCGAGGCGGTAAAAACATCCATCACAAACAACCGGTGCAGATCAAAAGCGAACATGTGGCGCGGATACTCGCGGCTCTGAACAGGCAAGGGAGTGAGGTATTCGTACACCTCCTGTAAAGGGATGTCGAGATCGCCGCGCAGGTCACGCCCCTGTTCCATCCGGCGGACGGCCAAAACGGCGTCGTACACGCGGGCCAGGGAGTCAATAAACCGGACGGCGTTAAACCTTTCGCGATAAAGCCGGGCCTTGAGGTCTTTGAGATGAGCGGCCAGCGCCCTGGGGCGGAGGATGTGCACCACCCGGTTGTTGATCTCGATTGTACCCCGCTCGGGATACACCTTGACGCGGAAGGGGAAAACCTCATACGACGGAAAGTGCCCACTGACCTTCAAGTCCTGCGCCCGGCAGGCCGCCACAAACTCGGGCTCGAACTGGTTCCGAAGATAGTCCGCGACGTCGAAAGCCGGCAGCCTTTCTTTCAACCCGGCCAAAGTCTCCCGCTGCTTGTTAAGCGCCGCCTCGAGCCAACCGATCGACCGCTGCGCCTGTTCCAGATTTCCCTCGCGCAACGCCCTTTCCAGCCGGCTGAGGTGCGCAGAGGCTTGCCTTCTCTTCTCCAGCAACTCCCGGCGCTCGGCGCCTAAATCCTGATCTAAAAACGCGTCTAAAGTCACGAAAAATATCACTCCCGTCCGTGCGCATCATAACATTAAAACATTACGTTATTCTACATGTTGTCTCTTTCTTCCTTTGCGGGCCGCAATATTTGGCCGTCCGTTTTCCCTAACCGGCACGGCGGGCCGAATGCGCCCTCGTTCTTGCGGGCACTGCGGCCTGCCGGAAAAGGTAGTCAACGAGGGGATCGCCCCCGCCAGGCGGCTTAAACCAACCCGAGCGCCGTCTTGACTTCGGCGCAAGTTTCTTCCCAGTCGCACTCTTCGCAGAATGCCGCCAGCCATTCCTTGGGCGTGGCCATCACTTTAGCCTTAACGTCATGCCAGCGCACCTTTGACCCGACTTCGACACCGAGGCGTGCGGCCGCTTCCGCATCCATTTTCCGGATTTTTTTGTCTGCCCCCGGCGTTGCCACGCACTTTCCCTCCCGGACCGTCGGGCAGGCGCGGCAGATGTCGTCCGCGCCTTCGACCACTTCTATTTCCTCGCCCTCCGTGGCCCTGCGCACCACGTCCTCCAGGTTTTCGACAAATCCCCGACTGTAGCCCTCGCCCCGGTAAAAGTGCAGGCAAATCAAGTGGTGACCCCTCAACCTGATCATGCAAGACACCCCACTTTCTCAGCCAACTGTTTTCAGGTTCCACATACCCACGGCCTACACCTTGCCGGGCACATACCCTGCCCGCAGCGGCCGGCAACCAGGCGGTTATGTTGGTGCGCGGCTTCGATCCGCTTGTCGCCGAAACTGCCCCACCTTTGCAAGCCTCGCACGGACTCACCCGAGGTCAGTATCTGTTTAGGTTTAGGAGATCACGCAAATACTGAACAGGTTGCGGAATTTCGCCATATTGGCCAGCCGGCGCCAAGTCCGGCTCAATAATGCCCTGTTCCTCCAGGATGAAATAACAGTCACCGTAGCTAGCGGGCGCCCGTTCGGCCACCCGGGCGGCAATATGATTGCAGATCGCTTGCGCCGCCTCGGCCGCCACAATCAGTTGTTACTTGGCCGCGGAGGTGACGGTTTCATCTCCGAGGTAATCTCCTTTTGGCATAAGCGCGTACTGGTTCAACAACCTTATGGCCCGGCAAATATCGGTCGCTCTTTCACGTAAGACATAGCCCCCCTCCAGCCGACTCCCGTTTCAGCGTTATCCCGCGTGCACCGTTTTCCAAAACCTTCAACAACTTAACTTTAGGTTACGGGTTAGATGATAGCATTGTCAAGGAAGGATGCCGTCTCGCATTGTTTGCCTGGCGTCCACCCGGGCCCGTCCGCAACCGGGCAACCCCGAGCCTGTCCTTAACACGCTCACACGAACCACAAAAAATAATGCCGGTCTTGTGATATAGTGGTATTCTGAGCAAGACCATATCACCGGAGGTTTAACGATGCCTTTTGACGGTTTGGTCCTGGCGGCGGTGCGCCGCGAACTGGAGCGCGAGCTAGTAGGCAGCCGCATCCAACGGGTACACCAGCCGGACAAGATGACTCTGCTGCTGCAACTGCGCACGCCGGGGCAAAGCCACCAACTGTTGCTTTCGGCCCACCCACAGCACGCCCGGGTGCACCTGACCACGAGGCGCTTTAACAATCCGTCCGTGCCGCCGCTCTTCTGCAGCGTGTGCCGCAAGCACCTCGAAGGCGGCCGCGTGGAGGCAATCGTTCAGCCCGAACTGGAACGTGTGCTGCGGCTCGTGGTCGGCGTACGCGACGAACTGGGGGAGATCGGACAAAAGACCGTGGTCACCGAGATCATGGGCCGACACAGCAACATCATCCTGGTGGACGAGGGCACCGGGAACATCCTGGACGCCATCAAGCGCTACGGGCATGCGGTCAGCCGCTACCGGGAAGTGGCGCCCGGACTGCCTTACCTGGCACCGCCCCGCGAAAAAGCCGATCCGGTCGGAATTCCGGTAGAGCGTTTCGCCGCCCTGCTGCTGGAAAGACCCCTGGAACTCCCGGTGTGGAAGGCCTTGCAGCAGACCTTCGAGGGTTTGAGCCCCCTGACCGCCCGCGAGGTGGTTTACCGCGCCGGCGTAAACCTCGATTTGGCCCTGGAATTCTGCGGCGAACGGGAACTGGTGCTGGTGTGGAAGGCGCTGGGCAATCTTCTGGCAGACGTGGCCGCCGGACGGTTCGTGCCCACCCTGGTTCCCGGCCCAGATGTTTACGCCGACTTCGCGGCCGTCCCGGTTACACACCGGGAGAGCATTTCCGTTCCCGAAGGGATAAACGCCCTGGTGGACCGCGTATTTGCTTTCCGGGCCCAGAGTGAGCATATAGCCACCACCCGGAACAGCCTCTTGAGCGCCATCGCCCACCGGCGCAAGCGCCTGGAAAAGCGCTTGGACGCCTGCCGGCAGGCCGCGGCCGACACCAAGAAGGCCGAAAAGTTTAAGACCATCGGGGAAATTCTAACGGCCAACCTTTACCGCTTGCCAAAAGAAGGCACCGACCGGGTGGTGCTCGAAAACTTCTACACCGGCGAGCCCGTGGAGATCCAAATGGACCCCCGCCTCTCCCCCAGCCATAACGCCCAGGTCTATTTCAAACGGTACCACAAGCTGCAGAAAGGAGCGGAAAGGGCACAAGCGGAGTTGGCGGAACTGGAAGCGGAGGCGGCCTACCTGGAGGCCTTGGAGACGGCGGTTCGGCTGGCCGAAACGGCGGCCGACCTGCACGAGATACGCGATGAACTGGTTGCGGCGGGGTACCTCCGCGACAAACCGGCCGTGGGACCGACCGGCAAGACCAAGGCCCGAGTCAAACCCCAGCCCCTGGAATTAAAAGCCGCTGACGGATCAACGGTGTACATCGGCCGGAACAACCGGCAAAACGACCTGGTCTTCCGCTTGGCCCAGCCGGACGACGTGTGGCTGCACACCCGGGATCTCCCGGGCGCACACGTGGTCATCCGCACCGGGGGGCGGCCCGTCAAGCCCGAGGTCCTGGAACAAGCCGCTGCGTGGGCGGCGTGGTTCAGCAAGGCACGCCACGGGAAAAAGGTGCCGGTAGACTACACCCTGCGCAAGTACGTGCAAAAACCGAAGGGTGCCCGGCCCGGATTCGTCACCTACACCAACGAAAAGACGGTGCTGGTTGATCCCCGCCCGGTGGAGGAGTAAATCAGGCGGACGCCAGCGCTTCTTCGTGGATGCGCACCGTTTCCGCATCGCGCAAAACAAAACGGATCCTTTTGACCGATTTAAGCACCGGAATGGTTTCCACGATGGCCCGGCAGGCCACTTCGGCCGCCTCCCTGACCGGGTAACCGAAGGCCCCGGTGGAGATGGCCGGAAAGGCGATCGAGGATATTTCGTACCGGTCGGCAAGCTTCAGGGCATTCCGGTAGCAGTCGGCCAGCAGCCGGTCGGACGGCTTATCCACGCCGTAAACCGGCCCCAGGCAGTGGATCACGAAGCGGTTCGGCAGTTTGTGGGCACTCGTGAGCACCGCCTGGCCGGGCTTGATCGGCGCCAGCGGCCGGCATTCTTCGGCCAAACCGGGTCCGGCCGCCCGGTGAATGGCACCGGCTACCCCGCCGCCCGGCCGGAGTTCGGCGTTGGCCGCGTTGACCACCGCGTCGAACCCCACCTGCTGCGTGATGTCCCCCTGTACACACTCTACCTGCACACCGTTTATCGTCCGCGCCACGACAATCCCCCTCCCCTACCGCTTCTTGGCGTTCAAGGCTCGCACCAGTTATTTCCTACTCGATCTCGATTTTCCGGCGTGTCTTGGCTTCAGACTCCTGTTCGCGCACCAGCATTTGGTCCAGCAGGCAGCGTGCGGCCAGTAACGTTTCCCGCCGGGCATTGCGCAGGTGGCGCGCTACCGGCACCGGCAGCACGGCCGAAAAGGCCGCTTCCATCATCCGCGGCAGCAACAAAAGCCGCCCCGCCGGACAGGCCGCGCAAGCGGATCCTGTCTTTCCCGCCGGGCTTCCCGTTTCCGCATAACCGGTGGCCCGATCTCTTCCCGCGTCTACCCTTTCCTGTTCATGGTGCACCGTGAATCTCACCTCCAAACCGGATTTTCAGTACGCCGTCCTCCAGCCCGGCGCTCGTGGCTTTCCGGCCGACCAGCGCCCGCGGCAGCAATACGTTCCGCTTGAGTCCCCCCACCTGAATCTGCAGTTCATCACCACGTTGCGCCAGGGAAACGGCGCCCTTTTCGACGAAAGGCAGCCTGATGGAAAGCAGGTAGCCCTGCCCGTCCTTTTCGATCGCCTGGGAAAAGCCCCGGTAGAAAAGTCGGGCCGGGTCCTCCGCGCCGAAGCAGGCCCGGGCCAATTGTCGCAAGGCGGTCAACCCCACCACCTCGTGGTCGAAGAGGGGAGCCCGGAAAACCGGCAGGGGATAAAAACTCTCCTCAATGACCGTTACGTACTTTTCCTGCAAATCCTTCCAGCCCCGGAAATAATCGTCTCGCACCCCCTCGGGCAGCAGGCGGTTGATGACAACCCCGTCGGTGGGAAAACCGAACAGGTTGAAGTAGGTGAAACTGCGACAGGCCTCCTTGATGACCATCTTTTCCGCGTTCACGACCAGGCGCAGACTGCTTTTTGTGGCGTCGGTCAGCAAAGCGTGCATTTTTTCCAGTTCCCGAATGAAGGCGGCCGCCGTATCCAACACGTCCACCGTCGGCAGCGGCACGCTTACCAGCGGCTGGGCCACTGGCCGGACCACCTTCAGCACGGCCCGCTGCACCGGAAAGATCCGCTCCAACCACCACCGGGCCAAATCCGGGTAGCTCAACAACCGCAGGGTCTCCCCGGTCGGCGCGCAGTCCATGACGATGACGTCGTACTTTCCTTCCTCGTAGTGCCGTTTAATCTCCAGCAGGCAGAATAGTTCTTCCAGCCCGGGGAAAACGACCAACTCATCCACCGAGATCTCGCTCAAAGTCTCGTTCATCTGTTTACTGCGGAATAGGGCGGCAAGATAATCCCTGATCTTGCCCCAGTTGCGCTCGAGTTGGCGCAGCGAATCAACCTCCTGGGCCCAGAGGTTGGGCGCCACCGCCACCGGCTCCGGACCAATGGGCCGGTCAAAAGAATCGCCCAGACTGTGCGCCGCATCGGTGGACAACACAATGGTACGGTAGCCCAGTTCGGCCGCCCGCAGGGCGGTGGCCGCCGCCACACTGGTCTTGCCTACGCCGCCCTTGCCGGTGTATACGATAATCCGCACGGGCGCATACACTCCTTTGGCCCCTTTGAATCCCATTGTAGCCTATGCGGCGCCCATGAGAAAAGCCCCCGCTCAGGCACGGGCCCGGCTGCTCTATTCCGCCGCGCCGGTCGCGGCCCCATAGCGCTCCCCGACGGCCCGGACGTGTGCCGCAGCAGTCGTCTGCCCCTTCTCCTCGAGGTAGGCGGCGTAGCGCTCCAGGCCCGGAAGGGTGAAGCAGGCCGCAAAGGTCAGATCCGGCACGTCCTGCTCGCCGGGCACGGGCAGGGCGGCCTCCTGCCGGCGGAGCACTTCCCCCAGGGCCAAAATGTAAACCATCAGGTGGATCTTGGCGGTGTCCGGCAGCATCAAATCACCGAAAAAGCCCCGGAAGTTATCCACCGCCTGCCGGTCCGCCTCCGCATACTCCCGGCCCGGGCCTTCCAGCCACGCGTCGAGCACCGCACAGAACGCGGGCGTGAACAAGGCGTAATCCCGGTCCCAGGCGCTCTCGGCCAGCAACCACCACCACTCCTGATCACCGGCCTTCTTATCCAACCGGGACGCCAGCGCGGCGCAAAGCTCTTTCCCCGACTTTGCCGGCATAGCGTCCAGCCCGGTTACGCCCGCCACCTGGAACAGAGAACACCAGAGCCCGTCAAAAACGGTGTAGGCGGGCACTGATAAGGGGATTTCGCCCTTGACCAGCATGCTCAGTACCGGGGCGGCGGCCTCCCACACGCCCTGGGAAAGACGCTGCGCCAGAGACGGGTAGCGCTCCACCAGGGCCATAAACTCCTTCGCGGCGGAATCGTCCCCCGGTTCTGCCGTGCGCATTTCGGCCGCCAGACGGTTTAATTCTTCGTGCGCCCGCAACGTTTCGGCCACCGAAAGCCGGGCCACGATAAACCAAAACGGACTATCATGCGCCGGGAAACCTTCTATTTCCAGGTAAAGCGCCAGGAGAAGCGCCGCCAGATCCTCGGGCGCGTACTGCCGGCGGCGAAGCCCCCGCCACAGCCTCGTAATCATCACCTGGCGGTCGTTCGGCCCGGTGTGCTCCGCCAACCACGAGGAAATGACGTCACTCAGCCGCGCCGCCCGGTCCTGGTCGGCGGTTTCGGATTCCGGCACCGCCGCGTCCAGCCTCTTGAGCAAATCATCCACGTCCTGGGCGCCAAGGCGCAGGTGCCGGAAATACTCATCATCCTGCAAAAGACGGTCAAACGCCACCCCGTTTTCGGCAAGGGCATTTTCGGCGCCGGCGTCGTCCCCGGCCAGCGCCTCGCGGATGCGGCGCAACGCCGCCTCCAGCGCCGCTCTTTCCGGCAAAACCTCTTCCGCATCCTCATGGGGCTGCAGTCCGCCACACGCCGCCAGCGCCTTGGCAAAAGCCGGAGTGAGCCACCCACCTTCCCACTGCCGCCAAAAACGATAAAGCCCGTCCACTTCGGACTGGCAACACCGCTTAAACTTTTTCCCGCTGCCGCAGGGACACGGCTGGTTGCGCTCAAAGTCAAAAAGTTTGGTCAAGCTTTTCCCACCTTTGTTTTTTACCCCTAAAACTTCGGCGGCAGCTCCCACCATTCCTTCCGCGGATGCTCATTCCCGCCTTTTTCAGTCATCCACTTTGCGGTTTTCCTGCCTGCTCCGGTGGCACCAAGGCTGTTCTTCCAAGGGGACCGCCGTTTCGGGCGACACACCGTGCCGCCAAAGGTACACCCAAGCCTTGACCAACACTCCGGTTTCCTCCATAACTACTTCAAGCATTTCCCTTTTGTACAGGTAACCCTCATCCTCCAACCGGTCCAAAGCGGCCAGAGTGGGTTCGTCTATCTGGTACAACTCGCCACGCACTACACTGTTCTGCTCCCGGACCGCCCCGGGAAAAGCGGGGGACACCTGGTAAAGCCCGACGTGCTTAACCCGTGCGGGGCCAAGAAAGCGTGCGGTTCGGAGAAATCCATGATTACACCCGCCACGCATCAGGGTGCCGTAAACGAATACCAGAGTGGACACAGGCCCTCTCTCCCGCAATTGCGCTCGCCACCGCAACCTTTACTAAAACTACGGAGCCGACATTCACGAGCCGCCACGCGGCCTCCCTTCATGACAGGCCGGTCAGCCCTTGCCAACACCTCCGGCAGGCTCCCTACCGACGAGACCGTCACGCGGCCTCTTTTCACGGCAGGCCGGTCAGTACCCGGTCAACCCAACCACCAACGGCACCAGACCGACAAGCCCCATCCAGGCCAACGGCGTGCGCGGCCCTACGAAGGCCAAAGTCACCAGGCTCAGCAAGGCGATACCGATGATGATCCGTAACACCCTCCGCCCAAACGTCAAATTCGACCGCATACGCGAGCAAACTCCCTCATAAAGTTTTCTGTTCAGTAGCGCACGGTGAAGTCGGTATAAGTGCCCGTAGGAGTATCCCAGCGGACCTGGACGGCGCGCACCCGCGCTTCCGGCGGCCCCTGGTGGCACCAACTGATCAGTTCCTCAACTGCTTTCCGATCGCCTTCAAACTCAGCTTGTACCGATCCGTCGGGGCAGTTTCTGACCCACCCCTTGACCCCGCGCTTGCGGGCTTCTTCCTGGGTAGTCCAACGAAAATACACGCCTTGCACCTTACCGGTTATGGTAACCAGCGCCCTCACCTCGGACAAAGGTAAGCACCTCCTCTCCTCCCGGCGGTGCCGCAACGGCAGCCAGCCCTAAGCACAAGCTTTTTTGCGGCATGCCCTCTCAGATAACAAACATTCCCATAAAATCATTAACTGCCGTCTTTTCCAGGCGTTCTTGGTCCAAACACAAGGTCATTATAGCCTCTACCTGTTTGGGCGGGAAACGGGTAGCCAGGCAATCCTTGAATTTGGCTTCCACCGCCGGGAAACCCTCCGCCCGGCGGCGGCGGTGGCCGATGGGGTATTCCACCTCCACCTTTTCACTGCTACTGCCATCGGAAAAGTGTATCTGCACGGCATTAGCGATAGAACGTTTATCGGGATCGTAGTATTCACGGCTGTAACGCTTGTCTTCCACCACCTCCATTTTGTCGCGCAAGGCGTCAATGCGGGGGTCAGCCGCCACGGAATCTTCGTAGTGCTCCGCGGTTAATTCCCCAAAAATCAGGCCAATGGCCACCATGTACTGCAAGCAGTGATCACGGTCTGCCGGGTTGTACAGGGGGCCGGTCTTGCTGATAATGCGAATGGCAGGTTCTTGGGTAAACAAGGTGATTTTTTCGATTTCCTCCAAGCGCTCTTTGACCTGATCGTGGAGCTTGATAGCACACTCTACTGCGGTTTGCGCATGAAACTCGGCCGGGAAGGAGGCCTTAAACAGGATGTTCTCCATAACATACGATCCATAGGGGCGTTGGCGTTTAAGCTTTTTGCCTTGGAATAAAACATCGTAAAAACCCCACTTTGGGGCGCTCAGCACGCTGGGCAGTCCCATCTCTCCTTTTAAGGCCATCATGGCCAACCGCACACCGCGGCTACTGGCATCACCGGCAGCCCAGGACTTGCGCGAACCTGTATTGGGCGCATGGCGGTAAGTGCGCAAACTATGCCCGTCCACCCAAGCATGGGACAGGGCGTTAATAATTTCTTCCTTGGTGCCCCCCAACAGGTAAGCGGCCACGGCCGTAGAAGACACCTTAACCAGTACCACGTGATCCAGGCCGACACGGTTGAAACTGTTCTCCAGCGCCAGTACACCCTGAATCTCGTGGGCCTTGATCATGCAGTGCAGCACGTCGCGCATGACCAAAGGCGGGCTGCCTTCGGCAACACGCCGGCGACTGAGGTGGTCTGCCAGGGCCAAAATCGCCCCCAAATTGTCGGAGGGATGTCCCCATTCGGCCGCCAACCAGGTGTCGTTGAAATCCAGCCAACGCACCAGCGTACCGATATCGAAAGCCGCCTTAACCGGATCCAGTTCAAACTGGGTTCCAGGCACGCGGGAGCCATGCGGCACCACCGTGCCGGGAACAACCGGCCCCAAGTGCTTGGCGCACTCGGGAAAACGCAAGGCCAGCACGGCACAACCCAAGGAATCCATCAAGCAGTAGCGGGCGGTCTCAAAAGCCTCTTTGCTGTCAATCTGGTAATCGACGACATAATCGGCGATGTCCGCCAGTTCCTGATCCGGATCAGGGCGGATATTATTGTCAACATTGCGGGTAATCATTTCCGGCCTCCCCCCACAAGCTCATAAACGCAAAGTTTAGACTCGTTCTTCAATCGGTATATACGCTCGCGTCTCCGGACCGATGTACTCGGCACTAGGCCGGATCAGGCGGTTATCGCTGCGTTGTTCTACAATATGCGCCGCCCAGCCGGCAACACGCGAACAAGCAAAAATCGGGGTAAACAACGGTGTCGGCACGCCCATAAAATGGTAACAAGAGGCAGTGTAAAAATCTAAGTTGGGGAATAGCCTCTTTTTCTCCCACATCACCTGTTCGATCGCTTCGGAAATAGCAAACAGTTCGGTCTTGCGGACCTCCTCGGCAAGCCGCTTGGACCAATATTTGCTCACCGGCGTTCGCGGATCGCCCTCGGTGTAGACGGGATGACCGAAGCCCATAATCTTCTCCTTCCGCTCCAAAGCGTCCAGCACGCTCTGCCGGGCTTCTTCCGGAGCTTCAAAACGCTGGATCAACTCCATCGCGGCTTCGTTCGCCCCACCGTGCAGTGGTCCGCGCAGCGTACCGATGGCCGCCGTGACGGCGGAGTAAAAGTCAGACAAAGTGGCGGCACAAACCCGCGCCACAAAGGTAGAGGCGGCAAACTCATGCTCGGCGTAAAGAATCAAGGATACGTTCAAGGCTTGGCGGTGCAACTCATTGGGGGGCGCACCATGCAGCATATGCAGCAAGTGCCCGGCGATAGTGTCGTCATTCGTATGCGGGTCGATGCGCACACCATCGTTTGCATAGCGATACCAATAGCAGATGATGGACGGGAAGACGGCCAACAGGCGCTCGGCCACCTCATGCTGCCGGCTGAAGTCCCGTTCCGGCTCTAAGGTGCCCAGCATGGAACAACCCGTACGCACCACATCCATAGGATGAGCGTCGGCCGGGATCCGTTCCAGCACCTCTTTCAGTGGCCCTGGCAGCCCGCGCAGAGTTTGCAGTCTTAGCTTATAAGCATCCAGCTCCGCCCGGGTGGGTAAATGGCCGTAGAGCAGCAGGTAGGCCACCTCTTCAAAAGTCGCCTTCTCCGCCAACTCCAGAACAGAATAACCACGGTAGGTGAGTCCCACGTTTTCTATTCCACAAGTGCAAATGGAAGTCCTGCCCGCCGTTACACCCCGCAAACCACCAGTTGCTTTTTTAGCCATAAAACTTATTTCCGCTCCTTTCGCAAAAATAGTTCGTCAAGTTTTTGTTCATAATGGTGGTAATTCAAAAACTCATAAAGCTCCATCCGCGTCTGCATTATGTTCAGGACTTCTCTCTGGGTACCCTGTTCGCGCAAAGTTTTATAGACCTTAAGCGCCGCCATGCTCATGGCCCGGAAGGCCGACAGGGGATAAAGCGCCAGCTTCACGCCGACTTTGTTTAATTCCTCGGTGGTGAACAGCGGCGTCACGCCAAACTCGGTGATGTTGGCCAACACCGGCACCCCCACGGCTTCAACAAACCGTTTATACTGTTCCAGCTCCTGGACGGCCTCAGGAAAAATCATATCCGCTCCGGCCTCAACATACAAGCAGGCGCGCTCGATTGCCGCCTCCAACCCCTCTACCGCCAAAGCATCGGTGCGCGCCATAACGACAAAGCTGTCGTCGGTTCTGGCGTCCACCGCCGCTTTGATGCGCTCCACCATTTCTTCTTTGCTGACGACGAACTTACCAGGGCGGTGACCGCAGCGCTTGTTAGGCACCTGATCCTCCAAGTGGATGCCCGCCGCCCCCGCCTTGATCATCTGCTGCACAGTGCGCGCAACGTTCAAAACACCGCCCCAGCCGGTATCGGCATCCACCAGCAGCGGCAGATCGGAGGCGGAGGTGATGCGCCGCACGTCTTCCAGCACGTCATTGAGGCTAGTCATCCCCAGATCCGGCAAGCCGTAGGAAGCATTAGCCACACCGGCCCCGGAAAGGTACAGCGCGCGGAATCCCACCCGCTCGGCCATTATGGCGGCGTAAGCATTGATAACACCAACCACCTGCAGGGGTGACTCCTCAGCGACCGCACGGCGCAAACGGGCGCCTGCGGAAACATTCTGGGACATAATTGCCTCCTTAAATAAAAAAGATTTTCGCCCTATCCCGGCATTTTTCCGGTTCTGGACAGTCTCAAAACCTGCTCTTGGGGTAACCCAATTTACAGAGAGCTTCTTTAACTTCATCGAGGGCGTCCGGGTTGTCAATGGTCGGCGGCACCTCGTACTCGGCCCCGTCAGCCATCTTGCGTATAGTACTGCGCAAAATCTTGCCCGAGCGCGTTTTGGGCAGGCGTTTCACCACGGCAACCTTTTTAAACGCGGCCACAGGACCAATTTGGTCTCTTACCAATTGAATGACCTCGGCCACAATTTGTTCGTGGGGCCGCTTAACACCCGCTTTGAGCACCACGAAACCAACCGACAGTTCGCCCTTAAGCTCATCCGCCACTCCCACCACGGCACATTCGGCCACATCCGGGTGGGAAGAAATCACTTCCTCCATGGCCCCCGTGGACAAGCGGTGCCCTGCCGTATTAATAACGTCATCAATGCGGCTCATGATCCAGAGGTAACCGTCCTCGTCCTTATAGCCGGCGTCTCCCGTCAGATAATAGCCGGGGTAGCGATCCAAGTAGAATTTTTGGTAATACTCATCGTTATTCCACAAGGTCATCAGGCACCCTGGCGGTAACGGCAATTTGATCACTATATTACCGAACTCCCCGGCAGCCTTGACGCGGCCCTGTTCATCGAAAATCTGCACGTCGTACCCCGGCACCGGCTTGGTCGGAGAACCCGCCTTGATCGGTAATTTCTCTATCCCGAGACAATTGGCGACAATAGGCCAACCGGTTTCTGTCTGCCACCAGTTGTCGATCACCGGAACCTTCAATATATCTTGGGCCCAATTCAAGGTATTCGGGTCGCACCGTTCCCCGGCCAGAAAAAGGGTACGGAAGTCGGAAATAGAATAGCGGTCAAGATACCTGCCTTGCGGATCCTCGCGCTTGATAGCCCGAATCGCCGTAGGTGCCGTGAACAGGGCGCGGACCTTGTGCTGGGAAATTACACGCCAAAAGGCTCCTGGATCTGGCGTGCCCACCGGCTTACCTTCATAAACGATGGTAGTATTGCCGTTTAACAGGGGGGCATAAACGATATAGGAATGCCCCACAACCCAACCCACATCAGAAGCCGCCCACCACACTTCGCCCGGCTGCATACCATACACATTCTTTATGGACCACTTTAAAGCCACGGCGTGCCCGCCGTTGTCGCGCACAACTCCTCTTGGACGCCCGGTTGTACCGGAAGTGTAAAGTATATAGAGGGGATCAGTGGCGGCAACAGGCACGCAATCTATCGGCTTAGCTTCAGCCATTACCTCCTGCCAATCCAGGTCACGCCCGGGCCGCAGCACCGCCTCGGCCTGCGGGCGCTGCAGGATAATGCAGCGCGCCGGTTTCACCGTGCTGATTTCGATAGCCTCGTCCAGGAGCGCCTTGTAATCTATTATGCGTTTGCCCTCAATGCCGCAGGAGGCGGAAACAATTAGTTTGGGCTTGGCGTCATCGATCCGGGAGGCCAGCTCGCGCGCCGCAAAGCCTCCGAACACCACGGAATGAATGGCGCCAATCCGGGCACAGGCCAGCATGGCAACCACCGCCTCGGGCACCATCGGCATGTAGATGACAACCCGGTCGCCTTTTGTTATTCCCTGGCCGATCATTGCCCCGGCAAAACGGGCTACCTGATCAAGCAAATCCTTGTAGCTCAGCGCCCTGACCACACCCGTAACCGGGCTGTCGTAAATCAACGCTGTTTGGTCTCCCCGACCGGCTTCGATATGTCGATCTAAAGCGTTGTAACAGGTATTCAGCTCTCCGCCCACAAACCAGCGGTACAGCGGCTTTTTCGAATCATCCAAAACCTTGTCCCACTTCTTAAACCAGTGAATGTCCTCTGCCGCTTCTGCCCAGAACCCCGCCGGATTATCGATAGAATACCGGTAGATCTCTTCGTACTTGCTCATCATTGATTCCTGACCCCCCTCCCCGCTGCTAATATTGATATAATGATTAATATAATGTTATCTGATTGGGTTGTACGGCAAGAGGACGGCCGTAAATGGCAAAAACCACCCCCTAAAATGCTATAAAGGGTGGTTGATTGCCGCCTTAGCCGAGTGAACAGCGACACCCCGCACTAAAAAACAAAAACGCCGCCGTTCAAGACGGGATTTCGACCGCTGAGCGCCACATAACCCCCAAGAAGGCGCAAGGAGAAGCCTCCTCGCCCCACCGCCTCTTTCCGCTATTTTGCTCTTGGATGTGTTTTTGGATGGTGGGAAGCGTCGTCAAAACGGATCGTCTTGAGTCTTTCAGCAACCGCATACGCCTCTTCGGCGGTGGCGGCAATTTTTTCAGTTGCAGCAACTTCTATTTCAGCCAAATTGCTTATCTCTTCGGCTTCGGCGATTAAACCTTCAGCCAGCTTTCCTAGCTCTTGCCGCACTTTTTGCACTTGGTTGCTAAATTCATTAAAGACAAGCTCGTTTCCTTCTACCCGGTGTTTCCGGAACGGGTTAATGCGCTTTTGCCGCTGATCGGCAAGCTCCGGCACCTGAACCTGGCCCCCGCCATACCTTTTCCGCAACCCCTTTACGCCGCCACCGGCGCTTTAGCCCGGGATCCGATAACGGTGCTCCGCGCTTGTATCGTGATGGCCCGCTTGGCCGAGCACAGTGTGACCCGGTTCAGCACACGTTTGGCCCGTGCTTGTTGCTGGCGGTGTTGTGTGGTTTCGACCCGGACCGGGAACAAACTCCCGGCGTGAGCACTTTCTACGACTTTTTCAGCTGGCTGTGGCTAGACCCCGGGTGTTTCTTCTTGGCTTACGTCCACGCCGACTATCAGCGTGTGGTGCTCGCGGATCGTCCAGAGTTTCCTTTCGCCCTCACGCATTTTCTCGACCTCCGGTAGTTATGGAGTTGTTATGGCTTTAAATCCTTCTGATCCTTCATTGGCTCAAGCACACAGTCGGACCGCCGGAGAACGGTCATTTCGTTAAACTGCCAAACTGCACAAAACCTCCGTGAGAAGGGTAATCAAGGTACCCCCCGATTTCTTCCATCTCTGGGGCGGGTATTCGCAGGAACGCCTCCACCACGCGCGGGTCGAACTGCCGGCCCGCTCCCCGGCGCAGCTCCTCGATTGCTTCTTCGGCTGTAAGCCCGCGCCGGTAAGACCTGTCGGAGGTCATGGCGTCGTAGGCATCGGCCACGCGGATGACCCGCGCCAGGAGGGGGATCTCCTCCCCCGCCAGGCCCTCCGGGTAGCCCCCGCCGTCGTAGTCCTCGTGGTGGTGTCGCACGGCCGCGACCACCTCCGCCGGAAACCTGGCCGGCTCCAGAATCCTGGCCCCCGCCACAGGGTGGCGCTTAATCGCCTCCCACTCCGCCGGATCAGGGCGTCCGGGCTTCAAAAGAATGCTTTCGGGCACGCCGATCTTGCCTATGTCGTGCAGCAGCGCGGCCAGGTAGAGATGCTCCTGTTGTTCATCGCTCAGGACGAGCGCCCGGGCGCACGCCCGCGCCAGCCGGGCCACCCGCACCGAGTGCCCCCGCGTGTAGGCGTCCTTGGCCTCCAGGGCCGCCGCCAGCGCCTGCAGAGCGCTCAGGTAGTACTGGCGCAGGGAGGCGTAGAGGCGGGCGTTTTCCAGCGCCAGGCCCACCTGGCCCGCCACGGTGGCCAGATACCCAACCTCCTCCTCCGACCAGCGCCGCGGTTCCGGAGAGCACACCTTCAGGGTGCCCAGCACCTTCCCTCCCGCCTTTACCGGCGCCACGGCCACCGCCCGCATCTCGGATGCGTAACAGGGCAGTTGCATGCCGGGCCCGGCAGCGGTTATATCGTCCACGGCAAACGGCTCCCCTCTCCGGAGCGCCTCGCCCAGCAGGCTACCCTCCGGCCGGACCCGGCCCACCTTTTGCTGCAGCTCCGCGCTCATGCCCAGACTGGCCTTGAGCACCAGTTCGCCCGTCTCCTCGTCAAGCAGGCGCAACGCACACCACTGCGCACCGAGGACATCCCTCACACCCGCCAGGGCCGTCTCGAACACCTTGCTCTCCTCGAGGCAGCCAGCCAGCGCCTGCCCCAAGTCGATCAGGCGTTCCAGCATGGCCGCCCTCGCCCGCAACTGGCGAAAAAGGCGGGCGTTTTGCAGCGCCAGCCCCAGGCCGGTGCCCAGAGTGGTCAAAAAAGCGGTCTCGTCCTTGCTGAAGGGCGCGCCTTCCGGCCTGCCCGCGACGGTCAGCACGCCCGTCACCCTGCCCCCCACCGTGAGGGGCACGGCCACCGCCGGCCGCCTTTCTTCGGCCATCCCGGCTCCGGGGCGGCTGTCGAAGTGCACGGCGCGCCCTTCCCGCTCGACGGCGGCGACGACTTCGCCGGTCGGCACGACCCGGAACTCGCTCCCGGACTCCAGGGTCGCCGCCGTCTCGCTGGCCAAAACCCCTGGAAGTTCCTCGCTCAACATCACCACAGACCCGCTGGTGGCGCCGGTCACCTCCAGCACCGCCTCCAGGGCCCGCTGCGCCACCTCGCTCACCTCGAGGCTACCGGACACCATCCGGGAAAAATCGTAGAGAAAGACGAGCCGGTCCGCTTTCTTCCGGGCCTCCCGCGCCGCGTGCACAAGCCGTGCCACGATCTCCGTCACCAGCCCCACCAGCGCGCCGGCGGTCCGGAGCTGCTCCTCTGACCAGACAGGGAGCGCGCCGGCCGCCGCCGCGAGTTCCCCGGGGTCAAGGCCGACATCAAGGGCCAGCCGCGCCACCGCTTCCTCCCCAAAAGGGCGGAGGGCCACACGGCCCGCCAGTAGCACCGCCACTGTTTCGCCGGCCACCCGCAGGGGAACCGCCAGCTGCACCAAACCGGCATGGCAGGTGTGCAGAATCTCCCTCCCCTTAGCCGCTGCGGCTCTGGCAGCAGCCGTGCACGAGGCTTCACAGCGGCTCCTTCCCTCAGGGACGGCATGGAGGAGGGCACAGAAAGAGTCTAAGTTGGACGGCGCAGTCAGCGGGCGCCCGTCCGGGTAGGTAAGGAGAATTACCAGCCCCAGAGCCTGGCCCATCCTGTCTTGAAGTTGCTGTAACCCGGCTTGTTCCAGATCCTCATGGTACAACACCGGCGTTTCTTTATTCACGGCGCGACTGAGCCCCCTCCCTTTTCCTTCGATTGCGGCCGAGAGCCTGGGGCCCGGGACCGTGTTCCTTTTTTTCAGAGCCGCCGGCGGCAGACGGCTGGCCCCGCTCCGACATCAGGCTGACGAAGACCTCTGCCAACTGAGGATCAAACTGCACACCTGCGCGCTTTTGGATCTCCGCCAGGGCGTCCCCGTGCGACAGCGCCCGGCCGGCAGGAGGGTCGGAGGTCAGGGTGTCATAGGCGTCCGCCAGGGCCAGGATGCGGCTTAAGATGTGGATCTCCTCGCCGGCCAGCCCCCGCGGGTACCCCTGCCCGTTCCACCACTCGTGGTGCTGGCGGATGAGTTCGGCCACCGGCGCCAGCTCGAGCGAAGATAGGGCGATGCGGTATCCCACCTCGGGGTGCCGCTTGAACTCTTCCCTTTCCTCGTCGGTAAGCGCCGTCTTGGAAAGGACCCGCTCGGACACACCCAGCTTACCGATGTCGTGCACATCGGCCAGGAGACGCAGCTTGTTCATATCCGCGTGAGAAAGCCCGACAGCCTCACCCAGCGCGCAGGCCAACTCTTTCACGCGCTCCGCGTGGCCTGCGGCGGCGCAATCCCTTTCCGCCAGGGCCGCCTTGAGGATCCGGACGACGGCACCCCGCGGCTTCGCCCCCTTGGCCAGCTTGTCCCTGTACATCGCGTCGTCGGCCTCCTTGTATGCCTCGACCAGCGGACGCCCCGGGTCTTCGGCCGTGGCCGTGCCCACCGAAATGCTCAGAGGGATCTCGGGGCGCCCCGCGTTTTCCTCCTCCACGGCCTGCTTTATGCGCCCGGCCACTTCCTCCGCCGCCGCCCGGTCCGTTTGCGGCAACACCACGGCAAATTCATCTCCGCCCACCCTGGCCACCAGGTCGGACCCCCGGACGCAGCTTGCGATCACCCCGGCGGCACGGCGCAAAAGCTCGTCACCCCGCTCGTGGCCCAGGGCATCGTTGACCACCTTCAGGCCGTCGAGGTCGCAGAGGATGAAGCTCACGGGAAAGGAGCGACCCTTCTCCAGCCGGCGCAGTTCCTCCTCGAAGAAGGCGCGGTTGTAAAGCCCGGTGAGAGCGTCGTGCGTGCTCCAGTGCCTCAGTTCGTCCTCCATCTGTCTGCGCTCGCCGATGTCGCGGATGCATTGGACCGCCCCGACCAGGTTCCCTTCCTCGTCGCAGATAGGGGCTGCGAGGGACCAGAAATGAAGTCCCCGGCCGCCGTAACCGTAGGGGGCGAAACCTTCGCCGGTAAGAACTTGGCCCTTCCGCTCGATTTTTTCGTATTTCCGTTCCCACTCCTTGCCGTTGCCAAGCACGATGTTCACGAGGATGGGCCTGCGTTCTCCGTAAAACGGAACGGCGTGAGCATATTCGCCCCTGCCCAGCACTTCTTCCTTCCTGACTCCCGTCATTTCCTCCACGGCCCGGTTCCACAGGATCACCTTGCCTTCGCGGTCGATGGCAAGGACGCCATCCGGGAGGGAGTCGACAATCCTCTCCAGAAGGCGGAGCCGCTCTCTTAACTTTTCCGTTCGCCGGCCTGGGTTCACGCTCCCCACCGTTCCCTTAAATGCATATTCCGGTGAAGTCGGCCACCCGTTCCGGAGCTTCCGGACGGGAGTCAAAGCGCAGCGACGCCGGTCGTGGATAATATATCCAGGCGTCCGGAATCAGTCAAACTTGGTCATTAGTAGACTGAAAACGGAACAGGCGGTTGTTAATCTAATTAGAACAGGCAGAGTTTTAATCCCTCATAGGTAGGCTCAAGATAGTGGGGTGGATATATGTTACCAAAACCTGCTTTCGGTTTCAATCCCTCATAAGTAGATAATAATCTCTCGAAAACTCTCGCCTCAAGCGCCCCGGGGGCTGGTACCCCGGGGTTTTCCTTTTCCATTCCACTTTCGCATTACATAGCAATTCTACTTCTGCAACCCCTTTACGCCGCCGGCGGCGCACCGGCCCGCGATCCGGTCAAGATGCTCCGCGCCCTGATCGTGATGGTCAGCTTGCGCATGCACAGTGTGACCCGGTTCGCCGCACGCGCGGGCCCTCTGATGAACTGCTGGCCGTGTTGTGCGGTTTCGACCCGGAACGGGAACAACCACCCGGTGCCCGGTACTTTCTACGACTTCTTCAACCGCCTAAGCGGCACAGGACGTGCGTCACCGTTATTACCAGGGCCTCTTGGCGCTCGATGATCTCGGCCGCTGAGGTCCTGCCCGGCTGGATATCCGGTGCAGTACTGGGGCCGAGACAATAAGCGCTTTGGTCTTTTTACACCGGTCCCACGTGGCATACCGGCCTGGCGGAACCTTTACCGGTACCGTACCGCCGTAGAGCGCTCCTTTAACCGCAAGAAGGTCGATTACGACTTGGAAGCGGCACGGGTGCGCAGTACCTGCTGCTGGCACTGGCGCGCCCATCTGGTAGCTTTTAATCAGCACCTGGACGCACAGACGCCCACCACGAACCCTTCACGCTGGAGGAGGTGCTGCCCGCGCACAATAGGTGAGGCTTTTAGCCGACAACATCCTCTGCCCGAAACCCCGCTCTCGAGCGGGGATGGAATCGGTCACCCCTTTTTGCTTGCATTTATTACCATTTGACGATTTCCAGGGATATACTACTATTCCTCCCTATTATTGACACTTACCAGCTACCTTTCATATGCAAGTCTGCTTACAATTGCCAATTGCCGCATTCCGTTTCCGAGAGACTATGTAGGCTGAAAACGGCTTCACGGAGCCGTCGTCCAGCAGACTCTCTGGCGCTGGGCGCGGGAACTGGCTCAACACCTGCCCGCACGTGCCCCGTGCGCTTTTGCAAGTGTTGCTGGCTTCGCCCGGCCGGGGCAGCGAGCGCGTCCTTCAGATCCTCGCCAACGTGGTGGCGGAACGCCCCGTGCCCCGGGCCCGCGCCCCCACGCGGGAGGTGCTGCGGCGCTACCTGGTACCGGCCTGTGCCGCGGCCCTGGAGCTGTGGGAGACAGGCACCGTCCGGGGTCTCTCCTGGGGCGCGCCCGACCCCCGGCACGCCCTCGCCGTTTTGACGGCGCTTGCCCGTCCCACATAAACTCTGTCTCGCCTTCCCCGGCCCGGTGCGGTAGGCTGGTACGCGGAGGTGAGAGTAATGCGCAGTGATGACCGCGCCACCGAGGAAGCCCTCAAGCCCAGGCCGCGCCGCGACCGCTCGAAACCCCGGGTCGTCAGCCCGGAGGTGCTGGCTCACGAGTCGTGGCCCTGAAGGAGGAGTTGCCTGCGCGCAGCGTGCGGCAGATCGTGGACATGCTGGCCATGTTCAGCCGCCAGATCGCGCCGGAAAATCTCTTCCCGTCCGCACAGGTCAAGGAGACCCTGGCGCGCCTGAAGTACCTGGTGAGGACCCGCGGCTTCGGGCCTCATGCCGGCGAGGTGGGGGCGGGAAAGTCCACCGCGGTGCGGGCCTTGAGCCATCAGCTGGACCCGGCGCGCTACCGGGTGCTGTACGTCTCGCAGTCGGGTCTCACACCCCGGCACCTCTACCGGGAACTCTGCATCCAAATGGGGCTCAAACCCGCACCTCCCGCGGCCGACGCCCGGCGGCAGCTGGCCGAGGCCCTCTGGGACGCCTACAAAAACCACGACAAGCAGCCCGTGATCATCATCGACGAGGGACACCTTCAAGCGCCGCCATGCTGGAGAAGATCCGGTTCTTGACCAACTTCCAGATGGACGCCGCCAGAGCCCATGGCCCTGATCCTGGTGGGCCAGACCGAACTGCAGCACCGGCTGCGGACCTTCGCCAGCGGGTGAACTTGCGCTTTCACCTGGCCGGACTCTCAGCCCAGGAGACCAAAGCCTATATCCAGCACCACCTCCAGGTGGCAGGTGTCAAGCACGCGCTGTTCTCCGAAGAAGCCATCGCCGTCATCTACCATTTCTCCAAGGGTGTATATGCAGGGATCGCAGGACGGAAGGCTCCTGAACGCTTCCGGTTTTTTTGCGTCTGATCTTGAGCATCCGAACACCCCCCCCAAAAAAACAAAGCCCCGCGAACGCGGGGCCGCTGTTGACGTCCTGCGGATTCACAAACATAATGAAAGCGAAACTGCGAATTATAGGAGATGAGAAGATGATAGAAACAACGATAAACGCCCAGACGGTCAATCACCTGAAAGAGAAGGAACTCGCCCGAATGATAAAGAACATGGTGTTCGACGGGGAGTACACGGTTCAAATCTTCAACTTCTTCACCGACGTGCCCCTGCAGGACGTGGAAAAGTTTATAACCGAACATCGCATACCCGAAGAAACACTCAAAACCTATTACGAAACCTACGTAAAGGAGTTTTACCCCAATCCCCGACTCGAGGAGATGCTTGGCTATGCAGGCGTGGAGGAAGCTCTTCAGGAAAGCCGCGGCTATGCTTGACGCTTCCGGAATACCGTCGGACGAGTGGACTTTCGGCGGCGGCACCGCTTTGATGCTTTATTTCCGGCACAGGGAAAGCAAGGACGTGGACGTATTCTTCACCGATGCGCAGTACCTGACCGTTCTCACGCCGAGGCTCAACGCCGCCGTTTCAAGAGAGACCGACGATTACGTAGAAAGTTCGAATTTTCTAAAACTCAGGTTTTCCGAAGGAGAAATAGATTTTGTAATAGCTCCACATCTTACCAACAATTACTGCGAAGTGAAACAGGTTGAGGGAAAGAAGGTTCGTGTGGAAACCCCGGAGGAAATTGTAATCAAAAAGCTTTTTTACGGCACCGAAACCTTAAAGGTAAGAGACGTAATAGACGTAGCGGTTGTGTTCGAAAGGAGAAAAGACAACCTGCTCAGACATGCGGGCATAGTCGCTCCTAAGCTTGAAACGCTGAGGCGCAGGTGGGACAGGCTGGGAAAGGTTTACAGTAGCGAAGCGGGTAAGTTGAAAGTGCTGGAGAAAAACCTCGTCAGGGAGGCACCTGTTCTTTTCGGGGCTTTTCTGCAGGAATTGGAGAAGCTCCGCGGCGGAGTCTGCCTTACGGACATCCCGTGCGGTGTTTTTCAAAAGAAACGTGGTCCGAAAATTTAACAAAGCCGCCGGGAAGTTTTCTGCCTCACACCATCTGCAAGTGTTTGCAAAGTTCGAAGAAAGGCGGTATAACGATAAGGTAGCCGTTCGGAGATACCCGGATTGACGTATTGTTACAGGGCAATCACCTACTAAAAAACACCCTGACAATTCTGAAAAAACAAAGCCCCGCAAACGCGGGGCTGCCGTCCTTCACCGGCGTTTTAGACCCGCAACTTCAACAGACGTCCGATCCGGGCCTCCGAAGGCGGGTGAGTGGCGTGCAGGGCGGCCACCAGCCCTTCGGGCCTCGGGCTGGGGCGGGACAGGTGGGCGATCAGGCCGTCCCGGTATCCGTGCCGGGCCGCAAATTCGTCGGCGGCGTACTCCTCCCAGCGACCCACAGCCAGATGAGAAAGCTCCAGGATTTTGTTCAGCACCCAGATGGAAGCCTTGATCGTCCAGGCCATCAGGAGCATGATCCCCCCGAAGCCCGCCATTTCCCGGGAACCCGCCAGGCCGCCGCTGAAGCCCACCGCAGACAGAACCAGCATAATGCCGGTGAGCACCCACAGGGCCACATTTCCCGCAGCGTTCGCCACATAGGCCACCAGGCGGATCTTCGTGTCGCCGTTCTGCAAGTGGCCCACCTCGTGGGCCAGCACCGCCTCGATCTCCTCCTGCGAGGCAGGCTGGAGAAGCCCCGTGGTGACGGCCACGGTGTTTGTCTCCACGGCCAGGCCGTTGGGATGCGGGCTGTGCTGGACAAGCACCTCCGGCACCCTGCTCAGTCTGCACCGGACCGCCACCCGCTCCACAGCCGGGCGAAGAATGTTTTCTTCGGCCGGCAGGGGCCGGCGAAGGCGGTTGACCGCCCGCCAGTACAGCTCGCCCAAAGGAGAAAGAGCCAGAACGACCAGAAGGCCTTCGACCAAAAGAGCCATCAGAGCAACTGCGCCGGGATCGGCGTGAAAAACCGAGAAGAAAAGAGCGATCAGCGCCCAGTTCAAAACGACAATGCCAAACAACACGATCAGCCTGAAGGTTTTAAGTATGAACATGCGCCGCACTCCTTTCCAAAATGTGATACGACGCCGGCACTCCCGCTCCGACGGCGTCCGAAGGACGCCAGAGCCGGGGTTGGGGCGCGTTCTTCAGCTCGTCTACGGCGGTCCTCACATCCACGGCCTGGGGCGTGACCAGGATCTGGACGGGGAAGGTGAGCCGCATCAGAGCTGCCGCCGCGTCCTCCACGGCGTTTTGCTCTTCTTCGGACAGAAGCCAGAAGTCCACCGCCGAAACGCGGCAGATCATCCGGTAGCGCCCGCCGGAAAGCACCAGCACGCCCTGTCTCACGTCTTCGGCTTCCCACAGGGTCCGCAGGTCCACAGCCCTGCCTTTGCTCCCGGTCTTTCTGGTTTCGGGTTTCTGGTTTCGGAAGCGTCCCGGGTGCTCTCCAGCCTGCGCAGGTAGAGCCGGGTTCCCAGGTCGACCAGGGCCGAAAGAGTCAGGATCAGCAACGTGAAAAAGCTAATTGCGATCTCCCCCATCAGGCTGAATTCCCGGGGCGACCGCCGCCACCGCACGCTCCCGCGCCTCTTCCAGGGTAAGCGGTGGCGGCTTGGCGGAGCTCGGGGCCCGCCACGCGGTGGACAACTACCTGAAGCTCTTCGACCGGGTGTTGCTTCTGCGCTACTACCGGGTACCGGTTTCGGCCATGCTCCGGGTCACCGGCCACAGCAAGAAGCTCCTGGAGGGGCACCTGGCTCTGGCCGAAAAGCATTTTCCCGACGAGGAGGTCCTGGAAACTTGCTTCGGGAAGCGTGGTATTGCGCTGGAAAAGAGTGGTTAGGGAACTTAACGGTTATCTCCCTATTTTGCTGAATTTTTTGCACTAAATTTCGGCTGCAATCCGCACCATTACCGGATTCTTCGGCTTTACTTACCGGATCCATGCTGAACAGCTTCCTGAACGCTTTCCCCGATCGCCTTGCCGGCCGCTCTTCGGCCGACCCTTCTGGCTATCTTCTCGGGATTGCCGCTGGACGCCGCCTGGTAATCGCCCAGGAGTCTGGTCAACCTGTACAGGAAGCCACGGGACTTGCCAACGCTCACGGTCACGCCTCCTTGGTAATGCTAATTTTCTTCTCCGCAACCGCTCTCAATCTTTTGGCAAACCTGCAAGTTTTCCGGCCAGCAAAGAAAAATGGCAAGTGCGGAAGGCAAATCATCCGGAAGAAACGAAATATTTTGATATAATAAAAAATATATAATTTCCTACCGTCTGACGGGGAAAGCCAATGGAAAAAGCAGAACGCTACCGGGGTGCCATGCTGGGGCTGGCTGTCGGGGACGCCCTGGGAACAACACTGGAGTTCAGGCCACCCGGTTCATTCGAATCCATACAGGATATGGTCGGCGGCGGGCCGTTTAAACTCCGGCCGGGTGAATGGACCGACGACACGGCGATGGCCTTGTGCTTGGCCGAAAGTCTGGTGGAACGTAGAAGTTTTGATCCGGTGGACCAACTCGAAAGGTATCTGCGGTGGTATCGCACCGGGCACCTGAGCAGCACCGGCTTTTGCTTCGACATCGGCAACACCGTCCGGGCGGCGCTGACCCGTTTTGAAGCGACCCGCGAAGCCTTTTGCGGGCCGACGGATCCGGAAACGGCGGGCAACGGCTCCATCATGCGCCTGGCCCCGGTGCCGCTCTTCTTCGCGGAAAACCCCGAAGAGGCCGTTCATCTGGCCGGAGAAAGCTCCCGGACCACCCACGGGGCCACGGAAGCGGTGGACGCCTGCCGTTATCTCGGCGCCCTTCTGGTCGGCGCGGTGACCGGCGTCTCCAAAGACGTCCTCCTCTCCGACCACTTTGAGCCAGCGCCGGGAATCTGGAAGAAAAACCCCCTGGCCCCCAGGATCGCCGAAATCGCCTCCGGTTCGTTCAAGCGTCGCAACCCGCCGGAAATCCGGGGCACCGGCTATGTGGTCCAGTCATTGGAAGCCGCGCTGTGGGCTTTTTATCATAGCTTTTCGTTCCGTGAAGGAGCACTTTTGGCCGTGAACCTGGGTGAGGACGCCGACACCACGGGAGCGGTGTATGGCCAACTGGCTGGTGCCTACTACGGCGACCGGGGTATTCCCAGCACCTGGCGCTCTCTGATCGCCAAGCGTAACTTGATCCACACACTTGCCGAAAAGGTTTTCGCTCGCCGGGTAAAAAGGTGAAAGACCTCCTCATCTCATCAGGGCCGTTCGCCACAAAAACCACATCCCGCTGGCTGGGCATCGGGCCGCCGCTGGTATGGCTGTGAACCAGAATCACGGTGGCGGCACCGTATTTCACTGCAGACCTGAAGACCTCCCGGGGGTGAATTCGTACGGTCCTGGTAATTCCAAGCTCCTACCTCCCGGGGAAAATGAAAGAACGCCGCCTGTTTGGGGCAACGTCCCGTTGATATTTCCAAAGTTGATGCAAACGCTATAGCCCGCCCAGGATGGTTCGCCTGGACACCGGCCCGGCCTCCGGGCGAACCTTTCCTGCGGCCTGGCGGATCACCACACCAGCACTTTTTCCTGATTTTGTTCAGCGTGGAACACACTGATCTCTGAGCGGGGGCGGTTCTCATCCACCCGGTGGATGAGAACGTAGGCCAGCTTATCCCAGCCGCTCCAGGTGATCACACCACAACCAGTCAAGGCGAGAAAGATGCACTTTATCGCACGATGATCGACGGTCCCCACGCCAGCAGCGGGCATGTAGTTTACAATCTGACACACGGCGGGGTCAAAACGAATGTTCTCCGCACCCTGATTGTTAGTGGCCACGATAAAATCCGCATAAATGGCCACGAAAAGTAGGCCACCT
>ENA-OSAE01000261-OSAE01000261.1-marine-sediment-metagenome-genome-assembly--contig:-NODE-261-length-29829-cov-25.408645_pt1 | contig 29829 bp, 27 predicted proteins | sample MGYA00237870_ERZ529317 | MGnify/ENA primary metagenome ERZ529317 (study PRJEB26369, sample SAMN03142812) | marine sediment metagenome | biome: marine; feature: borehole; material: sediment... | reverse complement strand
TCCCTACACGACGCTCTTCCGATCTCCAACCGGTACCATGGCCACCGGTCTCCTTTCGGTGCGATTTACCTTGAGAATACCGGCGACTGCCTCTTCGTTGAAGGCCCCTACCCAGCAGGTAGCTAACCCAAAGGCAGTTGCCGCTAGTAACATGTTTTGAACGGCAGCCGCGGTATCCTGGAGACAGTAGAGGTGGATTCCCCGTTCCCCGTACCTGCTCGCTGATCGCAAAACATCCGTACAGACCACAATTACTACCGGTGCCTCGGCCACGAAAGCCTGGTGCGCCGCCCGAGACAATTCCACCCGGGTCTTTTCATCTTTCACAACATAGAAAAACCACGGTTGCATGTTTCCAGCACTGGGTGCATTTATTGCCGCCTCCAGGATCCTTCGCACCGTAGCATCAGGCACATCCTTTTTCTGGTATTTTCTGATGCTTCTTCGCTCCCGAATGGCATCCATGACATCTTTGGTCACAACCATCAACCCCTCTTACCAAGTAGATAACCGGTAGACACTTCCCTACCCGTTCTCTTTTTTATTTTTACCGGCTGACCCGGTATCTTACGGATGCAGGTGGAAGTCCGCAGACCTTTTCGCACCGTAAGGATTCATCAGATGCTGACCTGGTCCTTCTCGCCCGAAAAACAAGTGAGAACCCTTTACAAAAAACAGGTTCCCACTTCCTGGTTCCAACTCTTTGAGCGGCACCAGGTTAAACCCTCTCCCTCGGGTTTCTTAATCTCCAATCACTGCCCCACCTTTTTCCAGGTCAGCGTAGACCGGTGTCCCGCTTACCTTCGTTAAGGCTCGGTAGGCCTCAGTGAGCTTTTGGGTGAGCGGCCCCGGCTTCCCTGAACCAATCCCCCGGCCGTCAACCTCAACCACCGGTATGATTTCAGCCGCAGTCCCGGTCATAAAGCATTCCTCGGCATTGAAAACATCATGCCGGGTAAAGACCTCTTCTGCCACAGGGATACCCATTTCTTGTGCAAGGTCCATGACTGTCTGCCGCGTGACACCCTTCAGAATCCCTACGTGCGCTGGTGGTGTTACTAACCGGCCGTTGCGGTAAATGAAAACATTGTCCCCGGTACCCTCTACCACATACCCTTCAGAATTCAGCATCAAGACCTCGGCATAGCCAAGATGATTGGCCTCCATCTTGGCAATAATGTTGTTCAGGTAGTTGGTCGACTTGATCCTCGGATTCAGGGCTTCGGCGTGGTTACGCCTGGTCGCCACGGTCACCACCTTCAGGCCCTGGGTGTACAATTCCTTCGGATATAAGGTAATCTTGTCCGCGATAATCACGACAGTGGGTTGAGGGCATTTACGCGGGTCCAGGCCCAGGTCACCCTCTCCCCGGGACACTACGATGCGGATATAGGCATCCCACAGGTTGTTACGACGGACCGTCTCCAGGACCGTGGCCTCCATCTCCTTCCAGGTGAGCGGAATGTCCAACATCAGGGTTTTTGCCGACTCGTAAAGCCGGTCAAGGTGTTCAGTGAGTTTAAACACCCGCCCGTGGTAGGCTCTTATCCCCTCAAAAACCCCGTCCCCGTAAAGGTAACCGTGGTCAAAAACCGAAACCTTGGCTTCTTCCTTCGGAACAAACTTCCCGTCCAGGTAGATCTGCATTTAACCTGTAACACCTCGCTTTCCAGGAATGGTTGCAACGGGTGTCTTTCCCGCCTTCACCTCTTGAATGCCACCGCGGGTCTAGAAGAAAAAAACCCCTCTCCCCTGGTGGATAGTCGAGGGGACGAAGGGTCACTTCGCGGTACCACCCCGCTTCGACGCCACCTCGCGATGACGCCCTCACAAGTACCGCCCCCATCAGGCACGGCACTTTCTTTGCTAACGGGTGGGCCCCGGCGGCCAACCCGGCCCGGCCTACTGGTATCCTTTCGACCGGACGATTCGGAGAGGAGATTCAGCTCATGCCCGGCACCGGTTTTCAACCTTAGCCCGGCTCTCTGTACCCTGGACACCAGCCTACTATTCTCGTCATCATCGTTAACGGTGGTTCAATTCTGGGTGACCATCTCTTTACGGTTTTAATTTCCCGGCCACCCGAAAGGTGGTTTAAGTTTACTATTTTTCTACTGAAACCAGTATATTCCTTCCTGTACCCGGAAATTTTCTAGTCCGAAAATGTCGCAACGGTACCGGCCTTCCTTCGCGGCGTCACCCTCACCGTACAGTTGTCATGAACCTCGGCAGCTCGGGGCCAGGGTTAACTCACCCTACAGGCCCAGGCAGGTGGCTACGGCGGGCCACCGCTTCAGAAGAGGCATGGGCAACTAGTCGGCTGAGGCACGTCCCTTGTCACCTTCGTAAACCGGGGTACCAGTAGTCTCCCTGAGCTCTTTGAAGGCCTCCCAAAGACGCCGCGTGACGGGTCCTGGTTTACCATCCCCGATCTTGCGCCCGTCAACCTCGACCACTGGAATCAGTTCCGCCGCTGTTCCGGTGAGAAAACACTCATCCGCGTTGAAGAGGTCGTGCCTGGTGAAAACCTCTTCCCTCATGTCCAGTTCCAGGCTACGGGCCAGCTCCATCACTGCATTTCGGGTAATGCCTTCCAGAATACCCAGGTGAGGGGCAGGGGTTATGACAGCGCCGTCTCTGACAATGAAGATATTGTCGGCACTTCCTTCGACCACGTAACCCTCGGAATTCAGCATGATCACTTCCGGGTAACCAAGGTGGTTCCCTTCCACCTTGGCCAGAATATTGTTTAGGTAGTTGAGGGATTTCACCCTGGGGTTTACCATCTCCGAATGCATCCTGCGTGTGGGCACGGTAACCACCTTCAAGCCCTTTTCGTAAAGTTCTTCCGGGTAAAGGGTAATGCTTTCGGCGATGATTACTATGGTCGGTTCCGGGCACTTACGGGGATCGATTCCCAGGTCCCCACGTCCCCTCGAGACCACCAGCCGCACGTAAGCATCCTGAAGCCCGTTAATTCTGATCGTCTGGAGCACCTTCTCTTTCATTTCTTCCGGTGGAAAGGGCATGTCCAGGGCAACGGTCTTGGCAGATTCGTAGAGGCGTTTCAAGTGCTCGTCTAGCCGAAAAGCACGTCCGTTATAGACCCGAACCCCTTCGAACACACCGTCCCCGTAGAGAAACCCGTGGTCGTAGACAGAAATCACTGCCTGGTCTTTGGGCACAAAGTGGCCGTTGACGTAGACTTTTAGACTCACACTGCTGACCTCCTTTTCCGTGGCAGTATTACCAATCCACCAACAGTGCTTCAAGACAGGGAAACCCCCGTGAACACCATGAAGTTCTTTCTGAAAAAGAGATTTGGGTTACCACCCCCAAAAAGTTCAACCCCTTCGCCCTGTTCTCAGGTCAGGGGCGAAGGGGTGCCTCTTCGCGGTACCACCCTGTTTCACTGTCACCTCACGGTGATAGTCTCATCCGTGCCCTTCCCCAGACACGCGCCTTAGGTTAACGAACCGGCCAGTCCGGCCCGGCCTACTAACAGAGAATGCTTTCGGCCGAGCAGCTCAGGGACGACCTTCAGGCAGGCCCTGGCGTCGGTTCTCAACTTCCGCCCGACTCTCTGTGGCCATATAACCCACCTTACTCTTCCCTTCAACACTCGAACACTTTGATCTTGTCTGCCGTCCCCTCGTGTCAAGGCGGCATGATGAATCAATGATAAAGTAAAACCCGAACGCTGATCCCTCTTGAGGAACCTCCCGCTCGGGTGTTTTATCCCCACGGTGTACTTTGCCCCCTGGACAAAGCCTGTACCGCTCGGTCCGGGCCGCCCCCCATGTACCACCGGAGGGCGCGGAACCCTAGGTACACTTCCTCAATCCAGTCCCCATCATTGACAATAAAATAATGAGGTTTTAAGTTTATATTTATTCTACGAACCCCTCATGTTTCCTCCTTTAGAAGCTCTTTTTTTCACGACCAATGAATTCCTTTCCCAGTTCAATCTGTTTCCGTACTGACCCTGGGGCTGTTCCCCCGGTTGACCGCCTAGCCCGGACCGAGGCTTCAGGGGTGATCACCTGGTAAATATCCTCTTGGATGGCGCTGTCTATTTTCTGGAACTCCTCCAGGGAGAGGTCCTCAAGGCCCTTTCCTTCCTCAAGACAATAAAGGACCAGCTTCCCCACCACCTCGTGGGCCCTCCGAAAAGGCCTTCCCTTACGGACCAGGTAGTCGGCCACATCTGTCGCTACCGAGTAGTCCCTCTTGAAGGAGGCCGCAATGGCATCTTCCTGGAGCCGCAAACTCCTTAACATCCCACTTGCAACCTTGAGGCAATTCTTCAGGGTGTCAATGGCATCAAAGGTCCGCTCCTTGTCCTCCTGCATGTCGGTGTGGTACGCGAGGGGGAGTGCTTTCATGACGGTCAACAGGCCAACCAGGCTTCCGAAAACCCTACCGGTCTTCCCCCGGATCAGTTCCGCAACATCCGGGTTCTTTTTCTGGGGCATGATACTGGAACCGGTGGAGAAGGAGTCGTCCATTTCCACCAGGCCGAATTCCTGTGAGGACCAGATAATGAGCTCCTCCGCCAGGCGGCTCAAGTGCATCATCATGATGGAAGCCGCAGCCAAAAACTCGAGGAGAAAGTCCCGGTCGCTCACAGCATCCATGCTGTTTTCGTAAAGCTGGCCAAAACCGAGTTGGGCAGCCACGTACTCGCGGTCGATGGGATGGGGGGTGCCGGCCAGGGCCGCCGCCCCCAAGGGCATCATATCGGTCCGTTTCTGACAGTCAGAGAAGCGTTCGTAATCACGCTTGAACATGAAGAAATAAGCCATCAGGTATTGGGAGAAGAGAACCGGCTGTGCCCTCTGGAGGTGGGTATAACCTGGGAAAATGGTTTCCAGGTGTTCCTCCGCCCGGCTCACAAGGGTCTCCATCAACTCCAGAACCAGCTGTCTTACCTCCGCAACCTGTTCCTTCATAAAAAGGTGCATATCAAGGGCAACCTGGTCGTTCCGGCTCCGGGCCGTGTGAAGCTTCCCCCCCACCTCGCCCAGGAGTTCAGTGAGCCGGGCCTCAATATTCATATGAATATCTTCGTACTCTTGCCGGAAGGGGAATGTCCCGTTTTCGATTTCTTTCTGGATGGTTTTCAACCCTTCCACCAGCTGCCGGCCTTCTTCTTGGGTAATAATCCCGCATTTGGCCAGCATCTTGGCATGGGCAATGCTCCCGGCAATATCCTGTCGGTACAGCCGCCAGTCAAAGGATATGGAAGAGGTGAACCCTTCAGCCAAAACATCGGTGCTGGTCTTGAACCTTCCTCCCCAAAGTTTCAGTGTCTGAACCCCCTTCCACCTTACGGTTCGATTCACCCCTGGACGAAAAACATGCCACCTTCCAAATCAGACCGCCGAAGACACAGACCCTTCATCCTCCCGGTCGGTCTTACCCTTACCCGCCTTCTGCACTGAAGCATAGACCCGGGTGGGCAGCCCCCAGAGTTCGATGAACCCTTCCGCTGCCTTGTGGTTATAAGTATCACCGGGCTGGTAGGTGGCCAGGGAGTAATCATACAGCGAATAGGGAGACTTTCGTCCCACCACCAAGCAGGACCCTTTGTGCAGTTTCACCCGCACCGTTCCGGTTACCACCTTGTGGGTAGTTTTCAGGAAAGAGTCAAAGGCTTCCCTTAAGGGTGTGAACCAGAGCCCGAAATAGGTAAGTTCAGCATACTTCTGGCTGATCACAGGCAGAAAATGCAGCACCTCTCTCGGCAAAGTCAGATTCTCCAGTTCACGATGGGCGGCAAGCAAAATGGTCGAAGCCGGGCACTCGTACACCTCCCGGGATTTAATCCCAACCAGGCGGTTCTCAACATGGTCCACCCGCCCTACACCGTGCTTCCCTCCTACCTCATTGAGATAGGAAACCAGTTCCACCGGTTCGTACTTCGAACCGTTAATACCCGTGGGGATTCCCTCTTCAAAGGTAATTTCCAGGTATTCGGGCTCTTCAGGGGTCTCCCCTACCGCCCTTGTCCATTCAAAAGCCTCTTCAGGTGGCTCAACCCATGGGTCCTCAAGGACACCACACTCAATGCTCCGCCCCCAAAGGTTCTCATCAATACTAAAAGGGTTGCCCTTGTCAACTGGTACAGGAATACCCTGCTCGCGGGCGTAGTCAATCGCCTCTTCCCGGGACATCGGCCACTCACGCACCGGGGCAATGATCTTGAGGTCGGGGGCCAAAGCACCAACCGAGACATCAAAACGAACCTGGTCGTTACCCTTGCCGGTGCATCCGTGAGCTACCGCCTCGGCACCCTCCTTGCGAGCCACATCGACCAGGAGCTTGGAAATCAGGGGCCTGGAAAGGGCGGCCGATAAAGGGTATTTCCCCTCGTAAAGGGCATGAGCCCGAAGACTTGGAAAGGCATAGTTAGCCAGGAACTCCTCCCGGGCGTCCACCACGTGGCATTTCTCGGCCCCAACCTGGAGGGCTTTCCTCTGGATAAAATCCAGGTCCTTACCTTCCCCCACATCGGCCACCAGGGCGATCACACGGTAGCCGTATTTCTCCTCCAACCACTTGATGCAAACCGATGTATCCAGCCCACCGGAGTAGGCAAGCACAACCTTCTTCATCCTGGTCCTCCTTTCATTCTTTCCTTTTGCTTGCGCCGGCCGGGGTTCCCACCAGGTCCCACCAAGTTGAACTCCCAACCCGGCCAACCCTTTTTACCCAGTGGCAGCCTGGGTCGCCTTAACCTCTTCAAAAACCTCGCGAAGTACAGCCACCGCTTCATCCACATCTTCCGTGCTAATATTGAGAGGAGGCAGGAAGCGCAGGACCTTCTCGGCGGTACAGTTGATGAGAAGCCCCTTCCTGCGGCACGCTTCAACCATGTCCTTGCCCTCAATACTGAGTTCGATGCCCACCATTAACCCCTGGCCGCGGACCTCGCGCACAAAGTCAAACCGGGAAGCCAATCCTTGCAATTGAGACCGGAAGTAGGCGCCCACCCGGGCCGCGTTTTCCACCGCACCCTCATCAACAATGGCCTGAAGGTTGGCCAGGGCTGCCGCTGTCGCCACCGGGTTCCCTCCAAAGGTGGAACCATGGCTCCCGGGCCCAAAGGCACCGGCTACCTCCGGAGTTGCCAAGAAAGCACCGATGGGTATTCCACCCCCCAGGGCCTTGGCCAAGGTCAAAATATCAGGTTTAACCCCGCTGTGTTCGTAGGCAAACATCCTACCAGTTCGGCCGATTCCGGTCTGAATCTCATCCAAAATCAGCACTAGGCCCTTTTCGTCACACAGCTGCCTGAGACCAGACAGGTAACCTGCCGGTGGCAGGTTTACCCCACCTTCACCTTGAATGGGTTCAACCATAACCGCACAGGTCTTCTCCCCGATGGCTTCAGCCACAGCTGGTACGTCACCATAAGGTACCTGTACAAATCCTTCGGGCATCGGTTCGAAACCCCGGTGGTGCTTGGTTTGTCCGGTGGCCGCCAGGGCTGCCAGGGTGCGTCCGTGAAAAGAATTGGTACACGTGATGATTTCGTACTTGTACTCCCCGTGCTTGTTCTTGGAGTACTTTCTGGCCAGCTTGATGGCACCCTCGTTGGCCTCGGTCCCGCTGTTGGCAAAAAAGGATTTCATCCCGCCCGTCAGCTCGGCCAGAAGTGCTGCGAGCCGGGCCTGGGGAGCGATATAGTAGATATTTGTACAGTGAATAAGTTCAGCCACCTGCTTCTGGACAGCCTCTACCACCTTGGGGTGGCAGTGGCCCAGGCCGCACACCGCCAGGCCCCCCAGGAAATCCAGGTACTCACGGCCCTCGCTGTCCCAGACTCTGGCTCCTTTCCCCTTGACCAGGACGATGGGAACCCGGCTGTAGGTTCCAATTACGTGCTCAGCATCAAGGGCTTTTACTTGTTCAAAATCCAACCTTGGTACCCCCCATCATTCTTCCTCGTCATTGGTCACCATTGTTCCTACTCCACAGTCAGTAAATACCTCCAGCAGCAGGGAATGAGGTATTCGCCCGTCGATAATGTGGGTCCTTGGCACTCCACCCCTGAGGGCCGTGATACAGGCCTCCACCTTGGGAATCATCCCCCCCGAGATCTCCCCGGCGTGGATCAAACCCTGGGCCTCCCGGGCAGTAAGGGTAGAAATAAGGTGCCGACGGCCAGCTTCACTGGAAAAAATACCTTCCACATCCGTGAGCAGGACCAGCTTGTGGGCACGCAGGGCGGCCGCCAGCTCACCGGCAACATAATCAGCGTTAATGTTGTAGCTTACTCCACCGGCATCAGTGCCGATGGGTGCCACGACCGGTATGTACCCGGCTTCAACCATGGCGTTGATGATATCAGGGTCAATCTTCTCCACGTCACCCACGTACCCCAGGTCAACCAGTTCCCCGGTGGTGGAACCGTTCTTTCGGTGCAGGTGCTTTCTGGTCTGGATTAGGGCCCCGTCCTTTCCACTTAAACCGACGGCCCTTCCACCGTGGGCGTTAAGGAGGGAAACGATGGCCTTGTTAATCTTTCCCACCAGAACCATTTCGGCAATTTCCACCGTCTCCCGGTCGGTGACCCGCAACCCGTCCACAAACTGGGCCTCCTTACCGACCTTTTTCATCATCGCCGAAATCTCCGGCCCCCCACCGTGGACCAACACCGGTTTCATGCCGACATACCGCATCAGGACAATGTCGGTAGCGACCGCTCTCTTGAGGTCCTCGTTGGTCATCGCATGTCCACCGTACTTGATGACAACCGTTTTTCCGTAGAAAGCCCGAATATAGGGGAGGGCTTCCACCAGGACCTGAGCCTTATCTACCAAGCGTTGGATATCCCCCCCTCCAACCGCCTTCGCGTCAACTTGTCCAACGCCAGCCACCTGAAAGCAACCCCTTCCTTTCCAGAATCGGTTCCGGCTCTACCGTAACACGTCCCCACCACCGGCAAGAACCCCAACTAAGACCGGTAGCTCCCGTTAATACGTACATAGTCATAGGACAGGTCACACCCCCAGGCGGTGGCCTGGCCGTTCCCAACTCCCAGGTCGACCCTCAACACCACATCCTGACCCTGCAGGGCCCTGGTGGCCTCCTCTTCGTTGTATTGGGCCGCCCGGCCTCCCTCAACCACCTTAACAGGACCGATCCAGACCCCCACCTTGTCCGGGTTAAAGTTCGCCCCTGAGTAACCCAGGGCACACATAACCCGCCCCCAGTTGGCATCTGCACCGAAAACAGCAGTCTTGACCAGGTTGGAAGCTGCCACCGCCCTTGCCGCTCTCTGGGCGTCCCTGGTAGTCGCTGCCCCGTTTACAACTACCTCCAGAAGCTTGGTGGCACCTTCCCCATCCCGGGCGATGGTTTTTGCCAGGTGGGTACATACATACTCTACTGCCCGGGAGAAGACCTGGTAGCCTGGAGTGCGTTTTTTGATCTCCGGGTTACCGGCTTGACCGTTGTTTAACATCAGCACCATGTCATTGGTACTGGTATCCCCGTCGACTGTAATCATGTTGAAGGTCCTTTCCACCGCCTCCTTTAAGACTTCCCGCAGCAACCCGGGGTCAATTCTGGCGTCGCTGGTGATAAAGGCCAGCATGGTGGCCATGTTGGGATGGATCATGCCTGAGCCTTTTGCCATCCCCCCCACCGTGACCAGGGTACCCCCCACCTCTACCCTAACTGCAACCTCCTTGGGACAGGTATCGGTGGTCATGATCGCCTTTGCAGCCTGGGTGCCACCATCTGGCGACAGTTCTTTCACTGCCTGCTTGATGCCCTTTTCCACCCTGTTCATCGGGAGGGGAACACCGATTACTCCCGTGGAGGCCACCCCTACCAATTCTTCCTTCAGGCCCAGTTCCTGTGCGGTTATTCGGGCCATAAGCTTGGCATTTTCCATACCCAAGGGACCCGTACAGGCGTTGGCATTCCCGCTGTTCACCACCACAGCCTGCAGGCGTCCGTCTCTAACCCTCTCCCAGGTCAGCAAAACCGGTGCCGCTTTCACCAGGTTCGTGGTGAAAACACCTGCCGCCCTGGCCTCCACTTCGCTGTACAGAAGGGCTAGATCCCCGTTCTCTTTCTTGATCCCGCAGTGAACACCGGCAGCCAAAAAGCCCCTAGGGGCACACACTCCCCCGGAAACGGGCTGCAATTCTGCTGAATTCTGATGTTTCCCACTCGTATCCATCATCTCGAAACCCTCCCCTCCGCAGTACACATATCAATGAACCCCTAAACACTAAGGGTACAGGCCGGGCCCCAGAAGGCCGGTAGTCTCGCGGATTCCGAAGAGCAGGTTCATGTTCTGGACCGCCTGTCCCGCCGCGCCCTTTACCAAGTTGTCGATCACCGTCACTACAATGACCTTGTTTACCCGCTGGTCGAGGGCCACCCCGATGTCACAGTAGTTGGAACCCGTCACCTCTTTTGTCTGGGGCAGCTTTCCCGCCGGCAGGAGCCGAATGAAGGGTTCATGGGAATAGAACTCGCGGTAAACCTCGATAACCTGTTCGTAAGTAAGGTTTTCTTTCAAGTCGAGATAGATGGTGCTCAGAATTCCCCTTGTCATCGGCACCAGGTGGGGGGAGAAAGAAATAACTACCTTGCCACCCCAGAGCCTCCCCAGCTCCTGTTCCATCTCAGGAGTATGTCTATGCTTTCCAGCGATGTTATAGGCTTTAAAGTTCTCGTTAACCTCACTAAAATGAGTTGTCAAAGAAAGGCTACGGCCAGCCCCTGAGACACCGGACTTGGAATCAACAACAATGCCTACCGGGTCAACCATCCTCCCGGCCACCAGGGGCGCCGCTCCTAGGATGACACTGGTGGGATAACAACCGGGATTAGCCACGATCCGGGCACCTTGCACCCTGGACCGGTTCAGTTCAGGCAAACCGTAGACCGCCTTGGGGATGAGGTCCGGGCAGGTGTGCTCCTTCCCGTACCAGGTTTCGTAGTCAGCCGGGTCCTGCAACCGAAAATCTGCTCCCAAGTCAATAACCCTTACCCCCGCCTCCAAGAGCCGCGGCACCAAGCCCATGGCCAGGCCGTGAGGGAGCGCCACAAAGACGACCTCTGCCTTTTCTGTTACCTGGTCAGGGTCAAGGGTTTCACAGACCAACTCGGCCCATCCGTCTAAGCTCGGGTAGACCTCGGAGATTTTCTGACCCCGGTAGCTCTCAGAAGTGAGTTGAACCAGCTCCACTTCCGGGTGACCGGCCAGAAGCCTCACCAACTCGACCCCGGTGTAACCGGTTGCACCTACAACTGCAGCCTTTACCAAGACCGCTCCCCCTCCTTAAGCTCTCCAACTACCAAAATGCCACTATCCACCTCGCCCGGGTTGCTCCTCCACTCGCCTTTCGCACCCCGCGCCCCGCATGGGCTGCGGCCGGAGCGTCTCGCCCCTCCAGGCCTGCGGCATAACCGGTCTCGCTCCGGAGCACCCCGGGCGTGCAACTCATGATCCTACCCGATCAACAGGCCGCTGAATACCGGGTTCAATTTTCATGCCTCGTGGTGCCGCCCCAGGTGGCGGCATGGAGCACTAATACGAAAATACCCCACCGGCGCCAGCCTTCCTTCGCGGCGTCACGCTCACCGTAAGTTTGTAATGAACCTCGGCGGCTTCGGGGCCTCAGCCACCAACTCGCCCTACCCACTCGCAGCCACAAACAGACCTGACCGGCTCAGACGGGGCTGCGGCTGCTCCTTTGCCGCCTGCGCTTCTTGAACTCGTTGGCTGATGGCCCCTTAGAAAGCCCGCGCCTGGCCCTTCGTTGGCACCCCTGGTGCAGACTGCGACACCCGGCTTGCTCCTGATTTTCGCAGTTCCTGGTGCCCCCGGGGCAGCACAGGTGGGGTAAGTTATATCATAAGTATACCGATGAATGCATATTTATGCAATCCCTTTTTTCATCTACCCCTCGTCTGGGTAAATTATCAGAATCGAGGTCCAGTAATCTCAAGGGGTCTGGGTATCACCATCACCGATTTTGGGGCAAGTATCAAGCGGAAGGTAAACAACCTCTCAAGCTGTCGGCATCCGCCCTCGCTCCATCCCACAGCCTCAACAGGGTCACCCGCCGCGGCCCTTTTCCTTTGTGTGCCCCCGCCGGTTTCGTACCACCAAGTAAGCAACGAGAAGAAAGGCAATCCCGCCCAGAACCAAAAGCCCCTTACTTCCCCAACCGGTCACCCGCATCAACCAAGCCGCTGTACCGCCGAATCGGGAACCGGCCACCAACCAGAAGGAGCCCCAAAGCAGGTTCCCGACTCCACACCACGCCAGGTACCGGCGCGGCTCCAGGCGGGCCAACCCAGCCGCGACCATAAGGGGAAAACGGACGCTCCGTCCGAGCAACATGGCCATGAACAGGGTCTTATCGCCGTAACGTCGTTCCCAGTGCATCGCCCGGTCCCACATTGACCCTTCGCCCCAAGCCTTGGAAGTGGTGAACCGAGGGAGAAGTCGGTGGAGGGAAGAAGCAGCGGAGTAAGTAGCCAGGTTCCCGGCGGTGTTGGCCACAGTGAAAAGGACAATGATCAAGATGAAGTTTGCGCCGCCGGTTCCGCTCAAGGTGAGGGTGCCCACCAACGCCAGCAAGACGCCCACCGGCACCGGAAGACCCACTCCCTCGGCCAGGGCGGCCAGGGTCACAGTCGGGTAGGTGTAGTTCCGCGTCCATTCAACAATAACGTTAATCGCCTGGTTCCAGTCCACCAAGGGAAGTCCCCCTCTTTTTTCCGACCTAGAGATTATTCCTTTCCGCACCTCATAGTTATTAGACAGGGGGAGGGAATACAGGTGAGAGAAGAAGAACTTATCCTCCTGCTGGTCCTGATCTTGGGGTATATCGGCAAGAACCATTTGGTTGTGGCCGCCTCGGGAGTAGTCCTTCTGGTTTCCCTCTTTGGTTTTCGCCTGCCCTTTGCCTTCCTGGAACACCACGGGCTCGCCATCGGGATAGTTTTTCTCATCATGGCCCTTCTGGTGCCCTTTGCCACCGGTAAGATCGGCTTCATGCAGATCAAGGTTTCCCTCTTAAGTCTACCAGGCATCCTGGCTGTGATCGTTGGGGCCGTGGCCAGTTACCTGGGTGCCGAAGGAGTTAACTTGCTAAAAATAAAGCCCGAAATCATCATCGGGCTTGTACTTGGGTCCATCATCGGAGCTGTTGTGTTTAAAGGAATCCCAGTGGGGCCTTTAGTGGCAGCAGGAATGACCGCTGTCCTGTTCGAGCTGCTGAGCTAACTGCCGGCCAAGGCACTGATCATCTCGCGGCAGAAAGCCGGTAGGTCCTTGGGGGTTCGGGAGGTAATGAGGTTGCCGTCCCGCACCACTTCCTGGTCAACGAAGTTTGCCCCAGCATTAATCATGTCATCCTTGATGGCCATAAAAGACGTCACCGTCCGGCCCTGGAGAACCTGGGCCGAAACCAGAACCGAGCCGGCGTGGCAAATGGCAGCCACAACCTTGCCCGCCTCAAAGCATTCCTTGACCAAGTTAACAACCTCAGGGTACCTCCGCAGGTGGTCTGGAGCCCAGCCACCAGGAATAATGATTCCATCCAGGTCCTCGGCCTTAATGTTCCCGGCATCCACGTCCACCTCTACCGGATACCCGTGCTTGCATTCAAACCTCGGAGCAGACCCTGATCCGATCACCACCACTTCCGCCCCTTCTTCCTTGAAACGGTAGTAGGGGTACCATAGTTCCAGGGTTTCGTAGTATTTCTCCGCCAGAATGCCGACCTTCTTCCCGGTGAGCCTGAACTGACACATTGTTTTCCCTAACACCTCGCTTGCAAGTATTTATTTCGCCCAAGACACAGCTCTTATTTTCAACACAAAACACCCTATTCCCTCTTTATGGGTCACAGATAACCATGCCTTTTTGCGCCGGGCCCTGTTCCCTGGAGCAGGGCTCACCCGCTGGGTGGTGGCACCCGGAACAAACCGATGCTTTTGCAAAACTCCACCCTGAAATCACTTAAGGGACCGTTCCTGTTCTTCAACACTTCAATGACCACCGGGGAACAATCACTGTCTCCGGACGTCACCTCTTCAGGTAAACGAAGGCGCAGCAAGAAATCCGCCGTCCACTCTACCTCATCATGCCCCGAGAGTCGGTACCCGTTCCTGCTCTCTGGTGTTGTGTTACGCTGCAGGGAAGACGAAACCACCACTGCTATACTGTAGCGACGAGCCAGCCTCTTCAGGAGAAGGACCGTCTCACCGATACCACCCCTTTGGGGACGGTCCCCCCGGCCGTGGGGGAAAGCCGGGATGCGCTGGAGGTAATCAATAAAGACGACAGGTCGTCTCCCGGTTGCGTTCATGGTCCGCTCCACAAGGAGAGCAATGGCCGGAACCGAAGTGTTCTCCTCACCTTCTATGGTGCAGATGTTCTTGGCGGTTTCGGCGTATTCCCGGTTCGCCTCTTCCAACCGCCCGGGGTCAATGCGGCCGGTGACGATCTCCGAGGCTGGAACACCCAGAATCCTGGAAATACTCCTGGCCCAGAGTTCGAAAGCAGACATCTCCAGGGTTACAAAAAGAACCGGTGTCCCGCTCGCAGCAGCGTGGTCGGCCATCTGCCTCAACAAGGTGGTCTTCCCCGTTGACGGTTCACCACAAACAACATAGAGGCCTTCACGTAGTCCTCCAAATAACAGGTTATCCAGTGGTTCAAGGCCGGTAGAAATACCGGAAAACCGACCGGCCCTGCGCTTGACAACCTCGTGGAAAAAAGGAACTAGTAACCGGGTATCACTCCGGAAGAGGTCATAGCGCCCGTTCCGGGCAGCCTCTTGTACCAGACCCAGAAAAACGTGCTGCGGGCTGGGAACCCTCAAGAAAAAGTCATTGACGTCTTTAATCCCCTGGGGTAACGAAAGAATACAAACTTCGTCTGCCGTCTGGGAGAGAATACCTGCCACCCGTTCCCGGTTACGGATGCCGGCATCGTCATTACCAAAACAGACAAAAACCCTTTTCCCTTTCAGTTTCTGGGCGTGCCCGGCCCCAAAATTGGTTGCCCCCAGCACCCCGACCGCAGTCATCCCATTTTGGACCAGGGTCAGGACATCAATGATCCCTTCGCAGAGAAAAATGACATCACTAAGGTGGATCCCGCCTTCATTGTAAAGAACCTCTTGGCTGCCCAAGAGGCTTTTGTACTTGGGCTCACTTCCGTCCAAAGACCTTCCCACCAGGTCGACGGTTCGCCCCGAAGCATCCTTGATGGGAAAAATGATTCTACCCTCGAAATAGTCTGAAAGCACCGTCTGTCTTTCTGTAATGTCGAAACCGATGGAACTCCCTTCCTCGTAGCCGACCTGGTACTTGTTAATGATTTCATCTGACAGACCACGGCTCCAGAGATACTCGCGGGCCTTGGAGGTCAGGTTCTGATGAAAATGGCGGGACAACTGGTCCAGGTCCAGACCCCGGCTAGCTCTTTCTTCTTGGGCACTTTTTGCCCTGTCCATCATCGGCTGCCCCCTTCCTGGTGTCTTGCAATTTCGACACCGGGTGCGCCATCTCCTCCACCCTTTCTTTTCACCTTTTTCCTCACCTTTTTCGCCCTGTGCTCGTAAGACCCCGTGGCCAGCACCGAGCAGGACAGTCAGCTATTCAGCCACCTTGCCCTTCTGGCCCGGAACCGTCCCAAGAAGGTGTTGAAGCTGCTGCTTCGCTTCTCCCACGCTCAGAGGCGGGGTGACCGGTAACCCCTCCCGGGCCAGGTCCTGAAAAAGGCGAAACAGGGCTGGAGGTTTCAGTTTGGCTTTTTCAAGAACCTGGACTTGCCCAAAAACCTCCTTCGGGGTTCCCCTGAAGACAATTCGACCGTCGGCTATAACATAGGCCGTTTCAGCAAATGCTGAGACCAGGTCGACATCATGAGTGGCCACCACCGCCGCCGAGCCGGTCCTTTTGTTCACAGATACCAGGAGCTCCAGAATTTCCTCCCTGGACCTTGGATCAAGACCGTTAAAAGGTTCGTCGAGAACCAGAATTTCCGGTTCCATCACCAAAGCCCCGGCCAGGGCAACCTTTTTCTTTTCCCCCCCGCTCAAGTAATGAGGGATCTTGTCCTTGAGATGCATGATCCCCATCAGATTCAGAGCCCTTTTCACACGCTCTTCAACTTCAGAGGGTGCAAGTCTCATGTTTTTCGGCATGAAAGCAATATCATCCCAAACTGTTGGTCCGATGATCTGCTCATCGACATTCTGAAAGACCACCCCGATCTTGGTGCGAAGGTGTTCAAAATGCCGGTTGGGCTCATAACCAAACAGCTTCACCCCACCCTCAAGGGGGCGCAAGAGCCCAACCAGGTGATTCAGAAGGGTTGTCTTGCCGGAACCATTAGCTCCCAGCACAACAACCCTTTCCCCGCGGTGCACCCTGAACTCAAGACCACAGAGCCTGACCTCGGTGTGATCGGCATAAACATGGCGCAGGCACCTCACGCTGGCGATGATCTCTTTTTCCTTCACAGAAACCACACCACCATCAGAATGACAACCATGAAGGCACAGGGAAACCAGTCTTCAGAATTCAACCTGGGCGGAGTACTGCGAAAGTAAACCCCTGTTCCGTACCCGCGTAACATCATGACATCGTACATTCTCTCACTCATTTTCAACGAGTGCAAGAACATTACCCCAAGTACCCCCCCAATACTGCGGGCATTCCTGAGCAGTGTCCAGGGGGCCAGGCCTGCTTTCAGGTGGAGTATAGTCACGAAGCTGGACATCTGGCCAAGGAGAATGAATAGGGACCGGTAGGTAAGGTAAAGGGCGTCGATCAGGATCTGGGGTAAGACCAGGGCTAAAAGAGAAAAAACCTCAATGTAAGGTGTGGTGCTGACCAGCAGGATGAGTCCCAAGGCCGCTGTCGCAGCCTTGGCAATGACCGTGAAAAAAACCGGGAACCCGGCCTCAAGCCGGCTCAGGGCAAAAGCAAGGGAGAACAGGACCGGATAAGCTAACAGCGAGAACAATTCTTTCCAGGGTAAGCCGCTCAACCAGAAGACCGTCCCAAGAACCAGGAAAACGCCGGCCAACTCCCGGGGCTCCTGACTGGTAACAACAACCCCAAGGACCACAACAACCAAGGCCACCTTCACCGGGGTTGAAGCCCGGTGCATCAAGCTTTTCCCGTTGTACGCGAGGTTATCGATATAGCCCAGGTCCATTCTTGCTCCTTCGGCTCCCTTCAATTCCCTTCCTGCCGACTCCTCCCCGTCAAACTGCCGGCTGCACCGCCAGCCCAGTTATGACCGGTGTCACAGGCGGCTGGACCAGTCCCTCCCCTACTTGGGGTCAAACAGGTCAGGCCTTATTCTAAGAAAATACCCAACAATCAAGGCCGTCACCAGTGCTTCCACGGCAATGCCTGCTCCTGCCACCGGAAGGACAAAGGACAGGAAACGTGTCAAGACCAAGGAATCCCCGCGAGCCACGGGTATCTGGCCCACCCTCCGGCCGTCTGGGGCAGTCCCAGGGGGATGCTCGTGGAAGACCTCGGTCAGAATCTGCCCGGGGCCGGCCAGCGCCAGGGTGAGGACCCCAATCATGAGCAGCCCTGAAAGCACGAGGGCGAAAACCGTGGCCAGGAGGGCGGCCCCGGTTGGTTTCAACCATCCCTGCAGACACCGGAACGTAAAGTAACCGATAAAAACCTCCGATCCGACGATCACCGTATTGATACCTAGAGTGGTAATGCCGCCGTGACCAACCATGGCCAGGATGAGATTAACGAGAAATACCGATAAATACCCCAACCAGGGACCAAGGATTACAGCAGACAAAACCGTAAGGTTAAGATGAACCGGCAAAAACCCCATGGGTACCGAAAAAGCAATTAACATCAGGGCACTGACCACCGCCAGGCGGGGAAGCCTTTTCCGCATTTCCCGGTCACCGGTCCAGCGGACAGCCAGAAACAGTAAGAAACCAGCCAACAGATACCCCAGCACCCACCAGGGTACAGGTACCACCCCGTCCGGAAGATGCAGGTGGCTCAATCAGAATCCCTCGCTTTCAGGGAAGCCCTCCTCAGGCAGGATCACTCTCCTGGCGGCAGCTGCGGCAGTACCCGTAAACCACGAAGGTGTGCCCTTTAACCTCGAAACCCTGTCTTCTTGCCGGGGCAAGGCCTACCTTTTCAAGGGGGCAAAAGGGCAGTTTTAGTCTTTCCCCGCAGGCCAGGCAGACCAGGTGGTGACAGTGGTTTTCACGCCTCAATTCAAAACGGGCATGGCGCTGTTCCAGCTTAAGTTCTGTCACCAGGCCCAAACGCGTTAGCAGTCTCAGGTTCCGGTAGATGGTGTCCAGGCTAACCCGTGGGCAGCTTTGCCGCACGCGGCAGTAGATCTCTTCGGCACCCAGGTGTCCGCTGCACCTGGCAAGAACCGAAATAATCTCCCGGCGCTGGTTGGTAAGCTTGAACCCTTCACGGCGCAACCGCTCGAGGACCTTTTCAAGTTTCACCCTATTTATTCCCCTAAATCGTAAATTTTATTATTTTAGAGCTATAATACCTCTTTGAGTACTAACTGTCAACCAGGCTTGCGGCTCAGGAAGGTTATCAATGCCAGCCCGACATCGGGGTCATGAAAGGCACCCGGTGCGCGCAACCCCACAAGGGAAAGCCGGCGCTCTTGGCGTAGTTTCGAGGACGCTAAGCTAAGGTGCAAAAAAAATACACCCAACCCCATGGTGGAGCCGGGCGTATTTCCATTGCCGGCCGGAAACCCCAGCCTCTGCAGCTCAGCATTCTTTGCTCGCGGCCTGGAGGGCTAACCTCTCCGGGCTCGCCTCAGGCTCTGGGCCTACTGACTTTCAGGCCTTTGGGCTTGAAAGAGGTTGAACCGGCCGGGGTCGGCGGCTTAGGGCATCTGGTTGATACCCTAAGCCGCCCCCGCTAAATATGGTATTCTACAGGTGTTCAGATTACCCTGCTGACTTGTTATCCTTTTATCTCTCTTTTTAAATTCCCCTGTTGCGTTTCCGATAGCCTTTTGTTGCAATTACCCCTACTGCGTGAGCCGCTTGAACTCCTCTAGTTTCTCCCGGGCAACCTCCAGCAGCTTCTTGGCGTACTGGTAGTTGTGAGCACCCAGGCTGGCATCGGCCTTCACGTAGCTGACATTGGTAAAGGCCACCTCGTAAAGACCCTTTACCTCGTCGGACACACCGGCGTCAACCTTCGCCTTGGCTTCCTCAAGGATCGGCTCCAGTTCAGCCAGGGTCTTTTCGATCTCGGACTGCCAAGCATCCAGTACCGCCTGCCGCTCTTCAGGTTTGGAATCCTTGTGGCAGGTTGTGCAGCTGTCCGGCATTCCTTCGTACTTGGCAGCTTCAGCCGGGGTCACTACCCCAAAGACGTGGTTGGAGATATCCCACTTGTTGATGGTCTTAGCGACCTTGGTCATGTGGCAGTCCACACAGGTAACACCAGCCGCGGCGTGGATGCTGGGCATCGCGGCCACCTCCAGGCCGCCCGTTCCGGCCTGCATCTCGGCCTGCGGATGGTGGACTGCTTCCCCTGGCGTAATTTCACCGCCCGCATTGTGACACGTCGTGCAGGTTTCCTCCCTAGCCATCCTCAGCTGGGGTTCGTCAACCCCTGGACCATGGGTTACGTGGCAGACATTACAGTTCACGCTCTTCGTAACCTCCGCCAAGGTAGGTTTCGCGTCTTCAGGAGCCAGGCGGTAGTCAGCCGAGTGGCAGTTGAGGCAGGTATCCGTGGCATGGTCGTTCTTCTTGAGGCCTTCCAATGCCTCGGCATGCCCACTCAGGAGCCAATCCAGGTACTGCTGGTGGTGTCCTTTTGCCCATCCGTTATCCCAGACATTCTTGTCGCCAACAGTAACCGAAACATAGTGCTCCTCAGTCAGCTCGTCTCCGGGTTTGAACCCTACCGGATAACCTTCGCCAGAGGGCGCCTTGCCGCGGTTGTGGCAGGAAGCACAAACGTCGGTATCGATCGTCCGAACGATCTTACTCTTGTCACCGCTCTTGGCGTGCAGGCTACCAGGCCCGTGACAGGATTCACAACCGACCCCCGGCTCAACGAACTCCAGGGAGGTGGGGTCGAATCCTGTGGTATGACAGCCAGCACATTTCTTTTCCCAGGCACGACTCGGGTCATTCCAGTCGTCCTTGTGGTACGGCTGCCACTGCTCCTTGGCCGTGTTCCACTGCAGCGGGAGAATGTAGTGGTTTCCATCCTCTCCCTCGACCAGGTAGCGCTGCTTCCATTTGCTACCAATGGTATAGACCACCTTTTCGGGGTCCATCACATCTTTAACATCGGCAAACTCCTCTGGTATATTCTCAAAGTCTCCAATGATGACTCCCTCTGCGGTGGCATCCTGGATCATCTTGGGGTGCATCGTTTCCTGCCATGACTTGAACTTGTCACTGTGGCAGGTGCTGCACTTCTCCGAACCAACGTAGGTCGCGACTTCTGTCGCTTCTTCCGCTTTTTCGGCCTCTTGAGCCTTCTCTTCACCCTGTTCCTGGCCGGAGGGCTGGCCCTCTTCCCCTCCGCCGCATCCGGCCACCACCAGAGCGACCAGAAGGATCAAGGCCAGGGCAAAGATCAGCTTGACCCTCGAGCTCATACTTTTTCACCTCCTTTCCCCTGGTTTTGCCATGAGAGGTTTATGGGTATCCGCACGCAATGCGGAAATCGAAGGCCCCCAAAAAGGCCGGGTCACACCGGAAGTCTATGTCCCAAAGGCTTCATCGAGAATCCCACTCAAGGAATGGTCCTAGAACCCGTTTGTATCTGTGAGTACCTTCACACTCCCCCTCAAAACCAGGAGCCTTTAAGCCCGTCCCGGTGTTCCCCTTGACATTGCCTCCCGAGGCCTGCTGGTCGGCACGGGGGATTGCATTATTGGGCCTGGGGACAGATGCCGCCTCTTCAAAGGCGGCATGGAGCATTTGCACTCGTTGATAAAAGCTAGATACAACAACAGTGTAATTTATTGTCAAGAATACCGTGATTACATGTCTTTCATCTTAGTATATTTTAGTACATTCGGTCCTGACTGGTAATCACCTATCGGTGTAGAGTGCTTCAGGATAAACAATAGTCAAATTAGGGACAAAACTCACATCACCTTCAGAGTTTCAAAATGGCAGCTTAACAAAATCTTAAAACTCGTTCAATATCCTGTTAAAGCGGCGGTAATAAAATGAGCCGTGGAATGGTCACTGAGTTGGGACGCTGGAAGGAGGACAACTAAAAAGCATCAAAGGTCAGCCGGTAACTGGCAAATGGAGTCGGTTTCCGAACGGGCGTCGGCTTGATGTTTGAAATTGAGTTCTTTAAGGAGTTTGTCTTGGAAGGCCACAAATACACTAACCGTTCGCGTAAACAGGCTTCCAATGCCGCCGTTGTCGCATCCGTAGCCCAGGAAGAGGGGGCTATTGGGTACGTGGGTCTAGCCTACGTTGACGAGACCGTCAAGGCCTTGGACATTGCCACCGGTGCCGGTTCCGAACCAGTAGCAGCCACCTTAGAAAACGCGGCTTCCAAGAAGTATCCCCTTACCAGGCCCCTGAATATGTATACCGCCGGTGAACCCGGGAAACTGGCCAGGGCTTTTCTCGATTTTGCAATGAGCAAAGAAGGACAGGCCCTCATCCGTGAAGTTGGATATGTTCCCATTCAGTAGCTGCCCCCACTGGTCCCTGATGCCACTGCCGTAAGGACTGGCTTTGAAGCCCAGTCCTATGGCTTACCGGTTTTTCCCTGTCGGGCAGTCGAAACTAAGCACGGACGTAGGGGGGTCCTGGGTGAAGGTTAAGCCTGAAGCAAAAGAGAGAATTATCGTGCTTCTTTTAGCCGTCGTCGCCTCTATATCACTCCTCGTGCTAGGTCTAATCTTTTTCTTTCTGCTTAAGGAAGGACTCGGTACCTTTGAACGGGTAAGCTTGGGGTCATTCCTTTTCGGCCGGGAATGGGTTCCCACCGGCGACCCACCCCGGTTTGGAGCCTGGCCGCTGATCATGGGTACCGCCTGGGTAACCGGTGGTGCCATCCTATTCGCCGTTCCCATTGGACTCGCTGTGGCTGTCTACCTGGCAGAAATTGCCCCGGCCACCATGCGGGAACTGCTCAAGCCGGTCATTGAGCTTTTGGCTGGAATACCCTCGGTAATATACGGCTTCATTGGCCTTATGGTCCTGGCCCCCCTGGCAAAAAAACGCGCTCAATTTGCCCAGCGGGCAGACCGTCCTCATTGGGTCGATTACCCTCGGCATCATGGCCCTTCCCACCATTGTCAGCATCTCGGAAGATGCTCTACGGGCGGTACCCGACGAATATCGCAGTGCTTCCCTGGCCCTGGGGGCAACCCGTCTGGATACCATTATTTACACCGTTCTTCCGACCGCCGCTTCCGGAATCATTGCCGCCTTCATGCTGGGCTTGGGACGCGTACTCGGCGAAACAATGGCCGTCCTGATGGTAACCGGCAACGCCACCATGGTCCCACACTCCCTGTTGGACCCGGCACGAACCATCACCGCCACCATTGCCGCCGAAATGGGAGAGGCCGTTCAGGGAGGAGCCCACTACCAGGCCCTGTTCGGACTAGGCATCATCCTGTTTGTCATCACCTTTGGCGTGAACCTGGTGGCCGACCTGGTTCTCGGCAGGAGTACCGGTAAACTATCCCGGTAACAGGAGGGAAACGAATGCAGTCTAAGCATCACTGGGAAACAATAACCTTTCTCGTTCTACGTCTTCTGGCCTTTTTAGCTATCACCCCCGTCATTCTTATCGTTGGCTACCTGGTCTTAAAAGGGTCATCAGCAAGACCGGTACTAGGATATCTTCCTTACGCAAGAGACGGCAAAGGGATAACCCATCCAACCCCGGTAACATCAAGTCCAAAATGACAAGGTCAGGCTTATCACGCTTAATACACTCAAGGGCGTCAAGACCGTTCTCGGAAATTAGAGTTTAAAAACCTTCCTTTTCTAGATTTGAAAGAAACCAATCTCCGAATTGCCGCCTCATCATCAACCACCAGAATTGTTTCCGGCATAATGCCCCCTCCATCCAGGTGCTTGGCTGTCCTTCCGGTGCTTTCTCTCCCTGTCATCCCTTCCAAGCTCGTGGCAACAAGTATTGAAGCCCCCAACAATAGAAAGCCCGCATCTGAAGCGGGCCGCAAGGAAAACGTTGACTCTTCAACTAGAACTGATGAAATGGTACGCCCGGCAGGATTCGAACCTGCGACACCTGGCTCCGGAGGCCAGTGCTCTGTCCCCTGAGCTACGGGCGCACCTTGTTGGCAGCGTCATTGGGGCCAACGCCAGGTTTCCAGCGTCAGCGCGCTGCTCCTGCTTTATTATTATATAACATCCACTCGACCTTTAGCAACCACTCTTCACTTTCGAAGCCACCCGACGGTCCGGTTGCTCCTTGACCTCAAAGTTGCTCCTTAAACCTTACCGCTTACTAACAAAACCCCGATCAAAATGAAAGCCACCCCGGCCAGGGCCTGTAGATACCGTTGAGGAATCACCTTGATGATGGCTTCCCCGAAAACCACAGCCAGGAGAGCGGTCAGCGATAGGGCTGTTGCAGCCCCCAGGAAAACAGCCAGGGGAGACCTGTTCTTGGCCGCCAACATCATGGTAGCCATTTGGGTCTTATCGCCCAGTTCGGCAAAAAACACCAACCCGAAGGTAACCAACACGGTCCGTAAGTCCACCGCCGACCTCCTCTCGGCAAGCAAGACTTCCTTCTAAGGGTATGCCGAAAGGTCGAGAGCTATTCCCTTGCAGCTACCTGGTTTTGTGTACCGTTGTTTTCCTAGGATAGCCCGTGGTTGGGTTTACATCCTGGCCTGAACAGTCTTTACACACCCCGTAGAATTTAAGGTCGTGGTCATTAATATCAAAACCTGTACGGCGTTGAATCATTGATTCCAGGGACTCCAACAGGTCATCGTCAAATTCCGTTACCTTACCACAGGAAGTGCAGATCAGGTGATGATGGTGGTGAATATCCTGGGTATTGAACTCGTAACGGCTGCGTCCATCCCCAAAATTCATTTTTTGAAGAATATCCAGTTCTGCCAGCAGATCCAGGGTCCGATAAACCGTAGCCAGGCCGATATCTGGGTTTTGCCGCTTCACAATCTCATAGAGCTCTTCTGCACTCAGGTGATCATTGCTGTGATTGAGAAGTGCCTTAAGAATAACCTTTCTTTGCGGTGTCAGCTTGTACTGTTGTTCATTTAGTATCTGGCAGATCGCCTCAAGTTCGTGCACCACCGCCACCACCTAATTGAAAGTTATTCTCATTCATTTCCTTCATTATACTGCGCAAGAGCATTTGTGTCAAATCGACAGGGCCCTACCAAGCCAAGAAGCCGGGGAGTGTGTCCCCCCGGCTGGGTACCGCCAGCTGTGGCATCCTTCCTTGAGCAGGAAATCTCTTAATGCACCGGCTTCCGGTTCCCGGGTCCCGCGGGCGGGACTTGAGGACCGTACTGGGACTGGAAACGCGGTGGTACCGGTTGCCCATAAAGGGGCCCCTGGGTACGCCCCGGCTCCTGCGCCGGTTGAGGTTGATAAGGCTGATAGAGCTGCTGCGGCTGCTGCCCTTCCTGGACCTCGGGCTGCCTTTGGGCCTGGTCCTGTCTTTGCGCGGCCCGGTAAGGAACCATCCGAGGTAGAGCCTCGGCCAGAATAGCCTGAAGGTTCGGCTCGCCAATTTCCTGCAGTTCATACCTGACCCTTACCGCCGGCTTATTTAGATTCGTAAGCCGCCTCAAGTCAATGGGCGTGGCGATAAGAACGAGATCACAGTCAACAGCATTAATGGTTTGTTCTAATTCCCGAACCTGGGTTGCCCCGTAGCCCATGGCCGGCAGAATGGTCCCCAGGTGGGGATACTTTTGGTAGGCTTCCTTGATGCTGCCCACGGCAAAGGGCTTTGGATCAACCAGTTCCCGGGCCCCGAATTTCCGCGCCGCAATAAACCCCGCTCCGTAGGGCATTTCACCATGAGTGAGAGTAGGACCGTCTTCTATGACAAGCACCCGCCGCCCACGTACCGCCTCCCGATCCTCAACAAAGATGGGGGAAGCAGCCTCTACCACGACAGCCCTGGGGTTAACTGCGGCAATTCGCTGCCTGACCTGCTCCACCCCTTCCGGCCGAGCTGTGTCGATCTTGTTAATGACGATAACATCGGCCATGCGGAAGTTAGCTTCACCGGGATGGTACGAAACCTCGTGTCCGGGACGGTGCGGGTCAGCGACAACAATATGGAGGTTCGAACGGAAGAAGGGAAGATCATTGTTCCCGCCGTCCCACACAATCACGTCGGCCTCTTCTTCAGCAGCCCGGAGGATCCTCTCATAGTCGACACCAGCATATACTACCACGCCGCGCTCGATATGAGGTTCAAATTCCTCCCGTTCCTCGATGGTACAGTCATGTCGGTCCAGGTCCTCGTAGCTAGCAAACCGCTGCACAGCCCGGTTCAGGCGGTTTCCGTACGGCATCGGATGGCGTACGGTAACCACCCGGTAACCGGCCTCCTTCAAGTGGCTGACGACCTTCCTGGTAGTCTGGCTTTTCCCGGCCCCGGTTCTCACCGCGGTGACGGCCACCACCGGCCGGCTGGACTCGAGCATCGTGGTACGGGGTCCCATCAGGCGGAAGTCCACTCCCAAAGCCAGGGCCTGAGAAGCGCGGTTCATCACGTACTGGTGGTGCACATCACTGTACGCAAAGATGACTTGTTCTACATCATGTTCCCTGACCAGCCTGGGGAGTTCTTCCTCAGCGTGGATGGGAATCCCCTGGGGATACCCAGGGCCTGCCAGTTCCGGAGGGTAGAGCCTTCCCTCGATATCAGGAATTTGCGCTGCCGTAAAAGCAACAACCCGGTACTCGTCATTGCCCCTGAAATAGACGTTGAAGTTGTGAAAGTCACGCCCTGCGGCACCCATAATAATAACGTTCTTCCTTCTCACACCATAACCCCCCTGCACCGGTACTGAAAATTTGCCTCTCTTTATTATTTACCTACCCTAAGGCCTTATACCCCGAAATGCAGGGGAACCAATCCGAAGCCAACCTTTCCGCCCGAGACCGTCACTACAGCAAGAGAGCCAGGATAGCCTTGTGAACGTGAAGCCTGTTCTCTGCCTCGTCGAAAACAACGGACTGATCACCGTCGATAACCTCATCGGTGACTTCCTCGCCCCTGTGGGCCGGTAAACAATGCAGAAACAGGGCATTACCCTTGGCTGCCGCCATCAACTCCTCGTTCACCTGGTACGGTTGAAAAACCTTGACCCTCTCGGCGTGTTCTTCTTCCTGTCCCATGCTGGCCCAGACGTCGGTGTAAACCGCGTCCGCTCCACGGACCGCTTCCCAGGGGTCGTGAAAAAGTTCGATGCTTGCACCTGACTCCTCGGCATCCCTCCTGGCCACCTTGACGACCTCTTCGTTGGGTTCATACCCCTCCGGAGTGGCTACCGAAAGATCAATTCCGACCTTAGCCGCCCCAAACATCAGGGAGTGGGTCACGTTATTCCCATCCCCGATGTAGGCCAGCTTCAAACCCCTGAGATGTCCTTTCTTTTCGTAAAGGGTGAAGAAGTCGGCTAGAACCTGAGTGGGATGAACCAGGTCCGTTAGCCCGTTAATAATGGGGATGTCGGCGTAGTGAGCCAGGTCAATAACTTCGTCATGGTCATAGGTACGGATCATGAGACCATCCAGGTACCTGGATAAAACCCGGGCTGTATCCGCGATGGCCTCGCCGCGGCGTAACTGAAGTTCATTACCCGTCAGGAACAACCCGTATCCTCCCAGCTGGTAGATGGCCACCTCGAAGGAAACGCGGGTTCGCGTGGAGGGCTTGGTAAAAAGCATCCCCAGGGTTTTCCCTTCCAGTGGGCGCCATTTGCCTCCTGACTTCTGGAGCATTTTAAGGTATTCAGCCGTCTTGAGGATCTGCCAGATTTCTTCCTCGGAGTAATCCTGGAGCGAGATCAGGTCTCTTCCTTTAAGGTTAACCGCCATAGATATTCCCTCCTGGTCCGGGGGGCCCTCTCAAGCCCCTCCCTGGAATTAGTCCACTTTCGACGCTCATCTCGGGGTCGGTGCCAGTGGTCGTTCCAAGAACCCGCGGGGGGTTGTGGGCAATCCCTGGTTGGGCCTTCCCGCTTCAATCACAGTTCCAGCTTCCCCGTCCAGGGCTTCACCTGCCTTCTCTAGGGAAGTAATTACCGCCATTTCCCCGCCCTCCTCAATGAAGCGAACAGCTGCCTCAACCTTGGGACCCATGGTTCCCGGAGGAAAGTGACCTTCTTCAAGGTAACGACGGGCTTCGGCCACGGTAAGACGGTCGAGGAAGCGCTGGTTTGTTTTCTTAAAATTTATAGCGACCTTCTCAACATCAGTTAGAATGACAAAGAAGTCAGCCCCTACTTCAACGGCCAGTTTCTCGCCCGCCAGGTCCTTGTCGATGACAGCTTCCACCCCCTGGAGCAGGCCCCGTGAGTCAAAACACACCGGTATCCCGCCGCCCCCGCAGGCAATTACCACCATGCCGTTCCTAACCAGGTTCCTCAAGGCTTCCCCTTCGTAAACCCTGATGGGCTCAGGTGACGGAACCACTCTTCTCCACCCACGGTGGTTGATTTCCTTCAGGGTGTAACCCTTCTCTTTTTTTAGGTTCTGGGCCTTTTCGACCGGGTAGAAGGGACCGACCGGTTTGGTGGGGTGGTGGAGGGCCGGATCGTCGGGCCGAACCACAACCTGGGTGACCACCGTCACCACAGGACGGTCCAGGCCCCTCAGCCGCAGTTCATTGGCCAGGCAGCACTGGATCATGTACCCGATCATGCCCTGGGTCTGGGCCCCGCAGATATCCAGCGGCATCGGGGGTACCAGGGAACTGGCCTCTTCGTTCTGGATGAGGATATTACCGACCTGCGGGCCATTGCCGTGGGTAATGACCAGTTGGTAGCCTTTCTCGATCATGTCTGCAATGTGGCGGCACGTAGCACAGACGTTTTCAATCTGCTCCTGGGCTGTTCCGGCACTTCCACCAGCCATGATGGCATTACCCCCAAGGGCGATGACCACTGTTTTTGACATTCTGTTTCCCCCTCGTCACCTCGTCATTGGTCTCCCCACCAGGTCGATTTCAGTTCCACACATGGTACATTTCCCTTCAGCAAGGCCCTGGGCTTCCACGCCGTATCCATTTCTGCTGATGACTACCCTGTTGCACTTAGGACAGGTTGTATCACCGGTCCCTTCAGCCCTGACATTACCCAGGTAGACATACCGCAGTCGGCGCAGAGCAATCTCCCTGGCCTCATAAAGGGTTTCCAGCGGGGTTGGAGGTAGGTTGAAACGATAGCTGGGGAAGTACCTGGAAAAGTGCAAAGGGATTTGCGGTCCCAGGGAGGCCAGCCACTCTACCAGTCTTGAGATCTCCTCTTTGCTGTCGTTGAGGCCGGGGATAACCAGGTTGGTTACTTCCACATGGCACCCGTTTCGATAGGCTTTTTCCACTGTCTTGAGAACCGGTCGCAGCCGTCCCCCGCAAATTTCCTGGTAGAAGGAACCAGTGAAAGCCTTGACGTCAATGTTCACGGCATCCACGTACGGAAGCAACTGGTCCAGGGGTTCCGGGTTTATGTACCCGTTGGTCACGAGAACATTAAGAAGGCCTTTTTTCCTGGCCAGCCTGGCTGCCTCCAGCACGTATTCATACCACATGAACGGTTCCGAATACGTGTACGCCAGCCCGATACAGGAAGGTTCACTTTCGGCAACCTCCCTCGCCCTGGCCACCAAGTCCCCAGGTTCAAGATATTGCGTTTCAACCTTTCCCTGGCTGAGCTCCCAGTTCTGGCAGAAACCACAACTCAGATTACAACCATTACTGCCCACCGAGAAAAGGGTCGAGCCAGGGTAAAAATGATAGAGGGGTTTCTTTTCGGTGGGGTCCAAAGCCATCGAGGCACATGCACCGTAGTTGGTGGCATACAGAACCCCGTCCACATTGGTCCGAACCCCACAAACCCCGGTCGCACCGGGGTCAATGGAACAAAGCTGGGGACACACCCGGCAGCGCACCCGCCCTTCTTTGCCGGTCTTTTCGTAAAAGAGAACTTCCTTCCTGCCCCTGGTTTTCGTTTCCCGGTACACACCCATGCCCCCACCCCTTTTCGCCCGAGCCGGCCCCCCCAATAACCCATCCCTCCAGGCCTCACCTATGGTAAACCTCTAATCGTCCTCTTTGTGCCTTTCAACTTCAAACCTGAACAACGCAACCCCCTTCTCATCAGGGGCAATCCCGGCCTTGGCTTTGGCAATGGAAACCTGTTCCTCCACCGAATCTACCCCCTCCAGGGCGGGAAGCAGAAGTCCGCTTCGAGCACCCTTCCTTACCACTACCCCGTACCTGGCCGGGTCCAGGTCGTCCAAACCCCGGACCGGTTCCGGTTCCGTCAGGATATCCACCGAAATAGAGATTTCATCCAGTTCATCGGTACCAACAGGAGGGAACCGGGGATCATCCCTGGCAGCACTAATGGCATTGTGGATGATTTCCTCGGCCAGGTTACCCCTGGAGGCCACTACCGTTCCAATGCACCCCCGCAGGGAGCCCCTTTTTTTCAACGACACAAAGACCCCGGCCCGGCGCCTCATTGCTTCAGGCAGGGGTGCTGGGGTCGGCAGTACCTTTCCCTGCCTGAGATAAGATTCCAGGCTGCGCCTGGCCAGTACCACAAAG
>ENA-OSAE01000258-OSAE01000258.1-marine-sediment-metagenome-genome-assembly--contig:-NODE-258-length-30591-cov-23.447799_pt1 | contig 30591 bp, 25 predicted proteins | sample MGYA00237870_ERZ529317 | MGnify/ENA primary metagenome ERZ529317 (study PRJEB26369, sample SAMN03142812) | marine sediment metagenome | biome: marine; feature: borehole; material: sediment... | reverse complement strand
GGAACAGCGCTCCGACCCATACGCTCAAGAACAGCGACAATAGAACCTGCCTGGTGACTATGGCCAGTATGATGGCCAATAAGGGCGGGATAACTGACAAGAACCCGTAAGTGCTCTCCACTAGGCATCTCCTCCTTCGATTTGATGCGCAAACCTAGTCCCTGTTGCGTGAAAGCTCCGGCCTTTGCCCCCGTGCCACCTCCTCCCTATCACAGGGCCGCTGGCCCTGGCCTGCTGCTTGCCGCTTTAAAGAGCAGAAGCATAATCGGTAATGATGATTCTCTCACTGCTGACGATACTCGCCTTGGACACTCTCCCGAAGACAATCACTCTTAATCATTTTTCGAATACTTCGACCAAAGGTCCGTAACTCCTGCTCTCACCCGGCATTTTTATTCCTTTGCAATTATTATACTGCGCCGGGCCGGGGCCCCTCGGCCCCCGGACTACTCCTCCACGTCACGGCCGCGACGCCTTCTCTCGAGGTCGGCCGGCTCGAGGCCGAGCTCCCTGCCGCTCAAGAGCTTCCCGATCCCCGTGGCCAGGTCCTGGTCCTCCCCATGCTCCTCGCCGCACAGCGGACAGGGCCCCTCGTGCTCCACATCCCCGTAGCGCAGCCGCACGTCTCGGCCGGGCTCGGCGTAAAGGGAGATAACCCCCTCGTAATTGCGCAGCACGACCTTGTCGGCCGAACGGGTCAGCACGTATTGGGGCATGACCGGTATCTTGCCGCCCCCGCCCGGCGCGTCGATGACGTAGGTGGGCACCGCCAGGCCGCTGGTGTGGCCCCGCAGGTACTCCATTATCTCCAGGCCCTCGCCCACGCTGGTCCGGAAGTGCTCAAGCCCCCGCGACAGGTCGCACTGGTAGATATAGTAGGGGCGGACGCGCATCTTCAGCAGCTCGTGTACGAGCCTCTTCATCACCCGGGGACAGTTGTTGACCCCCCTGAGCAGCACCGACTGGTTCCCCAAGGGGACCCCGGCGTCGGCCAGCAGCGCCGTGGCCCGGCGCGACTCCTCGGTTACCTCCGCTGGATGGTTGAAGTGGGTGTTGAGCCAGATGGGGTGATACTTCCTGAGCATCTCGCACAGCTCGGGGGTGATCCTCTGCGGCAGGACCACCGGAGCCCGGGTCCCGAGGCGGATTATCTCCACGTGGGGTATCCGCCTCAGCTCCCGCAGGAGGTACTCCAGGCGGTCGTCGGATATGAGGAGGGCATCGCCTCCCGAGAGGAGGACATCCCGCACGGAGGGGTTGTTCCGGACGTACTCGAGCCCCCTCTCCAGCTGCTGCTGGCTGGCCGGCCGGTCGGTCTGTCCGGTAAACCGCCGCCGGGTGCAATGCCGACAGTACATGGAACACTGGTCGGTCACCAGGAAGAGGACGCGGTCCGGGTAGCGGTGGGTGATCCCCGGTACCGGCGAATCCACGTCCTCGTGCAGGGGGTCCAACAGGTCGGCCTCGCCCACGTGCACCTCAGCCGCCGTGGGCACCGCCTGTTTCCTTATGGGACAATTCGGGTCCTCCGGGTCGATGAGGGAGGCGTAATAGGGGGTGATGGCCATACGGAAGACCTCAAGACATCTGCGAACCCCCGCCTCTTCCTCCTCCCCGAGGTCCAGGACCTGCTTCAAGGCCTCGACCGTGGTGATCCGGTTGGCGACCTGCCAATGCCAGTCGTTCCACTTCTCGGGCTCTACGTCACGCCATAGCGGTATGTCGGTGTAGTGTCTCCTGGCCACGATGAACCCTCCACCTTTTGAACTACGTCTCTTTGATAGACGGTTCTACGGTTTTATAATAGTGTGAACTACAACACAATTCCTGGCTACCTAGGGGACAGAAACTGGCCTTGGGTTTCATACCCTGGGGAGAAGGAGCCGAGCCCGGCCGCGTGGGTCAGCCGGTGACACGGTACATGATCCAGTCGTCGTATCCCGTCAGCACGCGGACGTAACCGCTCAACATGCGGTCCACTTCGGCGTCCCCGGTATCGACGAGGAAGGGCTGACCCCGCAGGGAGTTGATCTTCTCCCTCGTCGCGATGACGATGATGTTCTCCTTCCCCACCTCTCGGATCACCCTGGGGCTCAGCTGTTGGTTGCCCCTGCCGAAGAGGTAGCCCTGTCCTCCTATGGGGGTGATGATCAGCTTGGCCCTCCTGCCCTCGAGGAGCTCGAGCAGCTGCCCCTCGGCGAGGTCCTTGCCCACAAGCTGCTTCTTGTGGACGACGTCCACGCCCAACAGGGTATACTCGAGCCCCAACATCTGCATGATGGGCCTCGTGCTGGTGCCGGGCCCGACCACGTAGAGGAAGTCATCCTCCATCCCGTCTATTATCGCCAGGGCGATGGCCTGGAGCGCGGACTCTTCGCCCGGGCTGCTCCCGGCCTTGAGCCCCTGCACGTACCTCCGCTGGTAGGGTATCCTGAGGTAACCGTAGAGCCTGGCCGTCACACGGCCCTCCCTGAAGGCCTCCTCGTCGATGTCCATGACCTCGGCCTCGCGGACTGTCGCCTTCCCCTGAAGGTACAGGGCCGCCAAATCACCGGCCAGCCTGGGGTTCCGAGCGTACACGGCGGAGTGGATCTTAACCCCGGCGGGTATGCCGAGGACCGTCACCTCCTCGCCCACCGCGTCGTAGATATCCCTGGCGGTCCCGTCCCCGCCGGCGAAGAGGACGAGGTCCACGCCAAGGGCCAGCATCTCCCTGGCGGCCCGGCGGGTGTCCTCCGCCGTGGTCTCCCCCGGCCGTATGGAGCCTATCACCTGCGGCTCGAAGCCACACCGCCTGGCCTCCTCCTCGCCCATCTCCTGCGGGTAGGTCACGACCTCGACCTGGCCTCGGAGGCCGACTAGCCTCTCGAGGGCCTCGATGGCCCGGCGCGGCGATTCCGGGACCGCCCCCATCCGCCGCGCCCTGGCCACGACCTCGCGCCCGTCGGTCCCCTTCAGGGCCACCCTTCCCCCCATCCCGGCGATGGGATTGACTATGAGCCCGAGCTTCTTCATGAGCTGCTCCCCCCGGCGTCTCGACCAGCTCTCAACGCCCCTTGACCTTCTTGAGATAGGCCCGCCAGGTCACGGCCCACTGGGACGGGTCGTCCAGCGCGGCGTGGTCTATCTTGTGGACCACGCTGTTATAGGGCGCGTTCTTGACCTTCTCCGGATCGGTGTAGGCCTCCTTGACGACCTGCCTCAGAATGGCGATGTACTCGTCGAGCTCGGCCTTGGAATAGGATTCGGTGGGCTCCAGCGTGAAGGGCTCCGGCACGACCCACGGGTGATGGCTGGTCCAGTAGTGGACGCCGAAATCGAACATCCTCCGCTGCACGTCCTCGGTCCCCACGCCGGTCTCCTCGGCGAGCCCCTCAAAACTATACCTCACCTGTTCCACGCGGTGTTTCCCGGGGGCGTAGGGCGCGCTGGCGCCCGGGATCTCCAGGACCTTCTTGAGCAGGTAGTTGTTGTTGAGGACCGCTATCTCGGCGACCTCCCGTAGGCCCTCGGCACCCAGGCTCATGACCCACGCGTAGGAGCGCAACACGACGGGCACCACGCCGTAGAAGCTCCGGACCTTCCCGATGCTGTGCGGCCGGTCGTAGTTTAGGCGGTACTTGCCCCCGTCGAACTCCACTAGGGGCACGGGCAGATACTTGGCGAGCTCCTTCGTGACCCCCAGGGCCCCCGTGGACGGCCCGCCGCACCCGTGGGGTGAGGAGAAGGTCTTGTGCAGGTTGAAGAAACAGAGGTCAAAGCCGGCCTCCTTGGCCCTGGTGATGCCCAGTATGCCGTTGGCGTTGGCCTGATCGTAGGAGCAGAGCCCGCCGGCCTCGTGCACGATCCGCGTGAACTCCGCGATCCTCGGGTTAAAGATGCCCGTATCCTCCGGATTGGTGATCATCAACCCGGCGGTGCGTTCGGAGACGGCCTCCTTGAGCGCCTCGATGTCGGGGTAGCCGTCCTCGTCCGGGTACAGGGTGATGACCTTGAAGCCGGCCACGGCCGCCGCCGCGGCATCGGACGGATGCGAGAAAACCGTCGTTATTATCTCATCCCTGTGGGCCTCGCCGCGGTCCCGGTGATAGGCGCGGATAATCGAAGCGATGGCCAGCAGGGCCTGAGCGCCTCCCCCCGGCTGGAAGGAGAACTGGTCCAGCCCCGAGATCTCCCGCAGGAACAGGTCCATCTTGTACAGGATCTCGAGGATCCCCTGGACCGTGCCCTCATCCTGCAGCGGATGCAGCTCGGCGACCTTCGGCGAGGTGGCCAGCTGTTCGTTTATCTTCGGGCTGTACTTCATCGTACAAGTCCCCTGCCCGATGTCGACGTTCAGGTCGGCGCCGAGGGTCTCCTGGGACAGGCGGAGATAATGCCTCAGGACCTGGGCTTGGGACAGCTCGGGCAGGTTCGGCGGCCGCTCTCTCCGCATGGACTCCGGTATCTCTGAAAGACCGTCGCCCACCGCCTTCTCTATCTCCTCCTCCACTTGAGACACGAGGAGGCCGCGCTCCCCCTCAGTGCTCAGCTCGTAGATGATGGGCTCGTCCCATCTCGCCTGGTGAAAGCGCCTCAGCTTGGTGCTCATATCCATTCCCATGGTTCAGATCACGCTCCCCTCTCAAGGCAGGTCGTCAGCGGACGCAGTCCTCCAGCGCCTCCGCCAGCCTGTCGATGTCAGCCTTGGTGTGAACCTCCGTGACGCAGTAAAGCGCGCACTCCCCGAGCTCCGGGAACTCGGCCGAGAGGTCCTTGCCGCCGAAGATACCGCGGTCAAGAAGGGCCCGGTTCACCTCCGCCACGGTCCTGCCGGCGGCGGTGAAGTCGACGACGAACTCCTTGAAGTGCGCGCCGCGGAAGACGGGAGCGCGCAGGCCCCGGATCTCCGACAGGCGCCGCCTGGCGTACTGCGACCTCTGCAGGATCCCCTGGCCCAATTCCCGCATGCCGTCGGGGCCCAGCAGGGCCAGGTAGACGCCCGCGGTGATGCCCCACAAGGCCGTCGCCGTCCCGACGAACTCCTTCCCCCGCTCTCTCTGGGCGAAGGAGGTCCGCTCGAAGAAGACGTCGCCGAACCCGTACTCACCCTCCACCACCGTCGGGGCTATGCCGAAGAGGCGAGAGGGGTACTCGGCCACGAACCTCTCCTCATCCCGCGTGGCGATGAACCCGGCAAGGCCCCCGCCGTACTGCATGTGGATCCCGAGCGGCTGAAGTTCACCGCAGATGATATCCGCCCCGTAGGCGCTCGGGGGAGCCAGCACGCCCAGGGAGGTCGGGTCGACGCCTACCACGCACAAGGCGCCCTCCTCGTGGGCCAGCGCCGCGATCTCCTCGCCCTGAGGTTCGATGAACCCGAGGTACGACGGGTTCTCGAAGTAGACGGCCGCCGTCTGCGCTGAGAGCTTGTCCTTGAGGTCGTCGAGGTTCATCTGCCCAGTCTCAAGGTGATAGTCGATGAGGACCACCTCGATGTCGGGCCGGCAGTAGTTCCGGATCACCGACAACCTGTCGGGGCCTACGGTCCTCGCCAGGAGCACCTGCTTCCGGCCCGTGATCCGGGTCGCCATGCGCAGGGACGTGCTGGCCGCCTGCGCCCAGTCGTAGGTGGGGACGTTCACCACGTCCATGTCCACCAGCTCGCCCATCATGCTGGCGTACTCGAAGAGCGCCTGGAACCTACCGTGGTCCTCGTAGGGCTCCCCCCCGTAGGCCGTCAGGAACTCCGCCCGTCGGTTGATCTCGTCGCAGACCGCGGGCACATAGTGCTGCCAACAGCCTCCGCCGAGGAAGTTGAGGTACTCCTGGCAGGTCTTGTTCTTGGCCAGGATCCCCTCCACATGTCTCCTGAGCTCGTACTCGGAGCTGAGCGGCTCCGGTAGGTTCATCTTCCCCCTAAAGCGCAGGCTCTCGGGGATGTCCGCGTAAAGCTCCTCCACGTCCCGGACCCCGATCTCCCGCAACATCTCCGCCTTGACCCGCGGCGCGGAGTTGGGGATGTAGGGGTGCGCCACCTTTTTCCTCCTCGTCATCAGTTATCCCCCCAAGCAAGAGATATCCTGGTGCATCGAGCATCATCCGCCCGCCAGGCCGCCGCCGTCCACTACCACTGTGGTACCGGTCACCCACGCGGAGAGGTCGCTGGCGAGGTAGAGGACGGCATCGGCGACGTCGCGTGGGCTCCCCAGCCGGCGAAGGGGTCGGGCTGCCGCGCTGGCCAGGAAATCGTCCTCGGCCACGCCCAGCTGGCGGGCCTCGTCCCGCAGGAGCGGGGTGTCCGTATCGCCCGGGCAGACGCAGTTGACCCGGATGCCCTCAGGCCCGTGGTCGATGGCCATGGCCCGGGTGAGGTTCACCACCCCGCCCTTGGCGGCGCAGTAGGCGGCGGCCCTGGGGCCGCCCACCAGCCCCCAGCCCGAACCGATGTTGATTACGCTGCCTCCTCCGCCGGCGGCCATGACGGGGATCACCTGCCGGGAGAGGAGGTAGACCGCCTTCAGGTTCACCGCCAGGACCAGGTCCCACTCGGCTTCCTCGAGCTCGGTAACCGTCTTCCGTCGTATCACCCCGGCGTTGTTGACGAGGATGTCGATCCGCCCAAAGGCCTCTCTCACCGCCGATGTGGCGGCCCGACAATCCTCCCAGGAGGTCACGTCACAGCGGAAGAAGGCGGCCCGGCCACCTGGGCCCTGAATCTCCTCCGCCGCCTGCCTGCCCCCGGCCTCGTCGATGTCCAGCAGTGCTACCTTCGCGCCCGCCTCGGCCAGTCGCCCCGCCGTGGCCCGCCCGATGCCCGAGGCGGCCCCCGTCACCATCGCCACCTTACCCTCCAACGACAACACTGTAGTTTCTCTGGAAGTATCGGTCATCGGCCTCACCCCACTAGGCGGTCTCTCCCCCGTCGATGGCGATAAACTGCCCGGTTATGTAGGAGGACTCGGACGACGCCAGGAAGGCGAACAGCGCCGCCACCTCCTCCGGGTCGGCGTGACGTTTGAGGGGGATCTTCTGATTGACCTCCTCCAGCATCTCCGGCGTGTACTCCGCCTTCTGCATCGGCGTCAACACGTACCCCGGACATACGGCGTTGACCCTTAGCCAAGGTGCGAACTCCAGCGCGATGGTCTTGGCCAGGAGGATCACGCCCGCCTTGGAGGCGTTGTAATCGGCGTACAGGGGATGCCCCACCATGCCGTTCGTGGAGGCGGTGAACAGGACCACCCCAGACCTCTGGGCTTGCATCCTCCTGATGGCCTCCTGAGCGCAGAGGAACACCCCGTCGAGGTTCACGCCCAGGACCTGCCTCCACTGTTCGTATTCGATCTCCAGGAAGGGCTTTCGGACGCTGATGCCCGCGTTGGCGATCAGCACGTCGACGCCGCCCAGCAGGGCGTCCACCTGTCGGAAGGCATCCCGCACCTCCTCTGGCCGGCTCACGTCGGCCGGGATCCCGCCGACCAGGCCTGGGTTGTCGGACAGGACCTCCTCCAGCGCGCCTTTATTCTTATCAACGATTACGACCCGCGAGCCCTCGCTCACGAAACGTCTTGCGGTCGCAAGGCCGATTCCGCTCGCCCCTCCCGTGATAACGACCCTCTTGCCGGCAAGGTCCTCGTAGCTAGCTGAGCCTGACACTTCGATACCCCCTCTGGATTCGGTAGAATTGAGGCCGGGGCCAATCTCGCGAGCGCCCGGCCCGGGTTCCCTCTCTCCATCGCACCTGATGCCGCTCACATCGACGCCTACTCCCCCGGGGAAGCACGCGCCTTCTGCAGGGGCCGCTAATAGGGGTTAATTAAGGAGGGCATTCGCCACAGCTCCCCCGCATCCTGTTGAGCCCAGCCGGCTCATGTCCTACTATGACGCCTCTTTACCGCGCGCTGAGGGCCCTCCCCTTCGTCCCCGTGGTACAAATACCCAGGGCAGGGCCCCGCCCTGACGTCCATGTGGGGAGAAGCCTTTGGAGGGAGCCAAAGGGCCCAAGGGGGAAACCATCTGGAGACAGAGGCTTGGGTGGAGGCCTCAGAGCCCACAGGCGGCGTCCCGCTCCTGGGGCTCCAGGGCGTCCATGATCGCCAGCCCCAGCCTGAGCTCGAAACGCTCCTCGGGGTCGCCGAGGTCCACCCCGCCTATCTCTTCAATACGGCGCAGCCGGTAGCGGAGGGAGTGGCGGTGCAGGAACAGGCGGTCGGCGGCCTCCTTGAGGCTGCCCACTTCCAGGAAGGTCCTCAGGGTAGGCACGAGCTTTCCGCCGTGGTCCCTATCATAGCGGTACAGAGGGCCGATGGTCCGGGCGAAGTAACGGCGCAGCTCCTCCCGGTCCTCCACGTGGTAGAGCAGACGGTACACTCCCAGCCTGTCGTAGAAGGCGACGGCCTGCCTCCGCCAGATGGCCTTGCCGACCCGGAGGGCGTACCTCGCCTCGTCGAAGCTGCGCTTGACCTCGGCGGGCCCCGACGCTACGGTGCCCACCCCCACGGAGAAGGTGAGCCCCCCAAGCTCCTTCTCCTCCTCTCGCAGGCGGTCGATGATCCTCTCCACCCTGGCCGGCAGCCCCTCACGGTCACCCCAGGCGACCAGCACCACGCTGTCGGAGCGGTAACGGTGCATCACCTGAAAATCCATGCTCCTGATCACCCTGGCCACCACGCTGTTGAGCCGCATCTTGGCGCTCTGAACCTCTATCTCCTGCCGTGAGATGGCGAACTCGTCAAAGCCGTCGTAATCGATGGCCATGACCACGCCGCACTCGTTGAGGTTGTAGCCGAGATAGCTGGCCCTCTTGGCTATAGCCTGTGTCGAGGAGAAGTTTCCCGTGAGGAGGTCGTCGAGGAAATCGCCCTTGAGCTTGCGCTCCACCTCGGCCACCGCCCGCTCCTTGAGCATGACGAGGGCGGTAACGGTCGTCCCGTGGGTGAGCGCGGCATCGTCCTCCTCGGTGAGCTCCTCGGGGCCCTTCCGGGCCGCGATGTAGCCGTGGATCTCGTTCCCGGCGATGACGGGCAGCACGAGCCAGAGGTCGTCGCCCCCCTCCGGACGAAGGTGCCTGCGGCCCACGCCGCCGGCCAAGCTCCAGTTGAGGTCCGCCGGCACGTCGCCGCCGGCGTGACAGATCGCCTCGCCGCGGGAGCTGAAGATGATCACGGGGGCGGCGATGAGGCTCGATAGCACCCTGGCGATATCCTCTATGGACCTGTCCTGGAGGACGATCTCCGTAAGACGCGTGCGGATACTGGCGGAGTGCTCCAGCTTGTGGAACTGATGGTTGATTATATTGCTAAGAACGGCCCGGGTCAGGTTGGCGAAGACCATGTCCTTCGGGAGCTCGAGCAGCGGAAAGGCTCGCTCGTTAGCTCGTTCGATGAACTCCGGGGGTATGACGTCGAGGTAATACCCGGTCTGTATGGCGAGGCCCGCCAGCTTCGCGTCGGCCAGCCGGTCGATGAGGGTCTGTCTGAGCTCCTCGTCGGAGTCGATACCGTAGGCGGTGGTGATCAGGAGCTCCCCCTCCTGGAGCACGCTGAGCTCGTCCAGGAGCTCCAGAATGCTCACCCACTTCACCTGGCGGTCCAGACCCTTCTCACCGGCCACCAGCTTGGTACCTCGAAAGGCCTCGAGGGCTAAGATCTCCCTCATCCTGGTCATGTCATGAGCCTCCCGGCCGCAAATTCCCCTATGAACATAGTAACCCGAAGGCCCTCCTTTGTCCACTAGGGCCAATGCTGGGGCGCTGAAAAGGGGATCATGGCCCTTCTCGCGGCGCCTCGACGGGCCCTAGAGGCCGCACCTTTCTCCTTCGTGTACAATCCCGGGGTGCCACTTCTAGACCCAGGGTCTGTAGATCGGGTCCTACCGGCCGGCCTATGATTGTAACGAGGGCATATAATCCCGAGGGCACTGTCAAGGATAGTGTAAGAGGAGGTCAAGGGATGACTACCATACTAAAACAGCCTAAGGACAGCGTGAGCTTGGAGCTGCTCGAGCTGGAGAAGAAGCACACCAGTCCCTCAATAGGGCGGGATTGCAACCTCATAGTGGACCGGGCGGAGGGCCCCTTCGTATACACCCGGGACGGTGAGGAGTACCTGGACTTCGTGCAGGGCATAGCCGTGAACAACGTGGGTCACAGGCACCCCAAGGTGGTGGAGGCCGCCAAGGCCCAGATCGACAAGCTCATCCACCTCTCCTACGGCACGGCCTTCTATGAGCCCTACATACGCCTGACCACCGCCCTGGCCGAGGTGGCCCCGGGCGACCTCAGTCGGGTCTTCCTGGCCAACAGCGGGGCGGAGGCGGTTGAGGGCGCCCTGAAGCTGTCCCGCTTCTACACCCGCCGGCCGGCCATCATCGGGTTCCGCGGCAGCTTCCACGGCAGGACCATGGGGGCGTTGACCCTCACGGCCTCCAGCGCCACCTATCACGGGCGTTACGAGCCCCTGCTGCCGTCGGTCTACCACGTCCCCTACCCCTACTGCTACCGCTGCCCCTATCGCCTGGAGCCCGATACCTGCGGCGTGGACTGCTTCGAGGAACTGGAGAACCTCCTCGCCTTCGAGGTCGACCCGGAGGACGTGGCCGCGGTGGTCATGGAGCCCGTCATGGGCGAGGGCGGGTACGTGCCGCCTCATCCGGAGTACGTGAAGAGGCTCAGGACCCTCTGTGACAGGCACGGCATCCTCTTCGTGGCCGATGAGGTCCAGACCGGCTTCGGCAGGACGGGCAAGATGTTCGCCATCGAGCACTTCGACGTGGTGCCCGACATCATGAGCCTGGGCAAGGGCATAGCGGCCGGGTTCCCCTTGAGCGCTGTGGTGGCCAAGGATGAGATAATGGGCTCCTGGAAGACGGGCGCCCACGGGAGCACCTACGGCGGCAACCCGGTGTCCTGCGCGGCCGCCCTGGCCAACCTGGAAGTTATCCGGGAGGAGAAGCTCGTGGAGCGGGCCGCCGAGCTCGGAGCACATATGAAGGCCAGGTTCCAGGACATGATGGAGAGGTTCGAGTTCATCGGCGACGTGCGCGGCCTGGGCCTGATGATCGGCATCGAGTTCGTCAAGGACAGGAAGACCAAGGAGCCCAATCCCGAGGTCGTAGACAGGATCATCGAGGGGTGCTTCGAGAGGAAGCTGTTGGTCCACCCCTGCGGCAACTGGAAGCAGGGCCTCAGGCTCATGGTGCCCCTCAACATCCCATCAGACCTCCTCGACAGGGGCATAGATATCATCGAAGAGGTCATGGGAGAGATAGTATAGCCCACGAGGCAAGGAGGGTTGGCGGTGAGCAAAAGGAACAGCAAGTCCTATGACTGGTTCACCGAGGCCATGAAGGAGCTGTTCGCCCGCCTGGAGAAGGTCGGAGAGGTGGGATTCTCGCGGATCACCACGCCCTTCGAAGACAGGGAGAACCACCACGAACCAGGAGACGAAGAACTGGACAGGAATTAGACCAGAGAGGGGCCAGCGACGCTGGCCCCTCTTGGTATCCGTCCCGCCGCCTCGCCCTCGCCCCCCTTTGCCCCGCCACCAACAGCTTAGCAGGAAAAGGCAATGACGATAACGAAGGCATGGGAACGACATGGCCCGGGAGGGGCCCCGTCGCTCCCTCTCGTCCGCCCAATCCCCCTCGGTCGGGCGAGTTATCGCGCGAAGAGATCCCATGACCGAGGGACGCCCCTAGGTTGGAGGTGTACCGTCATGCATCAGGTGATGGGTCAAGTAGTTAGGAACCGAGAGCTCGCCGCCGGCCTGTGGCACCTCATCGTGGAGGCGCCCGAGATCGCCGCTCGAGCCGAGCCCGGGCAGTTCGCCATGCTCCGCGTCGCCTCTGGCCTCGAGCCGCTGCTGCGACGCCCGCTGAGCTTCTACCGGATAGCCCGGCACTACGGCTGGTTGGAGTTCGTATACAAGGTGGTCGGGAGGGGAACCCAGATCCTCACCACCAGGGCCGCGGGGGACCGCCTGGACCTCCTCGGCCCCCTCGGCCGGGGCTGGGACCTGCTGCCCGGCACCCGGAGGATCGGCATCGTGGGGCGGGGCATCGGCATCGCCCCCCTCATAGGGCTGGCCGAGGCCGCGGTGAGGAGGGGAATAGCGGTCGAGGCCTTCCTGAGCGCGAGGGAACCGCAGGCGCTGCTGGGGCTCGACCTGCTCAGGGAGCTCGGCTGCGGCCTCTACCTGCACACTGAGCGCGGCGAGTACAGCGGCCGGTGTCGGGAGGTGACCGAGCACCTCGAGGAGGCCTTCGAGGAGGAAAAGCCCGACCAGCTCTTCGTCTGCGGGTCACGCCGCCTCGGCCAAGCGGTCCTGGACTTCTCTCGACGGCGAGGGGTAAGGTCCCAGATCTCCCTGGAGGAACGCATGGCCTGCGGCCTCGGGGCCTGTATCGGTTGCGTGACCGAGATCCGAGCGGAGGACGGCAGGGAATACCGGCGCGTCTGCAAAGAGGGACCCGTCTTCTGGGTCGAGGAGGTGGCTATGCTCTATGACCGTTAACCTGACAGTAAAGGTAGCGGGTATCGAGATGAAGAACCCCCTTGTGACCGCATCCGGCACTTACGGTTTCGGCCAGGAGTACAGGGACCTCTACCCACCGGAGGTGCTCGGGGCCGTCGTCACCAAGACCATCCGCCTGCGGCCGCACCCCGGCAACCCCCCGCCGCGGGTCGCCGAGGCGCCGGCCGGCCTGATCAACGCCATCGGGATCCCCAGCAAGGGCTGGGATCATTACGTGAGGGAAGAGGTGCCCAGGCTACGCCAGCTCGAGGTGCCCATCATCCAGAGCATCGTCGGGGAGACCTTGGACGAATACGTGGAATTGACGGAGAGGCTCACCGAGCTGGGCTTCCTGGCCGGGATCGAGCTGAACCTCTCCTGCCCGAACCTGAGGGCGGGCGGGTTGAGCCTGGGCCTGGACCCGGATATGGTGTATGAGCTCGTGCGACGGGTCCGGGCGGCGACGGACCTGCCGCTCCTAGCCAAGCTCACGCCCAACACCGCAGATGTGGTCGGCCTTGCCCGCAGCGTCCAGGCCGGCGGAGCCGACGGCATAGCCATGATCAACACCGTCAGGGCCATGGCCATCGACCTACGGACCAGAAGGCCGGTCCTCGGCAACATCTCCGGTGGGCTCTCCGGCCCGGCCATAAAGCCCATCGCCCTCTACCAGATCTGGGAGGTCTACGAGGCCGTCGACATCCCCATAATCGGCATGGGCGGAGCGACCGATTACCGCGACGTGTTGGAGTTTATCCTCGCCGGGGCCAGGGCCGTAGCCCTCGGGACGGTGAACTTCGTCGATCCCTCGGCGGCCCCGCGGATATTGCGGGATCTCGGCCGCTACCTGGAGGAGAACGGCATCGATGATATCAACGACCTGGTGGGCGCGGCCCACCGGACGTGAGGCGAGCGGCGATGAAGATACTGTTACGCGGGGCCAGAGTGGTCGATCCGGCCGGCGGGCTCACAGGCGAGAGGGACCTTCTGGTGGAGGGCGACCGCATTGCGGCGGTGGAGAGGGACCTGGGGTACGTCCACGCCCCGGCCCTTGACCTCGCCGGCAGAGTGGTCGTGCCCGGCCTGATTGACCTGCACGTCCACCTGCGAGACCCGGGCCTCACCGAGAAGGAGGACATCGCCTCCGGGGGAAGAAGCGCCGCCGCCGGCGGGTTCACCAGCATAGTCTGCATGCCCAATACCGACCCGCCCATCGACAGCGCCGAGGTAGTCCAATACGTCCGCGAGAGAGCGGCCGAGGAGGCGCCGGTTAACGTCTACGTCGCCGGCGCCATCACCAGGGGGCTCAAGGGCCGTGAGCTCTCCGACCTAGAGTCCCTCGCCGCCGCCGGCGTGGTCCTGTTCACAGACGACGGCGAGGCGGTGATGAAGGCCGATCTCATGCTCAAGGCCATGTACAGGGCCAAGGAGCTCGACGTCCCCGTAGCCCCCCACTGCGAGGACGCGGACCTCGCCGGCGACGGGGTCATGAACGACGGCCCCCTCGCCAGGCGGCTCGGTCTGCCGGGCATACCGGCCGTGGCCGAGGAGGTGATGGTGGCCAGGGACCTGGTGCTGGCGAAGGCCACCGGTGCTCGCGTCCACATCACCCACCTCAGCACCGCCGGCAGCCTGGAGCTGGTCCGAGCCGCGCGCAGTCAGGGCGTCAGGGTCACCTGCGACGTCACCCCGCATCACCTGGTGCTCACCGAGGAGGCCGTGGCGGAGCTCGCGGCCAACGCCAAGATGTACCCGCCGCTTCGGACCGAGGCCGACGTCGCGGCCCTGCGAGCGGGCTTGCGTGACGGGTCCATAGACGCCATCGCCACCGACCACGCCCCCCATACGCCGGCCGAAAAGGCCCGCGGCTGCCTCGAGGCCCCCAAGGGGATAGTGGGCCTGGAGACGGCCCTGGCCCTCTGCCTGGACAGGCTCGTTCATGCCGGCGTCCTCTCCCTGGCGGAGCTCGTGCGAAAGATGAGCGTAAACCCGGCGCGGATCATCGGCCTGCCCTGCCCCGGGATCGTCCCGGGAGCGCCGGCCGACTTCACGGTCATCGACCTCAATCACCGGTGGCGAGTGGATGCGAGCCGGTTCGCCTCCAAGGGTCGGAACTCCCCCTTCCACGGGTGGGAGCTCAGAGGCAAGCCGGTGCTGACCATGGTGGGCGGCAGGATCGTGTATCACGAGCCGAATTACTGGCCGGAGGCCCTCTCGACGGTCACGCGGACCGCTGGGGAGGGCTGGTAATTTTAAGTAAAAAGGAGGCCGACCTCATGTTAAAGGGCAAGGACATCCTCAGCGCAGCCCAGTTCTCCCTGGACGAGCTCAACACCATCATGGACACGGCGGACCGCTACGAGAAGCGGGTGAAGGATGGAGATGTCATCCGGGACCTCGAGGGCCTGCTGGTGGCCACCCTCTTCTTCGAGCCCAGCACCCGCACCCGTCTCTCCTTCGAGGCGGCGGCGGGGAGGCTCGGCGCGGGGGTGATCTCCGTGGCCGAAGCGGCCAGCTCCGCGGCGGCCAAGGGGGAATCCCTGCCCGACACCGTCAGAACGGTGGACGGCTACGTGGACGTGATAGTAATCCGCCACCCTGCCGAGGGGTCGGCGCAGGTAGCGGCCGACTACGCCCGCAACCCGGTCATCAACGCCGGCGACGGCGCCGGCCAGCACCCCACCCAGGCGCTCCTCGACGTATACACCATCCGCAAGGAGAAGGGGACGCTCGGCGAGCAGACGGTCGCCTTCGTCGGCGACCTGAAGTTCGGGCGGACCGTCCACTCCCTGGCCTACCTCATGGCCCTGTACCGGAACAAAATGGTCTTCGTATCACCGCCGTCCCTGCAGATGCCGGCCGACATCACCGCCGACCTCAGGGCGAGGGGGGCGACCATCGAGGAGACCGAGGATATGGAGGAGGCCCTCGCCGCCAGCGATATCGTCTACGTCACCAGGATACAGAAGGAGCGCTTCGACGACCTCTCCGAGTACGAGAAGGTCAGGGGGTCCTACGTCATCGACCGGGCAGCTGTGGAGAGGGCCAAGCCTGGGATCACCGTCATGCATCCCCTGCCGCGGGTGGACGAGATCGCCTCCGACGTCGATGATTACGCAGGCGCCGCCTACTTCCGGCAGGCGCACAACGGGCTCTACGTCCGGATGGCCCTGCTGGCCCTGATCATGGGCCGGGCCTGAGGACCTGCAGTTGACGCCGGCCTAACCCTCGAGATGCCGTCGCACGAGCCACAACCTGCCCAGGGCGAGGACGTTGCTCATCAAGGCCAAGAGCCCCAACACGGCGGGGATCTGCCCGGTAAGCCCGGCCAGCATGACCAGGAAGAGGCGCCCATCGCGGTTGGCGGGCAGGTACCTAAGATGGCCGTCGAACCTCTCCGGCAGGTAGGGTGAGCCGGTCAGGGCCTGAAACTTCTCCTTGGCGAGCATGGACATAGGCGACCCGATGAGGGCGAGGGCCCCGAGCAGCCAGACCCACGGCTCGGGGCTCGTCGCGTACCACCCGTAGGTCATGCCCAGGATGATGAGCCCATCGGCGTACCTGTCGAGGATGGCGTCGAAATAGGCGCCGTAGCGGCTGGCCTGGAATTTCAGCCGGGCGATCTCGCCGTCTACGCCGTCCAGGATGGAGGCCGCCTGAGCCAGCAGCCCCGCTGCGAGCCAGGAGCCTTGGGCGAAGCCCAGCGCCGCGGCGACGGCGACGAGAAAGCTCGTCACGCTGACCGCGTTGGGCGAAATCGGCAGGGCGGCCAAGGCCCCCGATAGGGGGACCGAGACCCGCCTGTTGACAAGCCTTGATATCAGCCCATCGCGGGCGGAGGGGAGCCCCCTGAGCAGCCGCCGCCGCGCCTCCCTGAGGGCCGGGGCGTCGTCGACGTCCACCCATTGGGCATCCCCGATGTCGATGGCCTTGACCCGGCCCAGGCGGGCCAGGGCGCGGATCCCGTCGGTGAGGGCGTGCCTGCCCGCGGCCGCCTCCTCGGCCAGGGCGTCGAAGATGGCGTCCGTGCAGAGGAAGAACCCGCAGTCTACGCCGTGGTAGGGGGCGAGGCCCTTCCCGATCTCCCGGACCTCACCCGCTTCGACCACCACCCGGGTCGCCTCCTCCGGCTGGTAGACCTTCTGCCGGTCGAAGTCGACGGCTAGATACACCTCGCCCGGCCGGGGCTGGCCCGCCGCCAGCAACCGGCCGAGGAGCCCGGGCTCGGCCACGTGGTCGGACATGGCCAACAGGAAGGGCGAATCCCCGGCCAGGGCCTTCCTCGCCGCCAGCACGGAGCCGCCGTTACCCTGACGCCACCGCCGGTTCTCCACGAACCGGAGGCGCACCCCGTACCGTCTGCCATCCCCGAGGCGCTCGCGAATCTCCTCACCGCGGTGACCTATGACGATGATGATGTCCCTTATGCCGTTGTCGCGCAGGCTGAGAAGGGCCCGCTCGATAAGAGCAAGGCCGAGAAGGGGAGTCAGGGGCTTGGGAGGGTGATAGGCCCTCCGGGCCCCCTCGGGCCGTAGCCGGCTCCCTTCCCCGGCCGCTATGATTATCGCCTCCACCGCTATTCCTCCCGTCCCTCGTCTCCGACCTACCGCTCTCGCTTCCCGGCGATGAACTCCTCGACCATCTGACGGGCCTCATCGTCGGTCCTCTGGACCGGCGGTGACTTCATGGTATAGGCTGAGAAGGAATCCAGGGTCCCGCCCACGCCACGGTCCAGGGCGAGCTTCATGCCCCGGATGGCGTCGATGATGACGCCCGCGCTGTTGGGCGAGTCCTCCACCGAAAGCCTCAGCTCGAGCTCCAGGGGCACCTCCCCGAAGCCGCTGCCCTCGATCCTGATGTAGCATACCTTGTTGTCCTTGAGCCACGGGACGTAGTCACTGGGCCCGATATGGATGTCGGGCGAGGCCAGAGGTGTGGCCAGCTGGGACTGCACCGACTGCGTCTTGGATTTCTTCTTCGAGGACAGCCGGCCGTGGTTGAGCATGTTCAAGAAGTCGGTGTTACCCCCGAAGTTGAGCTGATAGGTCCTGTTGATCCTGACCCCCCTGTTCTCGAAGAGCCTGGTCAGGACCCGATGGACGATGGTGGCCCCCACCTGGCTCTTGATGTCGTCCCCGATGATCGGGATGCCCCTCTCCCTGAACCTGCCGGCCCAGTCAGGGTCGGAGGCGATGAACACGGGGATGGCGTTGATGAACCCCACGCCGGCCTCAAGACAGGCCTCCGCGTACTTCCTAGCCGCTTGCTCAGAGCCCACCGGGACGTAGTTGATCAGTATCTCGGCTCCCGATTCCCGGAGTATCCTAGCTACGTCGGCCTCAGGCTCATCGCTCGGCAGGAAGGTCACGTCGTCCGGATAGTCGCTCATGTGGTCGGATACCCCGTCCGACAGGTATCCCATGGGGACCCGAACCGGATAATCCGGCAGATTCTCGTAGAAGATGGTGGTGCAGTTCGGCTTGGCGAAGGCCGCCTCCCGGAGGCCCTTACCGACCTTCCTCCGGTCAACGTCGAAGGCGGCCACTACCTTGATATCTCCTGGTTTGTAGCCGCCGAGATCGTAGTGCATTAACCCTACACTATCCTCGGGGCCTCTATTCCTGTAGTACTCGATCCCTTGCAGCAAAGCACTGGCACAATTACCGACACCTGCTATTGCGATCTTGATATCGCCCATAGCCTCTTCCTCCCTTCGTCTAATTGCCTCTTAGTAAAGTGCAACTCTAGACGGGTAGGGATAGGGTGGTGGCAATTATACCTCGCTCAAGCTTCGCCCGCCGCAAAGGGGGCTCGGCCTCTACAAGGGCTCCAACTGCGGGCGCCCCGCCGGGGCCCAGTCCCGCAGGGGATCGCCTTCATAGGCCCTTATGGGGATAGAGATGGGCTGGCGTTCTCGGTACACGGTGACTTCCTCGAAGCCCACGGACAGGGCCAGCTCGAGGGCCTCCGCTACCGCGTAGGCCAGTTCGGGAAGACGGTGCGCGTCAGAGCCGACGGTGATCAGCCTGCCTCCCGCCTCCCGGTACCTCACCAGGATCTCCCTGTTGGGGAAGGGCTGACCGACGTTCCGCCGGTACCCGGAGGCGTTGAGCTCGAGCGCTATATTGCTCTCCCTCACCGCCTCCAGCAGGTCCTCCACCTCGCGCGCGGCGTAGGTCAACAGGCAGCCGTCGGCGGTAGCGGGGTCCACGTACTGGTGCCAGCCGCGTTTGATCCAGTCCAGATGAGCTATCGCGTCGAAGAGCTCGCTGGCGACCATCTCGTGGACGGCCTCGACGTAGGACGCCATGAGGGTCCGGAGATCCGCAAACTGGCTGAAACACTCCTCGGTCAGCAGATGGCGTCCGTTGAGGTAATGTAAGGAGCCGAGGACGAAATCAAAGGGCTTGTCCGCCAGGTAGTCGGCGATCTGGGCCTCGTGCTCGGAATGGTAGTCCACCTCCACGCCCATGAGTATGGTCAGCCGGTGACCGAAACGGTCACGGCAACGGTCGATGGCCCTCTTGAAGGACCGGTAATCGAAGGGCGGGAAGTTCCGATCCCCGGCCCAGAAGCTCACGTGATCGGTGATGCAGACGGCCCTCAAGCCGAGCAGGAGGGCCTGGCGGCAGACCTTCTCCAGCGGGGTATCGGCGTCCGCCGAAAACCGAGTGTGTACGTGGCTATCACAGAGGAACAGATCCGTAGCCGACAATGCCCTCCCCTCCTTCTCAGGTATCCAAGGGTCAACATTGGGCCTAAATATGAAGGAAGCTTGTATTACCCTGGACAGTAAACAAGCTCGCCCGTGCCTTTAATCTATTTAGCACTCGCAGTTCACGAGTGCTGCTGCAATATTATGAGCAAATGCTGGTGGATTTGTCAACCTGCATTAGGGACGAAAAGCCGCTTTAGGGGGCCCTTAACTGGCAGAAGCAGCCTTCTATCTGGGAAAATTTATACAAAAAGAGCGCCCCCGCCGTCAAGCGACGGACGAGGGCGCGCGTGAGGTCCCGCTGAATTAGGCCCTCCGCAGGGCCTCTACCGGCGAGAGCCCGGACGCCACATAGGCGGGGTAGACCCCGAAGAGGACGCCCACGCCCAAGGCCGCCAACACCGCGGCGTAGGAGGCCCTGGCGGTGACTACCGTCTCCAGCCCGTAGCGGGCCACCGCCTCCGCGCTGGCGTATCCCAGAAAGAGCCCGATAGCCGTTCCGATGATGCTCAGCACCATCGCCTCGACCAGGAACTGATAGAGCAGGTCGAGCCGGGTGGCCCCCAGGGCCTTACGGAGGCCGATCTCCCGCGTGCGCTCGCTCACCGACACGAGCATGATGTTCATGATCCCGAGGCCCCCCACCAGGAGGGAGACGCCGGCGATGGCCCCGAGCATCAGTATCATCACTCTATTGGCCTCATCGGCCTGCCGGACCAGGTCGTTCAGGCTGGTCACCGTGAGGACCGGGCCCGTCCCGCCGGGGAGCTCCATCTGCACTCCCTGCGCGTACCACGGCCCAGGCCTGTAGTAGCCCTTGTAGGGGGCCTGGCCCTCTGGCTCCAACCCCTCGCCGATGCGGAACTTCTTGCGGAAAATCCTGCCGATTTGAACCAGGGCCGGGTCTACGGCCTCCCGGCTCTTCGCCTTCACCCAGATGGCGTTGACCACGTAGCTGCCTGTCAACCGCTGCGCGGCGGTAACCGGCACGACCACGGTGTCGTCTATGCCCTCCGCCATCCCCCTTCCACGCCGCTCGAGGACCCCTATGACCTTAAACCTCTGTTCGCCGATGTATAGGTACTGGCCCACGGGGTTCCGCCCGCCGAAGAGCGAGCTCGCGAGGCTGTAGCCCAGCACGCATACCCGCAGGCGTTCCTTCACGTGGAGATGGGAGAAGAACCTGCCCGCGACCACATCGTGGTCCCTTATATAGGGGAACTCCTCGTCCACGCCCAACAGGGGCACCCCGTTCAGCACCTCGCGGCGCCACTTGATGCGGGCGGTGGCCTTGACCACCGGCGTGGCCGCGCTTATGGTCGGCACCCGCTGCTCCAGGTCCACGGCGTCCTCCACGCTGAGCCGCGCCAGCCAGTGGTGGCTCTCCACCTGGATGACGTTGGTGCCGAGGCTCTCGAACTGCCTCACCACGGCCAGCCGTGCCCCCTCGCCTATGGATACCAGGCTGACTATGGAGGCTACGCCTATGGCCACTCCCAGGATGGTTATCAGGGACCGCAGGCGGTTCCCCACCAGGCCCCACAGGGCCGCCTCGAACCCCAGGGCCAACCTCACGAGGATTCTGGTCATCGCTCTAAAGCCCCCACCTAGCGAATCTGTTTCCGGATGGTCTCAACGGACTCCTGCCTGGCCGGCGCCTCGAGGCCGGGCGCGAAGGGTACGTTGTCGAGGTCTGCCTCCTCGCTCTCCAAGCGGTCTATGGGCTTTCCGGTGATCACCACCTGGCCCTCCTCAAGCCCGGACAGGACCTCGGCCACCCGGTCGTTGATGAGGCCGAGCTCCACCTCCACGACCTCGGGCCCCTCTTCCGTCAGGACCTCCACGGCGGCCTTGCCGTCGTGGTCGAAGACGGCCTCCACCGGCACCAGGAGTACGTCCTCCTTCTCGTCGATGTGGATCCTGACCACCGCGGTCATCCCGGGCTTGAGCTCCCTAGTGTCCTCAACCTCGAGGAACACGCCGTACTGGGCGATACCGTCCTCGGCCCGGCCCATCATGTCGACCCTCAGGACCTTGGCCTGCCAGGACCTGCCCGGGAGGGCGTCGACCAGCACCTCGGCCTCCTGGCCCTCCTCCACGTAGACGACGTCCAGCTCATCGACGCGGATATATAGGTTCATCCGGCTGTTGTCGAAGACGCTGGCGATGGACTGGCCCTCCTCTACCCTCATGCCCGGCTGGACGTGCACCCAGGCCACCGTGCCGCTGATGGGAGAGCGAACCACGAGGTTCTCCCTGATCTCCTGCTTCCGGGCCAGCTCGAGCTCCATCTCCTCGATGTCGAGCTGCCTCTGCTCTATGTACCGGCGGGTGTCCGCGCCCCCGAGAACCAGCAGGGTATCGCCCGCCCCGACCGGCGCCATGTCCTTCACGTGCACGTCGGTGACGGTGCCGTCGGCCGGGCTGCGCACCACCGTCTCCTGCCAGAACCGGTCTATCCGCTGCGGCCGGGGAATGTGGACGTCGCCCCTCTCGGTCTTGAGGGTGAGGAGGTATTCCTTGCCCGGCCGCATCAGGCCGGGGTTCTCGGCCTCAATGGTCACCCGGTGGATGAAATGGTCCTCCTTGGGCACGGGGGTGGGATCGATATCGGTGACGAGCCCCTCCACGTATCCCTCGTAGATGTACTCGGGGTTCCGCAGCCAGACGATATCGCCCACCTTGAGGGCGACGATCTCCCCCGGGTACAGCTCGGCTATCATGATCACCCGCGAATCATCCACTATCCTCGCCACCAACTGACCCTCGGTCAGCCGGTCACCCCGCTGGACCCTGAGCTCGGTGACCCTTCCGCCTATGGGGGCCCTGATCTCTATGCCCCGGTTGGGGTCCACCCGGGTGACCTCCTCGGGCGGGACGTCCAGGAGCTCGGCCAACTCCAGCCGCGCCCTCTTGAGGTCGAACTCCAGCTGGCGCACCTCGTAGCCTATCTCCTCGTTGACCAAGGTGGCCACCAGCTGGCCGGCCTCCACCCGGCCGCCCCGTTCTATCTCCACCGACTCGACGTAACCCGACGCCGCCGCCCGCAGGTCACTCAGGTGTATGGGGTTTAGGTTGCCCACCCCTTCGACGACGACCCGTATGTCCCCGCGTACGACCTCCGCCGTGGCGTAGACGGGCTCGGCATCCCCCTCCTCAGCCGGCATGAGCTGCAGAAAGGCGACCCGTGCCCCCACGGCCAGCACGATCAACACCAGCACGACGCCCAGAACACTTCTCGTCATCCGACGATCTCCTCCCTTTCCCCGGCGGCGCTATCGTCCACCACTCTCCCGTCACGAAGATGTATAATCCGAGATCCGTAGCGAGCCACATCCTCGTTGTGAGTTACCTGCACGATGGTCACGCCGTCTTCTTCGTTGAGCCGGCGGAATATGGCCATGATCTCGCGGCCGCTCCTGCTGTCCAGGTTCCCCGTGGGCTCATCGGCCAGTAGGAGCGACGGCTCTCCCACGAGAGCCCGGGCGATGGCCACCTTCTGCTGCTGGCCCCCGGACAGCTCCGCGGGACGGTGCGAGACCCTGTCGGCCAGGCCGACCCTCTCCAGCACCTCCATCGCCCTCTCGCGCCTCACGCGGCCCGCTATCCCCCGGTAGACCAGGGGCAGCTCCACGTTTCCCAGGGCAGTGAGGTAGGGCAGGAGGTTGAAGGTCTGGAAGACGAAGCCGATTCGGCGGTTCCGGAGCTCGGCCAGCCTCTCGTCAGTCAACTCTGCCACGGATTGACCCTCGAAGTGGTAGGCGCCCCCGCTGGGCCTGTCGAGACACCCGACGATGTTGAGCAGGGTGGACTTGCCGGACCCGGAGGGACCCATGATGGAGACGAACTCGCCCCGCTCTACGGAGAGGGTGACACCGTCCAGGGCGGTAACCCGCAGCTTGCCCATGCGGTAGACCTTGGAGATCCCCTTCAAGCTCAACAGGGCCATACCTTCACCTCCCGACTGGAAGCCCTACTGTCTTTTTGACGCCGGATCCATGACAAAGGTTCCCAGCCGTGCTCAGTCGAGCTCCAAAAGCAGCTCGGCCAGGTGAACCGCCCGCACGGAGGACCCCTTCTTCCTCAACCCTCCCCTGAGGTTCAAGAGGCAGCCCGGACAGTCCACCACTACAGCCTCCGCCCCCGTAGAGGCGATGTCCGCGAGCTTATCGGCCAGGATCTCGCCCGATATCTCGGGAAACTGAAAGGAGTAGGCGCCGGCGAAACCGCAGCAGGCGCCCGGCTCCCGCATCTCTAGGAGGGTGAAACCGGCCCTCTCCAGCAGCTCTCGAGTCGCCTCACCGTCGGAGGAGTGGCAGGACTCGTGGTAGGTCACCCTTCCCCGGCCTCCGTCGGGGAACTCTCCCCTCTGGACGAGGAAGGAGGACAGGTCCATGACCGAGACCGTCGAGCCCCTCAGGCCCTCCCGCAGGTACTTCGCACAGGTGGGACAGACGGTCACCACGAAGTCGGGCTCCTCCCTGGCCAGGAGGTCGACCTGCTGGCGAAGCATGGCCTCGGCGTCATGCGGCACCCCAAGGTGACGCGCGGGGGCACCACAACAGCCCTGGCCCGCCACGTAGAAGACGCCGTGGCCTCGCCTAGCCAGGTACTTCATCGCCGCCTCCCCGACCTCCGGGTAGACGTGCTCTACGAGGCACCCCCCGTAGAAGGCGACCCTGGGCCGGCCCGAGACCGAGAACCCCCCTGCCCTCCGGTCGAGGCCCTTTCTCACGACGGTGGGGAGGCTCCGTGAGCGCGTCCACTGGGCCACGGGGCCCGGACCCCCGTCCAAGAAGCCGTCCCGGGCCCAGGGGGCCTGCAGGAGGCGAACTAGGCTCACGTACGGCCGGGGGTTCCGCAGGGCCCGGGCAGCCAGGCGCCAGAGCGGAGGTTTGCGCCCGATGCGGGCCCTGAGATCCAGGATAAGTCCCGGGATATCAATTCCGGCGGGGCAGACTTCCGTGCACCTGCCGCAGCCCGAGCAGAGCTCCTGCAACTCCTTGGCCCTCTCCTCGGGCCAGAAGAAGGCCGTGAGGATGGCTCCGATCCCGCCGCTGTAAACGTGGCCGAAGACGTGTCCACCGACCCGGCGGTAGACGGGGCAGACGTTGAGGCACGCCGCACACCTGATGCACTGCATGGCCTCAGCCTGGTCCGAGGAGGCCAGGTCCTGCCTGCCGTTATCCAGCAGCACTATGTGCAGCTCCCCCGGTCCCCCGGCCCGTGGGGTGGGGCCCGTTATGACGCTCACGTAGCTGGTTATGATCTGCCCAGTGGCGCTCGGGGGAAGGGCTGCCAGGATGTACTCCACGTCCTCGAAGTCCCTCACCAGCTTCTCATAACCCACGACGGCCACGTGCACGGGCGGGAGGCTCGTGGCCAGCCTGGCGTTTCCCTCGTTGGTGACCAGGACCAAGCTGCCGGTTGAGGCGACCGCCATGTTGGCCCCGGTTATGCCCATCCCGGCCTCCAGGAAGTCCCTGCGGAGCTCCTCCCGGGCCAGCGCCACCATGTGCTCCACGTCGACGGGCACGTCTCTCTCCAGCGACCGGCCGAGCACCCGCGCCACCTCGGCGGCGCTGAGGTGAACGGCCGGCAGGACCATGTGGGAGGGCCTGTGGCCGGCGAGCTGTATAATCCACTCGCCGCGGTCGGTCTCCCTGACCGCGATGCCCTCGCCCTCAAGGTGCTCGTTTAGCCCGATCTCCTCTGTGGCCATGGACTTGGACTTGACTACCCTGCGCACGCCCCTGCCCCGGGCCAGATCGGCGATGTACCGGTTGGCCTCGTCGGCGTCCCGGGCCCGGAAGACCTCGGCACCGGCGCGCCTGGCGTTGGCGATGAAGGCCTCGATGAGCTCGGGGAGGTCACGCCTCCCCTCCCTCCTCCGCCGCGATATCTCCTCCCGCAGGACTTCGAAGCCGGGCCCCGCCTGGAAGGCCGCCTCGCGGGCCGCCGGGTAGGCCCGGGCGAACTGGTCCAGGGCCGACCGCAGGCTCTCGTTAGCCAGAGCCTCAGCTACCCGTCTCTTGAGGCCCTCCGCCACAGCCCTCACCTCCCACCACGATGATCTCGAGGACCCTGGGGCCGTGCACGCCGATGGTCAGCACCCTCTCGATGTCGGCGGTACGGCTCGGGCCCGTCGTGAAGGCGCAGAAGGGCGGCGGGCCCCCGGCCAGTCGTCCCAGCACCTCGCCCAGGGTCGCGACTACCCGGTCACGCCTCAACAGGACCACGTGCCGGGGAGGCAGGGTAGAGGCCAAGCGGCCCTCCACGGCAGTGGAGTCGCTGAAGAGGGTGCCCGTAGCGGCCACTGCCGCGTCGGCCTCGGTGATGCCCACCGCCGCGGTGGCGACCGCCGCGGGGTCCCCGGCGTCGACGGACTCCACGCCGGCCCTCTCCAGGGCTTCCGCCAGGCCGAGCTCCCCGGCCAGGGCCGAGGGGGCCAGGGCCACGGGCCCCCTTCCCACCGAATCGAGTGCCAGGGCAAGCGCCCTCCGTCGGTCGGCGGCGACCTTGACCACCGCTCCGGCGGCGGTCGCCCTCTCTATGAACAGATTCAAGTCAGACATCCTGCCGATTCTCCCTCCAGGGTCAGTAAGTCGGCCAGGTGCAGGACCTCGAGCGGTGCCCCGGCCAGGTGCACACAGTCAGTGAGGTGCATGACGCAGGCCGGACACTCGGTCACCAGGGCCCGTGCCCCGGCCTTGAGGGCGGCGCTGACCTTCCGGGCCCCGATTCGCCTGGCCAGCCCGTAATATTCCAGGGAGAAGGTCCCCCCTCCCCCACAGCAGCTGTCGGCGTCGGCCGACGCCACATACTGCGCTCCCCCGAGCCCCTCCAAGAGGGCGACGGGCTCCTCCGATACCCCCTGTCCCCGGATCAGGTGACAGGGATGGTGGTAGGTTACCGCGCCGCGAAAGCCGGTGGACAACCTCCCATCGGCGATGAGCATGGCGAAGTCACACGCAATTTCCGCCAGGGCCCGGGCCTCCTCCGCACCCGTGAGGTCCGAAAACCCGTGCCTGAGGGCGCCGCCGCAGCTCGCACAGGCCGTCACCACCAGGTCGGCCCGAACCTCAGAGAACAAGGTTACATTGTACCTGGCGAGTTCGCGGGCCGCGCCGGTCTTGCCGGCCGCGAGCAGGGGCGTCCCGCAGCAGTGCTGCCCTCGCGGGACCACCACTTCAAAGCCCAGGCCCACGAGCACCTGAACCACCGCTCGCCCGGTCCGGGCGTAGACGTAGTTGAGCATACACCCGGTGAAGAAGGCCACCCTGGCTCGGGGCCTGCCGGCGGGCCGGTAGACCTCCGGCCCAGCCGTCAGGGGCCGGGGGGCCACCTGGGGGATTATGCGGCGGAAGAAGAGCCCAAGGGGAAGCCGGGGCCGTAAGTGGTCCCGGCCTAAGGTGGCGAAGGCGGCCCTCTGAACCAGACGGGCGGCCTTCAGGGCGCGGGCGGTATCTCCCGGGCCCCCCTGCAGCACCCTACAGACCAGGCCCTTGAACAGGGGCGTCCTGTCCGCCAGGGCCTCCCGGGCCCCCAGGAAGGCCGTCTGGGTCCTCACCCCCGAGGGGCAATGGGCCTCACAGGCCATGCACAGGGTACACTTGAATACTCGCTTGTACAGGGCGTCGTCGGGCTCAAGCTCCCCAGCCTGCAATCGCCTGATGGCCGCCAGCCGCCCCCTGGCCACGCCCGACTCAAGCCGCTCCTCCCGGTACACGGGACAGACGGCCTGGCAGTTGCCGCACCGCATGCAGCGCTCAGCCTGGGCCGTGGCCCCGGGGCCCGCGTACCTCAACCCCGCCACCTCCCGGGGAACTTCCCGGGGTTCAGGATGTTGAGGGGGTCGAGGGCCCTCTTGATGGTCGAGGTCAGGGCCACCCCCTCGCGGCCCAGCTCCTCGACCAGGAAGGGCGCCTTAGCCATGCCGATGCCGTGCTCGCCCGAAAGGGTGCCCCCTAGGGCCAGGGCGCGGCCCACCAGCGCCCTGACGGCGGCCTCGACCCGGTCGTCGATCTCGTCCACCAGGATGGTGGGATGGAGGTTACCGTCCCCGGCGTGGCCGAAGGTCCCTATCTCGAGGCCGTATCGCGCAGCGATCTCCCTGATGAAGGTCAGCATCTCGGCCACCTTGCTGCGCGGCACCGTGATGTCCTCCAGGATGGTGACCGGCCTCCTGCGGGCCAGGGCCGGCAGGGCGGCCCGTCGCGCGGCCCAGAGGCGGTCCCTCTCGGCCCGGTCACGGGCCCGCTGCACCGACCGGGCGCCGGCACGGGCGCACACCTCCTCTACCGTCGCGGCCTCTATCTCCACCGTCTCCCTCGGGCCGTCCACCTCGATGAGGAGCAGGGCGGCGGCGTCGGTGGGGAGGCCCAGCGCCGCGTGCTCCTCTACGCAGGCGAGGGTGTAATCGTCCATTATCTCCAGGGTGGCGGGCAACACCCCCGCCCCCACTATGTCGGCCACGGCACGGCCGGCCCGACCCAGGTCGTCGAAGGTTGCCAGGAAGGTGGCAGAGGCCTCGGGGGCGGGGATGAGCCTCACGGTGATCTCGGTAATCACCCCCAGGGTCCCCTCCGAGCCCACGAACAGCCTCACTAGGTCGTAGCCGGTGACGTTCTTGATGGTCCTGCCCCCCACCCTGACCACCCGACCGTCGGCCAGGACCACCTCGAGGCCCAGGACGTAGTCCCGCGTCACCCCGTACTTCAACCCCCTCAGGCCGCCCGAACCCTCGGCCACGCTGCCGCCCATGGTGGCCGTGGCCACCGAGCCCGGGTCCGGGGGGTAGAGGAGGCCGTGCTCGCCGGCCCGTCGGTTCAGGTCCTCTATGACCACCCCGGGCTCGACCACCGCGTACATGTCCACGGGGTCGAGGCGCCTGATCCGGTCCATCCTCACGGTGCAGAGGACAATGCCCCCCTCCAGGGGCACCACGCCGCCGCTGAGGTTGGTACCGGCGCCCCGCGGGTACACGGGCACCCTGTGTGCAGAGGCCAGGGTGAGTATGCGGGAGATCTGTTCGGTTTGGGTGGGCAGCACGACGACGTCGGGCAGCACCTCGGGCAGTCCGCCCGCCGCGTCGCCGGCGTAACCCACGAGGTCGGCGGGGTCTGAGAGCAGCCCGTCCGAGCCTAGGATATCCTTGAGTTGCCTGAGCAGCTGTCTTGATACCATGTCCATCCCCTCACTAGGGAGGGCATTGCTCACCTTAGAGGGGCCCTCCTCTCCCCCGGGGCTCCCAGGTTCTGCCTATCCATCCTAAGTCCTGTCCAGAAGCTCCCTGAACTTCTCCAGCTCGCCTTCCTTCATAGCGTAGCAGTGCTCGGGGCCCGGGAAGCGCCCAGCGAATACGTCGTCTATGTACCGCCCAATGGCCTCCGTGATGATCACGTTCATATCGGCGTACTTCTTCACGAACTTCGGGGTGAACTTATCGAAGAACCCTAGCATGTCGTGAACTATGAGCAGTTGACCGTCGCAATGGGGTCCCGCGCCTATCCCTATGATGGGAACCGAACATCTCTCGGTTATGGCCTGGCCCACCTCCGGCGGGATGCCCTCGAGGAGTATCATACAAGCCCCTGCGCTCTCCAGGGCTAAGGCGTCGTCCAGCAACGCCTTGGCGGCCTTCGCGTCCCTCCCCTGGGCCCTGAAGCCGCCGAGCTGGGACATGGACTGAGGGGTCAGGCCGATGTGCCCCATCACGGGTATCGTGGCCTTGGTGAGGGCCTCCACCGTCTCCGCCATCTCGACTCCGCCCTCGAGCTTGACGCAATCCACCCCGGCCTCCTGCATCAGCCTGCCGGCATTGATGATGGCGTCGCGCTTGCCGGTCTGGTAGCTCATGTAGGGCATGTCGCCCACCACGAACGCTCTCTTCACAGCCCGCGTAACCGCCCGGCTCATGGTGACCATGATGTCCATGGTGACGGGGAGGGTCGATTCCATCCCCAGCACCGTCATCCCTAGCGAGTCGCCCACCAGGATTATGTCTACCCCGGCCCGGTCCTCCAGCAGGGCGGTGGGGTAGTCGTACCCCGTGAGCATGGTGATGGGCTCGCCCCTGCGTTTCTTCTCCTGAAGGTCAAGAATCGTGAGCTTCCTCGCCATGATCTGGAACTCACCTCCCATTATGTCTCGAGACTCCGTCACCACGAAGCCCCGGCAACCCCTTCAAGGCTCTGGCCCCGCCCTCATGCGAGGGGCTCCCCAGCCGCAGGATCCTCTGATGGAAGGTGTATCTTGGGAAGTTATCTCGGCTCCTCATGGCGTGTGATGTAGGCGCTGGAGAGCAGGTAGCAGGAGGGCGTCGTCTGGTAGCGCTGAGTCCTCGATCAGTAAGGGTCGGAGGGCGGGTATCAAGATGCCGAGGCCATGGCTACACGGTCTTCCCGTAAAGCGCCAACAGCCTCTCGCGCCCGATCCCCGGCATTAACCCGCCGTCGGTCCCGAAGATGTAACGTCCTCCCCGTCCCAGGTCGGCCTCGAGAGCACGAGCGGCCGAGGATATCTCCTGGGGCTCTGCTCGCAGGAGGAAGTCCAGGTCGAACCCGCCCCACAGGATCAGGCCATACCTTTCCTGCAGCCCGCGCGGGTCCGACAGGCAGTCCAGCCCCACGAGGCCGCAAAAACCGGCCTCCACCACGTCCCCGATGACGGCGCTGATGTCCCCGTCGGAGTGGAACAGGGTGGCCTCACTAGCGAGGAGGCTGGTGGTCAGGCGACATAACCTCGGGAAGAGCTGTTCGCCAAGCCAGCGCGGGTTAACGTAGGTGCCACGGGAGTAGGCGATGTCGTCGGCCACGACGATGCCGTGGGCTCCGGCCTCAAGGAAGGCGCGGGCCCTCTCGCGGGCCAGATACGTCCCTTCCTCGAGGAGGCCCGTACACCTATCCAGGCCGAGCATGAGACCCTCGAAGCCCAGGGTTCGGAGCGCGTGGGAGAAGGGCCCGTCAACCAGACCGAAGAGGAAGAAGCCGGCGTCAAGCCAGGCCTCTACCTCCTCGAGGTCGGGGGTGACGGCGGCATCGAGGTCGAGGGCCGCGGCGAAGGCCACCCTATCCGCCACGGTCACCTCTTCCACCTTCAGAAAGCCCCCCACCACTTCGTCACTGATCACCAGCTCACCCCGCGGCACCCGGTCCACGGGACGACCCGAGAGGGCCCTGCGAACCCTGTCGACCCTACGCACTCCCCCCGCCCCCCGGTGGAAAGGCGATGTTGGCCACGAAGGACTGCTGAAAACGGGGATGAGCTGAGAGCTCCACGTGCTCCACCGCGCGGGCGATACCCCTCGCCTCTGAGCGCAGGCGCCGAGACATCAGGGCCATAACGGCGCCGCGGTGTGCTGCGTTTCCGATGGGACGCACC
>ENA-OSAE01000257-OSAE01000257.1-marine-sediment-metagenome-genome-assembly--contig:-NODE-257-length-30613-cov-26.959945_pt1 | contig 30613 bp, 27 predicted proteins | sample MGYA00237870_ERZ529317 | MGnify/ENA primary metagenome ERZ529317 (study PRJEB26369, sample SAMN03142812) | marine sediment metagenome | biome: marine; feature: borehole; material: sediment... | reverse complement strand
AGGGAGTAGAGATGTTGGGTTTGGAACTCGACTTTATCATCCAGGAAACCATCAAAGGAATGCAACAGGTTGCGGAGGAGATCGGGTTGAAAGGCAGTTAGGGGGCCCGCCCGCCCCCCTTCTCTCCCTCCGCCCAGTAAGGAATGATGCTCTTCTTCACTCTTCTAATCCCCCCTCGAGGGTTGGCGACGTCCCCTAGATAGCGCGGGATCACATGGTAGTGAAGATGGAAAATTGTTTGCCCAGCCGCCTCTCCCACGTTGACCCCAACATTGTAACCATCCGGGCCGTACCTTTCGTCAAGCAACCTCTTTACGTCAAATATGAGTCTGTTTATGGCCGCTAATTCATCCAGGTCTGCCTCGAACAGGGTTTCAACGTGACGCTTGGTAATAATTAAGGTGTGACCTTCGTTCACAGGGTACTTATCATAAAAAGCCACCGCCAGTTCGTTTTCAGCCATGATTTCCCTTTCGGAGATGTTGCAAAAGATGCAGCCCTTCATTAACCTTCCTCCCAGGGTCATTTTAGAGGACCGGATTGCCCAACAGGCGCAAAACTGCCTTAAGAACGGTCCGGGGCTTTGACTCGAGGATGGTAACGGGGATTTTCTCTTCTTGTTCCCCATTAGTTATTGTTAGTTCCTCGTTCTCTACCCGGAGAGACACTTGGTCAAACTCGACCTCCTGAACCTTACTCTGGTTTGTCAGCTGCCGATTACTGGCCTTCCACCTGATAGACTTGCCTAACCTCCGTAGCTCTTTCCACAGTCTGGTCTCCCTTTCTGAAGTTAAACTAAGCTCCGGAAGCTCTTCAGCCTGCATCAACAAGTAAAGGGTCGTGTAAATATGGGTCCTGACCCCGTACCCAGCTGGCTTTATGGGCTCACGGCGTTTCTGCCATTCCCGGATCCTGAACCTAACGTAGAGTTTTTCGCTTTCACTTGGTATCTCCCGGATGTCTTTTCTTTTTAGGACTTCCGTGTCATAAACAGGACCGTAATAACGAATCCCGGAGTCGTCTCCAAAGGTGTTTCCCGGTTGATAAAGGGCGACGTAGTCGACGTTGAAAAAACCTTTCCTTACCAGGTCATAGGGTATGTGGTAGAAACCCTTATCGAGGTTAACCTTCAACTGCTCCTTGTTCCTTACTACCCCAACCAAGACTTTCACCCATTCACCAGATTCATCCCGGTGCAAGTTTAGTCTATCAACGGTAGGGTGGACAGGTTTGCCCTTAATGGTGAGGGTGAGCTCTTTAGTTTTGATAACAAGCAATTGATAATCCTTATACCCAGAAAGAGGTAAAGCCATCCTCTTCGTACCTCCCCAACATGTAGGCAACCTTCCGGGCACTTCTAGGCCACTTGGCCTGGGTATTTTCCAGGATCTTTTCTGCCTCCTCGGAAGCCCCTTCGTGTTCACTTTCCAAGGAGGTGTTCGTACAGAGTTCAAATAACCTTACCAGAACTTCGTATATCTTATGGGAACTCCCCTGAATACGCGGGAGTATCTTCTGGAGGAGCTGCCAATCAAAGGCCACGTCCTGGTCCATCAGCCCATACTTTTCGTTGTAAACCATGTAGAAACTTATCTCGTCCCTTACTCGATACCCTACGTGCAGGTTGGCCGCCCGAAGGATATCGTTAATCTGCATGAGATTCGAAACCACGTCATCCACTACCCCTTTGTGCTGCGGCAGGCAGTCTCTGAGAACACAAAACTCGCTCTGGAGGATCCCGTTGTTAATTTCCGGGAATCCTGGGTTGTCTTCACTGGACTCACCTGGCCCAGTGGGCAGGCCGTAAGCCTTCAAGTAAACGTCGGTAAATTCGATGGTGTTAGCCCTGTCTAGCACTTTCTTGCTAAAGGGATGGGTGGTTTCGTCCATATTCACCGTGCCAACAACGTATAAATTCCCGGGAATATAGAGGCCGGAAAACTCCCTCCTGTCTTCTTCAAAGGCAAAATCGGTTTCCCGAAAAACCGGGCTGCTTTGTAGTTCCTTGTGATAGAATCTTCTGGTTTCCAACAAGCTCAGAAAGTCACTCAAGTAATACTCAACCCGGGCCAAGTTCATCTCGTCTAAACAAATGAAGTACGGCTTATCCTTTTCCCTAATGGCCCTTTGAATCACCTTCGTCAGGGGTCCCGGCCGGAACTTACCCTCCAGGTCTTTGTAACCCAACAGGTCTGAGCTATCGTTCCAATCCGGTCGAACTGGAATAAGCTCAAATCTGCCGTTACTTATGGTTGCCCCTAAAGCCTCTGCGAAAAGCTCAATCAGCTTGGTCTTCCCCGTACCCGAAATGCCTGCCAGGATGACAAAGGGCTTGGCTTTCAAACTGAGGAAGAAGTTATGTAGCAAATCTTTTTTAAAAATAAAGCCTTTCTCCCTTATGTAATTAAACACCCGATTGACGATGTTGGAAACATCATTGGAAGGAGGCAGTTCGTGATCAGGTAAGAAGATGATTTCAAAACCCCTCTTGCGCAGGTATGAATTCGATTGCTCTCCCCCGCTGAACCTGCTAACATGAAGTCCTGTAGCCAGGCTGATAATCTGCTTCGGTGGGTAAAGTCGATCCTTGTAAAAAATAGCGTACTTCTGGTTCTTTCTTTTTTCCCAACCGCGCCAATGAGCCGAATCCCTATGTTCATGGTCGAAGGTCTGGAGCGCCTTGATGATTTCTCCCCGCTCAACGTCAGGAATCCCCATTTTCCCATCTTCTTCACGTTTCAAAATAACGTAGATGTCTCCACTACCATCCTCGCCCACCTGCCCATAAGAAAACTTCCCTGCATAATGAAAGAGCTCCCCCTTTTTGTTTCTAGTGAAGACAAGAATGGGATAGCCCTGTTGGCGCGACTCAATGACCGCTTTATTGCTGGGGAGGTCGAGGTTATAGCTTCTGTGTCCGGTACCTCCATCTGTTCGACCTTCCAGGTAGTACTTGAGCCTGGATTTCTCATCATTAAGCCACTCATTGGCGTAATGATCGCCACCGATGGTGCAGAGAACAATGACGCCTTTGAATTCCTCCCTTTCTATGGGATGGATTCCTTTTACCTGGTTCTGTCCCGAAAGTAACGCAACGTCGGTAGCCGTAACAGCTACCCCTAAAGGGAGGTCATTTAGTTCTTGTAGGGTAAGCTGGTGGGGACAAAATCTCTTGTAGTATTGATAAAGTCGTTCATAGGCGAGGTTTCTCAGTTCTTCCCGGATCTTGTTATCACTGAGCTCCTCGGCTATTCCATCGGCAAATCGTACTTCTCCTTTATCAGGGGCGTAGACAATGAAATCCCGCAAGGCCTCCAGGGGGTTCCTAAGCATCAGGCTTCTAATTTCACCCTTGCTCATAGACAAGACAGAAGCCATCCTCTGCTTGTCCTTCTCAGGTACTTTTCCGTATCGCTGCCGGGACTCGTAGAACCCCTGGAAATAGCTTACAACATCGTCTAGGGCAACACCTTCAAAGGGTGGACAGAGGTCAAGCATTGCCAGTATCGTGACCATCATGTAGGAGGCTTGCCCCTGTCTGAATTTCTGGTCAAAATCTCGAAGGATGGACATCTTTCTGTCCTCTTAACTCAATCTTTCACTCACCTGCTCTATATCGATTTATTTCTAAATAAACCCTCTTCTTCCTGCTCATAAAACCTCAACTTCTTGTCAGCACTGGCTGACCGAACCTGAAGTGCTCATCTGCAAAACCAACAGTATAGCACTTCTCTGCCCCTCTGGATCTTCTTCGGACCCTGACCAGGCTCTGTTCATACAGTATACCGCTTGAGCCATTCAAAAAACCTTTGACTAGGAGGAACAACCGAGAAGAAAAGGGAGGAAGGTATCGGGTCTAGGACTTGCCAAGACATGAGATTTTCATCGGAAAGTTGAGCTCTCCTCAGGGGGCCACTACGTCATAGGGCCCCCTGCTGCTCGTCCGTGGTTCTAGGCAGAAAGGAAGGCTTAGGTAAGAAGCGAACCCTTTTTCCGGCGCATCAGGAACAGGACCACTGCTCCAAGCCCGATACCCAGGCTGGCCCACTGGGCGATGCTTAAACCGTAAGCCATCTGGCTGTTACGGAAGAATTCGATGAAGAACCGGTACACAGAGTACAGGATGGCGTAAGTGAGAAAAAGGGACCCGTCTACCTGGACCCTTTCTCGCCCTTTCCAGAGAAGGAAAAAGAAAAGATAGTTGGTAAGTGACGCGTAAACCTGTACCGGGTGTCTCGGGATCCCATCGATGTTCACGGCCCAGGCTACCTGGGTTGGAACCCCAAAAATATCACACCCAACCCGGGCAATGGCGTACCCCAGGGCTAAGGATGGGGTAAAGGTATCTGCCAGTTTCCAGAAATTCAGCCGGTACCTTCGGGTGTGCCACACTGCAACCAGAACCGCACCCAATACGCTCCCATGAAAGGAAAGACCCCCGTCGAAGACCATGAGCACCCGCAGGGGGTTGGTAAGGTAATAGTCCAGGTTGAAGGCGACGTAAACCAACCTGGCCCCTAAAAGACCGGCCACAACCATGTATAGGATCAGGTCCAGGACCTTCTCCTCGTCAAGACCCTTACGCCGTGCCTCCTTGAGCCCAAAATACATCCCGACCGCAATAGCGAGGCCGATCATCATACCGTAAAGGTAAACTGGAACTGTTCCCAGATAGAATACTCGTGGCGCCGACACGCCCTCCACCTCCGGTCTTGGGTTGAGGTGCCAACAGGCCCTCTTTGATTCTTTGCTGGCGCCGCCCCCTAGGCCCGTCTTGCTCATTCTCCTGCCTGTTGGCCTCTCGGCTCTACCGTTCATCCTCCACAGGCAGGAAGGTTACGATTTCCGCACCCCGGCATTCCAGTGTCTCAACCCATACATTACCTACGTAGGGCATCGCAAAGATACAAATCTGGAAGGTGTAAAACAAGGTGTGTAACGAAAACTCAGGTTGTATACTCCAAACTTTTATCTAGGTCAAAAGGTATGGATCACCTCAGCCACAATGTCCGCGTCCCGGGAGGAAGAAACAGCCACCCAGAAGAGTTCTTTACCGCGTGCAAAGAAATAGTGGTTCATTCCAATCCCGGAACTACTGTAGATAACCTGGTTCCTGACCTGAAAGGCTTGGGGCGGGGTGAAATTCTCGGTATCCTGCATTTTCTCAACCATTTTGCTCAACAATTCTTCTGCTTCCCGGGCGGTCCCAGATACCGTAACCCAGAGAACCACTTTTTCCTGCCCACCGGCATAGGTGACAACATAGGCATCTTTGACAGGGATCGAAAGTCCGTGAAGCTGGTCGACCTGGCGCCTGGCCTCCTCCCCTGTGACTAATTGAACCTGTTCCAGGCCTGCCAGTTGTTCAGGTATCGCACCGGATTGGACAGGCCCAGGTCCGGAATTAGGAGTTCCCGGGCCCCCTCCCGATAGGGCCCAGTAGGCAAAGGCGCCGATGAAAATCACGGCTACGGTGGCCAGGAGAATCCGTCCTTCCCTCAAGTAGTTTCCTCCCTTCGCTTTAGGTCGCACCAGCTACTCGCTACTCCTGCTCCTTTTCCTCAACCACGCGGCGCAGTGTTTCCAGTTCCTCGGCAAGTTTTTTCTGGCGGTTACCCATGAAAAGAATGTAGGCAAAGATCAGCACCCAGACCAAGGAATAACCCGCGAAAAGAAACGTCAAAACCTGAGAATTCATCTGGCTCACCTCCTGCTAAAGCCCTGCCCTTGTCCGGAGGCGGTCCCTGAGACGGGAAACCTCGCGGCCGGTTGTTTCGATGGCCACCCTCTGGGAAAGAAGGTAGAAATAGAGAAGGGTGAAGGCCGCCACGCTCACCAGCAGTGTAATTACCATCTCTGGTTCCATGTTGATACCAGTAGCATCAATGACCTTAGGGTGAATGGTCCGCCACCAGTGGATAGAGAGAAAAACAATAGGGACATCAACAAACCCAATAATCCCAAAAACAGCGGCAAACCGCGCCCGGTTTTCTCCCTCGGCGGAGGAGCGAATCACCAGGTAGGCCACGTAAATAAACCATAGAATAAGGGTTGTCGTCAACCGGGGGTCCCACGTCCACCAGTGACCCCAGTAAGCCTTTCCCCAGATGGGGCCGGTAACAAGGACAATGGTAGTGAAGATAACCCCAATTTCTGCCGAGGAAAGGGCAATAACATCCCACCGGGTGCTTCTTGTCTTGAGGTAAAGAAGGCTCATGATAAAGACCACAAAGAACGCGAAAAAGGCGTTCCAGGCTGCCCCCACGTGGAAATAAAAGAGTCTCTGGATGTCGCCCATCTGCCGTTCCGTTGGAGCATAGATAAAGATCATATAGAGGGCCGCCACCATGACGACAAAGAGGACCCAGCCCCAAAATCGTGACGGCCCGACGGGCCGAATTGAGCCAGTCATTTTTTACACCTCCAGCAGGTATTCAAAAAGGAGAAAGGGTACCACCAGGAAGATAACGTCATAGGCAACCAGGACCTTCACCCAGAGCAAGGTTGCCGCGCTCCAGGACGCCCCGGCAAAAATGGAAGCTGTCGCTTGAACAACAGCAATGACCACCGGAATGATAATCGGGAACAGGATAATAGGTAAAAGGATTTCGCTGGTCCTGGTGTTAGTGGCCAAAGCCGAAAGAAAAGTCCCAACAGCCACAAAACCAAAGGTCCCCAGGAGAAAAATCAGCCCCAGGGCTACCAGCGAACCACGGACCGAATAATCGAAGAAGACGATGAAGACAGGCAGGGTTACCAGCTCCACCACCAGCATGAAAAGGGAGTTTCCCAGCACCTTGCCGAAGTAGATGGCACTCCGGTCCACTGGGGCCAGCATCAGACCGGCGAGGCAGTCGTTTTCCCTTTCCCGGGCAAAAGACCTGTTCAGGCCGAGAACCCCGGCGAAGAAAAACCCCACCCAGATGATGCCGGGGAAAATCCGTTTCGTTTCAGTGGGGGTAGGGTTAAAGGCAAAGCTAAAGATGACCAACACCAGCAAGGCAAAAATGAGCATGGAGGTCATCGTTTCTTTGGTTCTGAACTCGGACCGGATATCCTTCCACGTGATATACCAAACCTTTTTCAAAAAAGGCATTACCTGTCCCCTTCCACCGCCCGGCGGTAAAGTTCCTTGAGGAGGGTAAGGTCAAGCTCTTGGACCGGACCCAGGTATACCATCCGGCCGCGATTGAGGATCATAACCAGGTCACTCAGGGCCAGGGCCTGCTCAAAATTGTGGGTAACCATCACCACCGTCCGGCTCCTGGTCTTAAAGCGGCCTAAAACTGAACTGAGGATCTCGGTTGCCTGCTGATCCAGACCTGTAAAGGGCTCATCCAGAAAAAGTGCCTCTGGATCGTGGATGATTGCCCGCGCAATGGATAACCTCTGGACCATGCCCCGGGAAAAGTTACCCACGGGTTCCCGGGCAAAAAGTTCCAGGCCTACCTGGCCCAGGATCTCGGGGATACGGCGGTCGAGGTCCCCAACATCGTACATCCGCCCGTAAAAATAGAGGTTTTCCCAGGCGCTCAGGCTCTCATAGAGGAATGGCCGGTGCGAAATCACCCCTATCCTGGACCGCACCTGGATACTGTCTTCATGCAGGTTGCGACCGTTGAATTCCACCACACCTGAAGTAGGGGGTACCAAACCACTCAGGATCTTCAGAAGGGTGGTTTTCCCGGCACCGTTAGGTCCCAAGATGGTCAAGAAAGTCCCCTGGTCCAGGTTCAGGTCAATCTTCTCCACGATCACCCGGTTGCCTATTTTCTTGCTGATACCCTGGGCCCTGATAATTCGGGTTCACCCTTCCCTCTCTTTAAGTTCCTTCATCACGGCAACCAGTTCCTGCTTGTACTTGTTCCGCAGTGATAGGTATGGTTCTTTCTCCAGTTCACCTGCATCGTACTTCCGGTCGAGGTCTGCCAGCTGGTGCAAAAGCCTGTCCTTTTCCCGGGTAAGGTCTTCCGTATCTCTCTCGCTCAACCCCTCTGTGCCCTGACCTTCGTCTGCTGAGGAAACCTGCTCTCCCTTACGTCTTACTAGCCTCACACCAACCCACACCAAGGCGGCCAGGACCAATCCCATGGCCACAATCCCGGGTGTACCCCAGTGCCCCGGTGTACCGGTGAGACGCATCCAGACCCTGACATTGGCATTACCCCTGTGAAAGCCCTGGTTCAGAAGGGGTTGGGACAGTTCCCGGTCACCGCTACCGGCAACCTGGCCCTCAGAATCAGCCGCAGGTGGGGTTTCTGTGGCGGTAGTTCCACCCGGCATAAGTTCGGCCAGTGGCTTCAGATCAAACCCGAAGTTGCCTCCGGCCTCGATTGGGCCGTGCTGGTAGGCATAAAATTTCCTGCCGCCCATGTCCACTACTCCGGTAAACTCGAAACCGCTTCCGGTAAGACCGAGTCCAGTATCACCTTCTATGAGAACCAAGATGCTGTGGGTATTGAATCCGACCTTCCTCGAGAATTCCTGGGGAAAGTCCCCTAGGGGAAGAAGGTAGGAGAACTTCACCTGGAGAATACCACCCGGTCCAGGCTCCAGGCGGCCGGAGAACTGTCCATCACCCTCTGCGAAGGTCTCTCCTTCCAACCCCTCCAGGAGGGAAAAATCAGAGTAACCTTCAGGGAGACTAATCGTGATCTTGTCCGGGATGTTAGGGGTGGTTGAAAACCGGACAACCTCCAAAATGTCAATGACCCCCGGTTCTTTCAAACGGAGCCTCAGGTGGTCGATTTCAATCTCAAGGTTCTCTGTCGGAACAGCATCAACCTGGGAACTACCCCATAACAGCGAGATCAAAAGGAGGAAAACAAGTCCTAAGGTGCGCCAACCATTCATGGTTTCTTCACCATCCCGGGTTAGACGTTAGCAATTTCATGTCCGCAGCGGTGGCAAAATCCTTGTCCTTCTTCGATAAGACTGGTGCCGCAAGCCGGGCACGATCCTGGCGCGTCCTCCGGGACCTTGCCGCCCTCACCCACACCTGTACCGGATTCTGCCCTTCCGCTCCTGCCCGCCAAGGCTGCTACTTCACGTTCAATCTCCTCTTCAATTTCCGCGTCCAGTTCCCGGCCGTGCATAGTGACGGGCCTTTCGTCTTCGTCCTGCAGGAAGGTTATCGCTTCACTGGTCAAGGCCTCTTTCAATGCCCGGTAGTCTTCTGCGGAAATCTTGTGCATGCGGTAATCATACTCGAGCTCGCTGAGGGCGGTGAGGACATTCTCCTTTTCCACCAGGGCCTCCTCCATACTCTCATCGGTAGGGTCCTCAGCCAGGTCTTCCTCTTCCACGGGCCGGAGAAGGGGATACCCAATCAGCCCAAGCACCAACAAAAGGAGGGCTATGCCCGCCACCAGGGTCACAGGTAATACCTCCATTCTAAAAATACTTCTTAAGTTCCTCTTCAATTTTTTTCTCGTATCTTACCCTGTCCTCCGGGCGGAGGGAATCTCCCGTACCGTCTTTCTTCCGGTAGCGGTCCCTGTTGTAGCTCTTCACCCACCGTTTCAAAAGTAAATACAAAAGGCCCCCGCCTGCCGCCAGGCTGAGAAACGGCGTTACCCAAACCGTCCAGTGGAAACCGCTTTTCGGAGGGGCAGCCAGTACCTTGGTGCCGTAGATATCAACGTAGCTGGCGATGACTTCTTTCACCGACATCCCCTGGTCCAGCTTCCCGGCAATATCCACCCGGGCGTTTTCCGCCCACTCACACTGGCAATCAACCACCACCATGGTACAACCGCACTGGCAGATGAGGTTTGATTCAACCTCTTTCCGCAGTTCCATGCTGGCAGCATATGCCGGAAGCGTGACGATCAATAAGGCCAAGAGCACACCAAGGGCAAGCAGGAGACGCTGGACGTTGCGGTTACTCACCTTTTCATCCCTCCCGCGGTTACCGGGGCTTTCAGCCGACGGCCCGGCCACATGGCAAAAAGGGTACCCAGGATCAGGACGTACTCACCGAGCCAGAACCAGGCCACCAGTGGATTTACAAAGACCTTAAAGGTGACTGGATCCTGGGACGGCCGGCCCTCCAGGACTGCGCGGTAGTCCCGCTCAGAAAAGCCAGCCAGGATGACGAATAAGTCTTCCCGGAGCCCGCCTTTCACACCCACCTCGGTGATCAGGCTCTCAGCGTTATGGTGTGCTTCTTTAGCCGTCCGCAGGCGCCCGAGTGCCTGGTCCCCTTTTGAAACAACCAGGTCGGTGTAGATAACGGCTTTATGGGGCTCAATGGTGGCCTTCAGGCCCTCATCGAAGGTCAGGGTATAATCACCCACCTGCATGCTTTCACCCTTGTCAAGGGAGGCCGTTCCCTCCACTTTATAGACACTGGAACCGGTAATTCCTACCACCATCATCACCACCGCCAGGTGCACCAGGTAGCCGCCGTAACGGCGCCGGTTCCTGGTAAACAACCTCCCGAAAGCCGTCAGGAGCCCTTCGCCTGTCATCTTCCTCCGGACCCTGACCCCATGGTATACCTCAAGGATGATGGTGAAGACAACAAAGGCGGAAACCGTATAGGACACCAAGGCCGCAAGATGCCGGATTCCATATAGATAGGCAGCCACAGCAAAAATTACTGTCGCGATGAAAGGAACCAGGAAGTTGACAACCAGGTTGCGCAAGGTTGCCCGCTTCCAGGCTATCAGGGGGCAGACACCAATCAGGGCCACGAGGACGATGCCGATGGGAACGTTCACCGTGTTGAAGAAAGGAGCCTGGACAGAAACCTTGTCCCCGGTCACCGCCTCCGAAATGAGCGGGTACATGGTGCCAAAAAACACGGCAAAGGCCGAGCCGACCAGAAGAAGGTTATTGAGCAGGAAACTGCTCTCCTTCGAAAGCACAGACTCAAACTGGTTCTGGTCCCGAAGCAGCGGAAGCCGGTCCAAAGCCAGAAACAGTGAAACTGCCAGGAGTGCTCCCATAAAGACCAGGAAATAAGTCCCCAGGTTTGAGTCCCCGAAAGCATGGACGGACTGGAGAATCCCGCTCCTGGTGAGGAAAGTACCAAAGATCGTGAGGAGGAAGGTAACAAGGATCAGCATAATGTTCCAGACCTTGAGCATACCTTTTCTTTCCTGGATCATCACCGAATGCAGGAAAGCCGTGCCGGTGAGCCACGGCAGCAGGGAGGCGTTTTCCACCGGGTCCCAGGCCCAGTACCCGCCCCACCCCAGTTCCACGTAGGCCCACTGGGCCCCGTAGATGATACCGATACTAAGGAAAAGCCATGCAAACAGGGTCCAACGCCGCGTGACCTTGATCCAGGCGTCACCCGTCTTACGCAGGATGAGAGCCGTCATGGCGTAGGCATAAGGGACGGTGAAACCAACGTAACCAATGTAAAGGGTGGTGGGGTGGATGATCATCCCGGGGTTCTGCAAAAGGGGGTTCAAACCGTAGCCATCGGCGTAATACTTGGCAGCCGGCTCAAAGGGGTTGGCCACGAAGTTGACAAGATAAGTAAAAAACAGGGCGACGATCATCAAGATCATCGATACATAAGGAAGCATCTCCTCTTCCTGGCCGCGCTTTGGCCTGGAATAGGCGACGATGGCCGCAATAACAGCCAACACCCACAACCAGAGCAGAAGGGAACCCGCATTGCCAGCCCAGAAGGCTGCTGCCTTGTAAACTGGTGGCAGGTAACTACTGGTATAATGGGCCACGTACTCCACACTGAAGTCACTGGTCAAAAGGAGGTAAACAAGGGAGCCCGAGGCCACCGTGGTCAGTACTGCCAGGGAGAGCACGCCTCCCCGGGCACTGGCCAGCAACCTCTTGTTATCGTTCTTAATACCAAGAATATAAGCGATGATGGAGTACAAGGTGACAAGCAAAGCAAAAAGAAGCGCCAGGTACCCAATCTCGGCCATTATTCTACCTCCTCTACTACTGGGGCTGTGGGGTCAGCCGGAATCGTTGCCTTCCTCCATTGCTTCATACTTGCTGGGGCACTGGACGAGAATGCTGTCGGCCTGGAATACCCCATCCTCTCGAAGGGTGCCTTCCAAAATGACTCCCTGCCCATCATCAAAGTTATCGGGGCGAACACCGTTGTGAACCACGGAAAGGGTCTTCCCGTTCTCCTGAACCTTGAACTTCAGAAGCACCTTTTCGGGGTCCCACTGGACACTATCTCCGATAACCTTGCCACTGACCCTCAGGGGGTCACCGTAGATAGAGTCACCCTTTGCCAAAACCTCCTCGATGGTCAGGTAATAAGCCGAAAACTGGCTGAACCCGCTCACCATGAGGTACCCCAGCGCGGCGAGGATCACGAGGACACCAAGGGTAATCTTGGTCTTCTTGCTCACGCCTTTGCCCCCTTTACACTAAAAGGTTTAACGCCGGGTTTCCCGCTCGATATCACGCACGATTTCCTTGTAGGTTTGTTCACTGATCTTTCCATCTAAGAGAAGTTTGCGGGCCTTTCTTTTCTCCTCTTCCAGACTATCTGCCCTTCCGGCAGCTTCCTTTTTCTTCCCGGCCTGGCTCCGCCGGGAGGAAACAGGATGGTCTACGCTGGCCCTATCCCTGGTTGTCTTTTTCTCCGAGCGTCTGCGTGCCGCCCGGTTCTCCTGACCAGATCCCTTCCCGGTCGTAGCCGTATAAAGGAAGTAACCAAAAGCCAGGCCCATAAAAAGGATTAGAGCGCCAACTGACCAATTCAGCCCAACGCCGGGCTCTTCAGAAACCTGATTGCCTGAGGCAGCTTGTCCCGCCTGAGTTCCCTCCACGCTGGGCCGGTTGTCCGATTTCTCGTAACTGAAACTTACCTTAACCGGCGTACCCGGCTCTGCCTGCCCCAGGTTGTATAAGTAGTAGGTAAAGCCCTGAGAATCCCTCTGGGTAAGTGAAGAAGTAAGTTCACTTACAAAACCCTCGGAACGCAAGGGCGGTCGAACGGCAACGGTAAGGTTTGAGACAGGTAAAACCGGGGTGAAGGTGTACTCTACCGTCCTGGTACTGCCGTCCAATTTGATAGGGTTATAATAAAGTTCTACGTAACCCCGGTAGGTTTCCCCGGGTTCCAGGACTTCTTTTTCTGCTGTCTGGCGGTCATCGATACTCCACCGTACCAGCTTGTAACCGTCCTTCTCTTCCACGGTTGGAAGCTGGCAAAAGTGTTGAACCTCTCCGCCAGCGTTCTCCACAAGCCAGCAAGTCTGGAAGAGTTCACTGTCAACCGGGATCGGAAAGACTATGTCTCCAGAGTACGGTGAAGACGAGGTATTCTTGAAGACCGCGTCATAGGTAACAAAAACATCCTGGGTATCATATTCCGGGCTCACCAGGATCTCCATGCTCTCAACCACCAGTCCCTCGCTACCTTGGGCGGAGGTAACCGAAGGTATGAGGCCTAGGAGCAATAACACGACAAGTCCGGTAATCAAGCTTTTGTTGAGCATTTTCAGCCCCCATTATCCAATTTGGGTTTCTAACTTCATTCTACGTGGCACTGCCGGCTTGCACCCGGCTGAGGTAACTATTCTCGGTTTCCAAAACTACTTGGCTGGCAGGAACCAATTTGACCAGACAAATCCACCTGCACGGGCTTGCGGTTCTGAGCGGTTATGAAACAACTTTATTATAATTGAAATACATTTTATTATAGTCATGGGCCGGGAGAAAAATCAAGGATAGTCTAACGACCAGCCCACCACAGAGAAGAAATTGTTACTTCCGTCACAATGCTACCCCAAAAGGCTTGAAGCCGAATTTACTCCGACCACGCCACCGTCCCTCTTATCGGTTCGCTCCCTTAATCTCAATTCCTGCCGGCCGTCCGTAACCTTTAAATTGCAAGGCTAGCAGGTCGAGAGAGGCCAGGAAACAGCAGTCACTTTTTCCTGGCCCTCTCCTTGACAATTTAGTCCACTACCTGGTAACCGGCATCGACCACGGCTTCCTTCAAATCCTGAAGGGAAACCTTGCTGGGATCGAAAGTAACATCCGCCTTCTTACCCTCGAGTTCCACAACCACATCTGTGACCCCATCCAGTTCTTTGAGGGCCTTGGTGACCGACATCCGGCAGTGGTTGCAGGTCATGCCTTCCACCTTCAAGGTCGTCGTGGTCGTGGCTGCACCACTTGAACCACAGCAATGGCTCATCCTGACACCCCCTTCTTCAATCTCCCTAAGTTCAACCCAGAAGGAACCAGGGTTCTGGCCAAATCAGTTTGTGGTTGCCCTGAGCGCCACCGTGAGACACGGGCCAGTCATAACAGCAACCACAGGTGGTTTACCTGTCCGGAGCCTCATGGCAGTCCACGTTTTTTAGAATACCCGTGTGAACACCCTTGAAGTCAGGCGGGTGACACCCTACCCCCGTATACTACCAGGATAAATTATATGCCACCACCATGAGGCCTGTCAATGCATTATGCCAGCCCGGTGCGGTGCGGCATCTACACCCATGGACCGGTGATGACGGGTCAGGACGTATTAGGCAATAGATAGATTACATTGCCCAAATTAACCCCTTATATTGTCCCTGACGATCTTGATGGAGAGCAGACTATCTGATTATGTTTGCTCTCGGGGTGCGTAAACCGCGAAAACTATAGTGGGGGCTCCCCGTAGTTTTGCCCTCCGGTTTTGAAGGGTGGGTATGTCTCGACCCGCTAGAGCAACAATTTTTCCGTCCAGAACCGAAACCGGAGAGCAGCTACAAAACAACTGCCGGGGGCCCCCTCATCAACCGCCACAGGCCGTTTTTTAGGGGTGGTGGTGGTGAAACCGGTGGAAGACTGGCCTGGCGGTTGTCAGCAACATTTTTTTTAGATTGCCATGGGACGAAATCCCCTGAGCCGCAGCGAATTGGACAGCACCGAAACCGAGCTCATGGCCATGGCCGCGGCGGCAAAAATCGGGTTCAAAAGAACCCCGAAAAAGGGGTACAGGATACCAGCCGCAATGGGAATCCCGGCCGTGTTGTAGGCAAAGGCCCAGAAGAGGTTCTGCTTGATGGTCCGCATCGTCTGCCGGCTGAGCTCGATGGCAGTCACCACCCCACGCAGGTCACCCGTAATCAGTGTGATGTCGGAGGCTTCCATGGCCACATCGGTACCTGTTCCGATGGCAATACCGATATCGGCTTGGGCCAGGGCCGGCGCATCGTTGATACCGTCACCGACCATGGCCACCATCTTACCCTCATCCTGAAGTTTCTTGACCTCGTTGGCTTTATCTTCCGGTAATACCTCGGCCAGGATACGGTCTATACCCACCTGGCGGGCTATGGCCTCCGCGGTACGCCGGTTGTCCCCGGTGATCATCACGACCTCAAGCCCAAGGCGGTGCAGAGCCTCAACAGCCCTGGCCGAGTTTTCCTTGAGGGTATCGGCCACGGCTACCACACCGGCACCAATACCATCGATGGCGACAAAGATCGGGGTTTTACCTTCCTCTGACAACCGCCGGGCGTCATCTTCGAGGGGTTTGACATCAATGCCCTGGTCCTTCATCAGTTTGGTGTTCCCAATGAGGACCTGGTAGCCATCAACCCGGGCCGATATACCGTGGCCGGGAATGGCGTTAAATTCCTCGGGCTCAAGGAGGTCAAGCCCTTTTTCCCTGGCCCCCTTTACAACCGCCTCTCCCAGGGGGTGCTCTGAACCCCTTTCGGCACTAGCCGCCAGCCTCAGGACCTCTTCCTGACGGAAGTTGTTGACTGTGATCACGTCGGTTAGTTCGGGTTCACCCTTGGTGAGGGTCCCTGTTTTATCGAAGATAATAGCGTTAATGCGGTGGGCCATCTCAAGACTCTCGCCACCTTTGATCAAAACCCCGTTTTCCGCCCCTTTTCCGGTACCAACCATGATGGCCGTTGGGGTCGCCAGTCCCAGGGCACAGGGGCAAGCGATAATCAGAACCGCCACGGCGTTAAGCATGGCGTAGATAAAGGCCGGAGCCGGTCCAAAGAAATACCAGGTGGCAAAGGTCACGATAGAAACCCCGATTACCACCGGCACGAAGTAAGCGGAAATCACGTCGGCCAGCCGCTGAATCGGGGCCTTCGAGCCCTGGGCTTCTTCCACCATCTTCACGATTTGGGCGAGGACGGTGTCTTTACCGACTTTGGTCGCCTCAAACTTGAAGGTGCCAGTCTTGTTGATGGTTGCCCCGAATACCTCGTCACCGGCCTTTTTACCCACCGGTATACTTTCCCCGGTGAGCATGGACTCGTCGATGGTGGAGTACCCGTCCACAATGATGCCGTCCACGGGAACCTTTTCCCCCGGGCGTACCAGAACGATGTCCCCGATCTTCACCTCTTCGATGGGCACATCCACCTCTTCACCACCGCGGATGACACGGGCCGTCTTGGCCTGCAGACCCATCAGTTTCTTGATGGCCTCTGAGGTCTGGCCCTTAGCCCGGGCCTCCAGGAAACGGCCGAGCAGGACCAGGGTAATGATGGCGGCGGCGGTATCGAAGTAGACAGCGGTCTCAAACCCTTTTCCCAGGAAATAGTTCGGGAACAAGGTCATCGCCGCACTGTAAAGGTACGCAGCAGTGGTACCAGTGGCAATCAAGACGTTCATGTCGGCCGCTCCGTGGCGCAGGGCCGCATGGGTTCCCTTGTAAAATCTCCAGCCGGCAACAAACTGAACAGGTGTGGTCAGGAGCAAGAGAAGGTAGTAATTACCGAGAATTTCCGGAATCCATGGGAAAACAGGCTGGTAAGTACCAATAAAGATCGGGATGGTCAATACGGCACTGAAGAGGAGAGTGTTTCTCAGGGAACGTATCTCTCGAAGCCGGGCCGCCTTTTCCCTGTCTTCAGCCGCAGCCTCGGTCTCGACCTCAAGGGGTTCGTAACCCGCTTCCCGAATGGCCTCTTTCAACTGTCCGACACCAACGCGGGTAGGGTCATATTCTACTGTCGCCTTTTCGGTGGCAAAGTTGACCATCGCCGAGGTTACCCCCTCAACCCCCTGCAGAGCTCTCTCGACCTTTTGCACGCAGGATGCACAGGACATCCCACCGACCGGAATCGTAACCTTCTCCATCCCGGCCAAACTGGCTTCGTAACCAAGGTTCTTGATGGTCTCCAGGAATTTATCAACACTAGCAACTCCCGGGTGGAAGGAAACCGTAGCCCTCTCGCTGGCGAAGTTCACGTTGGCCTCTTCAACCCCATCAATCTTGGCAAGGCCCTTCTCGATCTTGGCCGCGCACGAAGCACAGCTCATCCCTCGAATCAGGACGTCAACCCTTTTCCGTGCTCCTCCCGTCTCTTGAGGGTAGACCCCAAATTCCTGCGTTTCACTGTAGTCTTTCTGCTCTTGTTCCTTGGGTATTACTACCGGTCGGCTCATCGAAAAAGACCTCCCCTTTTAATACCCTACCCAGGTATGCTACCCGGATTATACCATTCTCCCTTTCTCATGTCAATAGGTCAGACATTGTCGTTGGTATTCTCGATGTGTAGCGCTAAACTTACCTTTACAAGGGAGGCTGATCCGTTTCACACCTGCCTCTTGGAGCAGTGGTTCGTTGCCTGCACTGCCAAAGCCACGGTCAGTGGCTGTATCCCGGGGTGTCCGGCCAAAGGTTTCTTTGTCGCGCGGTCCAGGGCACCGCTTGGCAAGGACTCATCCGAAGGGTTGTCCTCGTAGACCTCACATCCTGTCATGATTGGCTCTTCGGCTTCTTGCAGGTCCACTTTGCACCAGAATTCGGTGGGTTCTTGAGGCTTTACCCTATTGAAATAGGACGCGCACCGGTATCAAACAAGCTGACGAGCCGGTTTGGTATCCTGTGGTTACCTTTGTGCACCACTTGGGTCTGCTTGATGATCCTTTCTGTCAGGTCAACGGTCTTTTCAAGTTTGGCTGCCATCCGGCGGGCCTTGGCGCAGCCCTTACGTCAAGCATAATCTTTGGCATTACGGATGATCCGTTGGGCGTCGGCAACCGTCTCTCTGGTGAGGCCATGATCTCACCAGTGATATCACAGACTTCCTGGTAGGCACTGCCGGCCCGTCGCCTTAGAAGTTTGTTGCTGCTGAGGATACGTTTCTTGACACTGCTGGTCCGGTTGCGAAACCAGGTGCGGAGCACTACCCCTATAGCCTTTAACTGCTTTACGATACGGGTGATAACGCGCGTTCCGTCAGCTAATAGTCCGACGTCTGCCGGGGGTGGTGGATATCGGCTTCCACTACGGTGGTGTCCACCTTCAGCTTGCGGCCGTGGACCAGCTTTTTGTCTCTGGCTCTTTTGACCAGCAAATCGTATAACCTCAACAGTGGGGACGAACCTCGCAGGAAAAAGGGCAGGTGTGGAGAATGATTGTCGTAGGGATCCCCTCCTAACGTTGGAGTTCCTGACGCCATAGTTTTCAACGGAAATGGCAGTTGGCCTTGTCGCTAATTGACCGGGTGCTGGAATGGGGAATCCCACAAGGTGTAATCGTGGCGGATGCCGGTTACGGTAAGATATCAGGCTTTCGGGAAGGAATTGAGGAACGCCAGTTGTATATATGGTGCTTCGGAATAAAAAAAACTTCTGGATGAACCCTCCCGCAAGCGAGGAGAGAAGTCCAGTTACTTCTCAGCACGTGGACCGGGGTGTGTAGGTTATGTGTTAACAACGTACGGGGACTTAAGAGTGGGGTTTGCTACTTAACAAATTAGAGAGTGCAAAAGGGTAGAAAAGGGGTAGAAAGAATGAATGGCCTTTGGCCATTGTTAACGTCCGTGTTGAGCGCTGTATTTAGCCTGCTGTTAATCCGTCAATACCTGGAGCGCCGAAAAACTCACCAGTGGTTATGGGCGTTCGGTTTTGCCTTGTTTGCCTTTGCTGCTTTTGCCGAGTTTTACTCGGAGGTAGCCGCTTGGAATGTCACACTTTACCGCCTGTATTATGTCACTGCTGCAGCCCTGGTCGCTTACCTGGGTGCGGGAACAGTGTTTCTTATTTTTTCAAGACGGGTAGGCTGGACATTTCTGACCTATGTGACTGTTGTTTCCTTGGTGATGCTTGCTTATGCTTTGCGGGCGGAGATTATTACTTCCGCTTTCATTCCGGGAAAAGTGGTCGCAGGTCAGGCCATGGCTAACGAAGTAAGAGTCTTCTCGCCGCTGTTGACCATTCCCGGCAGTTTAGTCCTGGTGGTTGGGGCCCTTTATTCCTGGGCGCGGAGCAGAGCAACGTATAACCTTTTCATCGCCGGAGGCACCGTCATCATCGCTGCTGCGGGTAGCTTGGCACGATTAGGCTGGCCCGGAGCCCTTTATCTGGGCGAGATGCTCGGGTTAGTGCTTTTATTTTACGGCTTCATAGGAAGTTGGAAATACTTGCGCCCAATTGAAGAGAGAAACCACCACCAAGACGGGAATTGATACAGGGTGTTGTCTTTCTGGTTAGCCTGCTTCGTTTCTTCCCCGTCCCTCCACGTATTCCGGGAAGCCTCCTTTATTTTTGCTTTGTCTGTAGAGATCTTCCCTATAAAACAGAGGCTTCCCCTTCTCTTGTCTGCAATTTTCACCTTCTTTCTCGCGATTTCTTCCTGGATTGTCAACTTCTGCCCGGCTTTACCCCCAAACCCCCATGGTACCGTAACATCTTGGGGCAAAAACTCTTTTCAAGCACCCCAAAAACTTCCTATTTGGACTCGGTCTCTGAGCATCGCAATGGGCTCTAGCCTGGTGTCGTTGGCCCGTGGCTGTGCTTTGGCCGGCCGTTGGCCTATTTCCGGTCGCCTGGAACAATGTCACCATCACCTTGCTCATAGGTGACATTTTCACACACTTATTTCGAGGTGACAATCTCACACCACCACCCACAGGAGTTATTTTCTTGTATTGACACCTCCCCAAAAAGCATGCTAAACTTTTTGTGCAAACAGTTGAGCCAATCTTCAAATGAAATTGCGCTCACAACGTACTCTGAACTTGAATACTCTCAGAGTTTAGATCCTGACTTCAATGGAATTTTCTGCGCTCCCTTTGGTGGTCTTGGCGATCCTCGCGCCAATGTACCCATGTTCGCCTAACTATGGGGATGCGGCAAGACTACACCCTTGCCCTGGAAAGGCAGGACCAGTTCCGGTTCCGTATTCGCGGCCGGCAGTATCGGTCTTCCGGGGTGAGTCAGTGTCAGCCCGCCGGGTAACCGAGGGGTTTACTTGGCGGCTTTCAGTTCCAGGCGAAGCTTTCAACAAGCACAATACAAGGAGGACCGATCTTGACCACGCAGCAGAACATCCAACAACAGTCCTTGAGAACCAGGCAACTTCTTGAAAGGGCACCCCAGAAACCAGTAACCCATACCCTGGTGGTCAAAGGCATCCACTGTGCCGATTGTGCCACCAGGATCGAAAAGACCCTTTCCCAGGTTGAGGGGGTGTACCGGGCGGTCGTGTCCTTCCCAGCCTCAAAACTGAAAGTGGCCTTTGACCCCATCGTAACGAACCAAGCCCGGATCGTTTCCGAGGTGGAACGATTGGGTTATTCCGCGGTGAGTGAAGAACCCACAAAAGACGACCTGGCGGGTAAGCAAGGAAAGAACGGCCTTTTTCTTCTTCTGGGCGACCCCAAGACCCTTCCCACCTTGCTGTCAGGAAAAGCGCTTGTGCTGGGCTTTTCTCTCCAACTCCTGGAGGTCGGGGGTATCACACCCACTGTTCTTTATGCTTTAGCCATCATCATCGGCGGGTACCATCCAGCCCGCGCCGGCCTGCTTTCCCTCAGAGCCGGTTTTAGTTTTGACATGAACGTCCTGATGATCATTGCCGTCTTCGGGGCTGCAGCCATCGGGGAATGGGCCGAAGGTGCTACCGTTATTTTCCTCTTCTCCCTCGGCAATGCCCTAGAATCCTACACCCTGGAGAAAACCCGCCAATCCATCCAGAGACTCATGGACCTTTCTCCCAACGATGCCCTGGTGCGCAGGGGTGAAGAAGAGCTTCGCCTGCCTTTGGAAGAGATTCAGGTTGGTGACCAGGTGATCATCAAGCCTGGAGAAAGGATCCCCATGGATGGGGAGATCATAGAAGGCTCCACCTCGGTAAACGAAGCCCCCATTACAGGTGAGTCCCTTCCGGTGGAAAAGACAGTGGGTGATGAAGTCTTCGCTGGAACGATTAACCAGGAAGGCGCCGTCGAAATCCAGGTCACCAAGCTGGTTCAGGATACGACCCTGGCCCGGATCATCCAATTGGTAGAAGAAGCCCAGGAGCAGAGGGCCCCTGCGCAGAGATATGTTGACATCTTTGTCCGGTACTACACGCCGGCGGTAATCACGCTGGCGGTAGGGATCGCCACTATCCCCCCCCTTCTAGGGGCCCCATTCATCCCGTGGTTCTACCGGGCTTTAACCCTTCTGGTGGTCTCCTGTCCCTGTGCCCTGGTTATCTCCACGCCTGTCTCCGTGGTATCTGCAATTGGAAACGCTGCCAGGAACGGGGTACTCATCAAAGGTGGAGTCTACCTGGAACAGTCTGGCGCCATCTCTGCTGTGGCCTTTGACAAAACCGGGACCCTAACACGTGGTGTTCCACAGGTTACCGACATCATCCCCTTCAGCGGTGACGGTAGGGCTTCAGAACCTGTAGGAACCGGTAAAACACGGGCTGTCCGTGACGGCAAAGGTCTCACGGCCGAAGGATTGCTCAGCCTGGCAGCGGCCATCGAGGCTCGCTCGGAACATCCCCTGGCCGAAGCCATCAGGCGTGAAGCCGCAAGGCAAGGGGTAGCCTTCAAAGCAGGAGAAAACTTCACCACTCTTACCGGGCGCGGAGCCAGGGCCGAAATAAACGGCCAACAATACTACATCGGCAACCTCCGCTTATTTACTACGGACCTGGGGCTGGACCTTGGTGAAATCACTCCCTACTGGCAGCGGCTGCAAGAAAAAGGCAAGACAGTGATTCTGGTAGGCGATGGGACTAGGGTACTGGGGATGATCGCTATTGCCGACCGGGTCCGCGAAACAAGTCTGGAAGCGGTTCAGGCCCTCCGGGAAAACGGGATCAAGACCATCATGCTGACCGGGGATAACAAAGTTACTGCACGGGTCATAGCAGGCGAAATTGGAATTGAAACCTACCAAGCAGAACTCATGCCCGAGGATAAAGTACGGGCGATTCAGAAGCTACAGAAGAAGCACCGGGTGGTGGCCATGGTAGGAGACGGGATTAACGATGCTCCTGCCCTGGCCGCGGCTTCAGTGGGGATTGCCATGGGCGGAGCCGGTACTGACACCGCCCTGGAAACAGCCGACATCGCCCTGATGGGAGATGACCCGATGAAAATTCCGTACCTGGTAGGATTGAGCCGCCAAGCCCTGCGCATCATCAAACAAAACATTGCCTTCTCCCTGAGCGTCAAACTGGCAGCCGTGGCCCTGATTTTCCCTGGGCTTTTGAACCTCTGGCTGGCCATTCTGGCCGACACCGGTGCCTCCCTGCTTGTGATTCTCAACGGCATGCGTCTTCTTAGATTCCGGGTTAGGGGGTAACGAAAGCACCCTCCCTGGCACTATACCCCAAGGGTTGGCCAGCTGTGCAGTGGGTGGACGGCAAGAGTAAAAGTACTTGGCAGGAGCGTTGCCCCTGCCAAGTACGGGTCTGAATCCCTAGGCTTCCTTTGTTTTCTTCCACTGCTGGCTCCACTCGAACCGTTCCGTCCTGTGGGCCTGTAGCAAAGTGTGGTGCCACAATGTGCCGGTCTGTAGACTAGTTCCTGCACACGGTGAATGTTTATCTGCCTTTCTTTTAGGTCCAGCCGCTTTGTTAACATTTACCATACTTTCGAGCAGCATCCATAAAGAATTTCACCGAGTCCACCGGAGCATTGGACGGAACCTCACAGCCGGAAGATAGGATATAACCGCTCCGCCCCCCCACTGCTTCCAGGCACTTTTTGACCTCTGCTTCCATCTGGTCCTTGGTAGCTGTCTGGAAGCTGGTGGTAGGTACATTGCCGATAATTACTGTTCTTGAACTCGCTGTTTCCACTGACTTTTCTAGGGATGTCATGGAGTCAATGCTCAGGGCCACCGCTCCAGTATCCACCAAGTCGGATATGATAGGGTCAACAAAGCCGCACACATGGAAGGTGACACTGGCTCTTTTTTCTTTAAAATGATCCACCAGTTCCCGGTGGTAAGGCTTGATAAATTCGTTATAAATCTTGGGCGAAATTACACTGCAGGAAGCTGTGGCTTCTGAATAGCTCAGACTGACTTTCCGCCCGATGACAGCTTCACCAAAGGCTTTGGCGGTTTCGGTAGTCAATCTCATCAATTCATGCACAAACTGGGGATCCTCAAAAGTATCATAAATGAGAGTATCAATGCCACGCAGGTTGCTAGCAATAGCCCATGGTCCCACCAGGGTTGAAGATACAGGGACATCTTTGATCATTCCCCGGACCTGGGCGCAGGCTTCCAGGTAAAGAGGCATCCTTCCGTCTTTCTCAGGGTCCGGTACACTCAGGGAAGCAAGTTTTCCTTTATCTTCCCGCATGGCATATTTATCCACCTGGCAGACATCGTGTTCCGGAAACTCAAGAGTGGTTCCCAGCGCTTCCGCCTCCATCAAGAGGTCTGCCATCACCACTACGATATCCGGCTGAAAGGTCTCGTAAGCCGCCAGCTGGGACTTGGCCATTATCTCTCCATCAGTCAGGTATTGTCTTGCGGTCGCTCCCACCAGTTTGGCTGCAAAGCATCCCAGGATAGGGTAAGTAGGAATGTAATCGGCAAAAGTCCTCTTAAATGCAGCCTTGACCCTCTCGGCTCCTGTTGCCACTACTTTCCACCCTCCCGTTCCTTCCATATCTTTTCCAGTTCCACGTATTTAGGTGGGAACTTGGCCTCAAAGAACATGTAGTTGGGAATGGGATAACGCACTCCCCCTTTGTGGGTACCTACCAGACCTTCAGTTACTGCATCAATTTTACTGAAAGGAATGGTGAAGGCCATTTCATCATCCTGGGTTTGACCAAAGACCCTTTCCCCGTTGCCAGGTAGGATCACCTGGCAGGCATCGGACTTCATGGTATTGACGATAATTTCGGCACATTCCCCCCTGCCGGTGAAGCTGGATGTAATGCTCCCCCCCTCTTTGTAGAGGGCTCCATGCACCAGACGCATCACCTGGGCAGCATTACCATAGACCAAGACAAAGTCCGGCTCTACCGAAAGTCTTGCCAAGGGGCCGACCAGAAGATAACTGTACTCCTGATAAGGCATGCGCTGTACTGCTGCTTCCGACTTGGCACCGGCCTCTAAAGTCTCGCAAAACATGCCATAGGCCAAATTTCCTTGGGTATAAAAATCCACCGGCTCCCCAAATCCGAGTATAACGGAACCGATAGGGCATGACTGGTCTTCTTTGCCCAACGCCAAAACCCACCCGTACTTCCGTGCAAAACTGTTGGCCTGGCAGATGGCAAACCTCTTCTTAAAATCACGGCCAGGCACCTTGGTTTTAGGAGGTAGTTCCTCCCCCTCTCTCAGCATCTTGACCCCTACCGGCTGAGTAGCCGGTCTTACCAGGTCAGTTAAAGTTTGGAGAAATTTCTTAATATCAGCCACGGCAAGCACTCCTCTTCTTGTGATGAAGCTGGTTCAAACTGCTGCTTAAACTTACTCCAAACTTACTCCATGGAACACCCCCTCGGAAAAATATTCATTCAGTTCTCACTACCCCTCTTTGGATTGGCTGCAAAAAGCATGCCATCAACCAGTGTTGGTGGGGCAGTGGCTGTAAACAGGATAAAAACACGCCGCAACCGGATTCGGACCCACCCAGATCTACCCATAGGCTGGCACCTCTACCGCTCGTATACTTTTGATAGACTGCTTAGGCCTGCTATTTACAAATTTCTATGGTTGTGAATGTTCCGAAAATCGTTATTCTTTGTATACTTCTTAGAACATATGGCTACCTTCTATACAGACGGGCCTAAGCTTTAGTTCCTCATATATAGGATGTAAACTTTGAAACCGACGAAAACCTGTACGATAGCGCAACAGTCTCGATTCATCATAAGTACCTGCACACAGTTTAGTATATTTTTTAAACACATGGCTACATTCTGCACAACCTGTCCATACTCTCCTGCTTCCGACGGACTGAAATTTCCATTCCTCATAAGTCGGCTCTTACAACGCTTTTTCAACTACCACAAAACCGCATTTCGGCCCTAGCTAGTTAGTGGCCCCTGAAAAAGTCGATTTCTGGGGCAGGCGTATGGCACCCGAATCTAGACACCCTATTTCCGGAACATCTTAACCTATCATGGCCAACCTTTTCAGGTTATAGGCCATGACCCCGGACCCAACCCAGGCCTGGGTGCCTTCGGTTCCTTTGAATAAGCTCCGTCGTAGTCCATATTTCCTTTTCAGAAGCCCGATGGTAGCTTCAGAACCCGCTCTCCAGCGTTGGAGCCTCTTGAACCAGGGTTGTCGTTGGTATGCTCGACGTTGAGCGCTAAGCTTACCTTTACGAGGCAGGCTGATCCGTTTCACACCTGCTTCTTGGAGCAGTCGTTCGTTATCCGTACTGCCAAAACCACGGTCAGTGGCTATATCCCGGGGTGCCCGGCCAAAGATTTCTTTGTGGCGGTCCAGGGCACCGCTTAGTAAAGACTCATCCGAGGGGTTGCCCTCGTAGACCTCATATCCTGTGATGATTCGCTCTTCGGTTTCTTGCAGGAGCACTTTGCGCCCGAATTCGGTGGGTTTTGATGCTTTACCCTTTCGAATAGGGCGTGCACCGGTATCGAACAAGCTGACCGGCCGGCTTGGTATGCTGTGGTTACCCTTGTGTACCCCTTGTGCCTGCTGGATGATCCTTCCGGTCAGGACAATGGCCTTTTCAAGTTTGGCTGCCATACGGCGGCCCCTGGTGAGTCCCTTGCACCAGGCACAATGTTTGGCATTTCGGATGATCCGTTTGGCGTCGGTAACGTGTCTGTCAGATCTCCTTTTTGTCCGACACCTTTACACCCGGCTGGGTCTGAACTTCTTCAGCCGGAGAGAATTGGTTGCCACGGAGACGGAACTCAGGGCCATGGCGGCGGCGGCAATGGCCGGGTTCAACAACATTCCGGTAAAGGGATATAGGATCCCGGCAGCGATGGGGATTCCAGCTGAATTGTAAGCAAAGGCCCAGAACAGGTTTTGCTTGATGATGCGCATGGTGGCCTTACTCAGCTGGATACCGGCAACCACTCCCCTCAAATCGCCACTGACCCTTTTGGCGATGGCCTCAGCCGTCCGGCGGTTGTCACCAGTGAGCATCACCACTTCGATTCCCATCCGGTGTAATTCCTCAACGGCCTTAACGGAATTCTCCTTCAAGGTATCTGCAACTGCCACCACTCCAGCGGCCTTGCCGTTGATGGCCACGTACATTGGTGTCTTTCCTTCCTCGGAAAGGCGGTTGGCATGGTCTACAAGTTCGCCCACGGCGATACCTTTATCTCTCATCAGTTTAACATTTCCAATTAACACTTTCCTCCCTTGAACTTTCGCCTGGATACCGTGGCCCGGTATGGCTTCGAAGTGATCGGGATCGGTCAAAGGAATTCTTCGTTCATTGGCGCCTTTGATGATAGCCTCACCAAGGGGGTGCTCCGAGCCTTTTTCGGCGCTGGCTACCAGTTGGAGAACCTCTTCTTCACTAAAGGTGTTATGGGTGAGCACATCAGTAAGTTTTGGTTCACCCTTGGTAAGTGTTCCGGTTTTATCGAAGATGATAGTCTTGATCTTATGGGCCGTCTCCAGGCTCTCGCCTCCCTTGATCAGGATCCCGTTCTCTGCCCCTTTACCGGTTCCCACCATGATGGCAGACGGAGTGGCGATGCCCAGGGCACAAGGGCAGGCGATAATCAGGACGGCCACAAAGTTCAAAAGAGCGTAAAGGAATGCCGGGGCGGGGCCGGCGAAGTACCAGACCAAAAAGGTCACAACAGCTATGATGATGACGATGGGGACGAAGTAGCTGCAGATAAGGTCGGCCAGCCGCTGTATGGGTGGTTTAGAGCCCTGGGCTTCTTCCACCAGCTTGATGATCTGAGCCAAGGCCGTTTCCTTGCCGACTTTGGTCGCCCTGAACTTAAAAGAACCGGTCTTGTTGATGGTTGCTCCGAAAACCTCGTCACCAGGTGCTTTATTCACCGGCATGCTCTCACCGGTGAGCATGGACTCGTCAATGCTGGAGTTGCCTTCCATTACCAGGCCGTCAACCGGTATTTTCTCACCCGGTGGGAGATGTGGAAGGACGGAGAAGGAACGAAGCTGGTCAACAATACAAAGAAAGTAGTTTACGATTACAAGGGCCAGGTGTATTGCTGCTGTCCGGAGACCACAAAAGGCGCAAAATGGCCTCCGGCGGACTTAAGAAGGATAGGAAAACGCTGAAGTAGCGTTATCCGCTTAATTGGTTTTCCTGGCTGATTGACTATGACCGCTTTCGCAAGGTCCTGTCAAGGGCCTTTACTTTCCTTTTCATTGGTTTGCTGGAGGATGCGCTGGAACATGCGCGCAAAAATACGATCCAAGAAACGCGGGGCGAGCAAGTTCATCACTTGCAGGATCCGGCCTTCATTGACTTCACGCTTTTCGGCAGTAATGACAAGGAGCAGCCTTTGTGCAACTTCTTCAGCAGAAGCCATCTTACGCCCAAAAGAAAGGTCTTTGAAATCGAAACCTTGGGCGGTGAGGGTATTCTGGTGAAAACCTGTCCTGGTTTCTGGCGGCCCATAATTTAAGACCTTGATGCCGTATTCCTCCAATTCCAAGCGTAGAGCATCCGATAACGCATCAACCATGGCCTTACTGCCCGCATAGGCTGCCAGATACGGTAAAGCACGCTTGCTCAGGCCAGAAGAAATGTTTAGGACTATGCCTTTACTTTTCTTTAGATATGGCAAGCAAGTCTTAACCATGCGTACGATTCCGTAAACGTTTACCTGTAATATACGGTCCAGGTCGTCCAAGCTCATTGTTTCCACTGGGCCAAAATATCCCAGGCCGGCATTGTTTACTAAGATATCCAAGGAACCAAACCGTTCAACGGTAGATTTAACGGCGCGCTCTACATCTTCATCATTACTGACATCTGCCTTGAGGGCAACAGCTTTACCACCTTGATCTTCAATTTTCTGGACTGCTTCCCTTAAGGGTTCTTCTCTGCGGGCCAGCAGTCCAACATAAGCCCCTTTTTGAGCCGCAAGCAATGCTAAGGCCCTACCGATACCACTTGAAGCGCCGGTAATCAACATGACCTTTCCACTTATCTGCATAGCAGTACCTCCTAATTTCCCTGTTGGCCCGCTGCAATGTATCCACTCTGATGGTTACAGGGGCCTCGCCGTGGTAGAGCACAACGTTCATGAACTCGGCCAATGGGTGCCGCTCTAAACAAATATTTTCTCTCTTGGCAATCTCGAAGGGATCTATGGGCAGACGAGGCAGGTCCAGGTAGCCCAGGGGCCGAAGTTTACTACGGATGGAGGCTGTATACTGGGGGCGTTTCGTCACTTCATGAAACCCCTTCCTCATCGGGAACGGGCGTTTGCATAATTCGATGTTCGGGAGGGGTTTCCTTGTGGATAAGTGGGCGCAAGTTTCGACAAAAGCCGCTAGTCCTGTTCTTTCTATTGTTTCTTTTTCTTTGCCTGTATGATCGCGCCTACGATATTCTACGGCACCTCGAGCAGCATATCCTCCATAGCCACTTTGTTGACCGTGGGAAAGAACACCCGGTTTCAGTCTTCGTTGGACAGTTTTTCGCGTACGTGCTGAGGAAGTTTTTCGATTTCCAATGGATTGGATTCATTATACCGCCAAAATCTTCCTGTATCTCAACAATAGCTTACAACGCACAAGAAACTATGGATTTGCTCTATGCCATTGTTGATAACGAAGACGGGGGAATACTATCATGAAGATGCCAACCATGGTCTGTGTTACGCCGGACCTGCCTGGTATCCGGGGGGAGGTCCCGCTTGGGTTCTCTTTAGGTGGAACTTTTCCCAGCCAAAATTTGTCTAGTAATAAAGGGGCAGCAAGAAAACGTCTTACGGGAAGGGGTACTTATGAAGGGTAGATATGTTTTTTTTGCAGTGTTTGCAGCTGTTCTTCTCGTGGTTAGTACACTGTTTAATGTAGCTGCGTACAACACCTTGGTAGAAATGCGAAGGGACCTCAAGGATATGCAGTTGCTGGCTTCGCGGGTCGCAGCGATGGCTGCAGACGTGAATCACATCCGTTCTGAGATATCTGAACTGAAGAAGGGCACAGAGTGGGTACAGGGTCGCCGGGTAACCATCGAAGGTTCCACTGCCATCGTTAGTTGGGTGGTTTCACCACAGAACCCTGAAGATAAGATATACCTTCTTTACAAACGCGGGGAGGAAGATTGGAAGAAAGCTGAGATGATCGAGTCGGGGCCAGAGTTTCGTGCCCGGATCCCAATCAAAGAAAGTAATCCCATCAATGTTCTTCTATCTGTTGAAGTGAGAGGTGGTGGAGTTGAGGGAGAGGTTAAAGCTGGTAATGACCGCCCGGGAGAACGATACGAATACCTGATTGTTGTGGAGTCTGGTTCAACGAAAAAAGTGGCAGGACCTTACTACTTTGCTGGAGCCAAACCATCCCATGCTAAGGTAGTGATTCGAGAGCACAACGATTTGTTTCAAGTGCAAGTACTTGACGGTGAGGGCTTTACCTGGGTACTTCAGGCTGCAAGTGACGGGAAAATACTAGATGAATTGACTATAGAAGTGCGAGAAGACAGGGTGGCAAGAACCTGGGCGATTCCACCGGAAGCGAACGAGCTCAAGCTGCTGGTGAAAAAAGATGGCGAGGTTAAGCAAGAGCTTTCACACGCGTGGGGTGACTAGAGTAGGGAGCAACCTAGATTCTGTGATCTCAGACCATCATGATGAGGTCGGTTTTCTAGCGCCGGCCTTGTTGGGCGTTTTCCTGTGAAAGTGAGCCATGGGCTTAACTGCTGCCAAAATACCTTGAGAGCGGCTTGACACGTACCGCGGCGAAAAAATTGACACAGCCTAAATGCTGTGATATCATTACTCTACGGAAAGCGGACATAATAGAAATAATCATGGTGAATTGAGCTCATCGCGAATGGTGGGTAAATGCGAAAGAGAGTGCCCCCATCGTCTAGCGGCCTAGGATGCCGCCCTCTCACGGCGGTGACAGGGGTTCGAATCCCCTTGGGGGTACCATTTTTTGCCCTTTTTGAAGCCTTACCGAGCCAGTCCCTTCGGCCGGTCGAGGTATTGGTTATTAAATTCCGAGTTAGCGCTAGAAATCCTAAAAAGGAAAGGAATTACCGCTTGCATTATTCCACGGGTCATGGTAATATAATTTTTGCCCGCTAGGGCAGGAATCAAGAATAGAGTTTGCCATAAACCAAGCAACCTGCACCTTGAGAACTGAACAGCGTGACAAGCGGGGGTAGAGTAAGAAGACCCCCGGAGAGGGGTCAGGATTGAAGAAAGAGAGCGCGGGCGAGAGTCTGCGTTGAAGGAATTAAGAGGAGAGTTTGATCCTGGCTCAGGACGAACGCTGGCGGCGTGCCTCATACATGCAA
>ENA-OSAE01000256-OSAE01000256.1-marine-sediment-metagenome-genome-assembly--contig:-NODE-256-length-30787-cov-15.324710_pt1 | contig 30787 bp, 23 predicted proteins | sample MGYA00237870_ERZ529317 | MGnify/ENA primary metagenome ERZ529317 (study PRJEB26369, sample SAMN03142812) | marine sediment metagenome | biome: marine; feature: borehole; material: sediment... | reverse complement strand
CGCACCGACACGTTGGGCTCACACCGCATCGAGCCCTCCTCCATCCTGACGTCCGACACCCCGGCGTACTCGAGGATGCTCCTCAGCTCCTCGAGATAGGCCCGCCCCTCGGCCGGGCTCCGGCAGTCGGGCTCGGAGACGATCTCGATGAGGGGCACCCCGGCCCGGTTGTAGTCGACGAGGGAGCAGTCACCGTCCTCGACATGGAAGGACTTGCCGGTGTCCTCTTCGAGATGCAGACGGCGGATGCGGATGCGCCTCACCCCGTCGTCCGTCTCGATGTCGATGTAGCCCCCCGTGGCGAGCGGGCGGTCGTACTGGGTTATCTGGTAGCCCTTTGGGAGGTCCGGATAGAAGTAGTTCTTCCGGGCGAAGACCGACTCCAGGTGGACCTCGCAGTTGAGGGCCAGGGCGGCCCTCACGGCGAGCTCGACCGCCCGCCGGTTCAGGACCGGCAGGACCCCCGGATGGCCGAGGCAGACAGGGCAGACATGGGTGTTGGGCTCGGCCCCGAAGGCGGCCGGGCAGGAGCAGAAGGCCTTGGTGCGCGTGGCCAGTTCCACATGGACCTCGAAGGCGATGACGGGTTCGTAGCCGCCCGCGTCAGGGCCGCTTCCGCCCCGGGCCCCGCGGGCCCCGGACGGGCTGGGAACCTCTTTCACCGGCGCTTCACCCCCAGGAGCGGCGGCTTCTTGGTGTGGTGCTCGGTGTGCTGCTCGTAGGCGAAGGCCACTTTGAGCAGGAGCTCCTCCGAGAAGGCCGGACCCATGAGCTGCAGGCCGACCGGCAGGCCCTGCGCGAACCCGCAGGGCACGGATATGGCCGGGATGCCGGCCAGGTTGGCGGGGATGGTGCAGAGGTCCGCCATGTACATCCGCAACGGGTCGTCCACCCTGTCCCCCAGCGGGAAGGCCACCGTGGGCGACGTCGGGGAGACGAGGAAGTCGTAGCGGGCGAAGGCCCGCTCGAAGTCCTGCCTCAGCAGGGTGCGGGCCTTCTGGGCCTTGAGGTAGTAGGCCTCGTAGTAGCCGGCCGACAGGACGTAGGTCCCGAGCATGATGCGGCGCTTGACCTCGGCTCCGAAGCCCTCACGGCGGGTGGCGACGTACATGTCCAGGAGGGAGAGTCTCTCCCCGGGCCGGCCGGAGCCACCGGGTCCGCCGGAGTCGCCGCCCCCCGGGCCCTCCACGCCGTCCGGCCCGGCCTCGCCCGCCTCTCCTGCCTCTCCTGTCCCGGCCAGGCGCCGCACCCCGTGTCGGTAGCCGTAGCGCGTGCCGTCGTAGCGGGCCAGGTTGGAGGACGCCTCCGCCGGGGCGATGATGTAGTACATGTCAAGGGCGTACCGGGCGTGCGGCAGGGAGCACTCCTCGACCTCGACTCCCAGCTCGGTCAGGACCTCGACGGCCCGGCCCACCCGCTCCCTCACCTCGGGGTCGACGCCCTCACCCGAGAGTTCGGTGACCACCCCGGCCGTGAGGCCGTCGACGTCCGGGACGAGGGCGTGGGTGTAGTCGACAGGCTTCACCCGGGCCGAGGTGGAATCGAGCGGGTCGTGCCCGGCGATGACCGAGAGGACCGCGGCGGCGTCGGCGACATCGCGCGTGATGGGCCCGATCTGGTCGAGAGACGAGGCGAAGGCGACAAGACCGTAGCGGGAGACAAGACCGTAGGTCGGCTTGAGGCCCACCACACCGCAGAAGCTGGCCGGTTGCCGTATGGAGCCGCCGGTGTCCGAGCCCAGGGCGCAGGGGACCTCGAAGGCGGCCACCGCCGCGGCCGAGCCGCCGCTCGAGCCCCCCGGCACCCGCCGGAGGTCCCAGGGGTTGGCCGTCGGGTGGTAGCCCGAGTTCTCCGTGGAGGAGCCCATGGCGAACTCGTCGCAGTTCGTCTTCCCGAGCATGATGAAGCCGGCCTTCTCGAGCCGGACGGCGGCCGTGGCGCTGTACGGAGGACGGTAACCCTCGAGGATGCGCGAGCCGCAGGTCGTCGGGATGCCCTTGGTGCAGATGTTGTCCTTGAGGGCGACGGGCACCCCTCCCAGAACGGCGGCCCCGCCCTCGGCGGCCTCGTCCATCAGCCGCGCCTGTTTCCTCGCCCGGTCCTCGTTGACGTAGAGGAACGCGGCCACGGCCTCCTCGACCGAGGCGATGCGCTCGAGATAGGCCTCGACGACCTCGGCCCGGGTGACCTCACCGGCCTCAAGGAGCGCCGCGAGCTGGGTCACGGTCTTCTCGATGAGCTTCAAACGCATTCCCCCAAGCCTCAAGTCCGCTGTTTCGGCCTCTGAGAGGCGGCTTCGGTGGTGGCCGCAGGTCCTACTCGATGATCCGGGGCACCTTGAAGAGGCCCCCTTCCTGAGCGGGCGCGGGTTCCAGGGCTTCTTCCCGCGTCAGACCCTCGCGGGGCTCGTCTTCCCTCAGGGGGGTGGAGCGGTCGCCGAGGACACTGGACGTCGGCGCCGCCAGGGACGTGTCGAGGGCCTCGAGCCGGGCCACGTACTCCAGGATGCGGTTGAGCTGCGCCGTGAAGCGGTTCAGCTCGTCCGGCTCGAAGGCCAGACAGCTCAGCCGCGCGATGTGTTCGACCTCTTGGCGGGATATCACGGCCATGGGGCGGCGACCTCCTCGGCAGGACCTTAGTCGCTGGGAACGTCCTCGGCCTATAGGTTAGCCCATTTCACCGGAAAACCCTGGCTTCCTCCATGCCCGGGCCCCCCTGCACGACCGCGACCACCCCGGGTGCGGCGTGCCGAGGGCCCGGCCGGCGGCCTACCCGCGGAGGAGCCGCAGGAACTCCTCCTCGTCCAGGACCGGCACCCCGAGCTCCCGCGCCCTGTCGAGCTTGCTCCCGGCGTTCGCCCCGGCCACGACGAAGTCGGTCCTAGAGCTCACCGAGGACGCCGCGCGACCGCCGAGGCTGACCACGAGCTCTTCGGCCTCCCGCCGGGACAGTCGCTCGAGGGTCCCGGTGAAGACGACGGTCTTGCCGGCGATCGCGGCGGCCGCACCCGGACCCAGGCTCACCCCGCCCGGGCCGAACAGCTCGAGCTGTCTGGGCCGGCCCGGCACCGCCCCCAGGCCGTCCCGCCCGCCGGTCCCGGCCCCCGGCTCCTCCATGTTGACCCCGGCCCGGCGGAGCCTCTCGATGAGCTCCCGGTTCCGGGGCTCGCGGAAGAACTGGACCACGCTCTCGGCGATCTTCGGACCCACCTCGGAGACAGCCGTGAGCTCGTCCTCTGTGGCCTCCATGAGGCGGTCGATGCGGCCGAAGTGCCGGGCCAGCACCCGGGAGACCCGCTCGCCCACGAAGGGAATCCCGAGGGCGTAGAGGAGGCGGTGGAGAGGCCGCTGTTTGGTGCGTTCGACAGCCTCCAGCAGTTTGGCCGTCAGCGTCTCGCCCAACCTGACCGGCTTTCCGGTCTTCGGCGCCTTCCTGAGTTCGAGGCCGGCCAGCTCGCCCTTCCGCTCCTTCAGGCGGTAGAGGTCGGCGGCGTCGCGGATGAGGCCGCTCTCGAGCAGCTTGACGGCCAGCACATCGCCCATACCCTCGATGTCCATGCCCCCCCGTGAGGCGAAGTGGATGAGCCCTTCGGCCCGCTGGGCCGGGCACCCGAGGGGGTTCACGCAGCGGTGGACGGCCTCGCCCTCGGCCCGGACCACCCGTGCCCCGCAGGCCGGACAAGTCCGAGGCATGTGGAAGACCCGTTCCCGGCCTGTCCGCCGCTCCGGGAGGGACCGCACGACCTCGGGGATGACGTCCCCCGCCTTGCGCACGACGACCCAGTCGCCGATGCGGATGTCCTTCTCCCGCACGTAGTCCTCGTTGTGGAGGGCCGCCCGGCTCACGGTGGACCCGGCGATGCGGACCGGCTCCAGCTTGGCCACAGGCGTGACCGCCCCCGTCCGGCCGACGTTGACGACGATGTCCTCGACCCGGGTCTCGCGCTCCTCGGCCGGGAACTTGTAGGCGACCGCCCAGCGCGGAGCGGAGGACGTCGAGCCGAGGCGCTGCTGCTGCCCGATGGAGTTGACCTTGACGACGACCCCGTCTATCTCGTAGGGGAGGGTGTGGCGTCTGTCGCGCCACTCCCGACAGTAGGCGATGACGGCCCCGATGTCCGGCAGCAGCCGCCACTCCGGGTTGACCTTGAAGCCGAGGTTCTGAAGGAGCTTCAGGTTCCTGTCCTGCGCCCCCCTCGTCACCGGCGCCCCGCCCACCTCGACCACCGAGTAGAAGAAGCTGTCGAGGGGCCGGGAGGCCGTGACCGACGGGTCGAGCTGGCGCACCGAACCCGCCGCGGCGTTGCGCGGGTTGGCGAAGGGCGGCTCCCCGGCCCGGCGGCGGCCTTCGTTGAGCTCCTCGAACTCCCGGACGGGAATGTAGACCTCACCGCGGACCTCGAGGCTCTCCCGGACGCCGCCCATGAGCCGGAGGGGGATGCTCTTCACCCGGCGGAGGTTCTCCGTGACGTCCTCCCCCGTCGTCCCGTCGCCCCGCGTGGCGCCCTGGACGAAGACCCCGTCCTCATAGCGAAGGGTGACCGAAAGCCCGTCTATCTTGAGCTCGGCCACGTACTCGACCGGCTCCCCTTCGAGAAGGCTCCTCACCCGCCGGTCGAAGGCCCGCAGGTCCTCCTCGCTGAAGGCGTTGGCCAGACTCAGCATCGGCACCCGGTGGACGACCGTGCCGAAGCTCTCCAGGGGGCGGCCCCCGACCCGCCGGCTCGGCGAGTCCGGGGTCACCAGGTCGGGGTAGGCCTCCTCCAGCTCGAGAAGGCGCCGGAAGAGGGCGTCGAACTCCTCGTCGCTTATCTCCGGGTCGTCAAGGACGTGGTAGCGGTGGTTGTGGTAGTTGATGAGCTCGCGCAGGCGGGCCAGTTCTTCCCGAGCCCGGTCGCGGTCGGGGATCTCGGGCATCGGCTACACCCCCGGCACACTCTCACTTCCGCGGGTCTCCGGCCCGCGGGGCGGACGCTCTCCCGGGCGGACGCTCTCCCGGGCGCCCGCCCTCCCGCGTCTAGCCTTCCCTCCGCCTGACCTCGGCGGGGGCCACGGTCTTGATTCCCTCTCCGTCGAAGACCACCTTCAGATACAGTCTGCCGCCTCCGCCGGGCCCGAGGCCGCCGCGGTCCAGACCGACGACCGTGCCCTCGCCCCACTCGGGGTGGGTGACCTTGTCCCCGGGCAGGATGCGGGGACCGGAGACCTCCCGGCCCGACCGACCGGAGGCAGCTCTGCCGCCCGTGGCGGCGCCGGCGGTGCGCGCGCCGGCCCTCTCCGCGGCAGTCCGCTCGCCGACGACATCAGGCTCGGCCGTAGGGCTCGCCACAAAGAGGGCGTCCTTCGGCATCTCCCGGAGGAACACCGACGGAGCCTGCTCCCGGGTGAAGCCGTAGAGGGTCCGCCTCCGCGCGTGGGTGACGTAAAGACGCCTTTCCGCCCGGGTCATGGCCACGTAGCAGAGACGCCTCTCCTCTTCGAGCCCCTCTCCGGCCTCCGCGGGGAGGGCCAAGCCCCCGGCGTCCTCCTCAAGAGACCGGAAGTGCGGGAAGAGCCCCTGCTCGAGCCCCACGAGGAAGACCACGGGGAACTCCAGACCTTTGGCGTTGTGGACGGTCATGAGGAGGACGGCCTCGTTCCCTTCCTCCATCGTGTCGATGTCCGTCAGGAGGGCCGTCGACTCCAGGAACGATGCCAGGGAAGCGTCCCCTGTGGTGCGGACGTGCTCGGCGGCCACCGAAGCGAGCTCCTGGATGTTCTCGATGCGGGCCTGGGCCTCGGAAGTCCCCTCCGCCCGGAGGGTCTCGATGATGCCGCTCTCCTCCGCGACCTCTCGGACCATGTCCGTGACGGACATGGTCCCGGCCCGCGCCGCCAGGCCGTCGACCAGAGCCACGAAGCGGGCGATCTCCCCGACCAGCTTGGGCCCCAGCCCCGGCACCTGCCGCTCGCCGGCCGCCACGGCCTTGAGCGCCCTGTAGAGCCCACCGGCGCGCCCGGGGGAGTCGGACGCACCGGCCATCTCCCGGCCCAGCTCCCGGAGGCGCCCCATAAGGGCCGGCCCCAGGCCCCGCCGGGGGACGCCGAGGGCCCGCTCCAGGCTGACCTCGTCGAAGGGGTTGTGCACGACACGGAGGTAGGCCAGGACGTCCTTGACCTCCTTGCGGTCGTAGAACCTGACCCCGCCGACGACCCGGTAGGGTATCCCCCGCCGGACGAAGACCTCCTCGAAGGAACGCGACTGGGCATGGGTGCGGTAAAGGACGGCGAAGGCCCCGTAGGGAAGGCCCCGCCTGTCGTGCCCCCCGGCGATCTCCCCGGCCACGAAGGCGGCCTCCTCCCTCTCGTCGGCCGCCCGGTAGTAGATGACAGGGTCCCCGGCCTCGTTCTCGGTCCACAGCTCCTTGCCCTTACGGCGGAGGTTGTAGCTTATCACGGCGTTGGCCGCCCTGAGGATGGTCTTCGTGGAGCGGTAGTTCTGCTCGAGCCGGATGACCCTGGCGTCGGGATAGTCCGTCTCGAACTCCAGGACGTTGCGGATGTCCGCCCCGCGCCACCTGTAGATCGACTGGTCGTCGTCGCCCACCACGCAGAGGTTGCGGTGCTCCGCCGCGAGGAGGTCGGCGAAGACGTACTGGGCGTGGTTCGTGTCCTGGTACTCGTCGATGAGGACGTGCCGGAACCGCCGCCTGAGGACCGCGAGCACGTCGGGGTTCTCCCGCAGGAGCACGACCGTCTTGAAGATGAGGTCGTCGAAGTCCACCGCGTTCCTCTCTTCAAGGAGCTCCTGGTAACGGGCGTAGGCCCTGGCCGCCCGCTCCTGCCGGAAGTCCTCCGCCCGCTCGGCGAAGGCCGTAGGACTCAGGAGCTCGTCCTTCGCCCGGCTCACGAGGGCCAAAAGACCCCGGGGCGGCCAGCGCCCGGCGTCCCAGCCGAACTCCTCCATGACCTCCTTCATGAGGGCGACCTGGTCGGCCTCGTCGTAGATGGTGAAGTTCCGCCCGAGCCCGACCCGCTCGCCGTAGCGGCGCAGGAGCCGGGCGCACGCGGAGTGGAAGGTGCTTATCCAGAGAGCGCCCTCCCCGTGGGCGGGGAGGGACGGAGAAGACGGGCCGAGGAGGCGCTCGATTCGGCCGCGCATCTCGCGGGCGGCCTTGTTGGTGAAGGTCAGGGCCAGGATGTCCCGGGGGTCGAGACCGAAGCGCCGGACGAGATAGGCGAAGCGGTAGGTGAGACAGCGCGTCTTCCCGCTGCCGGCCCCGGCGAGGATGAGGAGGGGACCGCCCGTGTAGGTGGCCGCCTCCCGCTGCTCGGGGTTCAGGTCATCGAGGAAGCCCAGGTCCGCGCCCCGGGTGTCGATCCATGTCGAGTCTATGGCCTTTCCCTCCAGGGACAAGGGTGCTTCGACGGTTCGCGGCCCATCCCCTCCGCACGTTGCAATCACCGCCTCTTCCTCCTCCCCGTATGATTAAGGAGACCACCTGCCCCGACATCGGGGGTGCAGCGAGTTTGCCCGGGACGGACCCCGTCGAGACCGGCACCTCTACCGTACCCCTCCACCGCCTCCCGCTCCGCACCCGGGGGCGGGTCGCGGCCGTCAAGGCCGACGGCCCTGTCAGACGGCGCCTCCTCGACCTGGGTTTCGTCCCGGGGACGGTGGTGGAGCCCGTGCGCCGGAGCCCCTTCGGGGAGCCCACGGCGTACCGGGTGCGGGGCAGCCTCATGGCCCTGAGGAACGAACACGCCGGCAGCATCCTGGTCGAACCGCTCCTCCAGGCCCGCCGGGTCTGGAGACGGCCGGACACACAGACAAAGAAGGACAGAGCCGGCGGAGGTGCACGGGAGGAAGGACAAGAGAAAGCGGACGTGCGCGGGAGAAATCTCCTTCGGGGGTGAAGCAGGTGGGGCCGGAGCGTCCCGGCTGCGGGGGCCTTTCCGCGAGGCCCGGGGCCGGCTGCCGTCCGGTCGTGGCCCTGGCGGGCAACCCGAACACAGGCAAGAGCACCCTTTTCAACGTCCTGACAGGCCTCAACCAGCACACGGGGAACTGGCCGGGCAAGACCGTTCTCGTGGCCCAGGGGGTGGCCAGGCACCGCGGCCGCCCCTACACCATCATCGACCTCCCGGGGACGTACTCCCTGCTCGCCGGCTCCCTCGAAGAACAGGTGGCCAGTGACTTCCTCTGTTTCGGACGTCCGCACGTCACCGTGGTGGTCGTAGACGCCACGTGCCTCGAGAGGAACCTCAACCTGGCCCTGCAGGTCATGGAGGTCACCGACAAGGTCGTGGTCTGCGTGAACCTCATCGACGAGGCTGAGCGCAGGGGGTACGCCGTCGACGTCCGGACCCTGGCCGACGAGCTGGGAGTCCCCGCCGTCGCGACCGTCGCGCGCGAGGGCCGGGGCGTGGCCGAACTCCTCGACGTGGTAGAGGGCCTTGTCGACGGGACCATCGTCACGCGGCCCCGGAGGGCGGCCTACGCACCGGAGGTGGAGCGGGCCCTACGGCGGGTGGAGTCCCGGCTGGCCGGGAGGCTCCCTCCGGGTGCGGCCGTGCGCTGGCTGGCCGCCAGAGCCCTCTGCGGCGACCAGAGCGTGCTGTGCCTCCTGGCCCCCTCGAGCGGCTCAGACGAGACCGTCGTAGTCTCCCTCCCCACGTCCGTCAGGGGCCCTTTCACACAGGCCGAGAACGTCCCGGCCGAGGGGAGGGTCTCCTCTTGACGGACCGGACGGGACCGACCCCCCCGCGGGACGGCGCGAACGCCGGCTGCGGCACCTCGGACCCGGCCGCCTTCGAGCCGGCGGGCGTCGCCACGGCCAGCGTCACCGACCAACTGGTGGGCAGTCTCTACCGCAGGGCCGAGGAGGTGGCCAGGGCCGCCGTCACCCGGCACGGCCGGGGCTGGGACCCGACCCCGGTCATCGACACCCTGCTCACCTCCCGGGTGACCGGCCTGCCCATCATGCTCCTCGCCCTCGCCGCCGTCCTCTGGGTGACGGTGGTCGGCGCCAACTACCCCTCGCAGGTCCTCACCCATCTCCTCTTCGGCCTCGAGGAGAAGCTCACCCTGCTGTTCGGGGCCCTCGGAGCGCCGGCCTGGCTGCACGGCGTGCTGGTGCTCGGGATGTACAGGGGTCTGGCCTGGGTGGTGTCGGTCATGCTCCCCCCCATGGCCATCTTCTTCCCCTGCTTCACTCTCTTGGAGGACCTCGGTTACCTTCCGAGGGTGGCCTTCAACCTCGACGCCGTGTTCAAGCGGTCGGGAGCCTGCGGCAAGCAGGCCCTCACCATGAGCATGGGGTTCGGCTGCAACGCGGCCGGCGTCATCGCCTGCCGCATCATCGACTCGCCCCGGGAGCGCATGATCGCCCTGCTGACAAACAACTTCACCGTCTGCAACGGCCGCTTCCCCACTCTCATCGCCCTCTCGACCGTCTTCGTCGGCGAGGGGACGAAACAGGTCCTCGGCCCGGGGCTGGCCGCGTCCCTGGCCGTGGTCGGCATCGTCCTCACGGGCGTCGCCGTCACCTTCGCCGTCTCGTGGCTGCTCTCGCGGACCCTCCTCCGCGGGGTCCCCTCGTTCTTCGCCCTTGAACTCCCGCCGTTCCGCCGGCCGCGCGTCGGCCAGGTTCTGGTGAGGTCTCTCCTTGACCGCACCGTCTTCGTCCTCACCCGGGCCGTGCTCGTGGCCGCACCGGCCGGCGCCCTGGTGTGGGTCCTCGCCAACACCTCTGTGGGCGGCCACAGCGTCCTCGCCCACCTGGCCTCCTTCCTCGAGCCCGCCGGCCGGCTCCTCGGTCTGGACGGCTTCATCCTGACCGCCTTCATCCTCGGTCTCCCGGCCAACGAGATCGTCCTGCCCATCCTCCTCATGAGCTACCTCTCCGGCGGGACGATGGTCGAGGCCGAAAGCCTCCAGACGCTAGGAGGGGTCCTCGTCGCCAACGGCTGGACCCAACTCAGGGCCCTTTGTTTCATGCTCTTCTCCCTGCTTCACTGGCCGTGCGCCACGACCATCCTCACCGTGTGGAACGAGACGCGGGACCGCCGCTGGACGCTCGCGGCGGTCCTCCTCCCCACGGCCGTGGCCGTGGTCGTGTGTTCAGCCGTGGCCCACACCGGCAGGCTCCTTGCGGCACTGGCGGCAGGATGAACCAGGACCCCTACTCCGGCGCCAGGGGCAGCTTCAGGCACATCCGGGTCCCGCCTCCGGGGCGGTTCTCCGCCCAGAGGTCCCCCCCGTGCCTCCGGGCGATGTCTCGGCTGATGTAAAGGCCGAGACCGAGGCCGTCAGGCATCTGCCCCTCAAGGTGCGTGGCCCGGTAAAGCCCCTGGAAGACCGCCTCGAGCTGGTCGGGCGGAATGCCGATGCCCTCGTCCTCCACGACCACCAGGATCTCGCCCGCTCGCCGCTCGACGCCCACCTGGACGCGCGCCCTCCCGGGCGAGTACTTGACGGCGTTGCTCAAAAGGTTCGCCAGGACCTCCACGAGCCGCCTCCGGTCACCTCTCACCTTGACCCCCTCCGGCGGCCCGGACACCGAGACCTCCGAGTCAAAGAGACCCGAGGCATAGGGCCTCACGGCCTCGGCGACGACCTCGCCCAGGTCGACCTCCTCGAGGTCGAGCTGGAGTCGGCCGCTGGAGACCCGGTAGCCGTCCAGGATCTCGCTCACGAGGGCCTGAAGGCGCCTCAGCTCCTTCTCCGCCAGCCGGAGGTAGGCGGTGACGTCGGCGCGCGGGCCCGTTCCCGCGTCCGTCTCCGCCGGCCGCCCCCCGCCGTCCAGTCGGCCGGCCGCGAGCTGGACGAGGCCGAACGCGGCGGCGAGAGGGTTCCTGAGCTCGTGAGCGAGGACCTGGATGAACTCCTCCTTGGCCCGCTCCAGCCGGCGGAGCTCGGTCACGTCCCGGTAGGTCAGCACGCCGAGAGAGACCCTGCCGGCGTCGTCCCGCAGGGGCACCCCGCTGACCTGCAGGGTGAGCCGGGTCCCGTCAGGCCGTTCGAGCAGTACCTCCTTGTCCCGGAAGGCCTCCCCTCGGAGCACCCTCGTGACCGGCCATTCGGCGCGGGACATGGGCGAACCGTCCGGCCGGTAGAGCTTGACCTCCCGCACGTACCCCATGGGGTGTCTCGGAGGCCACGTCCCGTCCATGATGTCGCGGGCCATGCGGTTCCTCATCAGGAGGGCTCCCTCGGAGGAGACGACGGACACACCCTCGCTGAGGTTCTCGAGGATGGCCCGCACCTGCTCGGCCTGGGCCTCGGCCTCACGACGTCTGCGGCCTATCTCCTCGAGCAGGGCCCTTCTCACCTCGGCCGCCGCCCGGGACTCGGTGATGTCCATCGCCACCCCGGTGACGATGTAGGTCTCCTCGCCCTTTGCCCCAGGACGGCGCACGACCCTGCCGCGGCTACGTACCCAACTCGTCGCCCCTCCAGGCCGGATGACCCTGTACTCGGCCTCGAAGACACCCCGCTCCATCACCGCCCGGCGGGCGGCCTCGAGAAGCGCACGCCGGTCGCCGGGGTGCAGACCCTTGAGGAACTCACTGACCGGCATGAAGGAGCCCTCCGGCCGAAGGCCGTGGATGCGGACGAACCCGGGGTCACGGACGTCGACGCCTGTGTCCGGGTCGTAGCGCCACGTCCCCATCCCGGCCGCCTCGAGAGCCAGACGGAGTCTCTCCTCGCTGTCCTGCAGTCTCTCGTAGGCCTCCTTGAGCTCGGTCACGTCGCGCACGACGGCCGTGACCCACTCCACCGAGCCGTCGCGGCCAGGCTCGGGGACCAGCCGGCACCGGTAGGTCCGGGGCCTGCCGGCCCTCGGGGCGGTGAACTCTACCGTCAGTTCCCGCCCGGTCTCGAAGGTCCCCCGGAGCGCCTTCTCCCAGAGGTCGACCAGCTCTTCGCCGAACCCGAGCTCACGACTCGTCCGCCCTATGAACCAGCCGAAAGGCCTACCGACGGTCCGGCACAGGGCAGGGTTCACGTAGACGTGGCGAAGCTCCCGGTCGAACCGGGCGATGAGGTCAGGGTGGTTGTCGACGAGGGCCCTGAAGCCGTCGTCCACGGTCCCGATGTCGTCCCCCGTCATCCGCCGTCACGCCCGACGGTCGAGTTGACGGCGCCGACCACGTCGGCCAGGTCGAAGGGCTTGGTCAGGAGACCCTGGTAGCTCCCCTCCGCCGGGAAGCCGTCCCCTCTCGGGACCGCCCCCGTGACAAGGATGACCGGGACGTCGCGCAGACGTCGCTCCCTCCGCATGGCTTCCAGGACTTCCCGACCGCCGAGCCCCGGCATGAAGAGGTCGAGCAGGACCGCGTCAGGCGGAGGCTCGGCCGCCAGCCAGTCGAGAGCCGCGGCTCCGCTCGTGAGCACGGTGACCTCGTGCCCTTCCCCTTCCAGCACCTCGCGGAGGATGAGGCCGATCGACGGTTCGTCTTCGACGATGAGGACGCGGGCCAAGAGTCCCCTCCGGATGAGCAGGGAATGACTAACAGATACGACACGAATTAGGGGATTTCCTGGCGGCTACGGCAAAAACCTGCCTTGATTCCGCCTTCTGCGGCCTCTCCGCCACCCGCCCCCCGGTCCTCCCGTTCCCGGGCGCCCGCCTTCCGGTCCCCGCGAGGCCCCTGGCAGGGGTCGCCGCAGCCGGAGCAGTCCCGGGCCCGGCACGGCTCCATGTGGATGAGGACCGAGGTCCGGTCCCAGTGCTCCTCGATGGCCTGCTCGATGCGGTCGGCCAGGTCGTGGGCGTCCGCCAGCGAGCGGTCGGGATGCACGACCAGGTGGAGGTCGATGTGCCGCTCCGGGCCGGCCTTCCTGGTCCTGAGCTTGTGGAACTCCACGTACTCGTCCCTGAAGGACTCGACGATGTCCCGGAGGGCCTGCTCCTCCTGGGCCGGGAGGCGCACGTCGAGGAGGGGCCCGAGTGCCTTGAGAACGAGGTCCCAGGCCGCCTTCAGGATGAGGACGGCCACCCCGAGGGCGATGACGGGGTCGAGGACGGACGCACCGGTGAAATGGATCACCGCCAGCCCCAGGGCGACGCCCGCGGAGGTGTAGACGTCGGTCCGGAGGTGAAGCGCGTCCGCCTGGAGGGCCAGGGAGTCGGCCTTTCGGCCGACCCGGAAGAGATGCTCGGAGACGGCGTAGTTCACGAGCCCCGAGACGGCCATGACAACGAAGCCGACGCCCAGGGAAGCCACCTCCGCCCCACCGAGGAGCTTCCTCAAGGCCTCGGCGACGATCCATCCGACGGCGACGAAGATGAGGAGGGCCTCGACGAGCGCGGAGAGGTTCTCTATCTTGCCGTGCCCGTAGCGGTGCTCCTCATCAGGAGGCTGGCTGGACCGCCTCACGGAGAAGAGAGCGATAAGAGCCGCGGCCAGGTCGAGGCCTGAATGGACGGCCTCGGAGATCACGCTGACCGAGCCCGTCCAGAGCCCGGCGGCCAACTTCGCGATGACCAGAGTCGTGTTGGACACCACCGACAGGGCCGCGGCCCTCTCCGTGGTCTGCACGGGCTCACACCCTTCCGAGGAGACGGGGCTCCCCGCCGCCCGAAGAGACGGGCCCCCCTCCTGGGCCTCCCGGGGAGCCTGCGGTCATAGTCTATACCACGGCCACCGGACCGTGCCGGGCTCCTCTTGCGCAACCCGCTAAAAGTTCTCCGGCTGGCCTCGCGTCCTTCCAGCAGGCAACTCCGTCCTCATGTGGAACCTGCGCTCAGGACCGCCGGTGGTGACGCTCGTTCCACCCCACGCGGTCGTCCGGGATTCAAGGAGAGGAGCAGCGCTGTCTTGCTTTTGCGTCCCCGGGCCCTCTTCACGGCCCTCCTCGCCTGCACGGCGCTCTCAGCCGCCCTCACCGTCTCCGTGCCCTGTCCGTGGGCCGCGGGAAGGTCCGGCCCGGCCCTCGCCCAGAGCCCGGCTGAACCGGCCGGGGCCTCCCCGCCCCCCGTCACGGTCTACCTGGACGGGTCGAGGCTCGACTTCGACGTCCCCCCGCAGATCGTCGACGGCCGCGTCCTGGTCCCCTTCAGGCTCCTTTCCGAGGCGCTCGGCTGCGACGTCGACTGGCACGAGGAGACACGTCGGGTCACAGGTCGGGACCCCGTCACAGGAAGAGAGGTCGTCCTCGTCATCGGTGACACCACGGCCCAGGTCGACGGAGAGCCCCGGACCCTGGACGTGCCGGCGATGATCCGCGACGGCCGGACCCTCATCCCCCTGCGCTTCTTCAGCGAGGCCCTGGGGGCGGAAGTCGGCTGGGACGGCGAGACCCGGACCGTGACGGTCACCTCTCCCTGCCGGCCCATGACCGTGCTCGGCTACTACGCCCTGGGCACCGCCGAGAGAACGAGCTGGGAGGCGCTCTTCGGGCGGCCGTTCCCGGAGACGGGGGTCGGCGTGACCGACATCATCTCCGAGCTGGCCTGTGCGTGGTTCGTCCTCGACCCGCACACCGGGGCCGTCGTCACCGACGACTCCTACTCCGCCCAGACACGGCCGGACTCCTGGGAGACCATCCTCGACGCCGCCGCCGGGGCCGGACTCGGGGCGGAGATGATGGTCCATTGGAACCGGACGGACGGCGGGGTGACCGACCCGGCCATCTACGACTTCCTGTCAAGCCCCCAGGCCCAGGAGCGGGCCTTGCGCGACATCCTGGCCTACGTGGGTCCGTTCCGCGGCGTGAACCTCGACATCGAGGGCCTCGGCCAGAGGCAGTCAGGCGACGAGCTGGAGGCCACCAGACGGAGGTTCACCTCCTTCGTGGAGCTCCTGGCCGAGGCCCTTCACCGGCGGGGCAAGACCCTCTCGCTGAGCCTCCACCCGCTCAACAGCTGGTACCCCGGGTACGACTGGGAGGCTCTCGGGCGGGTGGCGGACAGAATCGTCATCATGGCCTACGGCTACGTGCCTGTCGACCGCCCCGAGCCCCTGGAGAAGGTCGTCGAGGCCGTCGACCTCGCCCTCGAGGTCGTGCCCAGAGAGAAACTCCTCCTGGGTCTTCTCCTGGCCAAGGACCTCGAGACGGGGCGGGACATCGGGGAGACGCCCCAGACGCTGACGGCGAAGGTGGGGCTGGCCAAGAGGCGGCGGCTGCACGGGGTGGCCATCTGGCGCCTGAACAACGTCGGGGACGAGAGGTGGACGGCCCTGCGGCGGAGCGTCTCGCGGCCTCCGTTTCTCGAGGTCGTCGTCCGGTCCGCGGACGGCACGGGCGGGGAGGGGCAGGTCGACATGACCGGCACTCCTCCCGTCATGCTCGACGGACACGTCTACGTGCCGCTGGTCCCTGTCCTCACGGAGGCCGGAATCGGCGTCGACTGGGACGAGGAGGCCGGGCGGGCGACCGTGGACCTCGGCTCCACCCGGGCCGTGCTGACGGCGGGGGCGGGGGCGGCGGAAGGACCGGGGCCCTGTCCGGTCGTCGTGCGCGGCACACTCTACGTCACCGTCACCGGGCTCCTGGGACTCCTCGAGACCTGCCCCCCTCTTCCGGACGGCCCGCAGGTCACCGCCGCCTGGGACCAGGAGGGGGGAAGGCTCGTCCTCACCGTCGGGACCGGGCCCTGAGTCCCTCAGGTCCGCGAGAACTGGGGAAGGTGGTCCCGGTTGGCTTCAAGGATGTCCGTCAGGAGACCTCGGGCCGCTTCGGCCCCCGGCACCAGAGGATGGGCCAGAAGGGCCAGGAAGGCCTTGCGGCGGTCGCCGGTCACCGCGGCCTCGATGGTCAGCTCCTCGTAGGTCTTCACAGCCTGGACCAGGCCCCGCACAGAAAGGGGTAGGGGGGTACCCCTCTCCGGCCGGGCGCCCCCCGGTCCGATGAAACAGGGGGTCTCGACGACCACGTCCGAGGGTAGCTCAGGTAGGACACGCTCTCCCGGGGTGTCGTCAAGGCGGTTCACCACGTTGACGATGTGGCGGTCACGACGGTCACGGGGGTCGCGGGAGCCCGGGGCCGGCGCCTGCCCCGCGTCGTCGGGGACCGGACCGTCCCCTCGACCCACCAGCGAGACCATGACGTCGAGGGCGGCCTCCGAGTAGTAGGCGCCTCCGCGCTTCTCGAGCTCAGGCGGCTTCTCGGCCAGGTCCGGGTCCCGGTAGCGCCGGAAGATCTCCTTCTCCACGGCCATGACCTGCTCGGCCCTTGTCCCCTTCCCGGAGGCGACCTCCTCCTTCATCTTGGCGAGGAGCCGGTCGTGGAAGTAGTAGTACTGGAGATAGGGCGAAGGCAGCATGCCGAGGGCGTCGAGAAGCGGGCGGATGCCCTCAGCCCCAGGGATGTTCCGGACGAACTCCGCCTCCACCACGGGAAGGGACAGGATTCTCGGCAGGATGTCCTCGCCGTCCAGGCGCACGGCGGTTATCCACCCGAGATGGTTCAGGCCGACGAGGTCTATCTCGACCCGCCAGGGCTCGACCTCGAGCTGCCCGGCGACAGCCCGCTGGATGGCGACCGGCACGTTGCAAAGACCCAGGCACCTGACACCGGCGACGTGCTTCAGGACGGCCTCCGTGACCATCCCGGCAGGATTGGTGAAGTTGAGCATCCAGGCCTCCGGCGCCAGCTCGCGGACGTCCCGGGCCACCGCGAGAACCACCGGGATGGTCCGCAGGGCCTTCGCGAAGCCGCCCGGGCCCGTCGTCTCCTGGCCCACGATGCCGTAAGCCAGCGGGATGCGCTCATCGACCGCCCGGGCCTCGAGACCGCCGACCCTGAACTGGTTTATGACGAAGTCCGCCCCTTCTATGGCCCGCCGCCGGTCGAAGGTCACCGTGACCTTCGCCGGCACGCCGGCCCGCTCGAGCATCCGGCGGGCCAGCCCGGCCACGGCCTCGACCTTGTCCCGCCCTTCGGGGATGTCGACGAGGACCACCTCCGTGAGCGGGAGGACTTCGCGGCGGACGGCGAGACCCTCGATGAGTTCAGGCGTGTAGCTCGAACCACCGCCTATGACGGCGACCTTACAGCCCTCACGCGGCACTCGGAAACCCATGCGCGACCTCCGTCCGGTCCGGCTCCCCGCTCACCCCATCCGGGACGACGACCGACCCCGCCGCCGCCCGGTCGAGGAGACCCTCGAGGAGGGCGTGGCCGTGCGGGCCGTCCTCGGGGCGGCCGGCAGGAGGACCGAAAAGGTCGCCCCCTGCCCCGGGGTGCTCGTCACCTCCACCTTCCCGCCGTGCGCCTCGACGATGCCCCGGCAGACCGGGAGGCCCAGACCCGTCCCGCCCTCCTTCGTCGTGTAGAAGGGCTCGAAGAGCCGCTCCTGCTCCGGGACGGGGATGCCCGGTCCGTTGTCGCGAACCCTGACCACGGCGTACGGCCGACCCTCCCGCAAGGTGCGGCTCACCTTGACCGTCACCTTCCTCCTGGCCGCCGGCGGGCCTTCGGGGCACGCCACCGCCTCCACGGCGTTCTGGATGAGGTTCATGAGGACCTGCCTTATCTGGCGGGAATCGAACTCCGCCCATACCGGCCTTCTCGTCCCCGGCCCCTCGAGGACGACCCCCTGCTCGGCCGCCTTGGCCGACAGGAGCTCGACCGTCGCCGCCGCGGTCTGGACGAGGTCGCCTGTCGCGATCTCCGGCGGGGACGGACGGGACATGAAGAGCATCGAGTGGACTATCTCGTCGAGGCGTTCGACCTCGCTCCTGATGCGCTCCACATAGGTCGAGCACTCCTCCCACTGTTCGCGGACCGGACAGTAGAGCCCCAGGAGCTGGGTGAAGCCGAGGAGTGATGCGAGCGGGTTCCGTATCTCGTGGGCGGCCCTCGCGGCCATCTCGCCCACAGCGGCGAGCTTCTCCTTCCGCCTGACCTCCTCCTCGAGGCGCTTGGCCTCCGTCACGTCGTCGCACACGACGAGAACACCGCGGGTCCGGCCGTCCTGGTCGTTGAAGGGAGTGGCCCAGACCTGGCAGAACCGGGTCCCGGACGGTCTTTCAACGGAGACCGTCTCCGGGCCGCACGGGCGGCCGGTCTCAAGCGCCTTGACGGGCACGGCCGAACCGCACCCGCGTCGGAAAGCCTCGATGAGGTTGATCCCCTCCCCGCCCGGGTCCAGCCCCAGACCCTCCAGACATCGGGAGGCCTCGCGGTTGATGAGGATGAGCCGACCGTCCGTCTCGACGGCGGCTATCCCCACAGGGGCGGTGTCCAGAGTCGTCCGCAGGAGGCTGTAGGTCTCGGTGAGCTCGGCGAGCCGGTCGCCGGCCTTCCGGTAGAGCACCGCGTTCTCGAGGGCGAGGGCGGCGAGGTTGCCGACGGCCGTCAGGGCCTCCACCTCCGGCGGTGAGAAGCGCCGGTGGGTCGGCGAGTAGACGGTGATCGTCCCCAGGGGGCTACCGGCGACCACCAGGGGGAGGATGAGGCAGGTCTTGATACCCAGGACCTCGGCCATCTTCCGGTTGTGGGCCTCGACGCGCTCGTCGGTGGGAAGGTCGAAAGAGATGACCGGTCTCCTCTCCCGGAAGGCGAGGCCCTGCAGCCCGCGCTTGCTCGACCGGGTCACCTCCGCCAGGGCCTCCTGGGGCAGACCGGCCGCGGCCACGGAGGTCATCTTCTCCCCGTCCTCCTCGACCAGGCAGACCTCACACGGAAGGGTCGTGAGGTCCTGCACGGCCTGGGCCAGCCGCATGGCGATGTCCTCCGTGTCCAAGGTGGAGCTGAAGGCCCGGCCGAGCTCGTAAAGGCTGCGGTACCACTCCGCAGCCCGGCTGCGCTCGCGGTAAAAGACGTGCAACGGGTTCCACGCAAAGAGCCTCCCGAGGAAGCGCCAAAGGCCGCCGGTCCCCCTAAGCCAGACGTCCGAACCGGAGGTCCCGGGTGTCCGGTAGGCCGGCAGGCCGGCCCTCTCCGCGAGACGGCGCAGGCGGGCGGCGGCTTCCTTGACCGCGGGGGTCGGATGGCTCCTCGGGTCCAGGGCCAAAGCCCCGGACTCCAGCGCCTTCACCAGCGCCTCGACGGCCTTGGGGTGGAACTTCTCCCCGCTCGAGGTCTTGATGTGCTCGACAGCCTCTGCCGCCGTCAGGGCCTGGGGGTGGTACGGTCCTCCCGTCGTCAGGGCGAGGAAGGCTTCGGCCACACCGAGAAGAGCGGCCGGCAGGGGCACCTCGTCCCCCCTGAGGCCGAAGGGATACCCCCGACCGTCGTACCGCTCGTGATGGGTCTCGAGGATGCGGGCCACGGAGAGAAGGTTGCCCAGGCGGCCGACGCTGAGGGACGCGCGCAGGGGATGCATCCTCACCTCACGGAGCCGCTCACCGGAGAGAGGTTCCGAGCTCGTCGCCGCCTCGAAGGCGGCCTTGGTCAGGCCTGTGTCGTGGAGGAGGGCCGCGGCTCTGAGCGAGTCCGCTTCACTCTCCTGCAGTCCGGCCTGTGCGGCGAGGACCGAGGCTATCTCGACCAGCCCCTCGGAGGCGTCCGGCGAGGCTCCCGGGAGCCCGGGCCGCAGGAGCTCGGAGACGAGACGCCGCTGGGAGCTCCTGACCAGCGACTTCAGGGCGACAGAAGCCAGGACGACGACCACCATCGCGACCCCGAGACCCCAGGAGACACCCATGGCCCGGACCAGCGGCACGAGGAACAGGCCCAGGAAGGGGACGGCGATGATGAGGACCAGCGGCGGCCCGCCCAGGTCCCGCAGGGACTCACAGAAGGGACGGCCCTTGTAAAGGCTCATGGCCAGGGCGCCGAGGCCGAGCTCGGCCAGACCGAGGGCCAGCGCCGAGACGAGAAGGGGAAGGACCCCGCCGGACCAGGCCTCCCAGCCGGCCAGCCCCTCGAGGACCAGTCCGCAGAAGGCCGAAGATATGACCGCGTTGGCGAAGTTGACCGCGGCGCGGTCGGCGGGGGTGCGGGTGACCAGGGCGATCACAGCCACGCTCAGGCCCTTCAGAACGACGGTAGCGGACGTCCCCAGAAGGGCAAGGGCGGCGAGGGTGACGGCGGAGCCCAGCGACACGCCGAGCCCGGAGGCCAAGGTGAGTTGGAAGACCTCAGCGAGACACCATGACGCCACGAAGAGGACGCTTGACGAGGCAGGCGGGAAGCGCCCCGGAGAGACGACCGCCACCAGCACCAGAAGCGCACCTATCGCCGCGACGGTCAAAGCGTACGTTCGAAACGCCTGCGGTGCTCCCAAGGTCCTCCCGCCTGCTCGGCCTGGTCATGGCGGGTCTACGGATTCGGCGGCGGGCCCCAGGGGAACCCGACGTCCGCGAGTGCGGCCAGGACCAGGACCAGGGTGAACAGCAAACCCTTGATGATACGCATCTCCCGTTTCCCCCCCATCATACTACAGGCGTTCCAGCCCTTGCATCTGTCGCCTGCAGGCGCTGTCCGTGTCCCGGCTCATACGGCCTGGGAGCAGTCTCATAGTTCTACAAGGATGTACCACTTCCTCCAGGTATCCCCAGTTACCAACAAAAAAGGGGCGGGGCCGGCTTCAACCTTGTCGCCGGTCTGTCATGATGAGCCGGGAAATGCCCGGGGAATGGCCAATCTGACAGGAACGCCGTCAGGATGATGAGGCAGCCGGCGAACCGTGTCGCCGCAGTGAAGGCCTGGGGTGTCCCCGCCCCGCTACCCCTCGTGAGGGTCGAAGCAGATGAGATGGTTCGTGGGGCTCGCGCCCCGGCCGAGAGGGACGGCTTCCCGGATACACCTCAGGAGGAACCGCTTGGCCTTCACCACCGCCTCCACCGGGGGATGGCCCAGCGCAAGGGCGGCGGCGATGGCCGCCGAGAGGGTGCAGCCTGTCCCGTGGGTGGCCCGGGAGCGCACGTATGGAGCAGCGAGGAGCCTGGCGTCCGAGCCGTCGTACCAGAGGTCGTAGGCCACGGCGGCCTCCGCGTCTGCTCCGCGGCCCTCGGGCGGGCCGTCCGGCGGGCCTCCTTCGGTATCGGCCACCCACACGACCGCCTCGCGCAGGGGCTCCGGCAGCCGCGCCCCCACCGGCTGCGGGAGGTGACCACCCTTCACCAGGACGCCCCGGGCCCCGGCCTCGACCAGGACCCTCGCCGCGTCCCACATCCCGCCGAGGTCCCGGACGGGGCGGCCGGTGAGGACCTCGGCCTCCGGGGCGTTCGGGGTGAGGACCGCGGCGAGCCCTACGAGCCGCACCCGTACGGCCTCCACGGCGTCCTCGGCCAGGAGGCGGTCGCCGCTCTTGGCCACCATCACCGGGTCGACCACCAGGGTCAGGCCGTGGGCGGCCGCACGGTCGGCGACGGCCTCGACGATGCCGGCGTCGGCCAGCATCCCCGTCTTGGCCGCGTCACAACCGATGTCCGTGACCACCTCGTCTATCTGCCGGGCGACGAACTCCGGGGGGAGGGCGATGAAGTCGGCCACCCTGACCGTGTTCTGGGCCGTCACGGCCGTGACGGCCGACATGCCGTACACACCCCAGGCGCAGAAGGTCTTGAGGTCGGCCTGGATGCCGGCCCCGCCCCCGCTGTCAGAACCCGCGATGGTCAGCGCCCTTTTCATCAGGGTCTCAAGCCTCCTCGGTCCTCAGGTGGTCCCATCCCGCGGCCTCGAGCGGCACCCTTCGCCCGTCGGCCCGCACCAGCCACCGTCCGCCTTCCGGGGGCAGCACCTCACCGATGACCGTGACCGGGGTGCCCGTCACAGCCTCGACCTCGGCCGCGAGGCGCTCGGCCGCACGGGGCGCCGCGGTGAAGCACAGTTCGTAGTCCTCACCGCCGGTGAGGGCCCACCGGACGGCCTGCGCCCGGGCGGCGTCCATGTGCCCGTCCGCACGGCCGGAGGGTCCGGCCGCCTCCTTGCGGGCCGCGGTGGCAGCCTCGACCAGCGCCGCCACGGCCAGGGTGTCTTCATCGACCGGCAGGGCCTCCTCCCTCAGGAGGACGCCCACTCCGCTCGCATCGCAGATGTGACCGACGTCTGACGCGAGGCCGTCGCTGAGGTCGATCATGGCTGTGGCCCCGCCCAGCCGCGAGATCACCCGGCCTTCCCTCACCCTGGGTTCGGGTTCCTGGTGGGCGGCCAGCACCCGCTCCCGGACGTCGCCGGGAACGGCGGGCCCGCCGTCGGCCTCTCCCAGGAGCAGGGCCAACCCGGCCCGGGAGGCGCCCAGACGCCCGGTGACCATGACGAGGTCCCCCGGCCGGGCCCCGGAGCGGAGGACCTCCCGGCCGGCCTCGACCTCACCGAGGAGGAAGGCGTCTATGACGAGCGCGTCGTGGCGGGAGACGTTGCCGCCGACGACGTCGGCCCCGAAGCGCCCGGCCGTCTCGACAAGGCCTCGGTACAGGTCGTCGAGGAAGGCGGCCTCGGTATCCGGGGGCACGGCCAGGGAGATGAGGAAGTGCCGCGGCTCACCGCCCATGGCCCCGATGTCGCTGAGGTTGATCGCCGCGATGCGGCGGCCGAGCCTGCGCGGAGTCACCGCCTCGGGGAGGAAGTGCACCCCGGCGACCTGGATGTCGCAGGTCACGAGGTAGAGCCGGTCCTCGCTCTTCCGGATGACGGCCGTGTCGTCACCGAGGCCGACCACAACGTCCTTCCCGTAGGGGCCGAGGCGCGCCGCCAGGCGGTCGATGAGGGGGAACTCGCCAAGGTCCCTGACTCTCAAGGTCAGTCCTCCCCGCCCGGCCCCGGCGGCTCGAGCCACACGACCCGCGCCCCCTCGGCCAGCTCCTCCGGGGTGAGGCCGAAAAGACGGTCGAAGAGGGCCACCTTGAAGCTCGCCGGTCCCTTCGCCTCGGCCGCGGCCTGCTCGGCGGCAAGGCCGAAGCAGGCCAGACCTCCCGCCGCGGCCACGAGGTGGTCGGGTTCCACCGCAGCGAAGGCGGCGACCATGGTCGTCGCCATGCACCCGGTGCCGGTGATAGTGGTCAGCCGCTCGTGGCCGTTGTCAACGCCCACCACCCGGTGGCCGTCAGCCACGACGTCCCGTCGCCCGGTGATGGCCACCACCGCCCCGTGCTCGCGGGCCAGCCCAACGGCCACGGCGACCGGGTCGGCCACACCCTCGACGCTCTCGACGCCCCGCACCACGCCCCCGGCCCCGCTCACGGCTCCGATCTCGCCGGAGTTGCCGCGGATGACCGCCACCTTGAGCTGGTCGAGGAGGCGGAGGTTGCTGTCGGTGCGGAACCTGGTCGCCCCCGCCCCCACCGGGTCGAGGACCACCGGCACCCCGAGTTCGTTCGCCCGCCGGCCGGCCTTCAGCATGGCCTCCACCCAGTCCGGACTCAGGGTGCCCGGGTTAAGGACGAGAGCCCCGGCCAGCCCGACCATCTCCTCGACCTCCTCGGCGGCGTGGGCCATGACCGGAAGGGCCCCCACATGGAGGGTGAGGTTGGCCGTGTCGTTCATGACCACGTAGTTGGTCATGTGGTGGATGAGAGGTCTTGTCTCGCGGATGCGCCGGAGAGCTTCCCCGAAGCGCTCCGCCAGCTCAGCCGCTGTCTTGGGCTCGTTCATGACGGTCTCTCCTTTCCCATGGAACCGCCTCCTGGGAGTCCGCCCCCGGGAGGCGCGTTCGGGCGCCCGCCGGCGACGTCCTCGGGCGCGTCCCGGAGCTCTCGGGCGGCGGCCTCGACCACGGCCCGCAGCTCGCGGGCGGCAACCTCGACGTCCGGGGCGGCCATCACCGCCGAGACGACGGCGACGCCGGCCGCTCCGGCCCTGATGAGCTCGGCCGCGTTCCCGGCGTTGACCCCGCCAATGCCCAGGACCGGCACGCGGGCCACTCGGCAGATCTCCCGGAGCCCCTCCAGCCCGAGGGGGGGGCCCGCGTCGGGCTTGGTCGGCGTGGGGAAGACGGCGTCGGTCCCGAGATAGTCGGCCCCGGCCGCCTCGGCCGCGAGGACCTCCCGGGCGCTCCCGACCGTCACGCCGAGGAGCCTGCCCTCCCCGATGAGGCGCCGCGCTATGTGCGCGGGCATGTCGTCACGCCCGACGTGGACACCGTCGGCGTCGAGAGCCAGGGCGACGTCGACACGGTCGTTCACGATGAGGGGCACCCCGGCCGCGCGCGTGACCTCGAGCAGGCTTTCGCCCACCTCGAGCATCTCCCGGGTGCCGGCCTCCTTCTCCCTCAACTGGATGAGGGTGGCCCCGCCGGCGATGGCCGCCCGCACGACCTCGGCCAGCGGCCGCCCGCCGGCAAGACCCCGGTCGGTGACAACGCAGAGCGACCAGTCGAGACTCCTCTTCACGTCCATCTCCCCCTCCGTTCTCGTCGATGCCCGTGCCGTTCCCGTACCGTGCCATGCCGGGCCGTGCCGTGCCGGGCGGCGCCACCCCGGAGCAGGGCGGGCCCCAGCCCCCACCCTCCCCCGGGACCCCCCGGTAAAGGACGGGGCCGTCTACCCGGAACGGGAGACGGCCCGAAGTGGTCCTCGTGTGGCTAGAGCCTTCTCCCTCCGCCGGCATTACCCGGATCAGGTCGTAAGGGTCGAGGGCGTGATACGGGCCCTCCTCTCAGCCGGGCCTCCCCCGGCTCCCCTGAAAGGCCTAGGGCTCGGTTGTTGCAGGTGCGAGTCTTCAAGTCCGAGTCTACGGGCCTCCGCCCGGACTTGTCAAGCGCGGACCGCGGTCTTGACACCCGCGAGGCATCGGCTGACCGCTCCTGCGGGAAAACAATCGGGGCGGCCCGCGCGTAGGGAAGAGGGACGACCGTCCCTCCGGGACGAATTCCCCTATTCCTAATACAGGAGGTCTCTTACCAGGTGCGTCCTTGTCTAATCGCTCTGGACATCGACCACACCCTGACCGGAGACGACCACCGCATCACGGGACCCAACGTGGCGGCCGTGGCGCGGGCCCTTGAACAAGGAGTGAAGGTCACTCTCATCACCGGGAGGCGCTACTCCTGGTCGGCGGCCATGTTCGCCGACATCCTGGGCGTCACCGGGCCTCTGGGCTGCCACTACGGACGCCGCGTCGTCGACCACCCTTCCGGCGAGGTCCTGGTCAGCCACCCTCTGCCCGAAGGGGCGGCCCGGGCCCTCATCGACGCGGCCCGGCCCTTCGATGACGCCCTCGTCTCGCTCTTTCTCGGAGACGACCTCATCTTCGGACAACTTCCGCCGGACTGGGAGGCGACGACCCTCCCGCAGTTCTCTGTCGGAGACCTCGACGCCGTCTGCGCCGACCGCGACGGTGAGATCATCTCCGTCCACGTCTCGGGCCTGGAGAGGACGGACGTGGTGAAGGCCGTGGCCCGGGCCGGGCGGCGCCTCTTCCCAGGTCTCCTGGACTTCTACTACTCACCCTGGGCCGGGGACCCCGGGGGCCTTCTCACCGCCGTCTCGTCCGCGGCCGACAAGGGCACGGCCCTCATCGACATCGCCCGGCGGCTCGGTGTCGACCCGTCGGAGACGGTGGCCATGGGTGACTCGGTGGCCGACGTGCCCATGCTGAGGGCGGCCGGACTCGGTGTGGCCATGCCCTGGGCGGCCGACGAGGTCCGGACCGCAGCCGACCTCGTCGCCGAGGGCGGACCGGAAGACGCGGTGGCCAGGACCATCCACACCCTCCTCGAAGACGGGCTCGAAGACCGGAGCAAGGAACGAGGCCAAGACGCACCGGAGGACGGACCGGGGAGCCCGTGATGGAGCAGAGGAAGTTCGATAAGCGCATCTTCTCTCTCCGCTCCTTCCTGGGGGCCGTCGGGGAGATGGTCCGGTGTCACCGCGAGGTCCGGGAGGCCGTCAAAGCGGGACGGGTCGACAAGGCCTTCGCCGAGCGCATCATGCTCGCCGTGACCCGAGTCAACGGCTGCCGGTACTGCACCTACGCTCACAGCCGTGCGGCCCTCCGAGAAGGCGTTTCCCAGGAGGAGCTGAACAGGCTCATGGCGGGCGATTTCAAGGCCGTGCCGCAGGACCAGGTGGTGGCCCTCCACTTCGCCCAGCACTACGCGGAGACCGAGGGCCGGACGGACCCTGAAGCGCGGCGGACCCTTTTCGAGACGTACGGCGAGGACAAGGCCCGCGACATCCTCACGTACATCCGGCTCATCACCGTAGGGAACCTCTACGGGAACACCTTCGACGCTCTCCTCAGCCGGTTTGCCGGACGACCCGCGCCAGGGAGCAACCCTTTCAGTGAGGTCGCCGTGGTCCTGCTCGGCGCGGCCGGCTCGGTGCTGGCGCTGGCGCTCGTCCCGTTGGTCAAGTTGGCGGGTGTGCTGCGGAGCTGGTGCCGAGACCCCCGACGTGGAGCCTGAAGCACGGCCTGCGCGCCCCCTGGAGGATTCGGGCCGTCTGTCCCAGAAACTGGCCGGTGGTCCGCTGTGTCGGCGAGGAGAGGAGGCCGAGGGGCCATGGGACGGCGGTTCTTCCTGACGGCGGTCCTGCTCCTGACCGTCGTGCTGGCCGCGGCGTCGGCGGCGGGCTGCCGCGTGGAGTCCGGTGACGACACCTCCGACACCGATGGCGGTGAGCCCGCCGGGCCTGCCGTCGTGAGCGTTTCGCTGAGCCAGACCAGGGGGACGTTCACCCCTGTGGCCGCCGGCGCAGAGGTGGTGGTCGGAACCCGCTACGTGGTCTTCCGTGCCCTCCTCGACACAGAGGTCCCTCCGGAGTGGTGGGACGCCCACCTGACCGTGACCGGCGTCGACCGGTCGGCCTTCTCCGGGAGCTTCGACGGTGGCGCGGTCCTCCTCGAGTTCTGGGAGGGGGCCCCGGGAGAGCGCGTGACGGTCACCCTCGACTCCGTGGTGCTCCCCGACGGGGAAGTCGGCTCCTACGAGGTGACGTTCCTCAGGGTCGAGGAGCCGTCGGCCGCAGTGGAAGTCCGGGAGGACGAGACCTGGCGCCAGGTCGTCCCGGGTGAGTTCCTGACGACGAGGCCGCTCGAGTTCCGGGTCTCGTTCACCCGGGAGATGGACCGGGACGCCGTCGAGGCGGTCCTCCGCGCGGCCGGGGCCAAGGACATCGCCTGGACGAGCCCCGAGGAGGAAGAGGAGGACGGCGGCGTGGCCGTGACCTTCACCATCCCCAGCCCGCCGCCGGCGGTCGATTTCGACCGGCTGACCGGGGTGCGGGACACCTTCGGTCTCCCCCTCGAGGGAGGGCTCCCGGTGGTGTTCGCCGGCGAACCGCCCCGTCTGTACTCCTTCGACCCCACCTCGGGAGACGAACGGCCTCTCTGCGCCCTCATGGCCGACATCGCGGACGCGGTGATAAGCCCTGACGGACGGCATCTCCTGGTGACCGCGTTCGACCGGACGAGTCTCGAATACGCCCTCTTGTCGTGGGTGGTCGAGGTCGAGACCGGACGGCTCCTGGCCCTCACCGGATGGGGCTGGTGGGGATGGGTCGACGCGGGACACCTTCTCAGGCTCGGTGAAGACCACTACGAGGTCACCGATCTCACCGGTCGCGTGGTCCGCCGCGGCAGCCTGCCGGTCGGATGGCGCGCGGCGTCACTGTCCCCGGACGGCCGCACCCTGGCCGTCCTGGTGGGGGACTGGACAGGCTACCCGGACATCCCGGGCTACCTGGTGAGCCACGACCTCGTGCTCACGGACCTCGTGTCGGGGACGCAGGACGTCATCGAGGACCTCGTCCGCATATACTCGCCCCCGACCGAGGGTTACGTCTTCAGCACCCCGGCCTGGTCACCCGATGGCACCCGCCTGGCGGCGGTGAGCGACGGCGAGTCGGAGAGCGTCATCGTCCTCGTCGACCTCGCGACAGGTTCCGTCACCCGTCCGGCGACCCTGCCCGGCCCGGCCGCCTCGCACGACCACTTCTCGTGGTCCCCGGACGGCCGCTTCTGGCTCTCCGGGGACCTCCTCATCGAGGCGTCGGAGGCCGGAGCCGCGGCGGCCGCTCCGGTCGCCGGCCGCGGCCGGCCCTACTGGAGCCCAGACGGCGTTTGGCTGGCGCGCAGTGACGACGCCATGAACTGGGGGGAGACCAGGGTGGCGGCCGTCGGCGGCGGGCCGGGTCCGACAGGCCCCGCGCCTCCTGAACACGTCCTCGGCATGACCCTTCCCTGCGGCTGGGACGCCCAGGGCCTCTTCTACTTCATCCGCTGGGAGGCGGCCGACTACCGCTACACGCCCGGACTGCCGTAGCAGGCCGCCGCAGGAAGCGTAAGAGGCGGAAGCGGGCGGGAGTCCTACACGAGCTGCCGGCGGCCGGACAGGTAGGCGCGGGCGTCGGGCCAGTGCTTCACGGCGATGACGAAGCCGAGGACGCCGCCGGCCGCAAGCCACATGAGATCCCCTCCACCACGCGCAAGCCACAGTATGAGAGGAAGGAACACGGCCGCGACCCCGGTGCCGAAGTTGGTGTCCCGGCTGATGAGGGACGCCGCCAGGATGGCCCCGGCGAAGTACAGCGGAACCGCCCACTCCAGGAGAAGGAAAGCCCCGAGCATGGCGCCGAGCCCCTTGCCGCCCTTGAAGCCGAGGAAGAGCATGAAGTTGTGCCCGGCGACCACGGCCACCGCCGCCCACAGGGGCGTATAGGTCCAGCCCCCGTAGGCGGAGGCGAGATGGACGGCCAGGAGCCCCTTGCCCACGTCGAGGACGCCGGTGGCCACCCCCGCCGCCCGGCCCACGTTGCGGAAGGCGTTCATCCCTCCCACGTTCCCGCTGCCGACGGTCCGGATGTCCCGTCCGTCCCCCAGGTACTTCGCGGCCAGGAAGGCCGACGGGAAGGAGCCGATGAGATACGCGAGGGTGATGAGGGCGATGTCGCCCAGGGTCACGAGAACCATCCTTTCGCTGTGTCTACTCGCTGTGTCTACTCCGGTATGTCCACAGGGCCCGGCGGGCGCGGGCCTGCCGGGTGAGGGCCGCGCGCCCTGAGGACTCCGGCGGCGATGTCCGACCGGTGGTGGGCCCCTTCGAAACGGATGAGGGCGACGGCCGCGTAGGCCCGCTCGACGGCCTCGGCAAGGGTCGGGGCCGTGGCGACCACGTTCAGGACGCGCCCGCCCGCCGTCTCCACGCCGGGCAGGCCGGAGGCCGCCGGCCTCGTCCCGGCGTGGAACACCTTGACCCCGGGGCGCGCCTCGGCCGCCTCGAGCCCCGTGATGGGCCTGCCTGTGTCATAAGGCCCCGGGTAGCCCGCAGAGGCCATGACGACACAGACGGCCGCCCCGCCCGAGACCGAGAGGCGGAGCGAAGCAGGCCGGGCCTCAGCCGCGGCCGCGGCCGCAACGGCGCCCGCAGCGGCACCTGCAACGGCGCCGGGCCCTCCCAGCCTCTCCCCCGAGGCCACCGCCCACATGAGCTCCACCAGGTCCTCCTCGACAAGGGGCAGGATGACCTGTGTCTCCGGGTCGCCGAAGCGGCAGTTGAACTCCAGGACCCTCGGGCCCTCGGGGGTGAGCATGAGGCCCGCGTAGAGGACTCCCCGGTAGGGCGCCCCCTCGGCGGCGAGGCCGCGCACCGCCGGCAGGAGGACGCGTTCGACCACGAAGGCCTCCTCCTCCGGCCCGAGCACGGGCGCCGGGCAGTAGGCCCCCATGCCTCCCGTGTTGGGGCCCCGGTCCCCGTCGAAGACGCGCTTGTAGTCTTGGGCCGGCGGGAAGAGCCGGACCGTCTCCCCGTCGGTCAGAGCGAGGACCGAGACCTCCCGACCCTCCAGGCACTCCTCTATGACCACACGGCGGCCCGCCTCGCCGAAGACCTCCTCCTCCATGGCCGCGCGGACGGCGGCCTCGGCCGCCTCACGGTCCCTGGCGACGGTCACGCCCTTTCCGGCGGCCAGGCCGTCGGCCTTCACCACGACGGGCGTTCCGAAACGGGCCACGGCCCGGAGCGCGGTCCCGGGGGTCTCGGCCACCTCGAAGCGGGCGGTGGGGATGTGGTGCCGGACCATGAAGTCCTTGGCGAAGGCCTTGCTGCTCTCAAGGCGTGCCGCGGCGGCCGTGGGGCCGAAGAGGAGAAGGCCCGCCTCGGAGAAGACGTCGGCGATGCCGACCGCGAGCGGGCCCTCGGGCCCCACCACCGTCAGGTCCACCCCGAGACGCCGGGCCAGCGCGAGGGCCGCATCCGGGTCGGCGGGCCTGAAGGGCCGGCCCTCGGGGGTGGTGTCCACGTTGGTGACGCGGGCCTCCCGAGCCGTGCCGGCGTTGCCGGGGGCGCAGAAGACCTGCGAGACCCATGGGCTCCGGGCGATCTTCCAGGCGAGGGCGTGCTCCCTTCCCCCGCCCCCCAAGACAAGGACCTTCAGACCCTTCCGCAATGCCGTTCCCACCTCACGCAACCTCCCGCACCGCACGGTCACCCGCTTGACTTCTCGGAACACGGGCGCCATACCTTGTGACCCGTGCCGACCTCTGCCATCAACAGCCGTCAAGTGCGGGCGGAGCAGGATTTGGAGCCTTTGTCGGAAAGTTTCCCCAAAATCCCTCCACGGGAGAGGTGTGCGGCGATGTCGACCTACCACGGCGGTCAGCTTGTGGCGAAGACGCTCAAGGCCGAGGGGGTGACGACGGTCTTCGGCCTTGCCGGGGGCCACGTGTCCCCGATCTTCGACGGCCTCCTCACCGAGGACATCCGCATCATCGACACCCGGCACGAGGAAGCGGCGGTGATGATGGCCGAGGGATGGGCCCGGTACACAGGCCGTCCGGGCGTGGCCGTCGTCACGGCCGGACCCGGCGTGGTCAACGCCTTCCCGGGCGTGGCCGTGGCCGACCAGACCAAGAGCCCGGTCGTCGTCATCGCCGGCCGCTCAACCATCGAGCGCCGTGAGCTCGGCGCGATGCAGGATATCCTTCACAGAATCTATCAGTTTATATTCTTGATTGATCTACAGCGGGCCCG
>ENA-OSAE01000254-OSAE01000254.1-marine-sediment-metagenome-genome-assembly--contig:-NODE-254-length-30909-cov-25.104881_pt1 | contig 30909 bp, 24 predicted proteins | sample MGYA00237870_ERZ529317 | MGnify/ENA primary metagenome ERZ529317 (study PRJEB26369, sample SAMN03142812) | marine sediment metagenome | biome: marine; feature: borehole; material: sediment... | reverse complement strand
GTCGGGGGTTCCAACCCTTTCTCTTCCATGATCCGCACTGTGGCCGAGTGGCATTCCATGCAGCGATCAGCGTAGTACCCTTCCCCGTCAACCTTTTCGGCGAACAGGGTTGTGTGTCCCATGGATTCGAGCTGGTAGGTCTGGCGGGTCTCCCCGGCATGGCACGTAGCGCAGACATCATTGCTCACGCTGACCTCGATCTTGGCCGGATCCGCGCTGGCAGCATGCTGGGCACCAGGTCCGTGGCAGGATTCACAGGTAATGCCCATAGCCACGAAGGATTTCTTTTCGGTATTAAACCCTGTCGTATGGCAGGAAGCACAGCTATCCCACTTGCCTCCGGTTGGAGACCATGCACGCTGTTCCTGGCTCCATTGGAGCGGCAGGTAGTCCCAGCCACCTTCAGCATTCCTCTGGATATAGCGCTGCCGTGACATCTGCCCGTACACCAGGTCTACGTCTTCGATCCCGAACTTATCGTTGATATCGAAGTTGCCCCAGATGATGGCACTTGGGTCATCGGGATCCTGCAGGGCCTGGGCGTGGACAGTGCCTTGCCACTTGGCGTAGGTTCCACTGTGACACGTATTGCAGGTCTCAGGTCCAACGTAGTAGTTCTTGAAGGCAGCGATACCGCTCTTTTTCTCTGCGATGGCCAGAAGTGCCGGCGCCGCCTCCCCACGGGTAAGGGACCCTGTACCTGTTACCGCAACCTCCAAACCGTTCTTCTCCACGAAGGCTTTCATGTCGGCCGCGGTCAGCGGGGCATTGGGCTTAAAGGTCCCGTCGGGGTAACCGCTCATGTAACCCGCACTCTTCACCGTTTCGATGGCCTTGTAGTACCAGGTCCCTTTGGCCACATCGGAGAAACTGGGTATATAGGGGTTAACCTCGGGCATCTGAACGATACGCTGGATCAAAACTGCAAACTGTGCCCGGGTCAGGGGTTGGTCTGCCCCCAGGTCCCCTGCGGCAGTACCCTTGATAATCCCCATATCGGCCAATTCCTGCAGGGCACTGGTCTTAGACGCAGGCTGCTGGGCCGGTTTAGCGTCTGCCTCCGGTTTCGGTGCAGAGGGGGTACTGGCCGGCTTATCAGCTGAGTCCCCCGGGTTGGTCCCGGCCGCAATTTCGGCGGCATTGGAGACACCATCACCGTCGGAGTCCTTAGCCTCAACGGCCTTGAAGTCCATCTCTGCAGCAGCCAGGTCCTCCCCATAACTGTTCACCGTCATCCCCGGACTATGGCACGGCAAACATCCGGAGTAACTGGCATTCGGATAGGCTTCGCTGAAAGAATCCCCGTAGTTCGGGTACGCGAGGGCAATCCCTGCAACTACCAGAATCGACACCAGTATAAAGACTGTGACAATGCTGAGCCTCTTCACCACTATCCTCCTTTCTCGGTTTATTGCCCTTTCACCAGGCTGTTGTTACCTCCCATGAATCACCCCCTTGTGAGAACACTCACAAACCGAGAGACCAAAGGCCTTCTAGCTAGGCTCACCGACACCGGTTAGACGCCTGGTGAGTAAGAGACTGCAGGCTCCGACAAAACCCTTTGCACCGAGAATAGCCAAGATATAACTAGGAAGAATTAACTATAAATTTTATTTCTAACATTCTACCTGAAGAAGAATTTTCCTTCTCTTAATGAGAGAATTTTCCTGGGCCTTTCTTCTTCTCAAGGGGTGACTTTTCCCGTCAACAGCTTGATGCCCATGCCCCATCCCATCCTTTCACCGGCTAGCCTTCTGGCTCTTCAATGACCTTCGGCCCCCCAGGATCAAGCCAGAACCGAAGCGATAAGCCTCAGGCTGCAGGTTGCAAGTAGGAACCAGCCTTTGAGAAGGAATTTTACAAAGGAGATCGAAAGTTTAATAATGCCACCGCTTGTTCACACTCCCGGGTCAGGGAAAACATAGGATCAAGGGGAGGGGGCTTTTAGGAATACTAAGCCCAGAGAGGCAGGATAAAAGAGCATACCAAGAAAGCACGAGGAGTGAGGACTTTGGATCCCAGATCCCGAACTTTCAAGATCGCCCTGATTGTGACCCTGGTAGCCGCCTTTGCCATCTTTACCTACAGTGCCATGCACTATACTTCTCGCCCAAGTTTTTGTGCCAGCTGTCACGAGATTGCACCTGCTGTCGAATCATGGGAAGCATCAGCACACGGAGAAGCTGACGTGGATTGCCTTGCCTGTCACGCCAAGAAGGGAACCCTCGGGTACATAGAGACCAAAATCGGAGGCCTGCGTGAAGTCTACATTCACCTGACCACGGACGTCGATACCATCCGTATGAACCTCAAGTCCTCGGTACCCAACGAGGTTTGCATGAACTGCCATGAGGATGTACCCCAGGAAACGGAAACATCCGGCATGAACTTTTCCCATGAAAAGCACGTGACCCTTCTTCAAAACTGTACTGATTGCCATGACCGGGTCGTACACGGGGAGAAACAAAAGGAGTTCTTGCACTTTAACAGTTTAGGGAGCACCTGCGCCACCTGTCACGGCGAACAACAGAAAAATGACTGCCAGAGCTGTCACAAGGAGATGTAGAAGCAAACCCTGGCCCCTGACGGGTCAAAAAATGACCTCTTTCCCTTCAAACCCCTACTCCCGCAGCGAAAGGCATACTCAATAACCCAGCACCTAGTGCTGGGTTATTCTGCTTTTCTGATGCCGGGTATTGTCTTTTTCCCAAAAACCTGTAGGCGTCAACCCATTACCTCTTTCAGGACCTCCCCGACCTTCCAGGGTAGGTCGGCAACCTCAACCCCTGCCCTTTCCAGGGTTTTTACCTTGCTCTCGTAAGTACCTTTCCCCCTCTCGATAATGGCTCCTGCATGGCCCATCCGTTTCCCGGGAGGTGCACTCTTCCCGGCGATATAGGCCACCACCGGTTTCCTCATGGAGGCAATCAGCCCGGCAGCTTCTTCCTCCGCACTACCTCCAATCTCTCCTACCAAAACCACTGCTTCTGTTTCCGGGTCATCTTCTAGGGCCGGAAGCAGGTCGGTAAAGGAAAGCCCCACCACCCGGTCCCCGCCGAGCCCGACGACGGTAGATTGTCCCAACCCTGCGGCAGACAGGCCGGCCGCAATTTCATAGCTCAGGGTGCCGCTCCTGGCCAGGATCCCAACCGGCCCCGGCTGGTAAATGTGATTGGGCATAATGCCGATTTTGCACTTCCCGGGTGATATGACCCCGAAGGTATTGGGACCGACGATGGTACTCCCCCTTTCACGGGCAAAAGCTATAACCTCCATCGCTTCCTGGACAGGAATGTGTTCTGTAACAATGACAATCAGACCGACCCCCGCATCGATGGCTTCCATCGCGGCGTCGGCAGCAAAGGGAGCCGGCACAAAGATTACCGAAGCATTGGCGCCTTCGCCCTCCACAGCCTCTGCCACGCTATCGAAGACAGGAACCCCGTGTACCGCCCGGCCGGCTTTCCCCGGGGATACCCCGGCCACCACGCAGGTCCCGTACTCAAGCATTCGCTTTGTATGAAAACTTCCCTGGTTTCCGGTGATGCCCTGAACCACCAGTCTGGTTTCTTTATCCACTAAGATGGCCATCCAATCATCCCCCTTGTTGCCCTAAGGATCCTGTCCCGACCCGCGTGTCTTCGAGGCCTTGGCCCACTCCTCGTCTCCCTTGATTCTCCGGCCCACCCGACCAGCAGCACACTGAGCACTAACCCCGGCCTTTGAGACCACCGACCTCACAGAAGCAGTCCTACGTGAGAGCCCCGACCCCTTCTACACACCGGACGCAAGGGCTACCACCTTTTCGGCTGCTTCGTGCATCTCGGAGTAGGCCCGCAGACCGTTTTCACGCAGGATTCTCACCCCTTCCTCCTGGTTGGTGCCGACCAGCCGAACCACCAGGGGCACCGGGATGCCCCTGGTGTTACGAACCTGCACGATGGCCCAGGCCACATCATCACAGCGGGTGATACCGCCAAAAATGTTGATGAGAATAGCCTTTGGGCGGGTCATTAAAAGGGTTTCGATGGCGCGGGCGGTCGGCTCGGTCCCGGCTCCCCCACCGGCATCAAGAAAATTGGCTGGTCTCCCCCCGTAACGCTGGAGGATGTCAAGGGTAGCCATGGTAATCCCGGCCCCGTTGGCCATCACGGCAATATCCCCATCAAGCTCCACGTAAGACAAGCCAAAGGATTTAACCCTCCGCTCAATTTCGGTACCTTCTTCCACCTTCGGCAGGTCACCATGGCGGAAGAGGGCTTCGTCGTCCACGTTCAGGCGGGCGTCGGCGGCCAGAACATCATTACCGCAAACTACCAGGGGGTTAATCTCGGTAAGTTCAGCATCCCGTTCGCGAAACACCCGGTACAACCGGATGGCAATGGAAGCTACACCCCTGGCCACCGCCCCGGTCAGGCCCAGCCGGTACGCCAGGCGCCGCGCCTGGTAGGGACGGAACCCCCACCTGATATCAATCCTTTCCCGGATCAGGTCTGCTTCAGGTACCTGCTCGATATCTACACCCCCGCGGGACGACGCAATGACCACCGGGGACCGTGCCGCGCCGTCCACGGCGATTGCAAGGTAGAGTTCCTGGTCAATGGTGAGTTTTTCCTCAACCAGTACCCTTTCCACCCGGTAACCCCGGATCTCCTGGTTCAAAAGTTCCCGGGCGGCATCAAGGGCTTCCTCCGGGCAGCCTGCGAACTTGATGCCCCCTGCCTTTCCACGTCCGCCGGCCAGAACCTGGGACTTAACAGCAACATCACCGCCTAGTTCACGGGCAATTTCACCTGCTTCTTCCGGGGAAGCAGCTACCCTTCCAGCCGGCACAGGAATGTCAAAAGCTCGGAAAACCTCCTTGGCCATGTATTCATAGAGCTTCAAACAACTCCCCCCAGTCCGCCGCGTCCTGCGGCCCTGTCATTTAGCCTGGTGTTCATGTCTCTCGTCCGAAAATGCTTCCACCCTGGATTTTCATCCTTTAGGGTGCCGCCGCATCAGAGGTGGCATGGAGCACTACTACAAAAATGCCCCGACGGCGCCGGCCTTCCTTCGCCGTACGCCCACCGCAAGTTTGTAATGAACCTCGGCGGCTCCCGGCCACAACCACAAACTAGCCCGTGGGGCCTAGACCTATTTCCCCCCCAGGACCCGGGCAGCAGCCTTCTTTTTTAACTGCTGGATGGAATGGGTAAGATTGATGTTTTTAGGACAGGCCTCGGTACAGTTAAAGATGGTGTGGCACCGCCAGAGACCACCCTCTTGAGCTGTCAGGTTCAACCGTTCGGCATCACCCTCGTCACGTCCATCAGCCGTAAATCGGTAAGCCCACATCAGTGCTGCCGGGCCCAAGTAGTGTTCCCCGGTCCAAACCGACGGGCAGGACGAGTAGCAGGACCCGCACAGAATACAGGATATCATCTCATCAATGTACCGCCGTTCGTCCGGGCTCTGGTACCGTTCCTTTTCCGGGGGTTTGGAGTTACTTAACAGGTAAGGCTTGATCAACTTGTATTTCTCAAAGAAGGGGTCCATATCTACCACCAGGTCTTTGATGACGCGCATGTGGGGGAGGGGGCTGACCCAGAGGACCCTGCCCAGGTGCGAAACCTGGGTCTTGCACGCCAACCGGTGGGAACCATTGATGTACATGGCACAGGCCCCGCAGATGGCCTCCCGGCACGAATACCTGAAAGCCAGGGAGCCGTCATGATGTTCCAGGACCTCGAAAAGGACCTCCAAAACGGTGACCCCTTCCCGGCCGGGAAGTTCATAGCTCTTCCAGTAGGGTTCTTGATCCAGGTCGGGATCGAACCGGTAAACATTGAGGGTGATTTTCTGCACCGCTAATACCTCCTCGCCTGCGGCTCGTATTTCGTGATGGTAACCTCCTTGAAATCAAGACGAGGTCCATCCGGGGTGTAGTAGGCCAGGGTGTGCTTGAGCCAGTTTTCGTCATCCCGCTCCCGGTAGTCCACCCGGTAGTGGGAACCCCGGCTTTCCTTTCGCTCGATGGCTCCACAGCAGATAACCTCAGCCATGAGGAGCATCCCCTCCAGTTCAAGACTGCAGGCCAGGTCCAGGTTATACCTTCTCCCCTTGTAGCTGATCCTGATCCTCTTCGCCCGGTCCTTGAGTTCCCGGATCTTCTCCAGGGCCTCTTTCATCTGCTTTTCCTCCCGGAAAAGCCCCACCTTTTCGAACATCACCCGGCGCATTTCGTCCCGCAGGTCGGCCGGGTTTTCCTCCCCATCCGCCCCGAGGAGCTGGTCGATCTCGGCCTCGGTTTCCCGGAGAGCGGCCGCCAGGGCTTTTCCGCCTGCCCGGGTCTTTTCCTTGCCCTTGACGTATGCTGCCGCCTTGTCTCCTGCCCGCTTACCAAAAACAATCGTTTCCAGGAGCGAGTTTCCACCGAGCCGGTTGGCCCCGTGCACACTGACACAGGCACACTCGCCCGCGGCAAAAAAACCGGTTGCCCTGGTTTCCCCGTCGGAATTACAGTCAATACCACCCATAAAGTAGTGCTGGCCGGGTTGAACCGGGATGGGCTCTGAAATTGGGTCAACCCCGGCAAAACTGATGGCAATGTCCCTGATGGCCGGGAGCCTTTCTAGGATTCTCTCTCTCCCCAGGTGCCTCAGGTCCAAGTGCACGTACCGGCCCTCAAAGCCACGCCCTTCGTTGATCTCTGTTTGGATGGACCTGGCCACGATATCCCGCGGCCCTAGCTCCATGGCGTTGGGAGCATACCTTTTCATAAAACGCTCGCCCTTGTTGTTAACCAGGTAGCCCCCCTCGCCGCGGGCCCCTTCAGTCACCAAAACATTGTTGGTAGCCAGGGTAGTGGGGTGAAACTGGACAAATTCAAGGTCCTTGAGGGGGATCCCGGCCTTGTACGCAATGGCCATCCCACTACCGGTATTGATAATGTTATTGCTGGAATTGTTGTAGACCCTTCCGGCCCCACCGGTCCCGAAAATCACCGCCTCGGCCTGAAAAGCTTCAAGCTCACCAGTCACCAGGTTGAGGGCAATGACCCCCAGGCATTCCCCGTCTTCAATGACCAGCCTCACCACCGACCATTCTTCGTAAACCTTAACATCTTGTTTTAGACACTGCTGGTAGACGGTGTGCAGGAGGGCATGCCCTGTCTTGTCACTGGCATAGCAGGTCCGGGGATACCCGGCCCCACCGAAAGGCCGCTGAGCGATCCTGCCTTCATCAGTCCGGGAGAAGGGGCATCCCCAGTGCTCCATCTCGATCACCCGCTCCGGGGCCTCCCGGGTCATGATCTCCACCGCATCCTGGTCGGCCAGGTAGTCGCTTCCCTTGATGGTATCAAAGGCGTGTTTTTCCGGGCTGTCATCAGCCCCTTCAGGCGCGTTTCCCAGAGCGGCGTTAATCCCCCCCTGGGCGGCTACCGAGTGGGAACGCACCGGGTGAACCCGGCTGATCACCGCCACATCCAGCTGCGTTTCAACAGCCTGAATCGCTGCCCGCAAGCCGGCAAGACCGCCACCCACAACCACAACCTGATGGTAAATCAATTGTGTCACCTCCGTTCAGGGCAGGTTCTCAGACAGAAAGGAACGCCATCAGACCCAGTGCACCGTACACAAAGGCAGCCACACCGACTGCAGTGAGGACCCAGGTCAATTTTCGGGCAGCCTTTTCACTAATGCTATAATCGAGGATTACGGTGCGGAGACCATTGAGCCCGTGGTAGAGGGAAAAGGCCAAAAGTGCCAAGTCCACGACGATAAAGAAGACACTTCGGAGCCTGATTGCTACTCCCTGGAAAACCACCCCGGCACCAGGGTCAACAAAATGGAGCACCCAGAGGTGGATGCCCAAGAGAAAGACCAGGACTACCCCGGACACCCGCTGCCCTAACCAGGCCCAAACCCCCTTCATACCGTTCACACCACCATCTCCTTCCTCCCATTATCTCCCGTACGATCTTACCTTCAGCGGCACCACGGCTTTACCGGCAGTCACAAGACCGCACGAGCCAAGGCTCCAGGTAGACCTTGGTCAGTAAATATAGGGGACGATCACGTAAAGACTGTACCCAAAGATCAAGGCCGTCAGCACCATCACCGCCGCAAAGACCTGCCGCTGGGCCCGAATCCCGTAACCCAGGTCAAAGAGAACAATCCGGAGACCGTTCAGGGCGTGATAGATAACCGTGAGGATTAAGCCCAGCTCCAGGGTCAAAAGGACCGGGTTGTGAAGACCGTGCATCCACCGGTCAAAGCTTTCTTGGCCTCCCCACATCGCCACTGAAACCACCAGGATGTGAAGCATGAGGTAGAAAACCAGGAGGAGCCCAGTAATCCGCTGTAAGATCCAGCCCCACATCCCAACCGGTATGTTCCGGAGTGAAAGATCAGCGTTTTCCTTTAGTTGTTTGGGCCGGTACAATCCCGTCACCTCCCTGTATCCAGGTCAATTCAGGCAAGCGTGGAGATTCTGGAAATGACCCCGCCTCTAGCACCTGTAATCGGTGCTGGCTTGAGACGCTCCAGTCGACCGTCAGGTCGCAGGGAGCGCCTCAAGCCCGGTCATCGCCAATGAACACCAGGTTTGAAAACTGGTTCTAGAAAGCAGCCTTCGCCTTTTTCACCAGTTCCACGGTCCTTTTGGCCACGGCCTCAGGCTCAACCTTGATCCGGGCCACCCCGCTCTCCATGGCGGCCTCGGCCACGGCAGCGGCCACCTTCGGGGCCACCCGTTCGTCAAAGGGGTCAGGGATGATGTACTCTTCGTTGAGCTCACCGGGCTCGATCAGGTTCGCGATGGCGTAAGCCGCTGCTGTTTTCATCTCCTCGTTGATGTCCCTCGCCCGGACATCGAGGGCACCCCTCAGGACACCTGGGAAAGCCAGGACGTTGTTCACCTGGTTGGGGAAGTCCGAGCGGCCGGTACCGATAACACGGGCTCCAGCCTCCCTGGCCTCATCCGGGTAGATCTCCGGCACCGGATTGGCCATGGCCAGGACTACAGAGTCGGCCGCCATCCTGCGCACCATTTCCTTGTTCACGGTCCCCGGAACGGAAAGCCCAATGAAAACGTCCGCCCCGACCATGGCTTCATCCAGGCTGGTAACCTTTCCGGGATTTGACTTCCGGGCAATCTCTTCTTTGAAGGGGTTCATGCCCTCAGCCCGTCCCTCGTAGAGAGCGCCCCGGCTGTCACAGAGAATGAGTTCACCGACATCCATATTCAAGAGAAGCTTGCTGACTGCAATCCCGGCCGCTCCGGCACCATTGATCACCACCCTGGCACCGGTGATATCCTTACCAACCACCTTCAGGGCGTTAATCAGGGCCGCCCCGGCCACGATGGCCGTACCGTGCTGGTCGTCATGAAAAATAGGAATATCGGTCACCTGCTTGAGTTTCTCTTCAACTTCAAAGCACCGGGGAGCGGAAATATCTTCGAGGTTAACCCCACCAAAGGTGGGGGCTATTAACCTAACGACATTGACAATGTCGTCCACATCATTGCTGTTCACGCAAATAGGGAAAGCATCAACCCCGGCAAAACACTTAAAGAGGATGCATTTCCCTTCCATCACCGGCAGGCCGGCTCCAGCCCCGATGTCACCAAGACCGAGAACGGCACTACCGTCGGTCACCACCGCCACAAGGTTCCCCCTGGCAGTGTATTCGTAGATCAGGTCCGGGTCCTTGTTGATCTCCTTGCAGGGTTCAGCCACCCCGGGTGTATAAGCAATACTCAATTCTTCTCGCGTCGTCACAGGCACCTTGGACCTGATCTCAAGCTTCCCCTCGTGGTCACGGTGAAGCTTCAAGGCCACATCCCTTACCGACATTTTCCCATCCCCTCTCCCTGAAGAGTTGAACTTGTAAACCTAGACCGCCCGATACCTCTCCCGCCCCGTCTCGTAGAGGTCAACCCCCAGGGTATCAATACCCACGATGACTGGAAAATCTTCCACCTCCAGGCGGTAGATGGCTTCCGGACCCAGGTCCTCGTAGGCTACCACTTCGGCGGACCTTACTTTTTGCGCCAGCAAGGCCCCGGCCCCGCCCACAGCCAGGAAGTATACAGCCCCGTGTTTCTTCATCGCCTCCACCACCGCCTGGCTTCGCGCACCCTTTCCGATCATTCCCTTGAGCCCCATTTTCTCGATGATAAGGGGGGCATAAGGGTCCATCCGCCCGCTGGTCGTCGGGCCGGCAGAACCGATCACCTGGCCGGGCTTGGCAGGACAAGGTCCCACATAGTAAATGATCTGGTTCTCCAGGTCTACCGGTGGCGGCTCCCCCTTCTCCAGGGCCTCGACAAGTCTCTTGTGGGCGGCATCACGTCCGGTGTATATGACCCCGGAAATGAGGGCCTTCTGGCCCGAGCGCAGCTCCCTCATCTCCACCTCGGAAACGGGCGTTGTAATCCGGAGCATCTCATCACACCCTTTCCCTAAATAGTCTCTTCAGCATGCCGGGCTGCATGGCACTGGAGGTTCACGGCCACCGGCAGTCCACCGATGTGGGTCGGATAAGCCTCCACGCGTACCTCAAGGGCAGTTACCCGTCCCCCAAGGCCCTGGGGGCCGATCCCGAGCCGGTTGACCTTCTCCAGGATCCTCTCTTCCAGGTCAGCCAGGTGCGGGCGAGGGCTTCTCTCACCAAAGGGACGCAGCAGCGCTTTTTTTGCCAGAAGGGCCGCCTTTTCCATCATTCCACCGATCCCCACCCCGACCACGATGGGAGGACAGGGATTAGCCCCCGCCCGGTCAACTACTTCCACCACAAAGTCCACCACACCCTGGGCCCCGTCCGCTGGTTTCAGCATCTTCAGGGCACTCATGTTTTCGCTCCCGATGCCCTTGGGGGCCACGGTAATCTTGATCTTGTCACCGGGGACCACCTCGGTGTGAATGATGGGCGGGGTGTTATCACCGGTGTTCTTCCGGATCAAGGGATCATCTACCACCGATTTGCGCAGGTACCCTCCCACATACCCCCTCCGGACACCCTCGGTGACGGCTTCAGTGAGACTCCCACCCACTACCACTGCTTCTTGGCCAAGCTCCAGGAAAACCACCGCCATGCCGGTATCCTGGCAGATGGGAACCCCAGCCTCCCTGGCTGCCTCGGCGTTCTTACAAAGCAGCTGGAGGATTTCTTTACCCACCTCAGACTCTTCCCTGGCCAGGGCCTGGTCCATCTGCTCCCACCAGTCTTCTGGAAGCTTTGTACAGGCCGTTATACAGAGCCTTTCCACCACTTCGGTTACCCGTTCCGCTGCAATCTCGCGCAACCCACCCTCCCCCTTTTTCAAAATGTAGTCAGCCCACCACAGGTTCAACCTGGTAAGGGCCGGAGGTTGCAAGAAAGGAACACAGCCTGCGGTCCCAACCTGTTCCCGGATCTTCCCCCAAATAATGGCAGAAGCCCCACGAAAAGTACACCATAGACGGTGTATCTTCACCGGGCTTCACCCACTCCCGCAGCAGGGTATGGGCCCTGCCACCGTGAGCAAAGTGGCTGCAGGGGAACATTGGAACCAACGAACTCCAGGGTTCCGTCCGGCAGTTCTGACGGCTCAACGGCTATCTGAATACCAGCTCAAGTATGAATTATCACTCTATTGATGCTCGCCTTCCCACTTCGACAGATAAGGAACAATTCCTGCCTCCCCAGGTGCAAACCCTACCATGTAACCTTTAACCTTTGACCTTCATCCTGCCAGCCTGGTACTTCTCGTGGGCAATCTTCAAGGCCGCCACCAGGGAACGCTGGGCATTACCGTGGTAGCGTTTCTCGATCTGGTTGATGATCATCTTCAGGTCCTGGTCCAGGTTGTAGCCCACCACCAGGTCACGGAAGAACCTTTTCCCCAGGGCCGTGGCCAGGGTACAGTCAGCATCCACAATCTCCCCGGTTTGTGCATCCACTTCAAAAGCAATACCCACTACCCTCGAGATCTCACTGGCCGTGATACCGGCCGGCAGGCGGGCATAGCCGGTGACAAAAAGGGTCTGTCCGCTCTCAGCCACAGCACTGCCCCCTTTCTTGACTGCGCATGAAGGTATAACCGGCAGGTCTCAATCATCACCGGCCTGGGCCGCCTCCGGTTCTGCGGGTTCAAAGTCCCGGGGCCTGGGGAAAAGCCCCGCCCCCTGGACGATCTCGGGCACGATCCGTTCCCACATCACCGCCATGATGTGGACACCGCAGACACCTTCTACCTGCTTCAACTGTTCGATGATTTCCACGCAGATCTTGACGCCCTCTTCTTGCTTGGCCTCCTTGCCCTTCACCGCAGACATCCGCTTGATGAGCTCGTCTGGGATCGCCATTCCGGGAACCGTCTGCATGTACTGCAAAGCCTTTTCCGACTTCACCGGGATCACCCCACCCAGGATATATACCTGCTTGTGGAGGCCCCTGTCCCGTACCATTTCCATCCAGCGGGCAAATTTCTCGACATCGAATATGGCCTGGGTTTGAATAAAATCTGCCCCGGCCTCCACCTTCTTGGCCAGCCGCACGACACGAAACTCAAAGGGGTCCCCGAAGGGATTGGCTGCCGCCCCAACAAACATGCGCGGCTCGGTTTTCATGGTATCCCCACTGAGAAACTTCTTCTCGTCCCTCATCTCCTTTACCATCCGAACCAGCTGCACGGAATCTAGGTCGTAGACGTTCTTGGACGTCGGGTGGTTCCCAAAGGATTGATGGTCACCGGAAAGACAGAGGATATTCCTGATCCCCAGGCTGTAGGCCCCCAAGATATCACTCTGCATGGCGATCCGGTTGCGGTCGCGGCAGGTCATCTGGATGACAGGTTCTCCACCCTCATCCAGAACGTGAACCGCGGCAGCAATACTAGAGAGGCGTACAATGGCCGTTTGGTTATCGGTGAGATTGAGACCATCACAGTAATCTTTCAAAACCGAGGCATGTTTCCTGATCCCTTTCGCCGACGCACTCTTGGGGGGGCCAATCTCGGCAGTAACGGCAAAGTGGCCACCCGCCAGAACCCGCTCCAACCTGCTCTCGGTCTTCACAGCATCACGTCCTCTCTAACCACCTTGCGTGGACCTCCGTCCCTGGCCACTGACCAATCCTTGGGGGGCTGGAATTCAAAGAGCAGGTCCAGGCGCCCCTTCTCTTGCAGGCGGTCGTAGATGAGCTGCCACCCGCAGTCAATGTCTTCAGAAACCTCGCACTTGCCCTTCTGTGAACCACCACAGGGGCCGTTGAGCAAACTCTTAGAGCAGCGGGCAATGGGACAAACCCCGCCCGTCAGGTAGAGGATACACTCCCCACAAAGCCCGCAGCGTTCTTCCCAGAGGCCAATTTCCTTGGTCCCACCGGCAAACTTGGTGTTCAGGGCCGGAACAACCCACCGGTCAACATAACGTTCAGCCACGAACTGAACCCCCACCCCGCAGGCCATGGAGATAATACAGTCTACACCTTCCACCTTATCCTTCAACTCGTCGACAAACTCGAAGTCACACTGCCGGTGGATGGTTTGCTCTAAGATCTCAACTGGTTTGCCCTCCCTGGACCGGGCCAGCCTCAGGCTGGAAGCCAGGATGCCTACCTCTCTCTCCCCACCGGCCATACAGACGGTAACACACTCCTGGCACCCCACGATCAGAATCCGGTCCTGGTCCGACACCAGGCCCTGGATCTCCTTCAGATGCTTTCGTTCGGCGACAATCATGCTTTCACCTTCCCTGGAATTGGCCCCATGGCCCGGATCTTTCCGGCCAGTTGCAAAGCCAGCTCGCGGAAGCGCTGCGCCATGTCTGGGGCCAGATGCTGAAACTGAACCCGCTCAGGTTCAATCCCCACTTCTTCAAGCACGGATCTGACATACCCTACCCTCTTTGCGGCGCGGAGGTTTCCCTCCAGGTAACGACACGCTTCCTTGAAACAACCCAGAACCAGGACCCCGTCGGCCCCGTCTTCGAAAGCCTTCAGGAGGTGGATCACATCCACCTTTCCCGAACAGGGCACCTCAATGAGATGAACCTCCGGCACTTCTCCCGCCGTCCTGGCCGCCGGGGCACCTGAATGAGAGCAGGCAAAGACCACGAGGTTTGGATCGAACTTAGGGACAGCACCCAATTGTTCCCCCTCCTTTTCCAGTGCCCCCGGGACCGACCATTTGATCCCCTTACAGGCCGCCGGTCTGGAGGCGACATGGTCCAACGGCTAACCGGCCCCTGCTAACAGCGCCAGGATCTGTTCGTCTTCAAACTGTTCCAACTGGATGGCTTTACCCGGACACTCGGAAGCACAACTTCCACATCCCTGGCAGCTGTCTGGGTCCACCCGGGCCGCCTGGTTTTCGTAATCAAAGAGGATCGCCCCGTGGGGACAAACCCGGTAACAGGTAAGGCAGAAGGCGCACCGCTCAGGGTCGACCCTGGATACCGGGTTGCCGGGAACCAGCCCTTTCATCAACAGGGATATCACTTCCAAGGCCGCGACACGCGCATCCTTTAGGGCATCACCAGTCTCCATGGGTCCGCGGCATTCACCAACAAAGAAGATCCCCCGCCGGTTCGATCCTACCGGGGCCAAGTAAACGTTATCTTCCTGGAAAAAGTCGTCAGGGCCAAGATTTACCCGTAGTCTCGCAGCCAGTTCCTTGAAATATGGTTCGGCCTGCACCGATTCGGCCACCACCACCTGGTCGGCGGTAATGACCACCGGAGACCGGCCGGAACCAGCCAGGGTGGGGTCCTCCACGACAACTTCAACAGCAGCTTTTTCCGGCCGCAGCCGCGGGCCCTCCCCGGTATACTTGATAAAGAGCACCCCAGCCTCCCGAGCCTCAGCGTACTCCCGTTCCAGGGAGTCCGCTGCCACCCGGGCCTCACGGCCCAGAAGAAAGACCGTGGCTCCAAGCCTGGCACCTTCCGTGGCAAATTTCAGGGCCTCGCGGAAGATCCCGGGCTCAGTTCTTTCCCCGGGGTCAGCCCAGACCACCAAGGTCCCATTGGGACCAATTCCGTCCAGGCACGCCTTGTTTAAACCCACCACCCGCGGGCTGCCTGGAAGGCCCCAATCCGGTTTGATTACGCGCCGGGCAGGTGGTGCCACCACCACGGCTCCAACCCGGGCTGAGCCTTGCCCACAGGGCCCACGGTAGGAAAGGAGGTAATTTTTCGCTCCCCCTTCAAGGCCCGTAACCTCCGTGGAAAAAAGCACCTGGATTCCGCCTGCCCCCCTCACCCGCCGGATCCGGTCCTGCAGGGCACTACCATCTGGGGAAGAACCGCTGTGACCGAATGCGGGAGCACTCTCCAGAAGGAGCACTTCAAGACCGGCTTCCTCCAGGAGCAGGGAAGCTTCCAATCCCCCCAGCCCAGCCCCCAAAACCGCAACCCTCTGCACAACAGGCCCTGCTTCATCTCGTCTGGAGGCTTGGCCGTCCACACCCGTGACGGTGGCCGAAACAGGGCTTGAATCCCCTCTCTTCCTCTTGAGGTATTCGAAAGCCTCCAGCACCACTTCCTGCCCGCCGGCGATGGCCTCAGCGATATCCATCGGGCCGCAGCAGGCTCCGGCTACGAAAACGCCCTCCACTCCAGTACAGGCAGGAGACTCTGGGTCGGCCCGGAAAAATCCCTCGGCCGTCCTCACAAGACCGGACCCAACCACCAAGGAGGGAGCAGCCGGGTTGGGCCCCATGCCGACGGCCAGAAAAACCAGGTCGTAAGTAGTCTTAACCGTACTACCCTTCTCTAGGTCCTCGTACCTGGTTTGCACCCCGCCGGACGGCAGGTGCCAAATCTTGGAGGGCATGGACCGGATAAAGTTGATCCCTTCTTGCCGCTCAGCCTGTTCCTTGACCCGGTAGGCGTCTTTGCCCAACCCCTGAAAATCCATGTAGAAGATATCAATTTGGGCTTCGGGAAGGTAGTCCCGCACCACCCGGGCCATGCGCAGGGATGTCTGGCAGCATACCCTTGAACAGTACTCCTGGCCGCTTGTCTTGTCCCGGGAACCGACACACTGAACAAAGGCCACCCGTTTTACTCCTGAAGCCAAGAGGTCTTGGCCAAGGTCAGCACCACCGCACAAGGCCTGTTCCAGCTCGTAGGTCGTCATCACTTGGTCGTAGAAACCATACCCCAGGTTCGGTTTCTGCCTGGCATCAAAAGGTTCGTACCCTGTAGCCAGGATCACGGTGTCAACTACTAGATTCTCACCAGGCCCTGCACCCTGACCTGGTGTTGTACCTCGACCCAGTTCGGCCCAAAAACGCCCGTCTTCAACCCGTTTCAGGCTCAAAACCGGGCTCTCCAGGTGGACAGTGACCTTCTCCTCTGCACCTAATTCCCTCAGCAGCAGGTGTACCCGGCAGAGATTACATTTCTGGCAGGTGTCCACGGCCTTACAGCCGAACAACCGGGCGTGTCCACCCAGTTGGGCTGCTTTCTCCACCAGGTGCACCCGCACCCCGCCCCGCGCCAGGGAAAGGGCAGCGGCCAACCCGGCTGGGCCACCGCCAACTACCAAAGCACTCGCACCCTTCACAATCTCACCCACCTTCAGTAAACCCGGGGTTTGGGTCCGGCCCCACACCGCCGGCTTGAGCTCCCAGGGTCTGGCTTCTACCATACAGGCCGGATCCCGCCACCCTCCTACTTCTTGCTCTTGAAGACCTTCAGGTAGGAATCTGCGTAAACCTCTTCATTGAGAATGATCCGGGCCGTAGCAACAGCATCCATCAATGACTCGTCGTTCACATCTACGATGGCCGCATCGAGCCCACAGGCCATGGCCATGACCATGAAAGTCCGGTTCACCAGTGAGCGGTCAACTGTCTTCTGGGATACATTGCTCAGCCCCACAATGGTCTTCGGCGCCGGGTTAGACAGGGTCTTGGCGTTCTGGATGGTTTTCAAAACCTCGACGGCGTGGTCTTGGGCCACGTTGACCGGAAGGATCAGGGGGTCGATGTAAAGGTCCTCAATGGGAAAACCGAACTCGTCAGCGGCAGCAACCAGTTCCATGGCCAGGGCCGTTCTGCTGTCGGCGTCCTTGGGGATCCCCTTTTTGTCCATGGTCAGGCCGATGAGTTTGGCGTTGTACTCCTTGGCCATGGGGAAAACCCGTTCGATCTTTTCCCGGTCCGCGTGGACAGAGTTGATCATCCCCGGCTTCTTGAGAAGCCTAAGCCCGGCTTCAATGGCATCGTAGTTGGTGGAGTCAAGGCAAAGTGGGATGTCGGTAACCTCCTGGATGGTTTTCACCAGCCACTTCATGGCATCAACCTGGTCTTCGGCCCTTGGGCCCGTATTGACGTCCAGGTAGTGGGCTCCAGCCTCGGTCTGCTTGATGGCCCAGGTGCGTACGGGCTCAGGGTCTTTCTTTGCAACGGCCCGGCCGATATCCTTGAACATCCCGTTGATTCTCTCGCCGACGAGAAGCATCTGCTGCAGCCTCCTTATGGATTTTTAGAACTTGTTGGGAACCAGCAGCTCTTGGAGGTTCTTCCGGGTTAGCCTAACTGCCTCGGGGTGCCGCATGACAAGGACGTGAGCCCCGGCCTGCAGGAGGGTGGTAGCCGTCAGGGTTTCCCACATGATGGCCCTTTCTTCCTGGTCACCCCAACCGGGAAATTCATCTTCCGGTGCATTGGCTTCCTTGGCCCTCCAGGCCTCATAGCCCACCGTACAGATTACGGGCATGGAGAGCATCTTATCACCCTGCAGGGCACCGAGCCGGATCCGCTCCATGATGGAATATACGTACTCGATCCCATAACCCAAGGCAGCAGCGGTGGGGTCGATAACGATCCGGTCGAGGGGCAGGTTCATTTCACTGATCAGGATGTTGAGCTGCTTGCAGATATTGATGTCAATGGGAGAGAGGGCAATAATGGAGTGTTTGTGCACCATGCAGGCAGCGGTTAAAGTCTTGTAGTTATCTTCTTCAGCCGTCCCCAGCAAAAGGTTCTCCCCGGCACCAGCCTCAGCCACCGTCGGCATGACCTCGTTGTCCTTATCGGCATCCCCACACCCGACCACGATCAGGGGAACTTTGACGGCCTTGAGAACCTCCTCCACTGTTTTGGCGCACTGTTCAGGGGTTTTATCCTCACCATCGGGGTTCGCCCCGTCCAGTTTCAGGTAAATGAGGTCGGCCCCAAACTCATCCACACATTTCCTCGCCCATGCTGCCGGGTCCTGCAGGACACCAGCAAAAGGCTTCTTGACATCTTCGTTCCAGTCGGGTTCTACATCCACTACTTCCATGGCGATTACCGGTGGGTGGGGAATCTCACCCTCAAACTGCAAGAAGGGAAGGGTCGAATCTCCACCAATGGTGATGGTGTGACTGCGGGTTCCGCCCTGGTCCTCGGTTGCCCCGATGACAACCTCGCCTACCTTGCTCGTATATCGTTCCTTTATCGGGTCCACGGCCATTACTACTCCCCCTTCTCGGTCAGACTTCGGTTTTCCTCCAGATTTCCTTTACCGCCTCAACGGCCGGGGAATCCCCGGGCAGGTCCACCAGAGGTCTCCCGTGCAGGTCATAATCGGCCACCTTTTGGTCGTAAGGCATCGTTCCGGCAACCGGCAAGCCCACCTTCTCGATTTCACCGGCGAGGGCCTCCAGTTCATTACCGGTGGTCTTGGTTACCACAAGGTGCATCTGCCCCACTTTCGTTTTCAGTGACCTCACTAGTTGGTGGGCCCGGGCCGCCGAGCGGATGCCCCTGGCCGTAGCATCGCTGACAATATAGAGCACATCCACTTCTCCGGCTGTGCGCCGGCTCAAGTGTTCCAACCCGGCCTCGTTGTCCATGACCACGTAAGGGTAATTCACCGCCAAGTCTTCCATGTGTTTCTTGAGGAGGTCATTGGGGTAACAGTAACACCCGGGCCCTTCCGGCCCACCCATGACCAGTAAATCCACGTCCTTGCTCTCGGAAAGGGCCGCATTGAGCCGGTACTGGATAAAGGTTTCCTTGGTCATCCCCGCCGGGACCGCACCGCGCTCTTTGGTCTGGTCCAAGATCCTTCCGATGGTTTCCTTCACTTCCAAGCCCAGGGCTTCATTCAGGTTGGCATTGGCGTCGGCGTCTACGGCCAGAATGGGGGTCTTACCGTCCTCAATGAGGTTCTTGATCAGGAGGGCGGCAAAGGTGGTCTTTCCGGTTCCCCCTTTACCGGCCACGGCGATCCGCTTGGTCAACGGAGTTCCTCCTTCCCAAAGGTCCCTTGCCTTCGCCTTCAACAACGGTGGAACCCTCCCAGGACCCTCTCCATGGGTCCCGCACCCGTCAAATAGCAACCGACGGGAAAAGACTTAAGTCCGTATGGGGTAAAAACATGGCAGAAACGAATTCATCCATGAAGTCATTCCCAACCGACAGCTCCACGTAGGTTATCTTTCGGGAAAGCTCCACGGCAGCATCAAAGGCCTCCCGGGACATCAAGGCCATCCGCGCCCCCTTTACAGAGGTGTTACCGACAAAGCGGAATCTCTCAAGGGGAACGTCAGGCAGAAGACCGATCCGAACGGCATCACGGACATTGAGGTAGTTTCCAAAGCCACCGGCAATATAAATACGTTCCACCGCCTCCACCGGCAGCTGAACCATCCTTAACAGAGACCGAATCCCGGCGTAAATGGCCCCTTTTGCCCGGAGAAGGTTCTTGACGTCCGCTTCCGTGATCACGATGTCTTCATCCAGGCCAGCCTCATCCGCCCATACCAGGACGAACTCGGGCCCATCTTCCCCCTCCCGGAGACGTGGGGTCTTGGGTTCCTGAAACTGACCCGCCCGGTCGATGATACCGGCCTTATGCAGGCTGGCAAGGCAGTCCACCAGGCCGGAGCCGCAAATACCAACCGGAGGTTTGTCGTCTACGGTTGAAATCGAAACCGAGTAATCCTTCGGGTCAATTGCCACCTTTTGGATCGCCCCGGGCATCGCCCGGGTACCATGGGTGATGCCTCCACCCTCAAAACACGGACCTGCCGAGCAGGCACATGCCATCAACCAATCCCTGTTTCCCAGGACAATCTCACCATTGGTTCCAATGTCGATAAAGAGTGACAGGGCATCTGACTCGGGGATATCCGTAGAGAGCAACCCAGAAACGATGTCTCCACCGACATAGCTGGCCACCGCCGGAAAGTTCACCACCAGGCCCTCCGGGTTGATCACGAGCCCTACCTCGGCAGCCTTGACCCAGGGCATCACCCAAGCGGCAGGAATATAGGGTTCGAGGCGGATGTACTTGGGGGGAACGCCCAGGAAAAGGTGTGTCATGGTGGTGTTTCCGGCACAGACCGCGACGCAGATATCCTTGCTCGACACCTCGTTGCGCAGGAGGATGTTTTGGATCAGCTCGTTAATGGTCTTTGTGACGGCTTTTTGGAGAACCTCAAGGCCCCTTTCCTGCTCTACGGTATAGATGATCCGGTTGATGACGTCCTCCCCGTACCGGGCCTGCCTGTTGTGGGTTCCCCTTTTATCCAGGGTTTCCCCTGTCTCCAGGTTCACCAGGTAGACCACCACCGTCGTCGTCCCGATGTCAACCGCAAGCCCCAAGGGTGGTCTTTTTGAAAGCCCTGGTTCCACATCAATGATCTTAGTCCGGCCCCCGTACTCAACCAGGGTCACCGTCACCTGCCAGTCCCCTTCCCGGAGGGTCTCCGGCAGCTTTTTCAGGACCGCCAGGCTGATCTCGGCATCCTCGCACCCGGTCTCCTGGCAGAGGGCTGCCTTGAGCCTGGTTAGATCACTGGCATTCTCGGTCAGATTCGGCTCGCCCAGGGAGAGCCGCACCCGGCGGCCGAAGGGGTTTTGCCCAAAGGTTTTACCATGCACGTCCCGGGCCGTCAGGACAGACGCGTCCTCCAGCAGGACCTGCTGCTTAAGGATCCGTGAACGGGCCGGAACCTCGAGTACCAGGTCGTCCTGGACACGGGCCCGGCAGGCAAGGACATATCCTGCCTTTTTCAAATGGAGCGGAAGGTCAGTCGTGTCCCTCTTGACCTTTCCGGACCGGACCTTAACCGCACACTTGCCGCAGGTTCCCTTGCCACCACAGGCGCTGTTGAGTTCTATTCCAGCGTCCGCCGCTGCTTTGAATAAGGATGTGCCTCCCCGCACCCGGACAGTGACGTCATCGGGGAGAAAGGTAACCTTGAATTGCCTCTCCACGGTCTAGCCTCCTCGGGTGAGCAACCTTCACAAGTCACATCAAAAAGTAGAGCAACCTTGACAAAGCCCATAAATCACGTCACGAGGCAAAGCGGCTGCGGGCGAAGGAAGGTATGCCTGCTGCCTCACGCGGTCCGACGATCACCTTCCAGCCGGAGGCCTCCTCCAGTTTACCGCTGATCACCGCCACGTGCCCTGGGATTACAATTTCGCGGTGGTTCACCTTCTCCTCAATTCCACAGGACTTGACGAATTCACCAACGATTTCACCAGAGAACTTGCCCGCCGCCCAGGCTGTAAGAACCGATGTTCCATCAGTATCAATAGCCAGGATATAGGACGGGACCTTGCTGGCTTCCACCTCTCCCTCCACGCTGAAATAGGTGAGGGAGAAATTGGTTGTTACGTAAACCGGGGAGTCTGGTGCGACTTCCCCTACCTGGTAGACCTTGGGTTCCACCTGGATCGGCTTTTGCGGATCGGTGAAAATATTGGCCCGGACTGTCAACAAGGGCATGATTTCATGCTTGCCGGAAGCCGAGGTGACAACAACACTGGCGTACTTGGCCACAAAAGCCGCCGCCTGGATCGTCTCATCCCGGGTGTTCTCACCCTGTGCAAAGGCAATGGTGGGGTACCCGAAAGGCCGGAACCTCTTCTTAATGGCCAGGCGCCGGATCTGGGTCAGGTCGGCCAGTACCCTGGATATCTCACGGTTTCCTGTATCCAGGACCAGTTCCTTGTATCCGAGGTCAACTATTTTCTGCACCAGTTCCGCCAGGCCGTCCAGGCCGTCACCCAGTACGGCCAGGGGACAACCATTCTCACTGGCCAGTTGGGTCATTTCCTCGTAGTTATCATTATTGGCTGCATAAAGGAGGGGTTTCTGGTCGGCTACCTCTGAAAGGGCCGCCCTCATAACCACCGGGTCCAGAGCAACTAGGACCAGGGCAAGGTTGGTTTTCCCGGCCACGGTCCTGGCTGTTCTGGCAAAGTTTGCCGCATCACCGGACTCATTGGTGATGGCCACAAGGTCAACCCGGTACTGTTGGCCGACCCGGTCGAAAACCAGGCCGTTGATGGTATCAAGCCTGGCTTGAAGTTCGTCTTCATCCAGGGCGTCAGAAACGGAAATGGCCACCCCGGTTGGATGGTAAAAGGTTTTCTCGTGCCGGAAGAGAACCTGCTCATCGCCAAGCTGGATTTCACGGTCACCGGTTCCGACCTTGACAAGCTTTATGGGCGGGGCTGAAGCCGACTCCAGGGCCTCCTTGGCCTCCTCGCTGACATAAGGGCAAGCTGACAGTTCTGTTTTCCCGGACGCCAGCGCCATCGCAAAGGCCAGGCAGGTAGGCGGACCACATTCGCCGCAGTTTTTCTTGGGTAACTGCTTGTAAATATCAAGCCCGGTCAAACCCATACACTCAGACATCTCCTTTCTCCATGAAGGTACTGGTTCGGGGCCTCCCCCGGCCCACGACGTCTGCCCGAACTTCCTTCAATTGCTTCCCTTGCTATCACGAAACTGCTCCTATCCGCCTCGCCCAGGGTGCTCCTCAGCTCGCCTTTCCTATTCCTCGGCCCTCCGGCCCTGCGGCCGGAGTGTCTCGTCTCGGAGCACCCCGGGCGTCCAACTCACGATACTACCCGATGAAGGGGCCGCTGAATACCGTCTCCAGTTTTCATCCTCCGTGGTGCCGTCCCCCTAGGCCAGCTGGGTTTCTCACCATGTCGTGTCTGCCGGATATCCGGCCTGGACCCTTACCCGATAATGGGGTCCATGGTCAGAGCGGGATGGCCCTTCTCTTCCAGGAACGGCAGGATCTCCTCAATGCTGGTACCGACGTCTTCATCAGCGATCTTATCCACGAAATCCTCCCCGAGGCCTTCTTCTTTGGCCCTCTGCACCAGGTCGTCACCCAGGTGTTCTTTCAAGGACTTGGGCATCCAGATGATCCTGGCCAACCCTCCGTCCGCCGGGATAAATTTCTTGCTGATAATGTAGGACTTGCCGATACCCATGAAACCGGGGGTCTGAACCCCGCCGCCGATCATGCCGGCCAGGGTGGAAAAGGTCATCCCTGCCGGCGTCATCCCGCTGTGTTCCCGCGTCGTGATGCAGATACCGTTTGCTTCCGGAACCAGGGCCATAATAGCCTCAAAACACCCGCAGGAGGTCATCGGCTTCTCCATGAGGGTATAGATACAAACCTCCTCCAGGGTTTGGTTGGAGGCATTGAAAAGGTAATCGTTGACACTCTTCCACGACCCCTTCATGGGGTCATTGGCCTCCCCTTTGGGAATGGGCTGGTTCGGACCAGCCGGGTTGATCTCGTAAGAGGCCTTGCCGTCCAGCCAAGTCACAGCCCCACATAGTCCCACCCGTTCCGGGGTAACGATGCAAACGTGGTTCGGGGCAAAGGATTGGCACAAGACACACGAATAGAAGGTGTCCACCGATTCGTCTGTTAGGCCGCGCATGCGTTCGTCCCGTTCATGGTATTTCTGTCGAGCGGCCTCAATCTTTTCCTCAATGAGCTTCGGGTCGGTGATAATTGTAACCTGTACCCGGTCGACAATAGAGGGGAATTCCTCCTTGAACTTGCCCACCAGGATCTCGCCCATGTGCTTGAACTTGAACCCTTTCTGGTATGCCTCCTTGCTCACCCGAAGCCAGGCCAAATCCCTCTGGGCTACATGCCACAGGCCCTCGGCGTAGTTAAGGAAATAATGGACCCGCCGCTCCAGGACCGGCTCGAAATCCTCCTGCATCTTCCGGCCGTAAATATCCACCATAATACCCATGGGCACCGCCGCGCCTTCCTCGAAGGCGTCGATTTCCGGCCCGATGACCTCGATTTTCTCGTCCTCGATCTGGTCCAGTCCCACCATCTGCACTAATTCAAAGGCAGTTGACTTTCCGCCGCCTATTTCCACGTAGACGTCAGCACGCCGGATGGTCTCGCCTTCAAAAGCAGGCCCGAAGTTAACCGGGATCGGGATCTCAACGTCCGTAACCTTGATGCCGCGTAGTTCCATGGCAAACTTGACCAGGTCGTCGTAATCTGGATGGGAGACATACCAGTCAGGAATCTCCTCCTCGAGCTCCTGGTCGGTCACCACTGGAAAACCTAAGAAGATAGCACCCAGTTCGGCGGCAACCTTGACCTCGTCAATTTCCCCCAGGTGGAGAACAAAGGCCCGTACCCGCCGCCGCTGGTAGTCGCGCTGCTCAAGCCGTTTCCCAGGCTCGATACCACCAAAGGCCAGGCCAGCCCGAAGGGCGTAATTGACGGCATGAATCACCTGGGTGAAATTACCCAGTGGGAAAGCAATGTAGTCGATCCCCAGCTTCATGTTCTCTTCCAGTAGCTGCTCGACGATCTCGTCGCAGAGGAAGATCATCATACCCTTACGCATTAATTCTTCCACGATTTGACGGGCATGGGCACTCGTCTTGGCACGGCCGACAATCACCGCCTGGCCCGGAATGGTCCAGTCCACCAGCTTGATCCCGTACATCCGCACCACCGGATCCGTCAAGAAACCAGTCCAGGGCTCAACCTTGGGTTCGTCGTTATTGAGGTAGTGTAAGGCTTCGATGATTTCAGCCGCGTAAAGGGTGGCTTCTCCCGCCAAGCGGGCGTTCTCGAAGGTAAGCTCTTCCCGCAGTTGGGCCCGAAGCCGGTTTAGGATCGGTGGAAGCTCACCCAGTTTTGTGACTTTTTCACCGCTCAAAGCGGTGATCACCGGGAGAAAGTAGGCTGTGTCGGGATACCCAACCTCGGCATCAGGCCCGTGCTCACGCAAAGCCTGGTTCAAAAGGATTTCTGCGTAGCTGGTGGCGATGATCGCTCCGTCATAAGCCTTTTGGAAAATGGACTTCCCCCGGTTGTTATTCTCGACACCGAACAACTGCTCGGACATTATCTTTTCTATTTCAAGAACATCAAGATTTTTTTCATGAAAGGCAGCTAAATCGAGTCCCTTTAGTACCACGCGTCAATTCCCCCTCTCCCGTGGTCTTACCAGCTGGAGGCCATAATACTTGTCTGGTACTTTTTGGCCGCATGCCGGTGGATCCCAAGCTTCCAGGCACGGTACTCAAGGGCATCCAGGAGCATTCTCGCAGCCACCTCGGGATCCCTTTCAAAGATGAAATGGCCTCCATAGACGTCGTGGGCAATCTGGGTGAGAATCCCGTACACCAGGCCACTGCCTTCCACCGGAGGCATGACCCCGACGTGAACCGGAATCCCCATGGCCACCGCCCAGGTCCCAATCGCAACCGCCTTCTCGTGCATCGCCTCAGGGGCACTGGCAACAAAGGGCACCCTGGGTACGTCCACGCCCATCTCTTCGGCCATGGCCGTCCAGAGGTCCGCCACCCGGCTGTTATCAACACAGGAACCCATGTGGAAGACCAGCGGTAGGCCGGCTTCCGGCTTGGCGGCCTCCTCAAGGCGCTTGATGAATTTTTTCAACCCCTCGCCCGCAAAGGCGTCCACGGCAGCAGGCGTCATCAGGCCCGCTTTGGCACAGGCGCCGGCCGAACACCCGGTAGCCACCAGGAACACATCGTTCTTGGCCAATTCCCGGATGATAGTTAGGTGGGCGTGATCCTGGGGCTGCTTTAGGTTGTTACACCCGGCAAAAAGGGCTACTCCCTTGATTTCACCGTTTTCAATGGCATCAGTCAGGACCTTGACAGGTTTCTCCGGATTGATGGCCCCAAAAAGGCTCATCAGGGCTTCCAGGCTGAATCCGGCAGTGGTTTTCTGTTTGTGCTGCGGGACCGATACTTCCCGGGAACCACGTTCCCGGTACGCCCCAATGGCCAGCCGGACCATTTCCTTGGCCTGTTCCAGGGCTTTACTCTCCTGAAAATCGAAATGGTATGAGCCCGGGATCTTCGCGATTTGGGATGTGGTGATGACCCTGGTGTTGAAGCATTCGCTGAGTGTACGAAGAGAGGGCTGGATACACTGGACGTCTACAACAATGGCATCCAAGGCCCCGGTCATGATCGCCACTTCCTGGGAAGCCTGGTTGGCCGCCAGGGCTACACCCTTGCGCATCAGGAGTTCGTTACCGGTACAGCAGATACCGACCACCTTCACGCCCTTGGCTCCAGCCTTCTTGGCCTCGCCTTCCAGCTCCCTGGCCGCTTCCACGACCATTTCACTCAGGGTAGGATTATGTCCGTGGGTAGCAATGTTTACATATTCGGGATCAATTACCCCCAGGTTAGACTCTGTTACCGTGGGGCGGGGAGTACCGAAAATGATATCGGCAAGGTCAGTAGCTATGTGTTCACCCGCAAAATCAGCCAGGGCGGCCTTGATGCCTCCAAAGATAATGTTAACCGGGTCGGCGTCCATCCCCATCACCGTCTGGCTCATCAGCTCGGAAATGGACCGGTAAATGTTAGAAGGTAGCACGTTACAGTGTTTAAACTTCTTGAACCGGCCCTCTGTGATGGTCGTGGTTAGGAACCGGGATGGTTCATCGCTCGCCCGGCTGTAATCCTCAAGTGCCGCCAGGGCCACTTCCCTGGCCAATTCCTGTTCACTCTTACCTTCAGTCTCAATTCCCAGCCGTGTGGCCACCCGCCGGAGTTTTTCCGGGTCCGTGATTTTGTAGTCGGGGGCTTTTCCTTCCGCTATTTCAAGCAAGGTAACGGCAATGTGACGCCCGTGGTCGGAGTGATTGGCCGAACCACCGGCAATGCTGCGTACCAGGTTTCTGGCCACCACCGTGTACTCCGTGGCTCCGCAAATCCCCTTTTGGTGCACGTCACTCCTGGAACTCAGGCGACAAGGGCCCTGGATACAGATTCGGCAGCAAACCCCGGTCAGGCCGAATCCACACTGGGGCTGCTGGGCCACAAAGCGATCATACGAGGTGGTAGCCTTCAGGCCCCTCTCTTGAAGGCCGGAAAGACCTTCCATGACAGCGGGGTCAGCACTTCGTTTCGGATCGCCTGGTCGCTTCAACCTGGTTTGGTCCGTTATCTTGCCGACGACAGTGTTACGGTATCTCGGCATCGCTCACTCTTACCTCCTTGTTCCGGTAATCCTCCCGACCGAAACAGCTAGTGCTAAAGGCCGGCTCACCCCTTTCGTCCACCGTTTTCCTTCTTTAACCACCCTCTTGCCTCTTAATCACCTTCATACCTTGTCCGTCCGGTTAACCACTCCTTGACACCTAAAAAAACTTGATAAGGTTAAATAACACTTCGACGATTGGCGACACAAATCCTTCTCAATTCATATTTGCGAAAATATCACACATAATTATTAGTTTTCTGAATATTACTCTGCCTGCCTCCCATTTTTGACGATTTAATTATAACATCCCCTCCCAGCTGAGGGAAAACCACTAATCCCGACCTAAAGGTAATTGCCGCAGGTTCAACCGCCCAAGCAAGACTGGGCTCAGTCGTTCGCCTTCTTACTACAACACGGGACTGGTTAAAGCTTGTTTTATGTTTACCTGTCCTCTTCCCCAGGGGCGGCAGTGCGCAGCCTCGCCACGGCATCGCCGGCAAGAACCACCAGGTCCTCGGTCGCCAAGTGCTCGGGGGCAGTCTGGTCGTAAAGAACTGTAGCCGAAGGGCCGAATTCCTCGTCTCCCTCCCAGAGGACAAAGGTGATGGGGACCAGGGGAAATGCCCACAGGGTAACGGAAGCATCACCGTATTCTCTCTTGGTACCACCCAGCTTCTTCCCCGCGGCCAGGAACCGGCCTGGGTTTCGGCCAAAGAAGCGTACCAACCGGTTGACAACCCGGTGGCTGAAGGGTTCCAGGTAGATCTCCCCGCCCGGCAGTTCCTTGAAGGAGATCAGCTTTCCCTTCGGCGGAAGGCCACTCGCACCGGTTAAGTAGTGGAGAACCAGGATGGCCGTGGTGAGTGATACCTCGCCTCCACCTGCCCGGTAAACCTCGCCGCCGGGGAAGTCAACCAGGAGGCTGTCGCCAAAGTACGGAACCTCAAACCTGGAACCCTTTTCGTCAAAGGCACACCTCGAAAAGAGAGCCATGTCCTTCACGTTCCCAGCCGCAAGCTTCTCCCGGGCCATGTTATAAGCAGAGTGGTAGTTGAGACCCGGGCCACTCCCCCCCTTTTGCTTCTCGATACCTTGTTTCTGGCTTCCTTTTTTCATGCTCTCACCTTCCCCTACGGATTGTCTGCACGAATGCAGCAGCTGGTGGAAAGATATCGACCTTCAACCGCCTGGGTCCCCTCCTTACTTCTTTGTCCCCAGGCCCACGGGGACCACGGCATAAGCGCACTGGCATCGCACAAGCCCAGGCCGGCGAACCATCACTGAAAGCTCCACCGCGTATCTACTTCTACGAAAATGCTGGTTCCACCCTTGCATTCTCATCCCTTGTGGTGCCGCCCCAGGTGGCGGCATGGAGCACTTCTACGAAAATGCCACTGCCCGCCTCGCCCGGGGTGCTCCTCCACTCGCCTTTCCTATTCCTCGGCCCTTCGGGCCTGCGGCATAACCGGTCTCGTTCCGGAGCAACCCAGGCGTGCAACTCATGATCCTGCCCGATCAAGGGGCCGCTGAATACCGCCTCCAATTTTCATCCTTCGTGGTGCCGCCGCACCGCAAGGCAGCATGGAGCACCAGTCTCACCTGAGGTCAAGAGATTCATTGACAAAACCGCGTCAGCTTGCACCTTTGTCTACCCTTCAACGAACAGGGTGGGAACTCGAAAAGCCCCTGGTCTCCCTAGGGGGTGTTTGGAACTCCGCAACCAGCATCCCTGCCAGGATGAGAAGGGAGCCCAGAACTTGCTGGACGCTCAACATCTCCCTTGCCAGAAGATAGGCCATCAAGAGGCCAAAGACCGGTTCCATGGTAAAGATGATGGCTGTGTGGCTTGGGGTGCTGTACCTCTGAACACTGTTTTGAATTAAGAACGCCACGGAAGTGGCCGGAATGGAGCAGATAATAAGTCCAACCCAAACGGGCCTGGTAAACCATGCAGGAAAGCTTTCCGTTCCCAAGGCTATTATCAAACTAAGGAGACTGACAGTGGCGATTTGGGTCATGGCGAGGACTACCGGGTTGTGCTCCCTAGCATAGCGCCCCACGGCCACGATGTGGCCGCTGAAGCATATGGCGCAAAAAAATACGAGAAGATCTCCATAATTAAGGTTGGAAATGCCCCCACGGAGGGTTAACAAGGCCAACCCGGCTGTGGCGCTGATGACCCCAACCGTCACAAAAAGGCCGGGCAGCTTCTTCGCCAGGAAGGAGGAAAAAACCGGGACCAAGACGACGGCAAAGCCGGTTATGAAGGCAGCCGTGGCAGGGCCGGTGTACTTGAGACCCACCGTTTGGAAGCCGTAACCCCCAAACAAGAAAAGCCCGATCAGCACGCCGGCCTTCATCGTCTCCCAGTTAGCGTACCGGAACTGCCTGCGGCAGACCAGGGCCAGGAAAAGAAAAGCGATAAAGAAGCGTAGGGCTAGAAAGTAGAAAGGTCCTATCCCAGACAGAGCATCGTCTACAACCACAAAAGTCGCGCCCCATATAAAGGCTACAAACAACAGGGCGAGATCAGCTTTGACTTGCTGTCGTCTCTCCTGGTCCAATGGGCAGCACCCTCTCGGCATTTACAGGGAAATTCTCTTTAACTAATTTGCACAACTAACGGAAAAAAGCTGGTTCCACCGGTAAACATAAATTGCATCGTTCTTTGCATCAAAAGGTCTGCCCAAAGACTAGGGCTTCCGGGAGGGCCCAGAAAAAAACCGACGCGTCTTAGTCCCTTCACGGCCGCCCTTCCCGAAAAAATCCGCTGGTAATCTGCCCTAACCGGTCAGCCAACAGCATGGAGCAGTTTTGTGTGAGGGTCAAGTAGCGGTTACAATTCCATAATATCATAATACGAAAGAACCGGCTATCTGGGCGGTCTCTCATAACACCCCATAACTCATCACGCCGACTGATTTTGTGGTGCTGTCAGCTCCGGTCAGCCATCCTTGATCCTCCGGTTCCCCCTTCGCCTGAAGAAGTTTAGACTGGCACCTCCCACCACAGGCCCACCGGCACCCAGAATTAGGGAGGCAACACCACCACGCCCGTCGAAAGCCGTCCTCAAGCTTGATCCCCCGATTCACTCAGCCTGAACTTGACATCTACCGGTAAACGGTTAGTATTAAGTATAAGTAAAAGAATAACTCAAGAAAAGGTGGGTTTTCTCATGACCAAGAACATTCCCAGCAGGACACAGGCTTACGATTTATTAACCCGCTACAACAAGAACGAAAGCCTGATCCGCCATGCCCTGGCCGTTGAAGCTGTTATGCTTCACTTCGCTAAACTCCTTGGTGAGCCGGACGTGGAAAAATGGGGTGTCATCGGGTTGGTCCATGACCTTGATTATGAAATGTACCCTGACGAGCATTGCAAAAAGGTCCGAGAGATACTGGCTGAAAACAACTGGCCCGAGGACTACATAAGGGCCGTGGAAAGTCACGGCTGGGGCCTCTGTACGGATGTTAAGCCTGTTGAGAAGATGGAAAAGGTGCTGTACGCCATAGATGAACTAACGGGACTGATTACTGCCACTGTCTTCGTCCGTCCCAGCAAGAGTATTCTCGATTTAAAAGTGAAATCCGTCAAGAAGAAATGGAAACAAAAAGGGTTTGCCGCCGGAGTGAACCGGGAGATCATCGAAAAGGGAGTAGAGATGTTGGGT
>ENA-OSAE01000253-OSAE01000253.1-marine-sediment-metagenome-genome-assembly--contig:-NODE-253-length-30960-cov-27.645300_pt1 | contig 30960 bp, 29 predicted proteins | sample MGYA00237870_ERZ529317 | MGnify/ENA primary metagenome ERZ529317 (study PRJEB26369, sample SAMN03142812) | marine sediment metagenome | biome: marine; feature: borehole; material: sediment... | reverse complement strand
TACCTTCGTTGCTCGGGACTTTCACCCTATAGACAACGCCCATGCCGGGCGCACAGGTAAAGGCCCCAGGCCGAGAGGCCTGGGGCCGCTGCAGCAAACCCTATTCTCCCAGGACGCCCGCAAGCGCGCGCTCCGCGCTCACCAGCCCCGCCCCGGTGGCTTGGGCGTCCCACGCTACCACCTCGGTATATCCCCAGGGGGTCATTATCACGCGGGCGCCGGGGGCGAGAGGAATGGCGGTGTCCTCGAGGATCTGTTCCGCCTGCTCTGCGGTGAGGCCCGGGTTCTTCTGGGCCATCAGAGCCACGATGCCGGCCACGTGCGGCGCGGCCATGCTGGTCCCGCCGAGGAAGTAGTAGCTGGTCTGGCCCCGGTTAACCTGGTAAGGCCCGACCACCCAGGAGCCAGGGGCGGCCACGTCGAGGTCCTGGCCGGGGAGCTCGCGGCTCGAGAAGTCGGTGATGTAGAACTGGTCGGGGTTCGTCGGGTCGGACACGTCGAGGGCGTACCACCACGACCGGCCAACCAGCCACTCTCCGACCCAGCCCGAGGCGGCCACGGAGATCACGGGCCCATAGGCGCCGGGATAGCCCATCCCCATCTGGCCCTCGTTTCCGGCCGAGGCGACGATGATGACGCCCTGCTCGATGGCGTAATCAATGGCCGCCTTCTCCACGGCGTCCAGAACGGGTCCGCCCAGGCTCATGTTGATGACCACCGGGTGGTCGGCCAGCGGTCCCGCCTTCAGATTGGCGATGTAGACGATGCCCCGCGCGATGACCGACGACCAACCCCAGCCGGCCTGGTTCAAGACCTTGACCGGGATGATGGTCGCCCGCGGGGCGACGCCGTTCACCGGCGTGCCGCCCAAGCTATAGCCCAGGATCGTGCTGGTCACGTGGGTGCCGTGGGAGTTCACGTCGTGCTCCCACTTGTTGGGCTGCTCGGATACGGCGCCGCTGTCCATGCCGCCGCCGCCGAAGCTCTTGGCGTACTCAGTGGCGATGCGCTCCTCGGGGAAGTACTGGCGCCACGTGTCCAAGAGGCCCGTATCGAGAACGGCTATGTACACGCCCTCCCCATCATAGGGCACCCGGCGGCTGCCAAAGCCCATGTCGGTGACGTCCACGGCATCCAGGTTCCAGGTCCCAAGGCCCTCTGAGAAGTCACTGAGCGCCACGGTGTCCACCGGCGCCCCCTTCCGCTCGGCGTCGGGGTTCGCCGCCTCCACGTAGGGCAGCGCCCGGATGACGGCCAGATCTCCGGCCCGCACCTTGAGGCTTACGGCGCGGATCTCGGCTATGACGTCGCGTATCCGCCCATAGGACGCCAGGTCGGCCAGGATTTCTTCGGTGACGTCGGTGTTCAACAGGACGTTGACCCTGATGAACTTGCCGTCGGGGCTCCCCGCGAGCCCGGGCACACTGGCCGCCAACAACACCACGACCAACAGCGCGCTTAACAAGGCCCTCTTCATCTCACCATCCCCTTTCCGCTAGGCTTTGTGACAACTCTACCCCTCACGTCCCCTACCTTTAGCTCCCTACCCCCGACTTGTTATGGTAGATTCTATAAATCCCAGCCATTTCCTGCTAGGGGTATGGGGACACTTGCGGCCGGAGGATGGTGGGAGGGCGCAAGCCTAGGCGGGAAGCGGCAACATACCGTGGTGGAAGATCCAGGCCACGATGAGGGCGATGGGCGCGATGATGAAGACCAGCGCGATGGCGTAGAGGAGCGCCAGGCGGCCCATGCCCCTGAGCTTGCTGAAGTCGGTGATGATGCCGATGCTCACGAAGGTCAGCATGAACATCATCTTCCGCATCGGGCTCTGCACCGTGTTGGCGCCCACTATCGCCGCCTCCACCAGGTCGGGCCAGAACATCGCTATGACCACGTAGACGAACCAGGTGATGAAGTAACCCAGCACGAACTTGGGGAACCGGAACCAGATCTCCGACGGCCCCACGTGCAGCTGGCCCGGCTGACGCTCGACCTTGTAGACCCAGATCAGGGCCAGGACGAAGGCCCAGATGCCGATGAACATATCGATCCAGATCTTGGTCATAATGGCCGAGGTCAGGATCCAGCCCTCCTGCCAGAAGATGCCCGACTGGGCGGCCTTGGCGCGCATCATCTCGTCCATGATGGCCCCGGCGGCGGCGTCAGCGCCGTCCGTCTTCACGGTCATGCCCATGGCCGCGCCGGCCACGATGGGCTCCTCGATCAGGAAGGCCGTGTACAGGCCGGGCAGGATGATGAGCTCGATCATGGCGAAGACCACGACCAGCATGGCCACCATGACCGGGATGATGGGCTTGGCGCGAATGGCACCGCCCGTGGCCACCGCGGCCGAGACGCCGCAGACGGAGATGCCCGAGGACAGGACAGCGGCCCACTGCCGCGGCAGCTTGAAGACCCGCCTGCCCAAGGTGTAGATGATGGGCCAGAAGAGCATGTAGGCCACGAAGGTGGCGGCCATACCCGCCGCGGCCAGCTCAAAGGTGTAGCTGGCGGCCTCCATGGACATCAGGCCCACCTTCACGCCCAGGTACACGATGGCGGTCTTGATGAACCACTCGGGCTTCGCCGCCTCGCTCAGGAACCCGGCGAACTTCTTCATGAAGTTGCCGATGAACAGGCCCACGGCCAGGGCCAGGATGTAGGAGAAGCCGCCGCCCAGGGAGAGGCCCCAGGTGATGCCGTACTTATCCCAGTCGTTGGGCGTGGCCTTGAAGTGAGCCTCGTGCCCGATGACCCAGCAGGCCCAGGTGATGAGGAAGATGATGGTGAACCCGATGAAGAACTTCTTGACGTTGAGCTTCATGAAGTAGGCGCCGATACAGGTCAGTGCGGTGAAGACCGCGTAGGTCACCAGGAAGGACGCCAAGGGGCTCATGTCCGCGTAGGCCTTCCCGGCGGCCGAGAGGCTGGTCGCGAACCCCTTCTCCGGGTGGCCCAGGACCCAGGTGTGGGTCTTGGCCATCCAGCCCACGAGGTCCACCCCGGTCAGGGACAAGAGACCGAGCAGGAACATGAACAAGCCGATCCACACTGCCCACCAGTCCTCGGTGGTGAGCATACCGGAGTACCACTTGCGGTTCACGTTATCCACTTTCTTACCCTCCCCGTGCGCTGTTTACACCTCTATGGAGACGTACCGGTTGAAATAGTGCGCGGCGTACTGCCGGATCCACGTGGGGATGGTGCTGTTGTCAAACCCCATCAAGACCAGGACCCGCGTGCCCCTGCGATACTTGCCGCTGGCCGCAAGGATGCGCTCAAGTTCCCGGTCCAGCTCCGACAGCGTGCGGCCCCGCGCCACTACGCTGCCGTTCCGCGCTATCCACTCCGTCCCGTCGTGGGCCAACACCAGCTCTAAATCCACCTTCACCGTCTCCCCCGCCTCTCACGACAAGAGATACCTGTTCACCAGGTAACCGCCGATCACCAACGCCGCGACCCCTATCACGATGCTGTACCAGACCAGCTTCGTCTCCCACGGCTCCCAAGGCTCAGCAGCCTCGATGCCCGTGCTCTCAAGACCAGCTCCAAGACCGCTCCGATGCTCCTCCTGGACCTTTACCTCCGCCATCTGCTACCCCCCTTTCTCAAGGTCTCTCGGTTCCTCTTAGGGCCTGGTGGCACGTCTCCCTAGGGCCCAGGTCTCGCGGGCCCGCCCCAGGGGCAATATGGATTGGGTTGGGCTTGAGCGTGATAGGTGTAGGGTCGGAGTAGAGCTCGCATCGGTACTTTGGGGTATGAGCTTGAGGGCGAACAGGGGAAGGTACTGGGGGACTGCGATCCGCAGCAGAATAGCGGCTCGGACGCGCGCGCCCCTTGAGGATCAAAGCGGGGCCCTCGCGCGGCGGGGCCCCTAGCGATCATACCGTGACCGCGACGCTCAGGCGCTACGCGGAGCCCGAACCCCCTCCCATGAAGTGGAGAACCTTGATGTCATCGCCCTCCCGCACCACAGCCCTCTGGTAGTCCTCCCGCCTCAGGATCGTGCCGTTGTGCTGCACGGAGACCATGTGCTCGTTTATCTCCCTGGCCTCGAGGAGTTCGGCTACGGTGCAGGGGCCCTCTATGACGGTCTCCTTGCCGTTGAACTTAATCCTCATCTGCAAAGGTCATCACCCTTTCCGCTGAGATCTTTCACCGGCGTCGGCGCGAACCCCCTAGCGTCGTCGCAGGAAGAGCCGGTAGGCGTCCTCACCCATGGCAAGCACCTTGAGCACTTCGTGACCGTCCTGCCCGGCGCTCCTAGGCACGTTCTTTATGGGCTCGCCGGCCGAGAGCCACACCTCGAGCACCTGGCCCTCCTCCATCTCCTCCAGGACCAGCTTGGTCCGCACGTAGTTCATGGGACAGGGAACCCCCCGCAGGTCGAGCTTCCGGTCCGGCCTCTGCCAACTCACCGCATCACCCCCAGCGCACGAGCGGTCTCCTCAAGGCCCACTCGCTCTACGGTCTCCAGCAACCTCTCCCCGGCCCGGCCGTGTTGGGCGTAGAAGTCCAGGACCCGGCCCACCAGCTCGGGGACCTCCTCGACGGGATAGAGCTCCACCAGCAGGTGGCCCCGCCGGGGCATCTTCCCGTACTTCCCGCCCAGGTAGATGGATACCCCGACCCGGGCCCGCCGCCAGGCGCCGGTGGGACAGGCCTCCACGCACTCCCCACACAGGATGCACTTCGTCTCGTCCCGACGGGGGAGGTCTCCCCGCATGGTTATGGCCCCGGTGGGACAGCGGACCGCACACAGCTCGCATCCCGTGCACAGATCGTCAATCAGCTCGGGCTCCACCCTGCCCAGCGCGCCGAAGTCGTTATGCTGCGGGCGACTGCAGGCGTTGGAACAGCCCGAAAGGGCGATTTTGAACTTATGGGGCAGGATGCGGGGGCCGTTGAACCGCCGGTCGAGCTCCTCCCCCAGGGCCTTGATGTCATAGAGGCCGTAGGGGCACACGTTGCCCTTACACACCACGATGCTTCGGACCCGCGGGCCACAGCCGGCCAGCACAATGCCCGCCCGGGCCAACTCCGCGCGGGCCGCCTCCAGGTCCTCCTCCCGAACCCACGGGATCTCCACCCCCAGCCTGCTGGTCAGGGACACGTAGCCCCTGCCGTACTTGCTAGCCACGGCGCCGATGACCTCCAGGTCTCGAACCGAGGCCTCCCCCATGGGTATGCGCAGCCGCAGGGCGTAATAACCGGGCTCGCGGAGCTTGATTATGCCGCGCAACTTCAGATCTCGGGGATCCACCTGCCGGACCTCCTCCAGTAATATAAGTAACTTTATCGGAATTCTTGGGTTCTATCCGTATGTTACCAACGACCCGGGGCCCTGTCAACCCCTGTGTCTGCCGCTCTCGGAGATACGTCTCTCTCTTGTCTCCCAGAGCTCGGGCCTTGGCCCCAGGAGCGCCCCTCTTCGCTATCCCATTGGCTTGTGGTAAGGTAAGGAAAGGCCTCGTACTGCCGGCGGGCTCCGGTGTCGATTACTCGCGCCAGAACCCCCGGATGAGCAGGGTCAGCAGGGGATATATCTCCAGGCGGCCCAGGATCATGTTGAGGGTGAGGAGGAGCTTGCCGGGAGCCGAGATAAAGGCGTAGTTCTCGGCCGGGCCCACGAGCCCGAGGCCGGGCCCTATGTTGCCCAGGGTCGCCGCCACTGAGGCCGCGGCGCTCAAGAGGTCGAGCCCCTCCAGGGTCATGAGGAGGGTCGAGACGACGAAGATGGCCATGTAGAGGACGAAGAAGGCTAGGATGCCGGAGAGCACGCTCTCGGGCACCGTGGTCCGCCCGAGCCTGAGGGGCATCACCGCGCGAGGGTGCAGCTTGCGATGGAGCTCCCTGACGGCGTACTTGACCAGCAGTATGATGCGGATGACCTTGACCGACCCGCCGGTGGAGCCCGCTGAGCCGCCGACGAACATGAGCAGTAAGAGGAAGGCGCGGCTGAACTCCGGCCACCGGTCGAAGTCCGCGGTAGTATACCCCGTGGTGGTCAGGATGGAGGCCACCTGGAAGGAGGCGTAACGCAGGGCCTCGAGGAGGCTGTCGTAATAGAGGTGCCTGAGGTTCAGGGTCACCAGGGCGGTGCCGACCAGCATTATCCCCAGGAAGGCTCGGAACTCCCGGTCCTCCCAGAAGGCCCCGCGGTCCCCGGTGATGAAGCGGTAATAGAGGGCGAAGTTGGTGCCCGCCACCAACATGAACACCACGACGGTCATCTCTATGGCCGGCGAGTCATAGGCGCCGATGCTCTCGGCCCGGGGCGAAAACCCGCCCGTGCCCATGGTGCCGAAGGTATGCGTGACGGACTCGAAGAGGGACATGCCCAAGGCGGAAAGGGCCACTACCTCGGCGAGGGACAGGACGAAATACACCCCGTAGAGGATCCGCGCCGTGTCCTTTATCCGGGGCACCAACTTGGTCGGCGCGGGCCCGGGGCTCTCCGCCTGGAATACCTTGGTGCTGCCCGCGGCGATGGGCGTTATGGCCAGGGTGAGCACCAGGATGCCCATGCCCCCGAGCCAGTGGGCGAAGCTTCGCCAAAAGAGAAGGCCGCGCGATTGGGCCTCAATATCTACGAGGACGGTCGCCCCGGTCGTGGTAAAGCCCGAGGTGCTCTCGAAGAGGGCATCGACGTAGCTTGCGAACATGCCGCCCAGGTAGAAGGGAAGCGCGCCGAAGGCGGCCACCAGCACCCAGCCCAGGGCCGCCACCGCCAGCCCCTCGCGGTACCCGAATCCCTCCACCGACGTCCTGCCCCCGAGGTACATGGCGGCGCCAGCTGCGCCGGTCAGCAGCGCCGCGAGGGCCAGGGCGCGGTATTCGCTCTCACCGTAAGCCAGCGAGACCCCCAAGGGGATGGTCATAGCGGCAGCCTCTAACAGGAGCAGAAATCCGAGGGACCTCAGTACTAGGGCGTGGTTCATCGCTCTACCTCTTCTTCAGATTCCGAAGGTCTTCGCTATCTTGGGGCTCTCGGCCACAGGGGCGAATATCACGACCCGGTCATAGGGGCGAATCACGGTGTTCCCCCGCGGGATAATAACCTCGTTTCCCCTGATCACGGTGGCGACGAGCGTGTTGGGCGGCAGGTCCACCTGAGCCAGGGGCCTGCCCACGCCGGGTGATGACGGTTGGGCGATACACTCCAGCATCTCGGCCTGGCCCCCTAGGAAGATGAACAGGGACAGGAGCTTGCCGCCGCGGATAAACCGCAGGATGTCCCCCGTGATGATCAGCCGCGGGCTGATGGCGGCGTCCACCCCTATCGTCTCCGCCATGGGGGCGTAGCTGGGCCGGCTGACCTTGGCGATGACCTTCTTGGCGCCCAGCCGCTTGGCCAGCAGGGCGGTCAGGAGGTTCTCCTCGTCGTAGCCCGTAACGGCCACGAAGGCATCGGTCGTGGTGACGTTCTCGGACTTCAGGAGATCGATGTCCGTCCCGTCGCCGTTGAGCACCAGCACATCTGGGAGGGCCTCGGCCAGCTCCTCGCACCGGAAGGGGTCCTTCTCGATTATCTTCACCCGGATCCCCCGGGATACCAGGTTGCGGGCGAGGTAATAGCCTATGCGGCCTCCGCCCAGGATCATCACCTTGCGGATCCCGGGCTTGTACTTCCCGATGGCGCTGAAGAACTCGTCGACGCTCTTGCTCTTCCCGATAACGTAGATGATGTCGCCGGCGCAGAGCTTGGTGTCCCCGCGTGGGATGATCACCCGACCATCTCGGGCTATGGCGGCGATGAGGAAGGAGTCCGGGAGGGCGAGCTCGCCGATCTCTTTACCGACGATGTCCACGCCCTCGTCCAGGCTCATCTCCACCATCCGCACCCGGCCGGAGGCCAGGTCCTCCACGTGGCCGGCGACCGATACGGTCAGAAGACGCGTCACCTCATCGGCAGCGGCCCGCTCGGGGTTGATAATGAAATCTATGCCCAGATCTTCCTTATCGAAGCCCAGTTCCTCGGCGTACTCGGGGTCTCGTATCCGCGCGACGGTCCTGCCCACTCCCAGCCGCTTGCCCGTCATGCAGGCTATCATGTTAACCTCGTCACTATCGGTGACGGCGATCAGCAGGTCCTGAGTGGACACCCTCGCCTTCTTAAGAAGCCCGGCGCTCACACCGGTCCCGTGCAGGGCCAGCACGTCGAGCTGCTCTGAGACCCGGTCCACGACCTCATGTTTCTTGTCAATAACCGTTACGTTATAGCTCTCCCTGGAGAGGGTCGCCGCGAGCTGAAAGCCCACTTTGCCCGCCCCGATGATCAATACTTGCAACGCACCAATCCTCCAGGTGAGTAGTTCCTGACAATGTTTCTAGCAGTACTTCGACAGGTCCTTCTTTTCGGCCGAAAAACCTCCCCAGGACCCCGGCCTCAGGTAGACGGCGCCCGCCTATCTATTGTATGATACCTTGCAAGGGAGCTAACGCTCGGAGGCCAATTCGGCAGCGGCCTTCCCCAAAGGGTGCAAAGCTTAAGAGGTGTTATCATGCGGATCCTGTACGACATCACGCGGGAAGTGAGCGAGGATAGCATACCCTGGCCCGGTGAGCCGAACTTCACGAAGATCTGGCACTGGCAAATGGAGGACGGCGACAGCTGCAACGTATCGGCCTTCACCATGAGCCCTCATACCGGCACGCACGTCGACGCCCCCTCTCATTTCGACCCCGCAGGGGCCAGCGCGGAGAGCCTCCCCCTGGAAGCCTTCGTGGGCCCCGCCTTGCTGGTGGACGTGTCTGGGGTGGAGCTCATCGAGCCGGAGCACGTCCCCGAGGAGGCGGGGGACATCGGACGGGTTATCTTCAAGACCGGGCGCCCGGCCGAGGCCGGGTTCGACCTACCCTTCGCCCCCCTCAGCGAGCTGGCGGCGCGGAAGGTGGTCGAGATGGGGATAACCCTTATTGGCACCGACGCGCCCTCGGTCGACGCCTTCGAGAGCCGAGACCTCGTCGTCCACCGCATCCTCTCCCATAGCGGAGTATGCATCCTCGAGAACCTGCTGCTCACAGAGGTGCCGACGGGGCGGTATTGGCTTCTCGCCCTGCCCATGAAACTGCGTGGGCTTGAAGCCTCGCCCGTGCGGGCTGTCCTGATGGGCGGAGAGGAGCGCCATCGGCTATAGGGCTAAAGGAGTCAATAAGACCTTTTCAGAAATCGGAGCATTCCTCATTCTATCGCACAAGGCTCAACTGGGCGATGGTTTTGCCTGAAAGACCCTCCAAGATCTCCCATGCCTTGCCAACCCTCCGGTTAAGCCGCGAATTGGCCTATCCCTGGCGAAAGATGGGTGGCCTCGTACGTCCCTTGAATTCAACTTCGCCCGCCATCGCCCCCAGGGTACATCACACTGGCTTGCTGTGAGGCTGTGAGGCTCACAATTCTCTGGCATGAAGGGCCGCAAGGATTAGTTGGAATATAGGACCGTGGGAGAGTGAAGGGCCGTAAGTAGTTTACGGCCCTTTCATCGTGCATCAGGCCCCTTCGATCATCCCAGTCTGCAGAATGAACCCTTTAGCCTCGGAATCTCCTCTTGAGGGCAGATGCCGCGATGCACCCACAGGAACGGCATCAAAGCTCCCTACCGGCTACAGGATGTGCTTTGACCCCGCTGTCCAGGCAGTGGGCCAGAGGGTGGGTCGCCAGACCTACTCCTGAGCACCTCGTAACCCTAGACCTGGTCAGTATCTTTCAACCGGTATGTCGGCCTTTTTCATCTTCTCCCGGAACTCATCCTCGTACTCCTCATAAGTATGAACATCGACGGGATAGTTCCAGGGGTTGACGTGCCGGCGTCGGCGGCTGTCGTTGGGCAGGTTTCGCGTCGGGCTGAGGAATATCCCCACCATGTGTATGAGCTTGCTGGAGGGAAAGTACGCCAGCAGTACGCTCACCAAGAACAGATGAATGTAGAAGATGGCGCCGATCCCCTCCGGAACCGTCGGGCTGAAGGTGACCAGCCCCATGGCCAGCTCCTTGACCGCCACGACATCCACCCGGATGAAATGGGCCATGAGGATCCCGGAGAGGGCGATGCTCAGGATCAGGAACAGGGGGAAATAGTCCCCGGGCAGGGAGATGTACCGTACCTGGGGGATGACGACCCTCCTCAGGAACAGGTAAGTCACGGCGAGTAAGATGACGATATCCGTGATGTAGAGCACCTGCAGGTTCACGTGGAGAAAGCCGTCGAGGTCCCGGAGCAGGTTCACGAAGCCGGGCACCGGCTCGGTGAAGAAGCGAAGGTGCCTCAGGACGATGACGAGGAGGGACCAGTGAAAGAGAAGCCCCCCAAGCCACAGCCACTTCTCCCAACGGTAGGCGAGGCTGCCGTCCGCGAGCTCCGCCTTGGTATTCCTCAGGAGCGAGCGAAAGAGCAGGGCCTCCAGCGCCACCCTGGCCGCCGCGCTGACGGCAGTGGATGGGTTGTCGACCTCGCTCGCCTTGATCCAGGGAAGGGCCCTCTGCTGTCCGCAGGTTGTGGGTATGCGGAAGGGGACCGGTGAGCGGGCCCACTTTATCACGTGATACACGAGCCCCGCCAGGAAGGCAGCCATGGCCGCGTAGGGCATAATGACCCCGAAGAGGAGCTCTAGGCCCAGCAGCGCCACTCCCACGTAGGCCACCAATATCAGGGCTAAGACCGCAAACAAGGAGACTCTGATGCCCATCTGTTAATCCCCCGTTTCCATGTTTGGCGCGGTGGGCCAGGGCTACTGGCCCACCTCCTCCTTGACCGTGACCGCGATCTTATAAAACACGGTAAGGATCAAGAACCCGATCGACCATACGCCGAGGCTGATCAGGGCCTCGGGCAGGGTCGGCCAGTACTCGCTTACGTGCCCGAAGGCGTTGGGGATGAACCCCGCCACCACGAAGCCGAGCCCCTTCTCAATCCATATCGAGAGGAACACCGCCAGACAGGCCGCCGCCAGGGTGGTCTCGCCAGCGCGCGTCCTGGGGTTCAGGAGCAGGACGAGCGCCACGACGGCGAGCGCCACAAAGGTCCACATGAGGGGCACAAGCCTGCCGTGTCCCTCGAGCCCGAGGAAGAGGTACTCGAAGCTGTGGACGTGCCCGGGCACCCGGCTGTAGAGGGCGGTGAAGAGCTCGAAGCCCAAGAACAGGACGTTGACGATCATGGCGTAGGTGACGATGGTCGCCAGCTTCTGGAGGGCCCCTCGCCCGGGGTCAAACCTCGTGAACCGCCGCACCAGGAGGCACAGCAGGATGAGGAGGGCCGGGCCGGAGGCGAAGGCCGACGCCAGGAAGCGGGCCGCCGTAATGGCGGTGAACCAGTAATGTTTGTCCGGAAGGCCCGCGTAGAGGAAGGCCGTGACGGTGTGGATGCTGATGGCCCAGGGGATGGAGATGTATACCAGCGGCCTCACCCACCTCGGGGGCGGCACCGCGTTCCGCTCCGATTCCAGCACGTTCCATCCGATCACCAGGTTGAGCAGGAGATATCCGCTCAAGGCGACCATGTCCCAGAACATCAGCGAGTTGGGCGAAGGGTACAATACTATGTTCAGCAGCCGCGAGGGCTTGCCGAGGTCCACGAGGATGAACAGCACACACATCACGACGGCGGCGACGGCCAGGAACTCCCCGAAGATGGCGATCCTGCCGAACTCCTTTATGTTGTGGAGGTAATAGGGCAGGACCACCATGACAGCCGAGGCCGCCACCCCCACCAAGAAGGTGAACTGGCCGATGTACAGCCCCCAGGAGACGTCCCGGCTGAGGCCCGTGATGGAGAGGCCCCTGTCAAGCTGCCAGAGGTAGCAGATAAGGCCCGCTCCTGTGAGGATCAGCAGGAGCAAGAGCCACGCCCAATACCTTCTGCTTCCGGTAAAGGCTTTTTCCAGCATGGTCAGCATCCATCCCCTACACGATATAATAGACCTGAGGCCCGGTCCCGAGCTCGGGCTTCCGCCTGAGGACGTGACCCGAGTTCAGGAGCTTCCTCACCTCAGAGCCCGGGTCCTCGATATCACCGAAGGCCAGGGCCCCGTCGCGGCACGCCTCTACACAGGCCGGAGGGATACCGGCGGCGAGCCTCTCGGCGCAGAAATTGCACTTCTCCACGACGCCCTTCTCCCGGGTCGGATAGTCGGGGTTGACCTCGTCCAAGTAGGGCCTTGGGTCTCTGAAGTTGAAGCTCCTCGCCCCATAGGGGCAAGCCGCCATACAGTACCGGCAGCCGATACAACGGTGATAGTCCATCATCACGATCCCGTCTGACCTCTTGAAGGTGGCCCGGGTGGGACACACCCTGACGCAGGACGGGTTCGCGCAGTGGTTGCAGAGGACCACAAAGGGCTTGGACCGCAGGCCGTCGATGTAGTCGTGCTGCCGGCCCGGGAAGGCGCCCTCGTAGGAGGTGGTCCAGATCCACTTGACCTCCTCCTCGACGTCACCGATGTCGGGCACGTTATGGACGCGATGACAGGCGAGGATGCAGTCCTGACAGCCCTCGCGGCACCTCCTGCTGTCGAAGACCATGGCCCATCTCGCCGCAGACAGGGCCTCCCGACCCGGCAGGACCTGGGGCCGCGCGCCCTGCGCCAAGACGTCGGTCAGGGGCAGGAGGCCGACTCCCAACACCCACACCCCCGCCGTCCTCAAGAAGTCCCTCCTGTTCATCTTCATGGCACATTCTCCTCTGGCTGAAGGTGACATGTCCAGCAGCCGGGCTCCACTCCCGCGTAGTCGTGGCACCGGCCGCAGAACTGGTCCGTGTTCGAGTGACAGTCAAGGCACGTCCCCTGAAGGCTCATCTCGTATTCCCTTCCATCGCTGGCCACGTAGATGGCCTTGCCCTTCCGCACCACCTCGTCTCGCCAGTGCCGCAAGAGCTCCATGTGCTTGCTCCTCATGTAGGGCGTGGGCTCGATGCACTGCTTGTCTTGGAGCCCCTGGAGGACCGGCGTGTCGAGGCTCGGCTCCGGCGCGGCCACGACGTCGCCCGCGTTGTACCAGAAGGGGAAGGTCAGGAGGCCGATGAGCACCAGGAGCCCGGCGATTATACTGGGTGCGTTATAGATCCTCATCGTCATCCGTCCTATCTAAGGGTTCACCGCGCAGATCGGTGGTCCGCTCCTTCTCCCCCTTCAGCACCAGGGCGTTCCCGACCAGCTCGTGGACGCCGTAGACGTCCACCCCGGGAACCCAGTACTCCATGAGGGGGGGCAGCACCGCCCTGTCGATGGCGCAAAGGCAGGCTAGCGCGTTCACCCCGTATTTCTCCCGCACGTACCTCACCGCGTTGGCCCTGGGGAACCCCCCACGCAGCCTAATCTCCATGTTCTCGTCGGCGTTCAGCCCGGCCCCGCTCCCGCAGCAGAAGGTCTGTTCCCTGATGGTGTTCTCCGGCATCTCGTGGAAATGCCGGCAGACGCTGCGGATTATATACCGCGGCTCCTCGAGGAGCCCCATGGCCCTGGCCGGGTTGCAGGAGTCGTGGAAGGTGACCCGGAGGTGGTCGTTCCGGCCCGGGTCCAGCTTCAGCTTGCCGTGTCTGATGAGGTCGGCCGTGAACTCGGCGATGTGGACCATCTTCGTGGACTTGGCGTGGTCGAACTTGGTGCCCGTTACGGGGGACACCGGCTCCTCGAGGAAATCGGCGGGACCGTTCATGGTGTCCATGTACTGATGGACGACCCGCCACATGTGGCCGCACTCGCCGCCGAGGATCCACTTCACCCCCAGCCGCTCAGCCTCCGCGTACATCTTGGCGTTCAGCCGCTTCATCATCTCATGGGAGGTGAAGAGGCCGAAGTTCCCGCCCTCGGAGGCGTAGGTGCTCAGGGTGTAATCGAGCCCCACCTCGTGAAAGACCAGCAGATAACCCATGAAAGTGTACATGCCGGGGTCGGCGAAGACGTCGCCCGAGGGAGCGATGAACAGGACCTCGGCGCCCTTGCGGTTGAAGGTGGGCTCGACCCTGACCCCCGTTACCTCCTCGAGCTCGTCCACGCAGAAGTCGACCATGTCCTTGAAGGCGTGGGGTTCGAGGCCCAGGTGGTTGCCCGTCCGGTAGCAGTTGGCCACCGGCCCCGCTATCCAGTCGATGTTGCACCCCACCAGGTTGAGAAGTTCCCTGGCGATCATGGTGAGCTCCGCCGTGTCGATGCCGAAGGGACAGAAGACCGAACAACGCCGGCATTCGCTGCACTGGAAGAAGTAATAGAACCATTCCTTGAGGACGTCCTGGGTGAGCTCCCGGGCCCCGACGAACTCGCCCATGATCCTGCCGGCCAGGGTGAAGTTCTTCCGGTAGACCGCCCTCAGAAGCTCAGCTCTGAGGACCGGCATGTTCTTGGGGTCGCCCGAGCCGATGTAGTAGTGGCATTTGTCGGCACAGGCTCCGCACCTCACGCATGTGTCCATGAACAGCCGCAGAGAACGGAACCTCTCCAGCCGCTCTCTCAGCCCCTCCAGAAGGATCTCCCGCCAGTTCGGGGGCAGCTTCCAGTCCTCCTGGTCCGGCGACCATTCCCTGGGGTTGGGCAGGCCCACGGCCTCCAGGCTCTTGGCCTTGGCGCCGTAGCACCAGGTGCCCCGCCTGAACTCGACGGGCGTGTCCAGCCACCTCCTTCGCGGGGGCTTGTAGTCGATAGTGGATAGGATTTCATCTGCCATCTCATACACCTTCTTGACGCGCGAGTTGGTCGCTGGAGAGCCCCCGCTCCCTCGCCAGGCGAGATGCAGCCCAAGAGGCCCTCCGAAGCTCCTCTAACCTGATCCTGTGGATCTGCTCCCGACACTCGACGTAGATGTCGAAGGCCAGGAGCGCCAGGCCATCGACCCTCTTCTCCAAGGTACATAGCTCTTCCTGAGAGATACGTCCCGCCTCGATCTCCGCCGCCAGCTCCGCCCTGATGAGCTCCTTCAGCTCCAGGATGAAGGCCAGGGCCCGGCCCGCTGAGAGGTCCTGCAGGGCCCTGATCCTCACGATCCCGTCGAGCAGGGCCTGGGCCTCGTCGCGACCCGTCTCCCGCAGCAGCCACCCCAGGAGCCCCTCCAGGCCGCGCCTGGTGGAGTGGCCGACGGGGTTGGCGAACTGGTCCCTCTCCGTCCTCAGGAACCTAGCCGTCTCCTCGGGATAGTCCCCAAGCGCCACGTCGAGCCATCTCTCCAGGACCGCCTCTCTTCTCTCCCTCAGCTGGTCGACCAGGGCCACCTGCGCCCACCTCCGCAATAACCCCTAGAGTGAGTATTTCGCTATCACTAACATACTTCCTCTATATCTAACTCACAGCCCGTCCTCATTTCGGGCGAAGGGGGAGCAGCGGCCGTCGGGGTGACGGCCGCTGCCCCTGGAGAACACGAGCCTAGGCGGGAAGCGGCAACATACCGTGGTGGAAGATCCAGGCCACGATGAGGGCGATGGGCGCGATGATGAAGACCAGCGCGATGGCGTAGAGGAGCGCCAGGCGGCCCATGCCCCTGAGCTTGCTGAAGTCGGTGATGATGCCGATGCTCACGAAGGTCAGCATGAACATCATCTTCCGCATCGGGCTCTGCACCGTGTTGGCGCCCACTATCGCCGCCTCCACCAGGTCGGGCCAGAACATCGCTATGACCACGTAGACGAACCAGGTGATGAAGTAACCCAGCACGAACTTGGGGAACCGGAACCAGATCTCCGACGGCCCCACGTGCAGCTGGCCCGGCTGACGCTCGACCTTGTAGACCCAGATCAGGGCCAGGACGAAGGCCCAGATGCCGATGAACATATCGATCCAGATCTTGGTCATAATGGCCGAGGTCAGGATCCAGCCCTCCTGCCAGAAGATGCCCGACTGGGCGGCCTTGGCGCGCATCATCTCGTCCATGATGGCCCCGGCGGCGGCGTCAGCGCCGTCCGTCTTCACGGTCATGCCCATGGCCGCGCCGGCCACGATGGGCTCCTCGATCAGGAAGGCCGTGTACAGGCCGGGCAGGATGATGAGCTCGATCATGGCGAAGACCACGACCAGCATGGCCACCATGACCGGGATGATGGGCTTGGCGCGAATGGCACCGCCCGTGGCCACCGCGGCCGAGACGCCGCAGACGGAGATGCCCGAGGACAGGACAGCGGCCCACTGCCGCGGCAGCTTGAAGACCCGCCTGCCCAAGGTGTAGATGATGGGCCAGAAGAGCATGTAGGCCACGAAGGTGGCGGCCATACCCGCCGCGGCCAGCTCAAAGGTGTAGCTGGCGGCCTCCATGGACATCAGGCCCACCTTCACGCCCAGGTACACGATGGCGGTCTTGATGAACCACTCGGGCTTCGCCGCCTCGCTCAGGAACCCGGCGAACTTCTTCATGAAGTTGCCGATGAACAGGCCCACGGCCAGGGCCAGGATGTAGGAGAAGCCGCCGCCCAGGGAGAGGCCCCAGGTGATGCCGTACTTATCCCAGTCGTTGGGCGTGGCCTTGAAGTGAGCCTCGTGCCCGATGACCCAGCAGGCCCAGGTGATGAGGAAGATGATGGTGAACCCGATGAAGAACTTCTTGACGTTGAGCTTCATGAAGTAGGCGCCGATACAGGTCAGTGCGGTGAAGACCGCGTAGGTCACCAGGAAGGACGCCAAGGGGCTCATGTCCGCGTAGGCCTTCCCGGCGGCCGAGAGGCTGGTCGCGAACCCCTTCTCCGGGTGGCCCAGGACCCAGGTGTGGGTCTTGGCCATCCAGCCCACGAGGTCCACCCCGGTCAGGGACAAGAGACCGAGCAGGAACATGAACAAGCCGATCCACACTGCCCACCAGTCCTCGGTGGTGAGCATACCGGAGTACCACTTGCGGTTCACGTTATCCACTTTCTTACCCTCCCCGTGCGCTGTTTACACCTCTATGGAGACGTACCGGTTGAAATAGTGCGCGGCGTACTGCCGGATCCACGTGGGGATGGTGCTGTTGTCAAACCCCATCAAGACCAGGACCCGCGTGCCCCTGCGATACTTGCCGCTGGCCGCAAGGATGCGCTCAAGTTCCCGGTCCAGCTCCGACAGCGTGCGGCCCCGCGCCACTACGCTGCCGTTCCGCGCTATCCACTCCGTCCCGTCGTGGGCCAACACCAGCTCTAAATCCACCTTCACCGTCTCCCCCGCCTCTCACGACAAGAGATACCTGTTCACCAGGTAACCGCCGATCACCAACGCCGCGACCCCTATCACGATGCTGTACCAGACCAGCTTCGTCTCCCACGGCTCCCAAGGCTCAGCAGCCTCGATGCCCGTGCTCTCAAGACCAGCTCCAAGACCGCTCCGATGCTCCTCCTGGACCTTTACCTCCGCCATCTGCTACCCCCCTTTCTCCCCGTATGTCACCGCCGTCCAGCCTTCAGCCCCACGTCACGGGCGTCGCTTCACCAGGTTATTGCGGCAGGGCTCGGAAGGTACGGCCCAACGGGGTTGATTAGGCTAACCGCAGCCGTCGTCCCTGCGCTTTAGCTCGTGTCGCCGCTGACCACCCCCCCACCTTTCGGGCCTGATACCACGTTCCTGTCCCTCGTCGCCTATCAGGGCCGAGCCATAAGGCCCCGGCAATTGCCAATGTGCTTGTGATAACGTTCTCATAGATGCGCGTCAAGAGCCGCTGGCGAGGGGCACTCCTGGGGCCGCTGAGGCTGCCGCCACCAGGTTCAGAGCCCACTCCGGGTGGGCCGTGGCGTGGACGTGGCTGTAGGTGGCCAAGGCGCGACCCCACAGGATGCCATCGGCCTCGCCGTCCACCCCAGCACCCCTCTTGACCTTGAAGGCCAAGGTAACCTCCTCCCGCCCGAGGTTCACCACGCGCGAGTGGTGGAACTCGTGGCCCCTGACGGTAGAGCCCCGGGAGAAGAAGGGGTTTTCCGCTACCACTTCCAGCACCGTGTATCCGTGCCCCTGCCTTCTCTCCTCCATCACCACGTCGTAGGGCAGCGCCCCCACCATGGAGCGGGCGCTCCCCTGCCAGTAGATCCTCCTGCCGAGGTACATGAGCCCCCCACACTCGGCGTAGGTGACCAGGCCCGCCCTGATCCTCTCCCTGAGGAGGCGCCTGAGGGGCGCGTTGGCCTCGAGCTCCTCGGCCAGCACCTCCGGGAACCCCCCTCCTACGTAGAGGCCGTCGAGGTGGGGCAGGGCGCGGTCCGAGAGGGCGTCGATGAAGTGCAGCCTGGCACCCGCCCTCTCCAAGGCCTCGAGGTTCTCGGGGTAGTAGAAGCTGAAGGCCCGATCCCTGATCACGCCAATCGTCACCGCCCGGCCCGCTCTCCGCTCGAGGTCGGTGGCCAGGGGTAAGGGTCCTGCGGACCGGGCGATGGCCAATACTTCGTCGAGGTCGACGTTCTCCTCGACTGCGCGGGCTGCGGTGAGCACGCGGGTCAGGGCGTCGCGCCTCTCGGCCGGCGGCACCAAGCCGAGGTGCCTGTCGGGTATGGCCAGGTCTGGCGACCTCGGCACGCAGCCCAGCACGGGCAGCCCGGCGTATTCCTCCACGGCCTGCCGCAGCAGCCGTTGGTGCCGGGGCCCGCCCACTCGGTTCATGATGACGCCGGCGACCCGTACCCGAGGGTCGAAGGCGGCGAAGCCCCGTACCAAGGCCGCGGCGCTCCTGGTCATCCTGGTGGCGTCCACCACGAGGATCACCGGGGCCTCCAGCGTGCGGGCGACTTCGGCGGTGCTCGCGCTTCCCCGGACGTCGAGCCCGTCGAAGAGGCCCATGGCGCCCTCGATGACCGCGATATCGCCGCCGCCTCTGGCCACGGATTCCCGCACCTGTCTCCCGTCCATCCAGAACAGGTCCAGGTTTCGACAGGGCCGGCCCGCGGCCAGGCTGAGCCAGGCGGGGTCGATGTAGTCGGGGCCCTTCTTAAAGGGCTGCACCTCGTAGCCGAGGCCCTTCAGGGCCGCGATGAGGCCCAGGGTCACGGTGGTCTTTCCCGACCTGCCCCCCGCCGCCGCTATAACCACCCTCGGTAGGACCCGCATGATCACCAGTCCCTTCGTCCTGTCTCCAGGGCCTCGCCGGGTTAACGGCAAGGCCTCTCGAACCTCATTGACGGTCGCCCGGGAGGATGATGGCCTCAGCCACCACCTCGCAGAGGTTTAGTACCTTGATGCCGAGGTCGTAATGCTTGCTGAGCTCCGTGATCTGGTCCAGGCAGTTGTGGCAGGAGGTGGCCACGACCTTGGCGCCAGTGGCCCTTATCTGCTCGGCCTTGACCCTGCCGGCGGCAAGCCTGCCCTCGGCGAACTCGCCCATGGCCATCATGCCGCCGCCCCCGCCGCAGCAGAAGTTCTCACGACCGTGAGGATGCATCTCCCGAAAGTCCGCGACGGCGTGCTTTAGGATGTAGCGAGGCTCCTCCAGGATGCCGCCGTTCCTGGCCTGATTGCAGGGGTCGTGGTAGGTGACCGGCTCCGGATTCTGAGCGGGATCGAGCTTGATCCTCCCGGTGCGGATGTACTCGGCCACGAGCTCCACGAACCCGCGGACGGGCGCCGCGTAGCTCCTGCCCAGCCAGTTCTCGCCCTCCCAGCGGAAGGCCCGGAAGCCGTGGCCGCACTCGGCCATGACGACCTCCTCGACCCCCAGCTCGGCGGCCTCCTGTGCCAGCCAGCCGGCTATCTCACGGGCCGCCTCGTCGTCGCCGTTGAAGAGGGCGTAGTTGGTGACGTCCCAGGCCCTGGTGCTCAGGGTCCAACTCTCCCCGGCGGCGTAGAAGACCTTGGCCGCCGCCAGGATGGTGAGCGGGTAGTACTTGGCCTCCCTGGGATTGAGGGTGTACAGCACCCGGGCCCCGGCCTGGTTTACCGGTATCCTGGCCTCGGGGTCGTCCACCTCGTCCTGAAGCTGCTCCTCGAGCCACTCCAGGGTCTCCACGAAGTCCTCCTCGCTCACCGCCATGTTGTTCCCGCTCTCCAGGTGCACGTCCACCGTGTCCTGCAGGCCCTTGGGCACCCGACCGAGGGCGGCCAGCATGCCTCTCGCCGTCCTGACGATGAGGCCGTTATCCACGCCCATGGGGCAGTTGAGGACGCATCGCCGGCACATGGTGCAGGTCCCGTAGGCGCTCTTTATGAGCTCCTCTGCGAGCTCATCGTCAAGCTCCCGCGCACGCACCAACCCTGGGAAGAGCCTGCCCACGGGGTCGTGGTGCCTCCGGTAGATCCGCCTGAGCAGCTCGGCCCGGTAGGCCGGGACGTGCTCGGGCCTCGGGTCGGCGAGGTAATAGTGGCACGAGTCGGCGCAGATCCCGCACCTCACGCAGGTCTCGAGGGACGCCGCCAGCTGACGCGATAGTCTCCTCTCCAGTACCTCTAGGGCCTTGTCCATCAACGCGCCTCACCTCCACCGACCGCCGGCGGGAGAACTCCCCGGTGCCCGAAGTGCCGGCCGAAGAAGATCCTCGCCGGGAAGAAGAAGATGCAGTGGCGGATCTTCCCAAGGGGTATATACACCAGCATGGCTATGGCCAGGGCGTAGAACCACCCCACAGCCGCGGGGTCCCTGAGCCAGGCAAGGGCCGCCAGCAGCACCAGGTCCATAACCAGCACGGCGACGTAGTCGTCGGCCGTGCTGAGGGCCCTGAGGTCGGGCCTGGCCAGCCGCTCGAGGAGCCCGATGATCCCGGCGACGAGCCCGGCCCCCACCAGGACCTCGGCCAGGAGCAGCGAGCCGCCGACGGGCCGGGCCCCCGACAGCGCCGCCACCAGAGCCACGAGAGCGGCGAAGATGCCCAGGTGGAAGACTACGCCGCGGATGTAGGAGAGGGCGTGCTTACGGGTGCTCTCCTTGGCCCAGGGCATCATGCCCAGGGTCAGGGCGTAGCGAGCTCCGCGCCGGGCGCTTCCCCTGGCCCGGGAGAGGTCCCGGGCCAGGGGGAGGGAGAGAAAATGCCTCAGGCGAAGCCACAGGCCCACGAGGCAGACGCCCGCGGCCAGGATCACCCCCAGGCGCAGGGCCTCCACCTTACACGCACCCCGTGGGCTTGGGTAGCCCGGCGATCTTGCACGCGCCCTTGGCCGGACCGCTGGGGAACAGCTCGTAGATGTACTTGAGCTTGAAGCCCGTCTCCTTGCACAGCTTCCTGATCATAGGCGCGATACCGTATTCGTGGTAGTATTCGTTGAGGAACCTGATGACCTTCCAGTGATCCTCGGTGAGCTCCTCGATGCCCTCGGTCTTGGCCAGGTACTCGGCCAGCTCCTCGTTCCACAGGGACGGATCCTGAATGAAGCCGTCCTCGTCGACCTCTATCTTCTGACCCTTGTATTCGATCTCAGGCATTTATCCACACCTCCGAGATAAGGGTTATGAAGTCTATCAGTGCTTGGCCCCCTCCGGGTCGGCGTCAGGGGGACATTCCTCCTCAAAGCTCCTGGACGGTTATGGCTTCGGCCGGACACAGGGTGACGCAGCTCTCACACCCGAGGCACTCGGAAGGGTCGCCGGTCACCTCGCACAGCTCGCCCTCGAGAGCGAGGATCTGTGCGGGACAGGCCTCACAGCATTCGCCGCAACCGGTGCACTTGCTATCGTCTACGGTCACCAGGTACATCCTCTCCACTCCCTCCGAGATTGATGAAGCGCCCGGGTGTAGGAGGCGGCGCCGCAGCGGGCGACCACCTCCTACGGCCCTTATTCCTTACCTGCCAGCTTCACGTAGGAGGTGCCGATGTACAGGAACTCCACGACACCCTCCCTCGCCAGCTGGTTCACGACCTTGTCGACCTCGGACTTCTTGGCGCCGATGGCCACGGCGATGTCCTTGTTCTTGGCCTTGTCGACCTTGCCGAGGTACTCGAGCACCTTCTGCCTGAGCTCTTCGTTCATGCCGTCCACCGCCTAGCTCTTGAACTGGGTGGTCGACCGGAAGGTCGGCACCGAGAAGATGTAGTCGTCGATGTGCTTCTCGGTGAAGGGAATGCCGGTCTTCTCGAAGAACCGCTCCCAGCCGATCCGCTCGATCCACTCGCCGACCCGCTCGCCCTCGCGGGCGTCCCGGATCCAGGTGTCGACGATGTTGCGCACTGCCTCGACCACCTCGGGCCACCGCGGCGGGTTATTGGGCAGGAAGGGGATGGCCAATCTGGAGAACATGGGCGCGGTACGGGCGTTGGAGACCTTGCCGCCCACCATGATGGCCACCCCGTCGTTCTCGGGGTCCATGATCTGCATGGCCGGGCACATGGTGTAGCAGTTGCCGCAGTACATGCACTTCTCCTCGTTGACCTTGACGCTCTTCCGCTTCGGGTCGGGCCTGATGGCCCCCGTGGGGCAGCTGGCGACGACGGTCGGGATCTCGCACACCTGGTGGAGCCGCTCGTGGTCGATCTTCGGGACCGTCCGGTGGATGCCCAGGATGGCGATGTCGGAGCAGTGCACGGCGCCGCACATGTTCAGACAGCAGGCCACGGCCACCTTGAGCTTGGCCGGCAGCTTCATGTCCACAAAGTACTCGTAGAGGTCGTCCATGATGGCCTTCACGATGCCCGAAGCGTCGGTGGCCGCGGTGTGGCAGTGGAGCCACCCCTGGGTGTGGATGATGTTGCTGGCCGAGTGGCCCGTGCCTCCCACGGGGAGCCCCATCTTCTCCAGGTCCGCGATGAGGGGCTCGATCTTGCTCTCGTCCGTGAGGAGGAACTCGATGTTGTGCCGGCTGGTAAACCTCAGGTAGCCGTCGCAGTACTTGTCCGCGAGGTCGCAGATCTCCCGGACCATGAGGATGCTCATGAGCCGCGGGGAGCCGACGCGGACGGTGTAGAGCTTATCGCCGTTCTCAGAGACGTGCACCAGCACGCCGGGCGTCAGGATCTCGTGATAGGCCCACTTGCCGTAGTTCTCCTTCACGATGGGCGGCAGCATGTTACTGTAGTGGGGAGGGCCGATGTCCGTCTTGGCGACAACCTTAGCCATTCTTGCCCACCTCCTCCGGCCACCAGAAGATGTAGGGGTTGGCGCGCGGACGGAAGACCATCTGCGGCACCGGCTTAAGGCCGACGGCCTTCAGGAAGTTCCTCATGCCGAGCCTGTAGATGAGCTCTCCGACACGCTCTCTGACCTTGCCGTTCTCGTCCCACCACTCCCAGATGCGCCTGAGCAGGTCCTTGAGCTCATCGTAGGGAGGCTTCATCTCCATCCAGGGCACTATGACCCAGCTCAGGAAGGCGCTCTGCAGGATGGTGGCCTTGCCGCCGATGAGCAGGGCAGCGCCTTTCTCGTCCCCGGGCCGGAGCGCCTTGGGCATCTTGTTGATGCAGTGCATACACTTGGTGCAGTCCTCGGGGACGAGCTCAAGCCTCCCGCCCTCGTACTTCAGGGCCTTTGTGGGGCACTTATCTACGACCAGGCCCTGGATGTCGAAGCCGGCCTCGGCGTACTCCTTGACCGCGTCCTGGTCGATCTTCAGCGCGTCCTTCCAGGTGCCGATGATCGAGAAGTCGGACCTGGCTATGGCGGCGACGCAGTCGTTGGGGCAGCCCGCGATCTTGATCTTGAACTTGTAGGGCCACATGGGCCTGTGGATCTCGTCCTGGAACTCCATGGTGAGGTCGTGACAGAGGTCCAGGGTGTCGATACAGGCGTACTCGCACCTGGCCGGCCCGACACAGGCGCTGGGGGTCCTGAGGTCGGACCCGGATCCGCCCAGGTCGAAGCCGTTTTCACTCAAGGCGTTAAAACAGGCTTGTAGATTTTCCGTCGGAGCTCCCAACAGGATAACATCACCAGTGGAGCCGTGGAAGTTGGTCATGCCGCTCCCGTAGGTCTCCCAGACGTCACACAGCTTGCGCAGGGCCTCGGTGGTGTAGAACCAGCCGCTCGGTTGGTTGACCCTGAAGGTGTGAAACTCCCTGACGTGGGGGAACTCCTCCGGCATGTCGGAGTACCTGCCGATGACTCCTCCTCCGTACCCCTGGACTCCGACGATACCGCCGTGTTTCCAGTGGACCAGCTTGTCTTCGTAGGACTTCTCGAGGAGCCTCAGGTGGTCCCGCGCAGCGGGGTTCTTCTCCCCCATCCGCTTCATGTCCTTGACGAAGCTGGGCCAGGGGCCCTTCTCCAGTTCGTCGAGAAGGGGGGTCTCTTTGTCCGCCACTACTTTACACCTCCTCAATTGATGAAAGTCCGGCCCTTTGTGAACTGTTTCCCATGCTGGGGCTTTTAGAAGACCCACCGGTCGTGGGCCTGGCCTCAGCGGGCTCTAGTGGCAGATGTTTACTTGCGGTGTAATCCTCTGTTTATGGGATTTCTCTATTACTTACGAAAGTCCTGCCGGGGAGATGAAAATTTTTTATCTACTGGGGAGGGAAAATATCGCAGAGGTGGGATGCGTCACCCTTGATTTGCCGCGTCCGCAGGGGCTTCGGTGGTACTGAGGCCGCAGCAAGACGGCGTCGCGGTGGATACAGTACGGCCGCATCAAGACGTACAGATGCGGCCGTCTCGGCTGTCCTATCGTCTCTTCAGGACCAACCGTTGCTCATCATCTGACCCAGGGCGTCGGCGGCCAACATGGCGTCCAGCACCATTGCAGGCTCCACCTCGAAGGGCATGTTGTGGATGGTTTCGCCCGGGGCACAGGCCGCCTCCGCCACGCGAAGGAGGTCTTCGCGAGAGACGTTTCCGATGCCCAGCTCCTCAAGGGTTACGGGCAGGCCGACCGAGATGCAGAAGTCGACGACCTCCTCCACCTCGTCCATCGAACGGTCCTCCAGCAGGAGCTGGGATATCGTGCCGAAGGCCACCTTTTCGCCGTGATAGAAGTGGTGCGTGGCCTCGAGCACCGTCAGGCCGTTGTGGATGGAGTGGGCCGCTGCCAACCCGCCGCTCTCAAAGCCCAGGCCGCTCAACAAGGTGTTGGCCTCAATGACCCTGTCCACCGCGGGCGTCAGCGCCTGCCTCTCCACCGCCAGCTTGGCGGCCAGTCCGTAGTCTATCAAGGTCTCGTAACATAACCTGGCGAGCTGCAGGGCGGTCATGGTGGGCAAACCTCCGGAAATGGCCGGCTTGTGCGCTCGCGAGGACGCGTCCGCCTCAAACCAGGTCGCCAAGGCGTCGCCCATGCCCGCCACCAGGAAACGGGCCGGGGCCCTGGCGATGACCTCCGTATCAACCAGGACCAGGTCCGGGTTCCTATCGAAGAACTGATATTCCTCGAAGACCCCGTCTTCGGTGTAGATCACGGACAGCGAGCTGGTGGGGGCGTCGGTGGCAGCGATGGTCGGTATTATCACCACCGCCTTTCCCAGGGGACGACCTACCGCCTTGGCCACGTCTATCACCTTGCCGCCCCCCACCCCCATCACCACATCTGCCTGTTCAGCGCGCGCGATGTCGGTTATGCGGGCGATCTCCTTCTCGGAGCATTCGCCGCCGAAGTCCACCGCCACCGGTTTCAAGCCGGTCCGGCTGAAGCTACCGTCGAGCACTCCGCCCACCAGCTTCGCCACCACGCTGTCACGGATGAACAGCACCTTCTCGCCCAGCGGCTTGATCAGCTCGCCGGCCTCCGCCATCACCCCTCTACCCTGCACATACTTGGCGGGGGCTATCAGAGAACTGTACTTCGCCATGGCTCTCGCCTCCCTGTGACATAATGATCTGTCGTTTCGATCCAGCGAAATTTACGACTTGCTCTTGGGCTGCACACCCCCTACGAATCTTGAGGCCTTTCCTGCCTGCACGTAGTCTGCCCCTTTGGGAAGGATTTCGTTCCGCACTAGCTCGGTTTTTTCAAGAGGGTGTCTTCCCGCTAGTCCACCAAGGCTCTAGCTTAACGGTGAGAAAGCTGGTTTGACAGAGGTAGGTGGGATTGGATGGCGCAATCCACGCAAGAGGAGCTAGAAGGTCGATAGTGGCTGCGCTTCATGAAGCTAAGGTTATGGGTTAAAGCAGTTTCTGAAGCACGCGGAAGAATCTCGCCAGAGAACTCGTGTAGACAGGTGGTAGGAGGAGGGGCCTGACTACCACCCCCGGGCGCAGACACCAGGGAAGAGAACTCCATCAAGGCTCAGCCGATTAAAGATACGATGGAATTAGGCTTTACGTCAGGAGTCTGACACCATGACACGAGAGGCGTTACTTAATTACTTGCTGAATTCTCTCTTTCTAACTCCTCAATCACTTCCTTCGCTATCCTCTCCTTCTCCTCTTCGGTTAAATCCCTGCCGAGCCTTTTCCTCTCCTGATAAAGCCTGTTCAAGTACATCTCAAAGTCGCGTGTCTCATATAATACCTTTTCCTTGTCTGCCATTTCAATCACCCCCGTGTATTTCAGCACATACCCCTCATGTCCGGAGCTCTTGTATCATAAACCTTGCCTACATAATCCGCCCCCAAGTAAGCGCCATAGAGGCTTTTGTCTCCTCCGGGACTAACGGGATGGGGCCGGAAGCCAAGTCTAGGCAACTGGCTATAAAACCGGCCCTGTCTTATCACTACGTCATCGAGCTATGTGGTTTCCATTTCCTCAGGTTCGCTATCCCTCAAGGACGATGGTTCCCAAGGGCCCTATTTTCACCCCGTTAGTGTCGGTGTGGTCTTCGACCTGAGGTCACGAAGATCAATAAAGCTCTCGGTGATTCCTGAGTACCTGCCGGGATGACATGTGAGAAGAATCAATTGAACTCTTTCGGACACCTCCTGGAGAATGAACCGGAGCTCATCGAGCCGTCCCGGGTCTGTATTTACCAGGCGGTCGTCGAGAACTACTACCTGGGGTTCATGTTGAGAGATGACCCACCCGATGGCCAGGCGAACGAGAACATTTAACTGCTCTCGTGTCCCGTATGAGAGCTCTCCCAAGGGCGCCTGTATATCCCACCGATGAACTCTTACTCCCACCGGGATCAGTTCGTCTGAGAACTCTAGCCCTGCGTATGTGGGGCCGGTAACACGGGTCAGCCAGGCATCTACCTTACCTTTGACCGGAGCTACCAAAGATTGCAGTTGTTCTCTCTTGTGGTCGGTTACCAGGCTGTCCAGCAGCTTCCATGCTTGCGCGTCACGGTCAAGCCGTTCGACTTTTTGCTCCAGGCTATTCAGTCTCGCTTCTAGATCCCCTTCCTTCTGATGTATATCGAGACCCCCTGCGTCTACCAGGGCTCCTTGAATCCTCGCTGCTTCTAACTTCGCATCGTGAAGCTGCTTTTGGAGGGACTCAACCCGTTTGGACAGGGCAGCATGGCGCTTCTTCGGTTGGTCCTCCCTCTCTTCTTTCTCCCCCTCGAGGACCTCGTAGGCTCTTCTCTTTTCCTCGAGCTTCGCCGCCAGTTGGGACAGGGCCTCGTCCCGCGCCTCATCCGAGTCATAATCGTCCTCGTCCCTGAGCTTATCAAGGTAACCCTGCTTCTCCTCGATGGTTTGGTCCAAACGAGCTATTTTAGTCTCCACAGACCTGAGCTCTTCGCTCAGCTTGTCTAATTTGTCCGTCGAGATCTTCGCCTCAAGGCCCGCTATTTCGCCGTCCAGGCCTTCAAGCTGTTCTTGGAGCTCTTCTAGGGTTTCCTGCAAATGTGCTGAGCTCAGACCTTTCCACTCTGGCCTCGGCTGACCCTGTTGCAAGCGTTCCTCCACGACGGAGAGCTCTTTCTCCACCCGGCGTATTTCTCTCCGCAACTTTTCAGTATCTCCCTCTAGCCGCAGATGTCCTAAACGTTCTCGTAGACCGTTGAGTCGGCTTTCATATTCCTCGCGCTCTCTCTGCCTTTCCTCCAGCTCATCCAGGCCGGCAACATCGAATTGAGCCAGCAGATCCCGGAGTGCTTCTCGATTCCGCTCCAAATCCTCCAGCACTTTCCGCGCCTGGTCGCTGCCGCTCGTCACTGTAAAGCTGAGCAGCTCAGGAATTTCCACCAGTATCTTCGTGCCGGCGTGGAGCTCCCGTGAACCGCCCGGGTCCAGGATGATGGTTTCCAGCGCATGGTCGTCGAGAGCGACCTGGGCAGTTACTTGTTGCTTACCGGAGATTTGCAGGGTGAGCCCCTGAGCTAGCAGGGCTGCTTCTCCGTCGCGGACTTTTCTGTCGAGTTCGCGTGCTTTTTTCACGTCGGCGTCTGAAGGGAAAAGGGAAGCAGCCATCGCCCCCTCAATCTCTCTGAGCTCCTTAAGCGTTTCTTCTGCTGCGCGGAGGACGTTGCGGAAATCATCCATCTTACTTATGCTTGAGGTCACGAGCATGTAACAGGTCGCGAAGAGTGCTGACCTCTGACTCAATTCGGCCTCTTTCTTTCCGCTTCGCGCCCAACTCTTCTGTTAACTTCTTCTGAACGGCCTTTTCGTGACTGATATCCGACTTAAGCTGCTCTCTATTTGTCTCAAGAACGCCCTTTGTCTCTCGAGCTGTCTTGATAGCTTTTTGGGTATCCTGAATGGCCGTCAAGCGTTTAGATAGGATATCATAATCATTCTGGAGCTGTTTCACCTGATCTTTCATGCTCAGGCGCAGATCCCTGTGCTCTTCGGCTTTCTTGACCTGTTCTTCAATGTCTTCCAGGCGTTGCTTTGCTTCGCGGTAGTCCTCTTCAATTTGCCTTATTTCCTTTTGATATTCTTTTAGGCGGCCAAATTTCTCTTCCAGGGCTATGCGCTGCCGGACTATTTCATCGTAATTCCTCTTTACGTCCCGCAGCTCTTCCATGGCCCTGGCCAGTTCGCTGTTTTTCCTGGGTTTTCCCTGAGATCGCGTCAATCGCTGGAGGTGTTCGTCCCGGATCTGCTGCTCAAGGGCATTGGTCTCCGCCGTCTCGGTCGCAGTTTCGATAGCAGCTTCGAGTGCGTCGGTGACCTCCGCATTCCAGGCGCTCGGGAATTCAGTGCTGCCCTGTGGGACCCACAGGGCTTGGACGATACCATGGTGCTTGGATTCGCTCAAGCCAGAGCGCGGCATCGCTCCACCGACCAGCTCAAGAACTGTTCGATCGGCCGCATCGCCTTCCGCAATTAGTTCCCACTTTCCTCCTATCCACCGCGAAAGCTCACTCATCGGCTGGTCAAGAAACCGTTTCTTGATCTGGTAGCGTTCGCCGCCGACTCTGAAAGTGACCACAACTTCCGGGGCCAAAAGGCTTCCCCAAGGCCTCAGAGATTCAACTCCCCGGCCCCTCGCCGTGTGCCTGTCGAACAACCCGCGGACGGCGGCCTCGATCAGGGTTGATTTTCCGCACTCGTTGGGGCCTGAAATCACCGTGATGCGGTCATCGAATTCTATGTTAACTTCCTTTCTGAAACTACGCCATTTCTTGACGCTGAGCTGCGTGAGCTTCAAGCCGACCCCTCCTTAACAAGCCCGTAGAGTAGCTGCAGCGCCCGCTGTACCACAGACGGGTCGACATTCGCATACTTTTGGGCTATCTCGTTGCGGATCTTGCCCTGAGAAAGAGCCAGAAGATCCTGCGCCGCTTCCCCCACGGGGCCGGCAGGTATGAGGGCTTCTAGCTGCTCAGGTGAAACTGCCGGCTTGAGCCCCTTTGAGTCCAGGTCAAGGAAGTATAGGCGTTCCTTAAGCAGAGCTTCGATTTCACCGATGATAGAAATGGCATCCAGATCGGCGACGCCTTTGAGCTTTACCCGCCAGAGGGTCCTTTCTGGGGCTTTCAATTCATCGGCCCGACGCAGAAGCTCTTCCAGATCATCTTTGCCGGCCACGTCGTACTCCTGCTGCTCCCATGTGAGCGCGGCCACATCGTGCCGGGTAACCTTCGGTATTTGTCCCGGCCCGCCAATCTCTACCTCGAGGACTTTCCCGGCTCCCTTCTCCTCAAATCCAGTTGGTTCAGGTGTTCCGCTATAGTAAGTCCGGTCTCGGTGGGAGAAATAAGAATGCCAGTCGCCCAATGCCAGGTAGTCCAACTCTGACACGACAGCACGGTCTGGAGGAATGGGGAAGTTGACATCTTTATTCCATATATTCAGGGAGCCGTGGGCGACTCCAATGCGAATGGCATCTTGCGTTTGTTGGTCCCTTTTCGGAATCCAGGCGGTGGGATCAAGATTGCTGGCTTTCTGCTCTAAGGGACAGGGATAAAGTAGCACGTCTTCTCTTGCGATCACCGGAATAGGCTCCCGTTTGTCCAGGAAATGAATGTTACTTGGCCTATCGTTCCAGTTTGCCCTGTCCCAGATCCCACCCGGGACCAGGGGGTCGTGATTTCCGGGCAAGACGAAGACGGGTAGGGTGGGGTCGTGAAAAAGTGAAACTACTTCTCTAATTACGCTTGAGCCAACTGAGTGGTCCTCAAAGAGGTCGCCGGCGATGACTACAAAGTCAACGTCCAGCTCCTTGGCCAATTTCATAACCCGACGTACCGTTTCCAGCCGTGTCTCCCTGGCATCCTCGGCCTTCTCTTTCAAGAAGGCCAGTTTAGCCCCTAACTGCCAGTCGGCGGTATGCAAGAACCGCACCATATTTGCCACCCCTCCGAAGGAAGCAAGTCAAAACGCAGGCGCAACACCCGAGACTTGAGGTGACTACGGTTAGCAAACTATAGCCATTCCGGCTGATTCGATGCATTCTTCTGTAAATTGCAGCCTTCTTCCTGCATAGTCCTGTCGCTTTTTGCCAAGTGCCGTCCGTACCGATGGCTATGAGGATGGTGGAGCCATACCGTACTCGAAAAAATGCCGGACTATACTTACCGGTCTTGAACACCCTGCTCCCGGGCCCCCTCCAGACGACCCCGAATCACCGTCAGCGCGAGGAGTGGCAGGAAGCACCACCGTTCCCCCAACAGGGAGTCTCGCTCTTCGCCCCGTTTCGATGACCCGTGCCAGCCGGCCCTGCTGCAGCGCAAAGGGCTAGATCCTCTGGCGGTTGCTGAAGGCAGCCTGAGAGGAGCTGCCCTCGGAGGCAGTAGCTGTTCCCCCTGAAATTTGTTACCGGCCATATTAAAATGACCATAAATGGACAACTAAAGTGTTCACTTCCGGACAGATAAAGTAGCCACTTTTGGCCAATAAGGAAGGCC
>ENA-OSAE01000252-OSAE01000252.1-marine-sediment-metagenome-genome-assembly--contig:-NODE-252-length-31077-cov-26.137644_pt1 | contig 31077 bp, 14 predicted proteins | sample MGYA00237870_ERZ529317 | MGnify/ENA primary metagenome ERZ529317 (study PRJEB26369, sample SAMN03142812) | marine sediment metagenome | biome: marine; feature: borehole; material: sediment... | reverse complement strand
AGTACAAGGACATCATGCTTCCGATGACTATCCTGCGTCGGTTGGACTGTGTCCTTGAACCCACAAAAGAGAAAATACTCAAGAAGCTTGAAAGTCTTCAGAGAAGTAAGGTCAAGAATGTAGAGCCCATCCTTTGCCGGGTATCCGGTGTCCCTTTTTGCAACACGAGCCGCTATACCTTCGAGAAGTTAAAAGGCGATCCCGACAATATTGCGGCGAATCTTACGAACTATATCAAGGGCTTCTCGAGCCGTGCCCGTGAGATCATCGAGCATTTCGGCTTCGAGGAACACATCGCCAAGCTCGACAAAGCCAATCGCCTCTACCTTCTCGTATCAAAATTCTGCGAAATCGACTTCCATCCGGACAAAGTCTCCAACCGTGAGATGGGTTACATCTTCGAGGAGCTCGTCCGGCGCTTCAACGAGGCGAGCAATGAAAAGGCAGGCGACCACTTCACACCACGTGAAGTTATAAGGTTGATGGTTGACCTTTTGTTTCTTCCTGACACCGACATCCTCACAACGAAAGGTATCATCAAGACCCTCTATGACCCAGCTTGCGGAACCGGGGGGATGCTTTCTGTCGCTGAGAGCTACGTACGCGAGCTCAACCCCGACGCACGTCTCGAGGTTTTCGGTCAAGACTACAACGCGCAGGCCTATGCTATCTGCGGTTCTGACATGCTGGTCAAGGGGCATAATATCGACCATATCGCTTTCGGCGACAGCTTCACCGAAGACCGATTCCCGGATAAGAAGTTTGATTACATGCTGGCCAATCCGCCCTTCGGAGTGAAGTGGGAAGCAGAGGCAGGGTTTATCAAACGGGAGCACGAGGAACAGGGCTTTGGCGGGCGCTTCGGCGCGGGACTGCCGCGCATCAACGATGGTAGCTTGACTGCGTACGCAAGATGGTTGAAGCTGCCCGCGAGGAGGGTACGGGCAATAACTACCTGGTGCAGCATTCTGCAGGTAGCGGAAAGAGCAATTCCATTGCCTGGCTTGCTCATCGCCTGGCGAGCCTCTACGACGAGCAGGATGAAAAGATTTTTGACTCGGTCATCGTGGTGACTGATCGGGTGGTACTCGACCAGCAGCTCCAGAACACTATATACCAGTTTGAGCATAAGCAGGGGGTGGTACAGAAGATCGACAGAGATTCCGCCCAGCTCGCACATGCTCTTGCTACAGGCGTTCCCATCATTGTCACTACTCTCCAGAAGTTTCCCTTCGTCACGGAGAAGATTGGGGATCTGCCGAAACGTAAGTACGCTGTGATTATCGATGAAGCCCATAGTTCCCAGGGGGGCGAGACGGCTGCCGAACTCAAAGGAGTCCTCGGGGGCGCCGCTATCAGGGAGAAAGCGCGCAAGATTGCTGAGGAGGAGGGTCTTCCCGACTACGAAGAAGAGATCCTCCGCACCATGGCCAAGCGCGGGCGGCAACCCAATATCAGCTTCTTCGCCTTTACTGCCACGCCTAAGTACAAGACCCTGGAAGTGTTTGGTCGTCCTGGGCCGGACGGCAAGCCGCAGCCTTTCCATATCTACAGTATGCGGCAGGCCATTGAAGAAGGTTTCATACTGGACGTTTTACAAAACTATACCACCTATAAGACATATTATCGGCTAGTGAAGGCTATCGAAGACGATCCGAAGGTCGACAAGCGCAAGGCGGCGCGGGCCCTGGCGCGTTTTATGAGCCTGCATCCGCACAACATAGCGCAGAAGACCGAGGTCATGGTCGAGCATTTTCGACACTTTACCATGCACAAGATTGGTGGCAGGGCAAAAGCAATGGTAGTGACGTCGTCGCGTCTCCACGCGGTCAAGTATAAGAAAGCTTTCGATAAGTATATAGCGGAGAAGGGTTACAAAGGCATCAAAACACTGGTAGCCTTTTCAGGTACAGTAATCGATCCTGACATTCCGGATGTAGAGTACACCGAAACTGGCATGAATAAAGGTATCCGGGAGAAGGAGCTCCCCGAGCGGTTTGCTACCGATGAATACCAAGTGCTGCTCGTAGCCGAAAAATATCAAACAGGCTTTGACCAGCCCCTGCTGCACACCATGTACGTCGACAAGCGGCTTTCAGGTATTCAAGCAGTACAGACGCTCTCGCGTCTAAACCGCACCCATCCCGGCAAGGAGGACACGTTCGTACTGGACTTTGTCAACGAGCCGGACGAGATTCTGGCGGCATTCCAACCGTATTATGAGCGAACCCTCATAGGCGAGCGGGCAGAGCCAAAGCAGCTTTACGAACTCCAGGCAAAACTCGATGCATACCAGGTTTACTACAAGACTGAGGTCGAGGAATTCTGCAAGTTTTTTTACAAGCCCAAGAGAAAGCAGACAGCCACCGACCACGGGCGCATGAACGCATGTATCGATCCGGCTGTGAACCGTTACAACGAGCTTGACGAAGAAACGCGCGAGGAATTCCGTAAAACACTGGTGGCCTACAGGAATCTCTACGCTTTCCTCTCGCAGATAATTCCGTTCCAGGACACCGATCTCGAAAAACTGTACTCCTATATCCGCTTTCTTATCGCAAAGCTCCCCCGAGGTAACCGCGGACCCGTGTACAACTTCGATGACGAGGTGGTGCTCAAGTACTATCGTCTTCAGAAGATCAGTGAAGGAGCCATCGTAATGGAGCCTCAGGCGGAATACACAATTGATGGGCCGACATCGGTGGGTACTGGAATGGCCCGAGGGGAGCAGATAAAGCTTTCCAAACTGATTGATATCCTCAATGAGCGGTTTGGCACCGAGTTCAAGCCTGGTGACCAGCTCTTCTTCGACTCAATTAGGGAGGACGCGGTGGCCGATTCCGACCTCCGGCAAGCTGCTCTGGCCAATACCATGGAGAACTTCGGTTACGTTTTTTTGAAGGCCTTAGAGGGGCTTTTCATCGACCGGATGGAGCAGAACGAGGAGATTACAGCGAAGTTCCTAAATGATAAGGAATTCCAACGTACTGTGGGGCAGCACCTTTTGAAGGAAGTGTACGAACAGATCCGAGCCGAGCTCGCCAAGGATGAGGTTCAACGTGTCTCATCTTAATTGACAATTGACGCTCCCATTACGGCTGAGTTGTCAGAGGGTGTAATATCATCCTTACGGAAGATATTACAAAACCCGCTAAGCCTTGTGTCTAGCGGGTTAAAAGCCTGGTCGGGCTGACTGGATTTGAACCAGCGACCTCTTGAACCCCATTCAAGCGCGCTACCAAACTGCGCCACAGCCCGACCAAAAACATTTTCGTTTTCGTTTCAATCCTTTACGGATGCATTTGATATTATAGCATACTCATCTTGGCCTTGCAATACGGGTGACCATGAGGCTTAATGTAAAGTACCTGCATGTCTTTCCACCTTGCTTGTGTCAAAACCTCAGGACAAAAGAATATTTTACTTGGAAGGAGTTCAGGGGGTACGTGGAATGACAGCATAAGCACCAGGCCGTAGACGGTATACCATGCTTGAGGAGGGTTACAGTGGGCAAGGTTATCAGGTCCTCGTCGTTTTGGGAGCAAAGTTGTAAGAAGATTAAAAAGAATGTATAATAACAGCAAATCCCACAGTGGGTCAGGTCTAACCACGAGATCAGCTGATTGTGCTATTGCTGTTTCTGAACACATACGAGAAAGCGGACAGGGATGCAGGGGAAAAAGAAGGTCCTTGGCAGGAAGGGCAGAAGATGTGAGTTTGCGAGAACGCACATTAAATCAAAGGAGGTAAGGTGAAATGTCTAGGTCAATAGTGCATTCCACGGACATGGCTTGGGTGCTTGATCCCGCAGAACCTTTTGCCGGGACGGTGAAGGACGGCGGGACCATTGTGGCCAGGGTGAGTCCAGGCTGTTGGGGCGCCATGATTACTCCCGACTACCCGAGCGGGCACGAGGTGACGCGGCCCATTGCTGTGGAAGGGGCCAAGGTGGGTGATGCCATCGTGCTGAAGATCCGGAAGATCACGGTTCTATCGTTGGCAACCACCTCCGGGACTGACGTGCCCCGGGAAGGCCACTATGTGGGGGATCCTTTCGTGGCCAAGCGCTGCCCGAAGTGCGGAAAGATTAACCCGGTTACTTACGTTGAGGGAGTGGGCCCCAGCGCCATTCGGTGCAAGGAGTGTGGCACCCCGGTGAACCCCTTTGAACTCGAAAACACCTACACCGTCCTTTTCGACGAGGAGCGCCAGGTGGGTGTAACCGTACCGTCTGCTGTGGCCGCCGAGATTGCTAAGGAAGCAGACCATTTCAGCGCCCTGCCGCCGGAGTCTAGGCAATACTCGGTCAACCTGATTGCCCGGGGCGACCTCCCCGGCCTCATTGCTCCCCTGAGGCCGATGGTTGGCAATGTCGGGACCTGCCCGGCGGTGCGCATGCCTGCCTCGCACAATGCCGGCGACTTCGGCAGTTTCCTGGTCGGTGCACCCCATGACTACGCCCTGGTGGAAGAAGAGCTTTCAAAGCGTACGGACGGGCACTTGGATGTCAACGAGGTGGTAGAGGGCGCCGTGCTCATCGTGCCGGTCAAGGTAGACGGTGGCGGAATCTATGTCGGTGACGTCCACGCCATGATGGGCGACGGCGAGATCGCCGGCCACACCACCGACGTCTCCGCCGAGGTGGTCATCGACGTCAAGGTTCTGAAGGGCCTTAACCTGGATGGACCGATCCTCTTGCCGGTGCCGGAAGACCTGCCCAAGATTGCCCGCCCCCACACCCCAGGTATCCTAGAGCGCGCTCGGCGAACAGCTGCCCAATACGGCTTTGCGCTCGAGGAAGAAGCGTTGCCCATCCAGGTGATAGGTTCCGGTAAAGACCTTAACGCAGCTACCGCCAACGGCCTGGAGCGCATGTCCAAGTTAACGGGGTTACCCTTGCCGGAGGTGCGCAACAGGTGTACAATAACCGGGCAGGTGGACATCGGCCGGTTGCCAGGCGTCGTACAGATAACTATGCTGGTGCCCAAGTTGATCCTTGAGCGTTTAGAGCTGTGGAACATGGTGACTGAGCATTATCATCAGGAATAGGTTTTTTGTAGGGGAAAGGGCCTTACTTTGGAGCCGGTCCAGGGCCCGACCCTGTTCAACAACGGTTACGGTGGCCACGACATCCAGGGCATAGGTGATTAGCATGTGACGTGGATTCACAACGTCATGAACATGGATGTGGTCATGTACATTTCTTCCTCGATAAAGGGGAGTAGGTTCCAGGGTAGAGTCAACATATTGGGCGACCTGGCTCTAGCGGCCAGCGAAAGCCAAACGAGACCTTTATTGCTTCTCAGTATGGGCAATAAAGGTCTTTTTATTGGTGATTTCGGTAGTACCCTGGTTTCATCAGTTCCACATTGTTTTTGGTCGTCGTCGCCTGTAGGGCCTTGATCCCTTATATGAAAACCTGAGTATCAAGTAAAGTCAGCTCGGCATAAATGATGGTAGAGGTTTGCTGCTGGTTTGATAGGAGGTCGCATTCCGAACGAATGTTTTCATTCTCATTGTTTTTCTTGGGTTGGCAAGGGGTTCCTGGTGCAAATTGGTACTCAGGCTGCTATAGGATTGCCAATATTTCCTGGTGCGTCAAAAAAAACCAGGAATAATAGAGGAAAAATAACCCATTCCTGGAATTGAAATATTGTTAACTGTAAGATATTTAACAACATACGTGTGGAACTTGGAACGGCCGCGCAGCTTTCAAACCGGTGGTAATGAGGGGAAAGTCCCAGCCGCAGTCAGCCTTCGGCGGCAGCAGGGCGCAATTTTGAACCGACTTTGGCTTCTGCTGACCCTACCTCTGAGTTGGGTCCGTTTCTTGGAAGACCGAGGGTGGTAGAGAAACAGCCGGATAAAGTTCTGTCCCAGTGGTGAAGTGGTGGTCGAGATGCCAGAAAAAGGGTTGGTTCTGAAACCCCGTGGGCTGGTGGGCCGTGAGGACGAATTAAGTCAGTTAGCTCAGTGGTTTGACGACCGGAGTGAGCTCCCGGTAATGTCAGTCTACGGGCCTGTAGGGACAGGGAAAACAGCCTTGGCGGCCTCTTTTGCGGACTCCCTTGTCGACAAAGGGTTTGACGTTAAGATAGAGTATTTTTCAGCTGCCCAGAAAACCGTTGATCAAGTCGTAGAGCACCTGGGCGGCTTGTTAGTTGGCTCAATAAATGAGGTTTATCCCAACGAAAATCCGTCCCGGGCGTCTCGGCAGCTTGTCATTCTGGACGGGTGTGACCTTGCTCATGGTCTCGACTGGTTCTTGACCAACAACCTCCTACCATCTATCCATCCCGCTTTAAAAGTGCTCCTGTTGACTCGAAAACCCTTTTCTGTAGAGGTGGTTCTTGACCCTTTATGGAGGGATTTGAGTACCTCCCTGTACCTGGGTGACCTTAGCCGACAAGATACCGAACGCTTGTTGAGTGACCAGGGTGTGAGTGATCCGGAATTGATGAAAGCCTGCTGGGAGGTGTCCCGCGGGAGACCTCTCATACTCCATGTTCTAAGTAAGAACCTTCACCTCTTATCCTCTTCTAAGGGTATTCCCGGCCCCGTTATTCACAATGTTTACCAGGAACTAATCCAGCGCATTGCCTGTGAAATAACCGGCGGCCGCGAGCGCTTTTTGGAAGCCGCGGCCCTTTCGTGGGTTTTTGACTGGGAGTTGTTGGAGAAAGTAACCGGGCCACTTGCCTTAGACGAGTTTACGCGCCTTATTGGGGCTTCCTTTGTCCACCGTGCCACCGGTGGTTACCGGCTGGATCCCGTTGTTCGGGAAGTGGTAACCAGACATCTTGTCCTTAACCCCCAACGGATGGAGAAGCTTCAGGAGAATCTTTCGGCCATCAATCGGAATAGGCTTGATTTTAGAAAGCCGGCACCGACCACCATCATGAATGTATTGTACACCGGAGGCAGAAGCTGCCTCAGGAAGGTACTGTTTATGGAACCAAGCCGGCCGTTTGAGGTACTGAGAGAAAGGCCTGAACAGGAACCAACCGAAAAGACGCTGATCAAAGTTATTCAGGGTAATTCTTGTCTGTCGTACTTGAGAGGACTGGTACTGTACGGTAAGTCGGCCAAACCCGGCCAGGGCTTCTCCCCGAAGGCTTCCAGCCTCCTGGAGCATCTTTCCCGACCCTGCCTGTGGATCACCGACTGGTCGGTCGATGATAGTACCGAGCCCACCTCGGCCCAAGGGATTCTTCTTCGGGAGCTGATCCACTGGGCCTGCCGGGGCTACAGCCTGGTGGTGTCTGAACCCCCGCCTGCCGCGGGTGAGTTACTAAAGCTCCTCGGGTTCTGCCGTTTTCAGACTGGTTTGGCCCTGTCGGAAAAAGACTCGACCGTTTACTGGTTGGACACACCCAATGAGGGGTTGGACCACTGGGTGGACCGTATCCTCAACAGCCAAAACACCCAAACCTACCGTCAACCCATCCGGGCCCGGGAGATACAGGGATTGGTCAAAGAAGCCTTCTACGTTATGAACGACAGGCCGAAATTCCGTGCCCAGCCTCTGGTAACCTTTGTCCGGGATTACTTTATGAAAGATCGGAATGCAGTGGCGGTGGAGGCAGAAACCGAAAATGGTCTGCGCTGGGCTTTGAAACAACTGAGAACCTACCACTCCCAGAATATGTTCTTACTCAGGGCCGTCAGGCTCGGGTGTTCATTATCCAGGAAGGAATTGGCCAGGTCATTTAATCTTTCTGAAAGGACTTTTTACCGAAAGCTGGATAAGGCATTTTACCAACTATCCTTGTGGTTTTTGGGGTATTTCGAAAAGAGAAAGGAGGCCCCCTTTGGCTGAAAGAAAGCAAGGGTACCCCACCATCCTTGAAGCCAAGAAAAGGACTTTGGTGGGGAGGGAACAAGAGCTTGAGCTGTTAAGGAATACCCTCTGCACAGAAGGACCGTTTCCACTGGTCAGTGTGGTGGGAGACGCAGGCTTAGGCAAAACTACACTGCTTCAGGCCCTGGTTGCTTTGGCCCGGGAAGAAGGGTGGCAGCCAATATGGCTTGACTGCCGGGATGTGGAACCAACTGCCGAAAACCTGGCAGGTATCTTCCGCAGGTTGTACGCAGTAAGGGGGAGTCTTGCCCAGATTTGTTCCGCCTTAACCAAACTTAACCCGCGCCCGCTACTGGTCCTGGACAGTTTTGAACATACCGGTCCAGAAGGGACGAAAACCCTTGGTACCATCCAGAATCTCTTGACCCCGAGCTTACCGGTTTATGTGGCCAGCCGCAGCCCGCTGGTACTTCCCGGCAACAAGTCGTTTCTTATTAAGCTTAAACCCTTTAACCTGAAGCTCGTTGAGAGGTTCTTGATCGAGCACGGTATACCCCGTAAACTGAGCAAGTGGGTCTTTGATGTTACCCATGGCAATCCTTTGCTGTTAACCTTATTCAGTTGGTACTACACCGAGCATCCCTCGGAGGATTATCAAAAGCTCCAACCAATTGATTTCGAATTTGACTTCATCACCAGGATCATTTCCGAGGTAAGTGACCCCTCCACTTTATCCCTTATCGAGGCTGGTTGTTTGGTCTCCTCCCTGACCCCTGACCTGGCGGAAGCCATGTTAGGGCGGGTGGTGGAAAAAGAAGAATTTAGACGATTAGCCGACTTGTCATTTGTATCCACCAGCGATGGAGAAGTTTGCCTTCACGAGCTTGTCGCCGGCTCAGTGGCGGGCTTTATGAAAAGGGATAACCCAGATAAGTATTACGGCTATAAGAGGTCGGCCTTCCAGTACTACACCAACCTGGCCCGGGCGGCCACCGGGGAAGAAGCCTTCCAACTCTTGCTGAAAAGAGTGTTCTTGTGTGAGAATGAGGTTGCGCGCCTGGTAATCTTTGCCAGTGCTGACCCTGGAGTTCCACCCCTTGAGGACGCCACCCCTGTGGACCTTGAGAGAATACCGGAGTTCTGGCTTCATAGTACCGGCGCCCTGCTGAATTATACCCGGGATGAGTTAAAGGCCGGGCTTGAGGACACCTACAAGCTCATCGGGCTCGGGCCCTCTTATTTCCGGGTCCTTCGGGACGAGAACGGTGAATTGAAAGGCTACCACACCATCCTGCCCGCCTTTTCCGAGACCTTGCCGTACCTTCTGACTTCACCGGCCATGTCAGCTTACTTCAATAACCTACCGCAAAGGGAACTGGAAGCTTTACGGGCTGCTTCGCGAGATGAGACGGATACCTATGCCATCCGCCATGTAGTTTTCCGGGACCCTTCAGAAACCGAGGCCCGGGGTTTGATCTTGCAGGATGCCCTCAGGGCTTTTGCCGGGGGACGGAGACTGGTCACCTCGGTTCCCACGCCGACCTTGGTGATACTGGTTGAAAGCATGGGGTTTCACCGGGTCGAGGGGATCTTCGATGTTACTTTCCCCGAGCCGGCTGCGGTTGTGGAGCTTGACCTCCGGGCGGAGGATATCAACATGTGGCTTGAGCGCATCAGCCTGATTCCCGATCTTCCTCCATGGGTAAAGACGGTAGCTGAAATGGGACCCGAGGAATGGTTCCTCAAGATAAAGAGCGCCCTTGAGCAAACGGGCGACCTGGGTAGCTTGGGCCGGCACCCTTTGGCTCCCCTAGGAGCTGACTTACTTGAGTTCCACTGGGGGAGTCGGGTTGGTAAGACCCCGAGAGACCTTGGCAAAGCTTTCGCTGAAGTACTGCTTAAGCTCACCGAGGATTTGGCAGTCCGGCCTGCTGATAACCCCCGGCGAGGTCCTTCCGACTCCTTCTTGGGACAGGTTTTGCTGACCACCTACTTCGAGGCAGCCAGGAGTAGAAAAGAGGCGGCCGAGGAGTTAAACCTGGCGGACACCACCTACTACAGGTACTTGAAGAAAGCGCAGCTCAAATTGGTGGAAGCTTTCCGGGCCAAAGCAGGGCAGCTTGTGGCCTCAATCAAGAGATAGCTGCGGTTTTCACGACCTTCGGGTCTTCCTTGTCTTCCCAAGAACCATCCTCCCTTTCTGCAACTGCCTCAGGATGAGGCGCTGGTTTCCACCCTCAGCGGGCAAATGCCTGCCGGCAGTCCTCTCCCTCCTACCTACGTATTTCCTATTCCGAGTGAGGACGTATCCTAATAGGTCCGGCCTTATGAACTGCTCCTCCCTCACGGAATGAGCTTCTCACTTCATCGACCTGCAGCTCTTCAGACGAGCATGAGTTTGGGCGGTCCCCGCCCTCACGGACGGGGACTTCACGGCGGGTCAGTTAAAATGAGAGAATCTCCGGGTTAAGGCGGAAGTGGTAGTGAAAATGGCAGTAGAATTCTGTACGATTTGAATGATAAATGTAAGCGCCTAGACCCGACAGTGTTTTCAAATCTGATAAAACTCCGGGAGGTTGGTTGTAGTGTGGAGGAGAAGACTCGTTGGCCTGTTTGTTTTAGTGTTGGTGTTGCAACTAACCATGATGGTCCCCCTAGGACTATCAACCGCGGTTGAAGCTTACACTTTTTATACCCCGAAGGTTCAGGAGCCGCTTCAATTGTACCCGGCGGCTCCTTCAGAACTCAAGGTTACCGGTACCACCGACAGTTCGGTAACCCTGTCCTGGACACATAGCGGGTCAGCCACCGGGTTCAATATTTACTACTCAACCTCGCTGGCCTCGAACAAACTCCCCGCCAATCCCGTCAAGAAAAGTACAACCTCCAGCCCTGTGACTGTTTCTGGGCTTAAGGCGGGGACCAAGTACTATTTTGTTGTGAAGGCGTATAATTCGTTCGGAGAATCCGTTGCTTCCAACCTGGTGAATGCCACCACCTCCAGTAGCACCGTCCTGACTCCTGTCGTTCCAAAGTTGGATGACGACGTCTTAATTGATACGACACCCACGGTACCGGATGTGATAAATCCTTTCCCAGCTGCTCCCGCCAACGTGAAGGTTACCGGCACCACCGACAGTTCGGTAACCCTGTCCTGGACCCACAGCGGCTCGGCTGACGGGTTTAACGTCTACTACTCCACTTCATTGACCTCACAATCTCTGCCCGCCAACCCGAGGAAAAAAAGCACCAGCAGAACCAGGATCACCATCACCGGTCTCTCGGCTGGGACGAAATACTACTTCGTCGTCAAGGCGTACAATTCTTTCGGAGAGTCTTCGGCTTCCAACCTAGTTAGTGCTAAGACCAGTGGGGGTTTCTTTACCCCCAAGGTAGATCTTAGCGACTTCTTCGAGGTGCCCTTCGGTGGAGTCAAGGAGCCGGCTGGGGACGAAACGGGAGGCATCTCCAAGAAGGAGATGTTGGACCTGACATTTAACCTCGGTTCGGTACTCCCGGCCACCACCCCCCAGCCAGACAGCGGAGGCACTACCCCCTTCATTCCGTCCGTAGCCTCCGAAATTGGTGACTTTGTGAAGGTTCTAGGGGACACAACCATAGGTGGGACCGGGGAAAGTCCCTCTGAAACACCCATTTTCACCCCCTTTATCACCGAGGCCGGACTCAATGCCCGGTTTGCCGAAGCAGTCCTTGACCCCTCGGGCGAGATCCTGGTGGCGACTCCTGCCGAAGGTCAGGCTGGTGAACCGGCTACCCCCGGGCCCCAGCTTTTACTCGCCTTTGCCGCCGATAACGGGGAGAACCCGGGACTGAGCGTGGGTGATGTGCTGTTTCTGGTGTTTGACAACATCACCAATAAACCGGAAATTGACCCCCGTTCTCTAAGCCAGGCCTTCCCGTTGTCCGGAGGCAGCTGGGGAACCGGGACCAAAGAACTAATCTGGCTGGATCCCGTGCCCGACCAGGGAATCGAGGGTAACACGTTGGCCATAGTCTTTACCGATCCGTCGGGAGCAGACCTGGTGCCGGAGACCACCATGGTTGAAGTTGCGGCGGCGAGCGGTATTACCGGTACCGAAGGGGCAGCCGGCGGTGGCTCCCAGGTGGTGAGCGGTTCCTTCGGTCCTCCTGCTCAAGGCCCGCCGCCACCCCAACTCATCGGGGCCCAGGCCTTTGACTTGCAAGCTGAGGGTGACGCGGTCCTGCTCATATTCGATTCCGTCACTAACCGTCCCGAGATTTCACCGAGGAGATTACCCTCTTACTTCCCCGTGACCGGGGGAAACTGGGGTACCAGGGGTGTAGAGTGCCAGTGGTTCCCTCCCGAAGAAGGTGCCGACTACGGTGATATCCTGGCGGTTGTCTTCGGCCCGGAATCTGGAGTGGAGCTGGTCCCAGGGGAGACCACCATCGGTGTAACCGAAGAGAGTGAAATTGCAGACCCAAGTGGGCAGTCCGCCGTGATCGAGGGCAACCCGGTGCTCTTGGTGGGGGATTTCGGGGTGGAACAAGCCACTGCGGCCGGTCCGCTCCTCATCGGTGCCGTGGCCCGTGACTTGGGAGCTGACGGGAAGGCGGTGCTCCTGGTTTTCGATCGTACGACCAATAAACCGGAAATTGAGGCCGATGAACTCCCGGCCGTTTTCCCAGTGACGGGGGGCTCCTGGGGCCAAGGACAAAAGGAGCTCGCCTGGTTTGAACCCGAGGATGAGGAAGAATACGGGGATGTCCTGGCCGTCCTTTTCGGGGATACCTCCGGGGTGGACCTCATTGTAGGGGAAAGCTCCATCGGGGTGGCCGAAGGCAGCGGGATCACCGATACGACCGGTCAAGGGGAGGCTTATGCGGAAGCCCCGTTGCCCCTGACCGGGGATTTCGGGGCTGAACAACCGTCCCAACAGGGACAGGGAGAAATTAGCTTTACGGACACCGCCGGCCACTGGGCCCGTGACAACATCAATAAGCTGGTCCAGCGCGGGATCACCAACGGGTATCCGGGCAACCTCTTCAAGCCCCAGAAAACCCTCACCCGGGCCGAGTTCATGACCTTTATTGTCCGCTCCTTGTACGCCGTCTATGTCCTCAGCCAGAACAACTGGGAGGTAGACGGCCAGATGGAAACCTTCGTTGCAGACCCAGCGCCAACCCCCTATTTCACCGACACCGCCGGCCACTGGTCATCGGGCTACCTGGCGCTCTGCGAGGAGCTGGGGATCATCGATCCCTCGGAGTACGAGAACGGCAGGTTTGAACCGGACCGGGAGATCACCAGGCTCGAGATCGCCGTCGCCGTGGCGAGGGCCATGGGGTTGGAAGAAAGCGGTGCAGGGCCCCTTGATTTCACCGATGCCGACCTCATTCCCGCGGACAAACGCTGGTACGTAGCGGCCGCCACCCAGCAGGGCATCATTACCGGCTACCCGGAAGGCAACTTCGGCCCAATGAACAAGGCGAGCCGTGCCGAGGCAGCGACGATGCTCGTGCGGATGCTGGGACGGTTCGGAGATCCGCTGGCTCAGTAAGAGGCGGGGAGAGAGAATCATATCTCTTGCCGAGCAGTTAGGCCTATTAGATACCCGGGGGCCGGCTGGACCCCCGGGTAGTTTTCTAAAGGAGCGGGCGGGGCGAAGCCTCTGTCAAAACGTAGAAAATCCCCTTCAGGAGGTATCTTTGGATGTTTAAGAAGTTTGCGACTTTAACCCTGGCTATTTTGATCATTTTTCCAGCAATCTTACCAATTTCGGGTACCGCCTTTGCAGCAGCGGGGTCCAGAGAAGAAGTCGCGCGCATCACGAACGTTGAGTACAAGCTGCAGGATAATGTGGAATGGCTCCCGGAGGGTGTAGATTACAGGTTCGAACCAATACAGATCGACTGGGAAAAGTACAGGTACTTGGAGGACGTATTCTCAGGTCAAACTCCATCTTCGCTTCCAACTACGCCGCCCTCCACCGGGGAACAGGGCTTGCTGTTATCCCCGCAGACGCTTGAAGGCTCGGAGAAGCCTAACCTTCCCTTCAATGCGAAGAAACTTATCATTGACACAGATAAGGTTTTCTTCACCCCCGAGGTAGGGAAAGTCTACGTTGACCCGGTCCGAGAGACCGCCTTCAGGGTGTTGGACCGGAGCACCACCGAGGGCGTTTATCACGTCGTCGCTCCCGATTTTGAGGAAGTCTTTAGGCGCTTCAGAATACCCAAGCAAACCATTGCACTTGAACACGGCAACCTTTCGTACTTGGCCCCCGGAGTGACACATGCCCCAAGTGCCGCTGCAACGGCGATGACGGCTTCAACGATTACCTCGCAGGGTTGTTCAACGCTCAGCGGGGAAGACGTCTGGGCGACGTTTCAAATCGTCAATCTCGAGCTTCATGGGAGGTTCGGAGGCCAGGAAGCCGAGGATGAACAAGAAGGGCACAAGTTGCACGGCATTTCCAAGGGGACCAGCGGTGAGGCTACTATCACGGTAAACGGATACATCAAGCTCTCAAGGCCAAAAGTGACGCCGGAAATCGACATAGGGCTTGTGACGCAGGAAGCCAGAATAGAGATTGATATGATTGCTGAAGGGAACTTTTCATTAGATGGTGACGTTCAAGTTCAATCCGTCATTCCAACGTTGATAGCAGGCTACGAGGTTCCCGTTGAGGTCAACGGAAGGGAAATTGGGCACCTGAGAATTGGAGTCTACTTGGTCCTCGGCCTGGATGGAAGACTCTCGGTCGAGGTTAAAGTGCAAACAAACGGTGAACTGTCCACCGGCCTCGTGGCCAAAGCGGTGGCGACCGTTCCCTACTACGTTGGGCCTTTCGGGGATTATGAAAACAAATGCTTTGACTTTGGGCTGGTGGCGGATGGCAGGCTCAAGGCTTTCGCGGCGGCAGTCCCACAGCTGGGGCTCTCGGTCTTGAACTATGACATAGCCGCGTTGCAGCTCTGGCTCGGACTTGACGCAAACCTAGCCGTCTATTTTGAGACACGGCTTAAGAATGGGAGACACGTGACAGTCAACGAGGGGTCGGTCAGCGCCGGGTTCTTCACGAACCTGGACGCTTATGCCTTCGATGAAAAATACGTAATATTTGAGTTCAGGAAAGACCTCGTCAGCAGGAGATGGGGGCCGACGGAGGGAGATAAGGTATCAGTCAACGGCAGTACAGACCCCAGGTATGAAATAAAGATAACCGAGGCGGATGCAGTGGAAAACCGGGTGTCTGGAGTTATCTTAAAGAACCAAGTGCGCGAGGGCGGAATACGCCTCAGAATTAAGGCTGAAGTGGGACCGGAGACCCAGTATTCCATAGGACAACGGCCGGCGGAGTTAGAGGGTATCACCCAGACCAACGAGAGAGGGGAATTCCAATTTCGGTTTCCCACCGGTAGCGACCTGACTACCAGGCACATCGTCTCCGTAACCGTGCTCGATGCTGATTCCAAGCCCGTAGCGGAAACCACAGGGATTACCCCTATGATGCCAACCATAGAAGTCTCCGCGGACGCCTTTAACAATAAAGTAAGTGGAACTGTTTCTGGTGGTTATTCTGGTAACATCAATATCGAGATTTATTCAGATGCACGGATTCCTAAAACAGAAGACACACAGGCTCCAAAACTGGAACCAGGCCTTGACCTTGAGAACACGACAGGAACCGAAGGAATCTTGCCGCCGTTGGCAGGGATTGAAGATTTGGAAGAACTTAAGGGAATTGGTGATCGTTTATCATTGAGGCCGATTCACCACGTTACAGCCCATAATGGCAATTTCGAGCTGTCCGTGCCCCTAACCAAGGGTGACCAGGTTAGGGCGGTACTGAGTAGTGGTGGTGACGCAGTGAAGTCTGAACTTGTGGATGCGAACCTGGATTCTTTGAGAATCAACTTCAAGATTAGGAACAACGGTATATATGGAACTATCGAAAACAGGGGAGCGACACCTTCAATTTACCACAAGTTATTGCCGGGAGAAGATGTAGGGTCCGGGGTTCCGAATGGTCCTTACGTTGGAACAGTGGTCTTGAAGTACGGAAAAATCCCCGGTTTCCCCACCGAAATTATCCGCACGAAGGCTCAAGTAATCGATTTCGCGTCAGCAGCCACCGGGTCTAAAGAGACCAAGCCAGAGGATGAAACATCATCAGTCCTTGGGAGCCTCTCAGAGCTGTTCGATTCTGAGAACACCTCGAAATCCTCCGAATTCTTTGCGAAGGACAGTTCCTCCGATGCCGAGGCATTAACTACCTCGGAGAGTCTTACTCTATCACCTCCACTTTTTGAAGTACTCCCCCAATTACTCCGCAAACCCGTTGCCAGTGTTTTCCAATTCGAGGGCACTGTACCGGATGAGCCGCTTGGCTTCTACACGGTATCAATCGAGAGTGAAGGGATAGTAAAAGAACAACTGCTGTTTTTCAAGCCGCCTATAGACCTCCGTTCTGCCCAACTTAATATACCGAGTGATATAGAGCAGCTCAGATTTCCTCTTGAGGGAACGGTTGAAAAGCTGTTCCCCATTGATCGAATCAGTGATCCAATCATTTTTCAGCCTGGCCCTGTAACACCCACACCACCCGCGCTGCCAAACAATGTACTTGATGAGACACTCGTCAAGCCAGACATCACCGTGAGAATTGGCGGGGTACTGAAGTCCTTCCGGCAGCCGCCGGTGATCACCGGCGGAACGACCCTCGTGCCCCTGCGGGGTATTTTTGAATCTCTGGGAGCGCAGGTTGAGTGGGACCCGGCCACCAAAACGGTAAAGGCCAGCAAAGGTGGAACTACCATTACCTTGCGGATTGGAGAAAAGCAGGCTGCCAAGAACGGTGTGGTAGTTCCCTTGGCCCAGCCGGCTCAAATCCTGAATGGGAGCACAATGGTTCCACTGCGCTTCGTCAGCGAGGCCCTGGGCAGTACCGTGAAGTGGGACGGGGCTACCAAGTCCATCGATATCCTGGGGCCGGACTTGGAGAAGAATCTTCCACCGTTAAACACTGATGGGAAGAAGCTTTTCCCACTGTTAAACAATGGGGATTAACGGGCTGGTGTCCAGCGGTCCTTCAACCGGCGGCACTTGTACACGAGGGTAACACGATGTCTTTAGCGGCCCGGGCTCTCCGGGGACGGGTGGGAACCCGTGGTCCCGCGGGTCCGGGCCGTAACCACTGGTACTGATCGACGACACCATGGGGGGTGGCCTAATGGGTTTTCTGCACCGAATTAACTTATGGTGGTCTCTCGGGACGGCCGTCGGAATCCTACTGGTCGTGGTCCTGGGGGTGGCCTATCCGGCCGCGGCCGAGGGCGATATCCAGGTCCTGATCAATGATCAGGAGCTTGAGTTTGACTCTCCACCCATTATCAGGAACGGTCGAACCCTGGTCCCGGTGCGTGCCATCTTTGAAGGTCTTGGTGCCCGCGTGGAATGGAGGCCGGCGGACCGGCAGGTTTTTGCCGTCAAGGGGTACCACGATGTCCTGTTAACCATAGGTGAGACCCAGGCCCGGGTTGATAACACCCTGACAAGCCTTGATGTCCCCGCCACGATTATCAAAGGACGCACCATGGTCCCACTGCGTTTTGTAAGTGAAGCCATGGGGGCCAGGGTTTACTGGGACGAGGCGGCCCGAAGGATCAAGATAACACCCCGCCCGTGGTGGCGGCGTCCGGGCGAAAAACTGCTCGAGGTTCATTTCCTTGATGTCGGTCAGGGTGACTCCATCTTGGTCAAGGCACCGGACGGAAAAACCATGCTGGTTGACGCCGGAGGTACCCAGGTCGCCGACGACGTGGTCACCTATCTTAAAGGCGAAAACGTCGAGAAGATCGATGTCTTCGTGGTCACCCACGGCCACGGCGACCATGTCGGCGGAGCCACTGCGGTTCTTGAGAACTTCAAAGTCGGGGCGGCCTACGGTACGGCCAACCCCGGGGACGCCCAGACCTATCGGGCTTTTTTGGATAAGGTGAACGAATTGGGGATCCCCTTTAAGACGGCGTACGCCGGAAACAAGATCAACCTGACAGCTGGTGTCACGGTGGATATTCTCCACCCTCCTGAAAAAGCCGGGGAAAACTTTGGCAACGCCGACGAGGGTTCGGTTGTCTTGAAGGTTTCCTACGGCGAGGAGGGTTTTCTCCTCACGGGTGACGCTGGAACGGAGGCCGAAGAACTCATGTTGGACCGGTATCCTCAAGCCTTGAAGAGTACAGTCCTCAAGGTCGGCCGGCACGGTAGTCTTGACTCGACCTCGGCCGATTTCTTGAAGGCAGTGGAACCGGAAGCTGCCGTCATTTCGGTGGGAACTGACAACCCCTACGGCTACCCGGCTCAAACCACTCTCGACCGCTTGTCGGCCGCCGGTATCAAGGTACATCGTACGGATAAGGCTCCTGTCGAGTTATCGGGGACTGTTCTCTTCACTACCGGCGGGGGGTGCGTCATTTTCACTACCGACGGAAGAGGGAGAGAGGTGAGTACGAAACCACTAGTCTATGTCAAGGACTATATTCTGGTGCCCTCCCCCTACCTCATTCATATCACCGGTGTTGATACCGAGGGCGAGGTTGTAAGCGTCAAGAATCCTGCAGAGGGGTCCTTCGACCTGAGTGGGTGGCGCCTGGTGGCTGAGCCAGGAGGTCAGGCCTTCGTCTTCCCGGATGGTTTTGTTTTGGGACCCGGTGAGACGGTGCGCATTTGGAGCGGCCCTGGCGCCGGTGAAGCCCTGCCGAAAGACCTGAAATGGTGCGAGGAAGAGGTTTGGAAACAGGACGTCGGGGCTGCACTGCTCTACGATGACAGCGATCAGTTGATTCACAAGTTCACGATTCGATCAGGAGTCTTTTAACCCAAAAGCGGCCCCGGTGTCGAGTTGCGGTGAAGGCGTTGGGTTGAACGAAGGGGGCCTGGTCTACCGGTGGCCGGGTGTAACCCATCAAAAAGGGGGAACCGCTGGTGAAACGACGATTGAAGTGGTGGTTTTGCTGGGTGCTTACGGCCGTCTTTCTCCTTGGGATGCCGTTACAGGCCTCTGCCCTGGTACCGTTCCGGGCTCAGCCCGACCCAAGGATTTCAGTTCTGCTCAACGGGGAGGCTCTGGAGTTCGATGTTCCACCGGTAACACAACAGGGGCGTACCCTGGTGCCACTGCGCACCATTTTTGAGTCCCTGGGAGCCACGGTAGAATGGGATGCGGCAAGCAGTACGGTTAAAGCGAGCAAGGGTGGCACGACCATTGAGCTCCCGGTCGGGAGAGACTGGGCCATCAAGAATGGAACCAGGGTCTCTCTGGACGTTCCGGCCGTGGTCAAGGACGGGCGCACCCTGGTCCCCTTGCGTTTCGTGAGCGAAGCCCTGGGAACCCGGGTGGACTGGGACGGCCAGACCCGGACGGTCAGTATCACCCCCCTGGAGAAGCTGAAGGGTCTCATTGGGGAGAAAGGGCTTCCCTGGCAGACGGGAGGGGACGAGAAACCCGAGCCATCTACCACCCTCGATAAAGTGCTGGACGTAAAACAGGTTGACCCGGGCCTCCTGGACCAGCTCTTTGTCGGCAAAGAAATAGAGCCCGTTGGTGAAGAAATACCGGTCAGGGAAATAAACCCGGGGTCAATAGTGTTAAAGCCAGGGTTTGCCGGGGGGGCGTTGTTTCAGGAGAAGGCCATCATCTACCGGCTGCTCCTCAAGGAACTGGTGCATCCAAGCCTTGGTCCCCTCGACCTGGACCAGACCCACGACATAAAGCTGGAAGTCAGGGTCGAGGACCCCTCCAAGGTGATCCAGAAAACGGTCTACGTTGCCCCCTCCTCGGCTGATTCGTCCGGACAGGGTCTTCTGCTGGTCAGGTCCTGGCTGCCCGCTGGATCCTCCGGAATGCACCTTGCCCACCAGCCCCTGACGGTAACCATAGACATCTGGCACGAGGTCGCCAAGTTGGCCACGGTAAGCGGACAGATCCGTGAAATGGGCCAGGAGCGACCCTGGACCCTTCATAGCAACAACGGGTACTCCGTAACCCTGGACACCATAGAGGAGACGGTGGACGCGGTTATTGAACCCGAAATAACCAGCCCGCGGCCTGGTTCCAGTTTTTACGAAGACTACCCACGCTTTGTCCTGGAAGGTAAGATTAAGCGCCTAGTTGGGTCCGGCCGTGGAGAGGTGACGGTAAAGGGAAGCCTTCGGAGTGGGGACATTCTCCTGGGAAGCACAACCCAACAGGTTCAGATCGGTCAAACCTTCCAGATCAACGTCGCCTCCGAGCGTGACTTGGGACGGAACGAAAACCTGTCCCTTGACCTGAAAATCGTGGATACCCCGTCCAACGTAGCTGTCTTATCGGACCAAGCTACGGTGAGTGACATCACCTTCTTCTCAAAACAGAACACGGTGCGCTCGGTAGTTGTTCTTATCCACGGGGTCTGGTCTGGTCCCCAGACCTACCAAGATTTTAAGAACAAGATTTGGGAAAAAGAGCTCAAACCCGGTACCTGGTTGATAGAGATGAACTGGGCACAGGGAGAAGAGTTCCCCACCCACGCCAGTGATTCGGTAGGGGGACGGGCCAACTCGGTCTACGGCATGAGTGATGACGCCTGGGTAGGGGTGGCCAAGCTGAAGGACGTGGTAGCCCAGGTTCGTTACCTTCTCGGCTTCGACGTCCCCATTACCATTCTGAGCCACAGCCAGGGAACCATCATCACCCTGGCGGCCCTGCAGGAAGGGATGAAGGTAGACAACTGGATTCTCATGGGGTCACCGCTGGACAAGGGGATTGTCCGTGACGGGGAGCACAACACCAAGCTGGGGGTGGCCGCCCGCAACGTGTCCGGCAAGGTGGTCAACCTCTGGTCCAATGACGACGGGACGGCCTGGCTAAAGGGAGGTATCGGTGAAGACGGGCTGCCGTCTTATATTTACGGTTCCCCGAATAACACCGTGGACGTGATGCTGGACAACGTGGATCACTCCGGTGAAGAAGGCTGGTGGTCCATGTACTGGATGGAACGGCCCGACCTCTGGCACGGTTTTACGCCTGAGGGACTCCTTGACCTCCTCAAGGGAGGCCAGGGTGAACTAGTACCGGTACTGCCTTCAAAAAAGGCAGCCTTTGCTGACCTGCAGCGTTTTGCCCGTCGGGATCCGCACAGCGGCTGGTACGGAGACGACAACTACAACACCTTTACCTACACCTTCACTCTAACCCCTGGGATGAGCAACGGCATTTACTTTGACGACAAGGATTGGGCTGAATACCGGGTAACCGTCCACGAGGGGCAGGTCCGCTGCCGGATACGGGAAGCCCAGGGGTCCGAGTTCAAAATTGGAAGCCCGTACAAAAGATTCGGCGTCTCGCCGGGAACACCCCAGACCGGTGAGTATTTTTACCGGGTCCAGAGCCGGCTCTTTGACGCCACCGTTTGGGTCGTGATGGAAAACCTCGCCTCCACGATCAGCCGGGCGACGCTGACCTTTACGGCCAGGGACGACTAGGGTGCCCCGAAACCTGCCGGCAGCCTGATCTTCGTTGTACCAAGGAAGCCGGCCCTGAAGGCAGCGAGTGCTTGAAAGGAGGTTGCCAATGAAAAGATACCTGACCTTGGTGCCTGTAGCCCTTCTCTTTCTCTTCTTCGCGTTGTCCATGGTCAGCCCGGCGCAAGCAGCCATAAGTGTCATCCTGGACGGTTCTCAACTTGCCTTTGACAGCCCACCCGTAATCAAGCAGGGAACGACATTAGTTCCACTCCGGGCCATTTTTGAGGCTCTTGAGGCCACGGTGGAGTGGGACGGGGCGACAAAAACGGTGACAGCGAGCAAAGAAGGAACAACCATACGCCTGACAATCGGAAGCACTGTTGCGTACAAAAACGGTGGACCGGTTCAATTAACCGTTCCGGGTCAGCTGATCAACGGGAGGACAATGGTGCCCCTGCGTTTCATCAGTGAGGCCCTTGGGGCACAGGTTAGTTGGGAAGGGGCGACTAAGACGATTACCATTAACTCAGGGGGTGGTGGTTCGGGTTTGGGAAGTTCCGGTCCGACAGGGGTAGGTAGTACAGGTGCAGGCTCGGTGTCCTGGGAGCACCCGGCCAAGCTGTTTTCCCTCTCCCTCCCCGCAGGCTGGAAGGTGGAGAGGGGCAGCTCCGGAATTGGGTGGCAGGTGACAGGACAGGGAGCCACCGTTATCCTGACCCCTTACCCGGCCAAAGGGGTTAACACGGAATACTTTCGGACCATTGCCGACAATCAGATGCTGTTGCTGGGTCAAAGAATTCAGTGGAAAGAAAAGTCCTTTGGGGACAGTAAAGCCTACCTGGGTTCATCAACCTTGACCAACCGCACCATCGGCTACAGGCAAGATGGAGATTTTGTTTTTGAGGCCGGGGTTTTCGCTACCGGGGACGACGCAGAAAAGGTGGTTTTCCAGGTGCTGGGCGCTGTAAAGACGTCCTCCAAACTGAGTGATCCAACTGGGGGTAACACCGGACTCTTGAACACCACCTGGGTGGCTTCCCAGTCAGCCTATTCTGACGTGGGGACTTCCTATTCTGACCTGGCGGGCGGTGGTGGGGGTGGTACGGATAAATGGACTTTCTACTCGGACGGCACGGTGAAGATTGATTCCTTCACCGGCTTCTTAGGTGGGTCAGGGAGTGGTTACTGGTCGGCGAGCGAGAGCAGCAGCACGGTGGTTAAGTACTGGATTGCCGACGGTGTTCTTTACCTTTACGGAGTCGATGGGTTTATGACTGTGCCGGTTGCTTTCGGAGCCAACCAGCTGCAGATCGGAAACCTGGTTCTTTCGAAGTCAGTATACTAGCCTGACTGGACTCGACGATGGAGAAGCGTGGATAGGGGGGAGGACCAAAATAAAAGGGGTCCCCGCTGCCTCTGGCGGTTACTGCTCTTCCCTGTCCTCAGGGCAGTCTTCAGCCCAGAGGAGAGAAGGGGTGAAAGTTGCCATTAACCGGGGATCCCACTGAAAGCGGCTTGTCTGGACCCTAGTTTGTTTATCCAGGGTGTTTTGGTAACCTGAAAGGAGGAAGACTTACATGGGAAGGGTGTCACGAAAGGTACTGGTCTTGATACTGGCCTTGACCTTGGTGTGGACGGTTTCGGGTTCAGCCTCAGCCCTGGAGGGATGGAAACTGGAAACACCGAAACTTGATATTCCGTCGAACTGGGGCCCCACGGAAGTGATTGAACCAGCGGAGACAGAAACCTACGTGGTGGTTGAACTCGAGGAGATTACGGTGACAACGGACAAGGATACTGGAGCCCACGGGCCCGAAGCCGAAATGATCGTGCAGACCGTGGTCACCACGGTTGGAGCCGACGGCCGAACGCGGCAGCAGGAGGTGACCTGGCCGTTCCAAAAATGGGTGGAAGTAAACGACGGGGACACCGTCAGGATCCATGCCCCTATTTTCTCTCTTCCTAAGGATGAAATGGGAGAAGCCCTGTTGGTGAGCATCGTAGCTGCCGACGACGATTCTTACGGTGACACGTTCAACAATCTCACCGCTTTTGTCAATAAGATAAGTAACGAAATATCACAGGCCGTAGGGATGATAGCTGCCGCTTTGACCGGCAACCCTGAGACGGCGGAGCCGGCCGAGGAGATTACCGAGCTGGTCATCAGCGCAGGAACTACGGCTGTTGAGCACTTTCAGCAGGATGAACTCATCGGGCACCACGAAAACGTTCTTCTTGAGTGGGAGAACTGGGGAGCCGCAAGCGGAACCATCACGGGTCACGCCAAGGACCGCAGCGGGAGAAACAATGCCGTCTTCCGCTACCGTGTAAGGGAGGTCACCGTTCCCACGGCTGAAGTGGAAGACGTGACCGTCTCCATAGACCGGGCGATTATCCACAATGCAGCCGACGAGAATTTCAGCGACGACCTGTGGGACAATAAGCGGGGAGAGCTCTTTACCTTCCTCAGGGTAGCCAACGGTTTCGCCGGGCGGCAGTATTCAGGTGGTGATGCCCGCCAAAGCGATACGATCAACCTGTACAACGGGATGCCGCTGCATATTTTTGAGAAATTCACGGTAGAGGCCAAGCCGTGGGTGTACCTGGAGGCCGCCGTATGGGATGAAGACAGTAGTCCTGAGACGGCCGACCTGGTCGGTATATACTCCGACACCCTGTACTATGACGAGCTGGCGGATATCAATAATGCGCCCGAGTATCCCGGGTACCGGCTCTACTCAAAAGAAGTGAGCGCCACCGGGAGAGCTACCCTGGAATACACCGTAAAGTTCCCAGGAGCGATCATGCCGCGGTATGACGACTTTGTTTCAGGTGGGATTAAGCTGCAGGTCAAGACTTCCGACGACTGGGTAGGCTGGGGCGACAGCGGGACAAAGAACGACATCGACCTGAAGTTTACCGATGCCAATGGCACCAACGTTCTGTCGTGGCCCCTTTCCAAGCTTGGCGGGGATTTTGAGGACAACGACCGGTCTGATTTCGACCCCTTGAACTGGTCTGGTGGCCTGCGCTGGTCGGATCTCAGGAATAACAAGGTGAGGTTCTACAAGCACCTGGGAACATCTGACGATGCCTGGAAGGTCAAGTGGGTCAAGATCTACCACCGGAACACCGGCCATGAAATGCTGAATCAGACCCTGAACGAGGTACTGGAAGGTAACAGCCGGTACACCTCAAAGATGAGCCTGGACCTGCCTGACTTCCCCAGGGCCAGTGTGGCAGCACCGAGCAACCTTAGCGCTAAAAGGGTAACCAGGTCCGGAAAGCAATATATTGACCTCACCTGGCGGGATAACGCGAGCAACGAATCCCGGTATCGACTCCGGTGGGTGAGCGGAGATAAATCTGACCTGCGGGGTCCAAGATCCAAAAGTATTTGGCTCCCAGCGAATACAACCTCCTACAGCCTGCCCGTTATGATTGTCTACGGTGGAGGGTGGCCGGACTATTCCTTCGAGGTCACCGCCGTTCGTTCTGACGGTTGGGAGTACGGCGAGTCCAAGAGTGTTTCGGTTACCTTGGAAGGAATGCAGTCTGTCTTTGACCTTTCCAACCCGCCGACTATTAAGCCGCCCGCAGGCTACTTAGACGACCTATTTGAGGTTATCCCCCTCAATCCGAGCGGTGATGCCGGCGGCGACACCGGTGTTCAGGACGTCCTTAGGTGGGAAGGAGAGGTCCAGGCGACGGGCAGCACACAAGGGATTACCCTCACCTGGACGGCCCAGGAGCCTCCTGAGGACGCTACGGTTCAGGGCTACTATATTTTCCGCAGTACCTCACCGGATACAGCTACCTTCTCCGACCGGATCAACGACTTCCCGGTCACAGAAACCCAGTACACGGATACCCTGGTCAGTGAAGGAACCACCTATTACTACGTCCTGCGGCCCGTGTACCACGACGGCTCGGTTGGTCCGGTTTCACCCGAGGTATCAGCCGAAATCGCCTCCATACCGCGGACGGTAATCGTGCTGACCATCGGGAGCAGTGAAGCGGAAGTGAACGGTCAGAGTCAGGAGCTGCTTCTACCCGCCTACATCGAAAACGGGACCACCATGGTGCCCCTCCGGTTCGTCAGTGAGAGCATGGGGGCTACCGTGGACTTTTGGGCCGCCAATCAGTCGATCGACATTTCCCTTTACGGGAGGGAGGTACGGCTCTGGATCGGAAGCCAGCACGCCCAGGTTGACGGGGAAATAACCACTATCAGTGTTCCCCCGACCCTGCGCAACAACGTCACCTTTGTTCCCATCCGCTTTGTCAGCGAGGGACTGGGAGCCAGGGTGGGCTGGAACGGCCAGCTCCAGGAGGTTACCATCACTTACCCGGCCGACTGAACGAGCAGTAGACCAGTGTTGTTGAACCATAAGAGCTGAACTGCACATTAGTATGCACCTTTCACCTTCTATCGCTGTTCAGCATTGATTTGATTTTACCGGCCCCGGGCCTTTCAGGCCCGGGGTCCTTGTAGGTGCGCCCGGCATGGGCGTTGTCTGTAGGGTGAAAGTCCCGAACGGGGAAGGTAGCAGTAACCGTTAGCTCAAGGCAAGGGTGTCTGCGGCGACGCAGAATCTGAAGGAAGCCGGCGGCAAACCTCCGGCCCGAGGACCACGAACCCCAGGCGAGGCTAGTGGCAGCTGGATGAGCTTGCATAACAAAGCAAAGTCCTTGCTACCGAAGGCTGCCAAGAGTAGATGGGGCAGGTGGGAGCGCGAAGACGATCCATAGGTAAGAGCGCCGCTGGAACAGTAGGGCCTGAAGGAAGCCGAAGGAAGGGCATGGAACGTAGCGTAAGGGAACCGAAGATGGCTCTCTGGGTGGATAACCTTGCGCAGAGTGGGGAGCCCAAGAGCTGGTCCGTCGGGTTGAGATAAACCGTGACTAATCCGTGCACGAGCAGGAGGTTGGTTAAAGGTGAACGTTGACTCAAGCTGGGAGGAAGAGATATGTTAGGTGACGAAAGCTAACTGCGTCGTGGCCACTACAATCCTTGGCCAAGCTCTCGGTATGGGGAGGAGATGTGCACGGTGACGGAAGCGAGCTACATATGGGGTCAACCTTGGAGGGTGGAGGGATGTTGCATCCTTCAAGAGTAGAGCATTCCATCAGGGAAAAGGCCCTGATAGCCAAAATGGAAAACCTGCTGGACCCCATTAACCTTTACAATATCACCTGGAGAAACGCCAATTTGTACTTCCTTTAACCGGCAACTACGGTATCGGTTGAGCCTGGTTAGGCTTGCGCATGGGCTATGAGTCTCTGGCATAGGTCAAAGTTGAACACCAGCCTAAAGTTTGGGGAGGAGGTGAAATCTGTGAAGCCCAGGGTTATCTTTGTCAGGGAAAACGATGAGCAACTGACTGGTAGTAAATGATGTGGTAAGCTGGAGGGGGCTTTCAACCTCTGGCGCGGGGAACGTGTTTTCCCGGAAAGAAGAAGGATCATGGAGCAGGTTGGCAAAATGTACCGGGAAATCAGGGGAAGGTTTGGTGACCAGGTAGAAATAACCGTTATCGATCCTCGCAACCAAATTGTTTTGATTCCAATGATCCTACGTGATATCTTCACCTTCAAAGTGGGTTTAAGAGAAGGGCTCAAGACGTTTCTAAAAGGTTGTTCCATAAGATCTGTAATCATTAACGGAAAGGCATTTTCCCTTCACGATTTTCCGGACTCGAGTGTCATTTGTGACCAGTTAGAAAAGGCCCTTTCAATTTCAGCATCATCGCCATCCTCACTCCTAGAATAATTGTCCTATGACGGGGAGTATTTTCTAGATTGTAGAAGAAGGAATACGTGAATTCAAGACGAACACTAAGTTGGGGTGTCTTTTTCCGGGATGATACCGTAAGGGTTCTACAGGCAGTATGCCACTTTGACCAGTCAACCACGTAAATTATGTTATATTGTTGGTGAAACACTAAACAATATTAAATACTGTTTCTTCTTCTTCGATAAAGGGGAGTAGTTTCCAGGGTAGAGTCAACATACTGGGCAACCTGGCTCTACCGGCCTCGAAAGGCTAAACGAGACCTTTATTGCTCCTGAGCGTGGGCAATAAAGGTCTTCATTTTGGTGATCTTGGCGGTATCCTGGTTTCATCGGTACCGTCTTGTTTCCGGTTGTCATGGTCTTAAGGGCCTTTGAGTCGTGATATTGAAAATAAGCCTGGAGGTTTGGTTACATGATAGCAGCAATACTTGTCTCGGGTTGGCTCATCTTTCTGGCCGAACTGGGGGATAAATCGCAGTTGATCGCCCTCGCCATGGCCACCAGGTATCGGCCCGCCATTGTCCTTTTGGGGATTACCATCGCTACCGGTTTCAACCACTTCCTTTCTGTTTTGATCGGTGGGGCCGTATCTGCTCTAATCCCGTTATTTTACATAAACTTCTTGGCCGGGGCTGCTTTCATCATTTTTGCCTTCTGGACCATCCGGGGCGATAAGCTCGACGACACGGAGGACCGTAAAGGGTACAGCCATCCCCTCTTGACCATAACCTTGACTTTTTTCCTCGCCGAACTGGGCGACAAGACCATGCTGGCCACCATTACCGTCTCGACTACATACCAACCTTTCGGCGTCTGGGTCGGTTCAACCTTTGGGATGGTACTTTCTGACGCCTTAGCACTGCTTGTCGGGACGTTGTTGGGGAGGAATCTTCCCGAACGGGCAGTTAAGTTCGGAGCCGCAGCTGTGTTCCTGGTTTTTGGGCTAATCTACATCAAGCAGGCCGTATTTCCTGTCTGAAAGGCTAACCAATTCTCACCAGGTGACCCAACTGGCTGCTCCTGAGATGTTCGGTTTCGCGGATGGGTAGAGAAAGTAATAAGGGGTGCCGCCCTGGAGGGCGGTACCGTGAAGGATGAAAATCCAAAGTGAAACCATTATTTTCGGACTGGCTGCTCACTGCATGGGGCTTTAAGTCTGGCCTTTAGGTGTGCCAAATTAATCGTCGTTGACTATTGGTTCACTATCAATGAGAGAACAATAGTCATCAAGTGAACCACCAGACAGACAACAGTCAATAATCTGTTTACCAAGGGGCAAGAGGTCAGGTTCAAGGAACTTGACGACCTGCTTCATGAAGAACTCGGTGAGAATCGCGGCCCCTCGGTCGTAACCTTCTTCACCTACTTCTGGTTGTTTTTCCACGCGCAGGAACCATTTGTCGATTACTTGTCCCTCTACGGTAATTCCGCGCAGGGCGTAACCCAGCAAAGGAGAGCGCGCAGGTACGAGTTCGTCACGTGTAAACCATGCTGTCCCTCGACGCGCCAGGTACTCTCGTGTGATCCACTGGGGCATAAAGCCCACGTGCCAAGCTCCAATATGCTGGTTCGGGCAGAGGACATAGCGCACCTTGGGGGTTTCGAGGATCTGCTTGAGGAGCAGGTTGGCCTGCTCCACGCGCCGGCCGGTAGCGAAGGGCCAGTAGGAACCGACCCCTTCTGAACTCATGCCTTCGGTCTCAACGATACTCGGATTGGCATCACCACGCGGGGCCACAAGACGCCATAGCCATGCGAGTGCCGGGGGCAGCACGTGAAAAAGGCCAATAATACCATACGTGGGGCGTTCACGAGTACATGGGGGTACCCGGACGCCAAAACTGCGGATATCTACCGTGATTGGCTTGTTCACCACTCCTGGAACAATGCGACGGGGAAGAATGACGCGCGGATTCGGGCACGGCTGCCCCGGGGCGTCTTCTATGTGCTCCCAGATCAGGGCTGTGCTACCTGGGGACGCGTCGATATTGAGGAAAAGTAATGGTTCGGGAGGGTGGCACGTGATTTCCTCCAGATGTGGGTCTGTGCCGTAGCGAGTAATATGGTTGACCCGGATAAACCAAGCATCCTCGGCGTCCATGACGGTCAGTCTACCGTTACCCTTTTGAAGGTGCGGATGGCAGAGGGCCATGTCGTCGGTTACGGGGCGGAGCTCACAGCCTCGAGGCAAGACAAGATGGCGGTCTTCGCCGGTAACCATGTTGTGGCCCAGTAGTAACCGCCCATCGCTCTCACGCTGGATGTGCTGGAGCATTTCACTCTTGCCTCCGCCGCTTGCTCCTTCGTGGGAGATGGTCACCTTGTTGCCGTACGGCGTAACCACCTTCACTGTCGAGCAGTGCAATGTTACCCATCCCTCTTGTTCGCCGAGATTCAGGAGCATCCCATAGACGCCCTTCTTGGCGCTGGGTCCGGGGTAGAGGTTGTAGCTGAACATCTCGTACCGGTCTGGAAGCCGATTGTGAACCACAACCTGCTTGCCGTTGAAGTGGGTATGTCGAAAGGGCGGGGCAACATAGACTATAGCCCTCGGAAAAAAGTTTTCGGGAAGTGTACCTGGATCAAGGATATTCTGCAAAAGTGCCAAGCCTAACGCAAAGAAACCAGCATTAGCTGGACCTATGACCATGGCGTCGGTGCCTTTACCGGGCGCTCCGGCTACGAAGAAGTAGAGAGCCAATTCCTGCTTCTTAAGCCAATCGAAGGTTTCCTCTCTCAGCCCGGCGAAATCGGTACCGAATCGATCCTTGAAGCGCGGTTTGTCCGTGGGTAGGTCATCCGCAATCACCATGCAATCGGGGTCTCGGCGGCGCATGTACGGGTCTGTGTAGTTTGCTGCGACGCCGTTACGCACCCGGCAAACCCTCGCCTCGACTACTCGTCCCATGCCCGGTATCTCATATGCCACCTCGTGCCAGCCATTGTCTGCATCGCGGCAGGCCAGTTCCACCAACTCGGGTATGCTTCCTGCTATTACGTACCCAGGACAACTCGACAAGAGGTCTGCTACTTCAGTGGGTAGCTTAACTTTTGACAGATCATATAATCTTGTCATGGTGCTGCATCCTTTCAGAACCAACCTGTTGAATCGAAAATTAACCTGCTAAGAGGGTATCTCTCAAGGTAAGGGCCAGGATCACAAACACCATGTAAAGGGTGCCGTTGAACACCAAGGCCGTGGGACGGAGCCCTTTTCGTACCCTCAGGTTGACATATACAAGCGCTGCCCCGGCCAGTGCGAGGATGACACTGATGGCAGCAAGCTGAGAGAGTGCCCACGGCGTAAAGGCAATGCCTAAAGCCGGGATAAGGGAGCTCTGGAACACCATTGCCCCGGTAATGTTACCCAAGGCAAGGGTATCCTTTCCTTGCCGCAGCCAAATGACACTGTTGAATTTCTCCGGTAACTCTGTGGCAATGGGTGCGATGATGATGGACAGTACAAAGGGTGAGACGTGCAGAATCTCTGCTACGTGTTCGATCCCGTCAACAAAAAGGTGTGCCCCGAAGATGATACCGGTCAGGGCGGTAAGGACCTGTAGTACGACTACGGGAGTAGCGGGGTCATGTTGCTTCCTGGCAAAATAGAGGGGCTTCAGGTGGGCTTCCTCCAGGGTACTGCCGCCCTTCAAAGTATGGGCAACATACAAGAAGTAGGTAATGACGAGGAGCACCGCTACTACTAGTCTAATAGATCCTTGGGGGAGGAAAGTCGCTAGAAAGGCCATCGAGTACACTATCAAAAAGAACTTAAGGTCCCGCATCATGACGGAACTGTCAATGAGCATGAACTTCCTCTGCTTTCCCTCTATCTTGAAGACTATGGCTGCAACACCGGCGATGGCCAGGGCTAGGGTAGTGAGCATAAAGGGTGCCCCCAGGATTGCCCCAATACCGATTTCTTCAGCAGCTTTCCCGGTCCCGAACACGATGGCGATGATTGGAATCATGGATTCTGGCAATGCTG
>ENA-OSAE01000251-OSAE01000251.1-marine-sediment-metagenome-genome-assembly--contig:-NODE-251-length-31256-cov-45.345181_pt1 | contig 31256 bp, 27 predicted proteins | sample MGYA00237870_ERZ529317 | MGnify/ENA primary metagenome ERZ529317 (study PRJEB26369, sample SAMN03142812) | marine sediment metagenome | biome: marine; feature: borehole; material: sediment... | reverse complement strand
AACCTAAGCCAGGAGACCTGCCTATACCTGATAAAACACTGATCTACGAGGATAGAGAGGTGTTCTTGTGTTCGGGTTTTCTGCTCGAGCTCGCGATGCCCCCGGTCTTTCGTAGACCGGGGTTTTTAGTTCGCAGTTTTGTAAGAGCCAAATAGGTCTATTTGCGAGCAACCTACATGTCAGTAGTCATCAACATAGAAGTGCTGAAATTGGCGCGTAAGGGTAGCCTGGTAGCAGGGAAGATGCGTAACAATCGCCAGAAGGCTATTGCAGGAAGCTTTAGTAGAGGGGGTAGGTTTCGAGTGTATGGTGGTAAATTACATAAAACCAGCAGCAGGTGCTATGTCTTTCCCTTTACGGCACTTTTGGGGCAGGAAAAGATGAAAAAGGCTTTGCTTCTCAATGTCATCAATCCCAAGCTGGGTGGTGTCCTCATCAGGGGAGAAAAAGGGACAGCTAAGTCTACGGCAGTGCGTGCTTTGGCGGCACTGCTTCCAGAAATCCCCGTAGTTCCAGGTTGTCCCTACCAGTGCAATCCCTTTGAACCCATGTGGCTTTGCCCTCATTGCATGACAAGATTTGCTTTGGAAGGAGCTCTTCCTGTTGCCTGGCGTCAGGTAGAAGTAGTGGAACTACCTATTTCTGCTACTGAAGACCGTCTGGTAGGAGCCCTTGACTTTGAGTATGCTGTAAAATATGGGAGTTGCCGATTTGAGCCAGGGCTGCTGGCGAGGGCGCACCGGGGGATCCTTTATGTTGATGAAGTAAATCTTCTGGATGACCATTTGGTGGACCTCTTACTTGATGTTGCTGCTTCTAGAGTAAATGTTGTTGAGCGTGAAGGGATATCTTACAGCCACCCTTCAGAATTTATCTTGATTGGGACGATGAACCCTGAAGAAGGGGAATTGCGTCCCCAATTGCTTGACCGTTTTGGACTTTGCGTGCAGGTAGAAGGAGAGCAAGATCCCATGCTGAGGGTAGAAATCATCAAGCGCAGAGAGGCATTTGATCAGAACCCACTGAGATTTCTTGAAAGCTGGGCTGAAGAAGAGAAAAAAACGCGACAGGCAATTCTTGCTGCTCGACGGTTGCTGCCGGAGGTAACAATTTCACCAGAGTTGGAGGAACTCATTGCCAGACTTTGCACCGAAGCGAGGGTGGCAGGTCACCGGGCGGATTTAGTGATGGTTACAGCGGCGCACACGATAGCTGCCTGGAACGGCAGGAAGGAAGTGGTTCCTCAGGATGTTTATGAAGCAGCGGAATTTGTCTTACCCCACCGCATGCGGGAAGTACCTCCTCCGCCTCCAGAACCACCAGAATTTGAAGAAGAATCGGAAGGACCTGAACCGTCAGAAGAAAAAGAAGAAAAAACAGAAAAACAACAAGACCAATTACCTCCGGAGGACCAGCAAAACCACCAGAAAAACCAGGAAGAACAAAAAGAACCACCTTCCCAGGCGGACCCACTGCAGGGTGTTCCAGAGGTTATCTTTGCAGTTGGAGAACCCTTTCCAGTGCGCAGGATCAGTTTCAAGGTAAAGGGACTGCTGCGCCGGGGTTCTGGGAGAAGATCGCTGGGACAGACTGCCACCAGGTCAGGGCGCTATGTGCGGAGCACCATGCGGTGGGAGCGGAAAGACCTTGCCTTTGATGCTACCCTGAGGGCGGCAGCTCCTTACCAGAAGCGCCGCCAGAGAAAAGGAGTAGCAGTTGTCATCGAGCTTCAAGATTTTCGTGAAAAAGTGCGGGAAAAAAGGATCGGCAATTTTCTTCTCTTTGTTGTTGATGCCAGTGGTTCGATGGGGGCCCAGCAGCGGATGGTAGAAGCCAAGAGAGCGGTACTTTCGTTGCTTTTTGATGCTTACCAGAAGCGTGACCGCGTGGGACTAGTTGCTTTCCGGGGTGATCGTGCCGAGGTTCTCCTACCCCCCACGAACAGTGTTGAGCGTGCCCAAAAATTACTGACAGAATTGCCCACTGGTGGTCGAACACCGCTTTCTGCAGGACTGCTCAAAGCCTACGAAGTAGCGAAGTCACACCTTTTCAAGGATCCCGATATTCGTCCCTTACTGATCATCATTTCTGACGGGAAGGCCAACGTGAGTTTGGGTGAGGAGCGTCCCCTTGCTGAGGCCTTTCGGGTTGCTGAGATGATGAGGGAGGAAGAGCGGATCAAAGCTCTTGTTGTTGATGTGGAAAACAGCGGTTTTCTATCCTTTGGTCTTGCCCGCCAACTGGCGGCAGTGATGGCTGCGGACTATTACAAGCTTTGGGATCTCAAGGTAGAAAGTCTGGTAGAAGCGGTTCACAGCGCTCTCGCCGGGATCTGAGTATGAAACGTAGATCAGCCACCCGCATGTGAATGCACTGAACTCTCTTTACTGGGTAACACTAAGGGGATTTGGATAGAGCTTGGGTTTACTGGATGATTTTGTACAATCCTGCGTTTTAGTGATAACTGTTTAGATTTTAAAGATTATTCTGCTTAATTTTAGTTAAAGAAGGGATTGATGAGGGTTGGAACAGACTTTAGAACAGACCAGCTATATTTACCCCTTTACCGCAATCGTCGGTCAGGAGGAAATGAAGATTGCTCTGGTGCTTAATGCCATCAACCCCAAGCTGGGTGGGGTTCTCATCAGGGGAGAAAAAGGAACAGCCAAATCAACGGCAGTGCGTGCTCTAGCTGCTTTGCTTCCGGAGAACGAGGTGGTTGCTGATTGCATTTTTGGCTGTAACCCTGATGATCTCGCCACGATGTGCAGTTTCTGCAGGGAACGCTATCTGAGCGGGGAAACGCTTCCTAGGGCGACCCGCCAAATGCGGGTTGTTGATCTTCCGGTTTCTGCTACCGAGGACCGGGTTGTAGGAACTCTTGACCTGGAAGAAGCCATCAAAAAAGGAGAGAAACACTTCGAGCCTGGAGTGCTTGCCGAAGCCAACCGTGGCATTCTTTACGTAGATGAAGTGAACTTGTTGGATGACCACATTGTTGACGTTCTCCTTGATGCTGCTGCGATGGGGGTGAACACTGTTGAGCGGGAGGGTGTCTCCTATACCCATCCAGCCAACTTCATCTTTGTGGGAACGATGAACCCGGAGGAGGGGGAATTGCGACCCCAACTGCTCGACCGTTTTGGACTGTGCGTCCAGATTACCGGGATCCTCGACCCTGCTCAGAGGGTTGAAGTAGTCAGAAGGAGGATTGCCTTTGAAGAAAATCCAGCCAAATTTTGCGCTACCTGGGAGGGAGAGCAGGAGAAGCTGCGACAGAGGATTTACAAGGCGAAAGAGCTCCTACCGCAGGTTGAGGTGCCGGAAAAAATGCTTTGCCTGATTGCGGAGATTGCCATTGAGATGGGTGTGGATGGTCACAGGGCTGACCTGGTCATGCTCAAGGCAGCCAAAACCAAGGCAGCTTTTGAAGGAAGGAGAGAAGTTACTGAAGAAGACATTCGGGCTACTGCAGATCTTGCTTTACGCCACCGAATGCGCCGAAAACCTTTCCAGGACGTAGATTTTGACCGGAAGAAGCTGGAAGAAATCCTCACTCGCACTCGTACCCATGTTCACAGCTATTCCCACGATTACCGCCACTTTAAATAATTAAACTGGGAAGTGGTCATCATTAATCGAGGTAGATGGACTTTGTAAATACTACGGACAAGTCAAGGCCATAGGTAACTTTGGCCTCAGCATAAGATCTGGGGAAATTTTCGGCCTTTTGGGTCCCAACGGTGCTGGAAAAACAACAACTGTACGCATTCTTACAACCCTGATCAGACCAACAGCGGGAAAGGTTTTCATTAACGGATTAGAAGTTACTCGCCATTCGGTGCAGGTGAAAAAAGAGATTGGTGTTGTTTCCCAACATTTTAACTTAGACCAGGAGCTAACGGCCTGGGAAAACCTGGAGTTGCACGGGAGATTGTATAAGATCTCTTCGAAGGAGCGGCGTATCCGGATCCAGGAAACCTTGATTTTGTGGAGTTGCAAGATCGTGCTCATTTGCCTGTAGAGTACTTCTTTTTCCTCTGGCTTCCTTGCTGATTTTACCAGCTTATGCTGTGTTTCTCCTCGACCTTGGAATATGGGTAACCTTGCAGGTGGAGTAAAAAAACTCCTAAAGAAAGCTTGAGTTGAAATCTCCAGCGGAAGGTAATAAGGTTAGCATTGTGTGGCTGAGCACGAAAAGATATTATAAGGGAAAAGAGATTTGTGAAGAACCATAGATTACAGTGTTCTACTGGAATAAAAGCTGGAAAGAAACTATCAATGGGAAAAACGGGTTTTTACTAAAAATGGAAAAAACAATAAAACTAAAATAGTTTGGAATAGGTGGCCCTGGAGAGCTAGGGCTGAAAAAGGAAGACCGGTGGAAATCCGGCGCCGTCCCGTCACTGTGAGGGGGGATCTGCTTTACAGGATGCCACTGGGGTGACTACTTGTAGAGGGGAGGCCCTGGGAAGGCGTGGGGTGGAGATGAACCCGAGCCAGGAACCCTGCTTGTTCTGTTTGACCATACCAAAATATTGGGTGGAGGGGTAATAATGAGGAAAATTGTATTGGTTTTGCTAATCTTCTTTTCACTGAGTTTGATGGTTTTTTCTGGTTGTGCAAAGCAGGAAACCAAACTGGAAGAATTAGTCGTTGGTGTAGGAAAGGATACGGTTGACCCTAATGGAGGGATGTGGGAAAGCCGTGGTCTGGTCTTTGAAACCTTAGTAACCCTTAATCACAAAGGGGAACCCCGACCTCTCCTGGCAAAGAGGTGGGAAATGGCACCTGATGGAAAAACTTATACTTTTTTCCTACAGGAGAACGTTAAATTTCACGATGGCACACCCTTTAATGCCCAAACTTTGAAGGAAAATGTTACTAAACTGCAGAGTGTTTGGGGTAGATACCCCATTGATGAGGTTGAGATAGTTGATGATTACACGGTTCGTTTTAGGTTAAAGGAGCCGTATCCATTGTTTCTCTGGCACATAGCTCAAGTTAGTAGAGGAATGGTTGTCAGCCCCAAGGTTTTAAAAGAGGTATCTGGCGAAGCCGCCAAAGGTGTAGGTCAGATGCTGCCAACTATGTCCGAGGATAAAAGTGGTTCCAAGCAAGGCATGGGTCAAATGCCTCCGGGGATGGGCAAGTCGACAACGACCAGCGAAGAGGTTAGAATTACTGCACCAGTTGGGACAGGCCCTTATAAACTAGTGGAACATGTGCCAGGACAATACTGGGTAATGGAAGCTTTTGACGGCTACTGGCAGGGACCCGTGGGTATTAAACGAATCAAGTACCTGGTTATTCCTGATGCCCATTCCAGGGTAATGGCTTTGGAAAGCGGCCAAATTCATTTAACGGGGATCAGCCCATTAAGTAAGATTGCTGCTGGGGACATGGAAGTTATCGAAAAGAATAAAGACTTAGTTCTTAAACATGAACCTTCATTTAAAGTTAGTCTCGTCGCCTTCAATTCTGCAAAAGGTATTTTTACTGATGCTCGTGTGAGAGAAGCCTTTGTGAAGGCCATAAATCGAGAAGAGATCAATAAAGTATTAACTCCGGCTGGGACTACTCTGGATACCCCTGTGGCTCCTGCATCTCCTTTTTACTTCCCAGAGTTGACAGGCACTCGTGAATATGACCCTGCCAGGGCTCAGGAATTGTTAGCGGAAGCTGGTTGGGTTAAGGGACCCGACGGGTTGCTACAGAAGGACGGACAGCCTTTGCAGGTAAGCTTAATTTATAGTCAGACGCAGCCGGAAATGGTTCAGGTTGCCAACATTTTGCGGCAACAGTTAAAAGCTATCGGTGTTGATTTAAAGCTGTCCTCAGTGGAAAGTGGTACTCTTTTTGCATCTTTGGCCAAAAAAGACTATGATTTGATTGTTGCTCCAGGAATAGGGTCGACTTCTCTGGATTTTGCAACTGATTATCATAGTAAGAGCAGGTATGGCGTAGCAACTGATAAAGAATTGGACAGCATGGTCGAGGCCTATAACGTTGCTCCTAATTTCAATGAACAAAAATTGATAGCCAAAAAAATCCAGGAAAAAATTCTGGCTGACAATCTGGTTTTACTTTTTATCAATACGAACAAGAGTTTTGCCCACACTACTAAGTTGCAAAACTTTAAACCTGCTTTGGAAGAAGAGGTCAATTTTATGCGGCATATATGGCGGGCCAGGTTAAGTAAGTAGCTGCCGGGAGAGGGGAAATCATGGGTCCATATCTGCTACGGCGGCTTTCAGTCGCTGTTGTGTCCCTCGTGGGGGTTAGCTTTGTTACTTTTCTGTTGATTTTTTTAGTGCCGGGAGATCCTGCGGAGATGGTTGCCCAGGCCAGGTTTGGTCATGATGTAGGGGAGCGGGAAATCGAGATGGTGTGCAGACTGGAGGGATTGGATCAGCCGGTTGTGTTTCAATACATAAAGTGGGTGCGGCATTTGCTTAACCTGGATTTAGGGTACTCTTTAATATCTCGGCAGTCTGTTCTGTCTCTAATTTGGTCTCGGTTTCCCGCTACCCTTCTCTTGGCCTGCAGTAGTTTACTGCTATCCCAGATTGTTGCTGTACCTGCTGGTATTATTTCCGCTTTGCGAAAGGATACTTGGTTGGATGTTGTCTTACGGCTTTTTGCTATTTGGGGAGTATCTATGCCGAGTTTTTGGTTCAGTTATATCTTGATTATATTTTTTGCTTTAAAACTTAGGGTTTTACCAGTCAGTGGTTATGGAAGTTTTGCGAATTTGGTTATGCCATCTCTGGCTTTAAGTTTAGGCATAGCTGGGCATACTGCTCGATTGCTTCGGGCCAGCATCCTTGAGGTTTTGCAACAGGACTATCTTAATACTGCAAGGGCGATTGGTATTAGAGAGAGCAAGATAGTGTTTAAATACGCCTTAAAGAACGCCATGATTCCTGTTTTAACCAGTGTTGCTTTGCAATTGAGTTTTCTGTTAAGTGGAACAGTGATCGTTGAGAGCATTTTCGGCTGGCCCGGTTTAGGAAAACTTATTTTGGATGGAATCTTTACTAGGGATTTCCCCGTTGTCCAGGGCTGTGTCTTATTTGTAGCAGTGTGTTTTGTTGTGATTAATGTTGGGGTTGACCTCCTTTATGCCTGGTTAGATCCGCGCATTCGCTGGGAAGCGAGGGGTTGAGGCGATGTCCAGTTTGTTGGAAATCCGTAATCTTACGGTAACTTATAGGTTCCAGGATCGGCAGGCGGCCGCAGTCCGTGCTTTGGATTTAACCATAAGAGAGGGAGAGAAATTAGCTATTGTAGGAGAATCTGGGGCAGGAAAGACTACTCTTGTCAGCGCAATTATGGGACTTCTTCCCAACTCAGCGGAAATTGAAGGAAAAATTTTCTTCAGGGAATTTCAACTAAATCCCCGCATATTAGCTAAGCTTCGGGGTAAGGAAATCGTTCTCATCCCACAAAACGTTCATAACTCTTTGAACCCTGTTTTTTCTGTCGGAAACCAGATGGAAGACTTGCTAATTGAAGCGAAGATTTCTCCCAACCGGCGCAGGAGGATTATTTTAGATTTGTTGCGTAAGGTGCGCTTGCCGAGGCCGGAGGTGATACCTCGAAGTTACCCTCACCAGTTGAGTGGCGGAATGAAACAAAGAGTTCTGCTGGCCATGGGGCTTTCCAGGTCTCCTTCATTGATTTTGGCCGATGAACCCACCAAGGGCCTGGATCCCGTTCGCCGTGTGGGTATTCTATATTTATTAAAACAATTGGTAGAACAACGCCGACAAAGTTTTGTGCTTATAACTCATGATATAAAGGCTGCGGTTTATTTAAGTGATACCGTTGCCCTTATGTATCAGGGAGAAATCGTCGAAGTTTTACCGGCATCCCTGTTGAATACCCATAGTTTGCATCCTTATACTACGGCTTTACTGGCTGCAGCTCCGGAACGAGGCTTGCAAGTTCTCCGCCGAATTAATCCTGGCGTTGACTCTAGCCCTATTGTCGGTTGTTCTTACGCTGCTTTTTGTAACCTCTGTCGGCCAGCTTGTCTGAAGCAAAAACCGGTCTTGCGAAAAGTTGCTTCAGGCCATATGGTGAGGTGTCACGCTATTGCTTGAATTCCGCAACGTCAGTAAAGTATTTCGGCAGGGCTGGTTAAAAAAGACGGAAATTGTAGCAGTTAAAGAGGTATCTCTCTTAATCAAGCCGGGGAAAATATTTGGACTAATGGGGGAAAGTGGTTCCGGCAAGTCTACTCTGGGTAAACTGGCTCTAGGACTTTTGACCCCTTCCGCGGGTGAAGTGCTTTGGGAAGGAAGGTTGCGGACAAACTTAAGATCCTTACCCAAAGAAGCTCGTTTGGCTATCCAGGGTATAAGCCAGAACCCATATGGAGTCTTTAATCCCAGGCATAGAATAGGCTATGCCTTGGCCGAACCTCTTATTTACCATGGCTTGCTTAAGAATGAGCAAGAAAGACTGCTTCGCATTAGAGAAATATTAGAGTTAGTAAACATGGAAGAAGACTGCTTGCGTAAGTATCCTAGCCAGCTTAGCGGGGGCCAATTGCAAAGGCTGGCTTTGGCCAGAATTCTGTTAATGAATCCCAAGCTGATTGTGGCCGATGAACCTACGACAATGCTGGATCTGACTACGCAAGCACAAATTATTCATTTATTGAAAAGGATACACGAAAAAAAAGGAGTTGCTATACTCTTTATCAGCCATGATTTGCCTGTTGTTACTGCCCTGGCCCAACGGATTGGCATTATGTATGGAGGAAGGTTGGTGGAAGTAGGGAGCACCCAGGAGATTTTAACCAATCCTTTGCATCCTTACACCCAACTCTTTCTGGCTGCTGCCAGAGAGGAAGTGGTTCCTGAATTACAAAGCAACACCAACAATAGCAAGGGATGCATTTACTATGGCAGTTGTTACCAGTCTCAAGAATTGTGTGCAGTAAAAACTCCTGAATTAATCCCAGTGAAACGAGAACACTTGGTGGCCTGTCACTTGGTGAACGCCGCAAAAAATGGGTGATGCCATTATGAAGAGAATAAGTTTCATTTTAGCAATCGTTCTGCTGATTTTTTTACTAGGAGTAGCCCTACTGGCTCCATGGTTAACCCTGCATGACCCTTATGAACAAAATTTAGATAATCGATTTGCAAAACCTTCCAGGACATACTGGTTTGGAACAGATGATTTGGGTCGTTGCATTTATTCCAGGATAATCCTGGGAACCCGGACTTCCCTGTTTATTGGGATTGTAGTGGTATCTCTCAATACCCTGATTGGTACCCTGGTGGGGTTGGTAAGCGGTTTCGGCCCTAAAGTTGTCGATTCCATTGTAATGGGTTTTATTGACGTTTTATTGGCCTTGCCGGGTCCTATTCTGACCCTGGCAGTAGCAGGTATTTTAGGACATGGTTTATTAAAAATGATCATTGCTTTAACTTTCCTTGGCTGGGTGAGTTATGCCCGCATTGTCCGAGGAATGGTTTTATCTCTAAAAGAAAGGGAATTTGTTGAAAGTGCCAGGACTTTGGGCTTGGGAAGTTTCCATATCCTCTTTAAACACCTCCTGCCAAATTGTTTAGGCCCTGTCATTGTTTTGTCCAGCATGGAAATGGGAGGAATTATTATGATGGTTGCAGGCTTGAGTTTTCTAGGTTTGGGGCTCCAGGATTCTTACCCTGAATGGGGTGCTATGCTTGACCAAGGAAAGGATTATTTGCGGACAGCCCCCCATCTTGCTATTTTCCCAGGCCTGGCCATTATGGTTACAGTACTAACTTTTAACCTGTTGGGTGATGGTTTGCGTGATCTGTTACAGGGTGAGGAAGCAACGAGACTTTTCAAATAATGACCGGGGGTGGGTATGATGGATAAGTTCAAGGTGGTTGTAATAACGGTAGCTCCTATTGACTCGTTGCTGGCTGAAGTGCTGGTTGATCTGGAGAATAACTGTGGGTTGAAGGTGGACTTAAAGCTGTATTCTTTGCAGGAGAGTGCAGAACAGGCGGTCAACCGCAATCTTTTGCAAAAGGACCTGGTGGCTGCTGATTTTGTCCTGTTGGACTTGATGGGGGTTCAGGAGGGGTTAATAAATTTCATCTGCAGTGTTTTGGTAAAGGCGAATAATGGTGTCATTCCCACAAGCTTTGTTTCCGAGGAAATAAGACAAGTAACTAGGCTCGGATCGTTTTCCCTCCAGGAGGTTTTTAACTACTGGAAAAAAGTTATGATGAAGCAGCAATCACAAAGGATGGCCGGGCCACTGTCCGGGGAGATGGATATAACAGAATTAATAGAAGCCCTTATTTCCTTTTTGCCACTTGAAAATCAAGGGGATGCCCGGAACTGGGTTCTGGCACACAGGTACTGGACAAACAGGTGGGCGAGAGAACGAGAGAATTTGAAAAACCTCTTCTTGATGTTAGCGAGAAACTACAAAGAGTTGAATGTACCTGAGCCGGGGGCCCCGCAAGAAATCCCCGATGTGGGGATCTATCGCCCGGAGACGGGAAAGATCTTTGTCAACTTAGAGGACTACCTGGTTAATCATCCTCTTGATGAGAGAAAGGCTACGATAGGAGTGGTATTTTACCTGGGCAGATACGGCGAGGCCTCCCAGGTGGGGTTAAATGCATTACTCAAGAGACTGGACCCTGTCTGTAATGTAATCCCGGTTTTCTTTTACACAGCGGCAAGCCAGAATGTGAAAACACTTAGAGAATATTTTTATTACCACAACAAACCCCTGGTGGAAGCGGTGATTAATCTTACCGCCTTTAGGTTGAATGTGGGGCCGCGAGGAGGAGATCCCGGCCCGACTATTACAGAACTAAAACAACTCAATGTCCCCATTTTTCATCCGGTACCTATGAACAGACGGGAAATTAGAGAGTGGGAGAAGGCAGAGTCGCTGACACCTATCGAGGTAATTATCCAGGTTATCTTGCCGGAGTTGGACGGCTGTATTGAACCCATTCCCATCAGCGGTCTGCAAAACCGAGGGCACAGCAGCGTTTTGGGTATGGAACTGAAGGGTGTTGCTCCCATAGAAGAACGGGTTGACAAAATTGCCGGACGGGTTTTAAACTGGCTAAAATTAAGGCGCAAACCGAATGCAGAAAAAAGAATTGCCTTTATCCTCTACAATTATCCGGCAGGTGAGGATAATGTTGGAGGAGCGGCTTACCTGGATGTGTTTGCCAGCATAAAAAAGCTGTTGGTGAAGATGAAAGAGGCAGGTTATACTGTAGACGAATTGCCGGAGGGTAAGTTGCACGAACTTTTTTTGGAACAGGGCATTGTTAACTCTGGCAAGTGGGTGCTGGGGGAGATGACCGTCCGTAATGCGGTTACTCTGGAAAAAACAGTCTATGACAGGTGGTTCAGGCACTTGCCGGACAGGGAAAACATGCTGGAGGAATGGGGTGAACCGCCAGGTGAGGTAATGGTGACTGAGGATAAAATTGTTTTGCCTGGAATAATTTTGGGCAATGTCTTTATCGGCCTGCAACCAACGCGGGGGCTCCATGAAAAACCGGAGAAGGTTTATCATGATAAAACCATACCGCCTCATTACCAGTACATTGCTTTCTATAAGTGGCTGGAAGAGGTTTGGGGGGCCGATGCTTGCGTTCACGTGGGAACACACGGCACCTTAGAGTTTACCAAGGGTAAAGAGGTGGGTATATCTGGCAAATGTTTTCCTGACCTGTTAATCGGCAATATGCCTCACCTCTATATTTACCACGTGGCCAATCCTTCTGAAGCAATGATAGCCAAAAGAAGAAGTCTGGCCGTGCTGGTTAATTACAACTCTCCACCTATGACTATTTCTGACCTTTATGAGGAACTGGCCGAACTGGAGATGTTAATTGAAGAATATCATGAAGCCAGACTTCAGGATCCCTTACGCAGTGAAAAAGTTAAGAAAGCTATACTGGAAAAAGCCGAAAAAGCCAATTTCACCAGTTCTGAGATAGATGAAATCCTTGATGAGATTTTCCGGATCAAAAGATCAATTATTCCCAAGGGGCTGCACATCTTAGATGAAAGCTATAGTTCGAATGAGGTAGTTGATTTTGTTACCTTTATTTTACGGTATGACCGGGGAGATGTGCAGTCACTCAACCGGCTGCTTTGCCAGGTGGAAGGCATTGATTACGATGAAGCCATCCGCAATCCAGCCAGGGTTGTTGCCGGAAAATCTTATGCTAGCCTGCTGAGTGAGATTGAATCAAAAGCAAGAGTGCTGGTGAGACAGTCTTTCAACTCGTCAGTTGAAGAGGCAGTTGCGAGTATGAAAGTTCCCGGAGAGATTGCTTCTGAAATCAAATTAACGCTGGCATTTGGCCATAAAGTAGCACAGGAACTGCAGCGGGGTGAGGAAGTTGCAGCCCTCCTGGAAGGGTTGAATGGCGAATATATAAAACCCAATATTGGCGGAGATCCTATCCGGACCCCCGATGTTTTACCTACCGGACGGAATACCTACCAGTTCGACCCGCGACTGGTTCCCACTGAGGCAGCATATGCCCGGGGGGCCGAGATTGCCGAGAATACTATTACCTACTATTTCAAAAAACACAACTCCTATCCAAAAGCTACTGCTGTTATTCTGTGGGGCTTTGAAACAGCCAAGAGTCAAGGGGAAACGGTAGGGCAAATTCTCCGGTATCTCGGGGTGAGAGTGATCCGGAAGAGGAGTGCTTGGACTCCCCGGTTGGAAGTTATTCCCTTGGAAGAATTGGGGCGCCCCCGTATTGATGTGGTTGTCAACGTGTGCGGGTTTTTCCGTGACCTCTTCCCTAATGTGATGGAACTGCTTGATGAGGCCTTCAACTTGGTGGCTACTCTGGATGAACCGGTGGAAATGAATTGCGTCAAAGAAAATTCACTGGCCCTGTTCGAAGAATTGAAGGGGAAAATGGACGATCATCAGACTGCCTGGACCATAGCAAGAGGTCGGATTTTCGGGCCTCCAGCCGGTGAGTATGGTACTAGACTGCGGGAGCTGGTGGAAACCCAAAATTGGACCGAGGAGGGTCAGTTGGCTGATGCTTACCTGCAGAGCATGAATCACTTATATACCCGGGGTATTCGTGCCAGGAGAATGGATCAACTCTTTCGCCGACATCTTTCCCGGGTGGAGGTCATTTCCCAGGTGCGCTGCTCACATGACTATGAAATCACCGACCTGGACCACTACTACGAATACTTTGGTGGGCTTGCTAAATCCGTCGAGGTTGCCGGAGGGAAGAAGCCGGAGATGTTTTTTAGTGATACTACTAAAGAGGTAATTATTACGGAAGATGTGGAGGCAGCCATTCGCAGGGGTGTAAGGACACGACTCCTTAACCCGAAATGGATTGAGAGTCTGCTGGATCATGAGTATCACGGGGTGCAGCATATTGCCGACCGGGTGGAGAACGTGTTGGGATTGGCAGCTACCACCAACCGGGTGGACAACTGGATCTGGAGCAAAATTGCCGAACGTTATATCTTTGATGAAAATATGAGGAAGCGCCTGGAAGAAAATAACCGCTGGGCTGCTGCTGAAATTATCCGTAGGTTATTTGAAGCTAACGAGCGGGGATACTGGCAAGCCACCACAGAAGAGTTGGAGAAACTCCGTGAGGCGTACCTGGAATTGGAAGGTTTTATCGAGGAGAAACTATGATTTATGGAGTCGACCTGTTTTTTGGGAATAGACCGCCTTCTAGATGTAGCCGCTATGGGAGTAAACATCGTAGAGCGGGAAGACATTTCATCTACCCATCCAGCGGAATTCGTCTTTATCGGCATCATGAACCCCGAAGAAGGAGAACGGCACCCGCGGTTGATAGACCATTTCGGTTTGTGTGTCCAGGTAGAATGAGGTAAAGATCCAGAAAAGTAGGTAAAAACTACCAAATAGTAGAAAGCCTTTGATGTTGACCCTCTCAGTTTCATTGTCTGGTTGGCGGACCAGGAGCATTGCGAAAGAAAATGGTTTGGAAATTGAGTTCATCCGGAAAATCAAAGTATTTCGTAAAAAAAGCCGCATCAAAGACGTCAACAGGAAGCCTACTTTGAAGAGTTTCCCAGAGGCGTTCCACCCGGCCCTTAGCTTGTTGGGAACGTGCAGGAATAAGAGTAATGCCGAGTTCATTTATAGCCCTGCCGAACTGAGTATCATTGATCACTTTACCGGCAAGCTGGGCCTCGACCGTACGTTTAGAAGCATTGGGGGAAAGGAATATACTGTGTCTATCAGCGTAGATACTTGCAGGGATACTGTATTTAATTAAGATTTGCCAGGTAACCTCTCAAAAGGCGTAGCATCCATTTGGATCAGGAGGCCTTCCTGAGGTTTTCTTTTTCTGCGACGATGTGGTTTGAAACTCTGGCCTTTCTACAGGCCAGCTTTTATTCGTAATTAACATGCAAAGCCTACTATGTTATACTTGTAGCAAATCGAATATTGAGGGTATAGGTGTTTAATCTCCTTAAGGGGGATTAAACTCAAGAGGGAAGTCGGGTGAAAATCCCGCGCGGTCCCGCCACTGTGATGGGAAGCCGCCTTATAATACGCCACTGGAAAACCGGGAAGGCATAAGGCGGCGATGAACCTAAGCCAGGAGACCTGCCTATACCTGATAAAACACTGATCTACGAGGATAGGGAGGTGTTTTAAATGCACACTTTTACCTCGACATAGAACCCCTTAACTTCTCGTAGTTGAGGGGTTTTTTATTTGGGAAAATCAAAATAAAAAAATTAAAAACTGGAGGTAATACAATTGTTAAAAAATGTTTTAATTTTTTTTGTGATGATAATGTTGTTACCTCGGCCGGCTTTTGCCATGCACATAATGGAGGGATTTCTCCCATTAAAATGGTGCATCGCCTGGTATTTACTTGCCCTGCCCTTTATAATTGTGGGCCTTTTTTCCATACAAAAACTGATAAAAACCAAACCGAGATTGAAAATGCTCCTGGGCTTTGCCGGTGCCTTCGCCTTTGTGCTGTCTGCCCTTAAGCTTCCATCGGTAACGGGCAGTTGTTCACACCCCACCGGAGTGGGCCTCGGAGCCATCCTTTTTGGCCCATGGGTGATGAGCGTAGTGGGTACTATAGTCCTCCTCTTCCAGGCGCTGCTTTTGGCTCATGGCGGGATAACTACCCTCGGAGCGAACGCCTTTTCAATGGCGGTGGTAGGGCCGCTGATATCCTATTGTGTATACAGGGTTGCAAAAAGGCTGGGTGGACCTCAGTGGCTTGCTGTTTTCCTGGCGGCTGCTTTGGGAGATCTGCTTACATATGTCACTACCTCCCTGCAGCTCGCTCTTGCATTTCCGGCAAATCCCGGAGGCTTTGTGATATCTTTTGTAAAGTTTATGGGAATATTTGCGGTTACCCAGCTACCCCTTGCTGTAAGTGAAGGGCTTTTAACGGTCATAACCTTGAATCTTTTGTCTTCGTATAACGAAGATATGCTCACAGAACTTTCGGTAGTTTTAAAGGAGGTATCTTATGAAAGATAAAAGCTTTATGCTCAAAAATCTAATGCTGGCTTTGCTTGTTGTTTTGATTGTGGTTATTCCCCTTTTTATAGCAAAAGATGCCGAGTTTGGAGGGGCCGATGGTCAAGCGGAAGAAATTATCAGTCAATTGGATTCGAATTATCAGCCATGGTTTAAGCCGTTGTGGGAACCCCCCAGTGGTGAGATAGAAAGTCTTTTATTCGCCCTTCAAGCTGCTGCTGGAGCGGGATTTATAGGATACTATATAGGATACTATATAGGACAGGCAAGGGTAAGGAAAAATGCTAATAGATAATTATGCATATACGAATAAACTTAGAAACGTTCATCCCGGAGAGAAACTGGCTTTTGCACTAATAACCATGGCAATCGGATTCATCCCCAATCTATATGTGCACCTGGTGATAATTTTCATAATAGCCGTTGTTTTGGTATTTAAAGCGGGAATACCAGCCAGGGTATTCTGCAAACTCCTTTTTTTACCGTTTTCCTTTCTCTTTATTGGTATCCTAACCATAGTGATAAACCCGATAACCGAAGGAGATAAAGCAGTAATGGCTTTTAAGGTATTTAACGCCAGTGTTGGCATAACCCAGGAGAGTCTGAGGGCGGGGGGCCTGTTGTTTTTTAGGACCTTTGCCCTCATTTCCTGCTTTTATTTTCTCTCGCTTACAACTTCTGTGGTGGATCTCATGATGGTCTTAAAGAGATTCGGGGTGCCAGCGATTTTTCTCGAGTTAATGCACCTCATCTATAGGTTTCTGTTCGTTCTAATGGAAACTGCAGAGAGGATTTATATATCCCAGTGCTCCCGACTGGGGTATTCATCTTTGAAAACCAGTTTCTATTCACTGGGAATGCTGACATCTTCCCTTTTTACCAAAGCGTATCGCGATGCTGAAATGCTCCATGTGGCGTTAGAGGCAAGGGGCTATGACGGGGAGTTAAATGTGCTGGAAGGTGAGTACTGTGTATCTATAAAAAATATTTTTTTAATCATGGTAACGGAAACCATGCTCTTATTACTTGCTCTAAACACCGGAGGTAGTTTTAGATGAGCAAATATATCCTGGAGATGAAGGATGTGGATTTTGAGTATCCTGACGGCACCAAAGCTTTAAAGGGTATTTCCATGGCCATAGAAAAAAGGAGAAAAATAGCGGTAGTTGGATCCAATGGAGCCGGAAAATCCACTCTGTTTCTTCACTTCAACGGGATTTTAAGGCCCAGGAGGGGAAAGGTCTTTTACAAGGGTGAGGAGATCAGATATACCCGTTCCTTTCTTACTGAACTCAGAAAAAATGTGGGTATCGTATTTCAGGACCCGGATACACAGCTTTTTGCGGGAAGCGTCTTCCAGGAGGTCTCATTCGGCCCAATGAACCTAAATCTCCCGTTACATGAAGTCAAAAGAAGGGTGGAGGAGGCCCTGAAATCTACGGGAACTGAGGAACTAAAAAGTAAGCCCACGCATTTTTTAAGCTATGGTCAGAAGAAAAGGGTATCAATTGCCGATGTGCTGGCAATGGAACCCGAGGTGATTATATTCGATGAGCCTACGGCCTATCTTGACCCCAAGCATACAGAAAAGCTTTTGGAAATTTTCGAAAGGCTGCATGAGGAGGGAAAGCAGGTCATTTTATCCACTCATGATGTGGATCTGGCTTATTCCTGGGCCGACTATGTGTTTGTCATGAAAGACGGGATAGTGGTGGGGAGGGGAACCCCTGGTGAGGTTTTTCAAAATGATGGGTTGCTAGAAGAGGCGGATTTAAGAAGGCCGTTGCTATTGGAAGTTTATGCTGCTTTAAGACAAAAGGGCTTTTTAAGCGAAAAGTTACCGAGGAATGTGAATGAATTGATAGAAGGTTTATAGGGTTGGTTTGCGCCGAAAGAAATAAACGCTATGGAAGGGCCCTTCAGCGTTGAGATAAATTATTACATGTTCGACTCGGTATTCCAGTCATATTGATTAAAAGACCGTTGGTAGATTGTCCGGTGATCATAAGGGAGATACAGGGACTTTTAAGAGGGGAGGGTTATAAAAATGAAGCTGAATAACCTTTTCATGGTTGGAATTGACCAGAGTGCTCCTATAGAGATAAGGGAGAAGGTATCTTTTGGTAAAAAAGTGGTTGATGCACTGATGAAGATAAAGGAGATAGAAGGGATTACAGAAGCGGTTGTACTGTCTACCTGTCACAGGAGTGAAGTTTATTTTATTTCTGCTGAATCCGGTGATGACGCTGTAAGATGGTTTTTCTGTGAATTTTTCAAGGTAGATAAAGATATATTAAAGCCCTATCTATACACCTTGCAGGGGAAATATGTGACAGAGCACCTTTTCAGGGTGGCCTGCGGCCTGGAATCCATGGTTCTGGGAGAAGACCAGATCCTGGGTCAGGTGAAAGAAGCATGGGGAAGGGCCATGGAAGCAGGTGCATCCGGCAAAATTTTGAACAGGCTCTTCATGGATGCTGTGACCCTGGGTAAAAGAGCAAGGGCTGAAACTCATATAACAGATCATCCTCTGTCAATAAGCTACATCGCGGTTAAATTCATCCAGGGAATATTCGAAGATTTGAGTAATAAAACTGCTTATGTTATTGGTACTGGGGAAATGGGGCGGCTTGCTATTAAACACCTTTTGACAAAGGGAATCAAGGAAGTATTTGTTTCCAACAGAACCCACAGCAGGGCTGTAGATTTGAAACAGGAGATACCGGAGATCACCGTGGTGCCATATGGACAGAAATACGAGAAGATAGCTCGAAATGATATCGTAATCAGCGCCACCGATGCGCCCCACTATACCATTGATTACAATAAATTCATGGCTGTTTACAATGGCAAAAAAATCTGCATGGTGGATATTGCACTTCCTAGGGACATTGATCCCAGGATAGGCGAAATCGAAGGAGTTAACCTCTACACCATCGATGATCTGAAAAACACGGCAGAGAAGAACAGAAAAAAGAGGGAAGAGCTTATCGCAGTAATAGAAAAGATGGTAGATAAAACTGTGGATGAGTTCATTAAATGGTACAACAGCCTCTCGATGGTCCCGGTGATAAAACACCTCAATGATTACGCCGAAAACGCCTGCCTTTCGGAATACGAGAGGGTTATAAATAAACTGGCAGGGATTGGGGAAAGGGAGAAAAAGCACATAAAGTACGCCCTGAAGAGGGTCGGTGCCAGAATCGTTAACCGCTATCTGATGGGATTGAAAGCCCTGGCTGAAGAAGGCAAACTCGACCAGTCGGTGCTCAATATTTTTCAAGGGGGCGATTTCAACGTATAGATTAGTGCGGGTTGGATGCAGGAAAAGCAGGCTGGCAATATCCCAGGCCGAAATCGTTATTGAAGAATCAAAAAAATACCATCCCGATTGGGAGTTTGAAATAGTAATAATAAAGACAAAAGGGGATAAATTCCTGGATGCGGCTTTGAGTGAGGTGGGTGGAAAGGGGCTTTTCGTAAAGGAAATCGAAGAAGCTCTGCTTGCCGGTACCATCGATATGGCAGTGCACAGCATGAAGGATGTGCCTTATGAACTGCCGGAAGGACTTTGTATTTCGGCAATCACCAGAAGAGAAGACCCAAGAGATGTTTTTATATCAAAGGATGGGATTAAATTTGCAGAACTTAAACCAAACGCCAGAATAGGGACTTCCAGTTTAAGGCGGGCCGCGCAATTAAAAGACATAAGGCCCGATATCGAGATAGTTCCCTTGAGGGGAAATGTTCCCACGAGGATAAGAAAAATGGAAGAACTGGGCATTGATGGAATCGTGCTGGCGGCAGCGGGCATAAAGCGGCTGGGCCTGGAAGAGGTCATTGCGGAGTACTTTTCTACCGATGTGATGGTGCCTGCGGTGGGCCAGGGAGCGCTGGCAATAGAGACCCGTATTGACGATGAAATAAATGCCTTTATTGAGTGCGTAAATGATCCTAATACCGCGAGTGCCGTAAAATCCGAAAGGGCTTTCATGAGGACCCTCGGGGGAAGCTGCAAGATTCCCATAGGGGCGTATGCCGTAGTTGAGGGAAAAGCTTTAAGCTTAATCGGGATGTTCGAAAAGGATGGAAGGATAAGAAGGGGAAAAATATCAGGAAATGTATCAGAAGCAGAAGAAATAGGAATTAAACTCGCAAAGGAATTGGGTGAGTGACAATGATGGGAAAGGTCTACCTTATTGGGGCAGGCCCCGGCGACATAGGGCTTCTGACATTGAAGGCCGTAGATGCCATTAAGAGGGCCGATACAATTGTTTTTGACAGGCTCATAAATCATGAAATATTGAAGCTTGCCGGGGGCGATGCCGAACTTATTGACGTGGGTAAAGCGCCCGACTATCATCCGGTGCCCCAGGAGAGAATAAACGAGATCCTGGCAGAAAAGGCCATGGATGGCAGGATGGTGGCCCGGTTGAAGGGGGGAGATCCCTTCGTTTTTGGAAGGGGAGGCGAAGAAACCTTGTATCTTAAAGAGAAAGAGATACCTTTTGAGGTTATACCGGGTGTAACCTCCGCCGTCTCCGTCCTGTCCTATGTGGGAATACCCATAACCCACCGGGGTTTAAGCTCCTCATTTCATGTGATCACCGGACATGAAAGCGATGGAAAAAAGGAGAACCTCGATTGGGAGGTCATCTCCAAATTGAGCGGCACCCTGGTCTTTCTGATGAGCGTAAATAACATGGATTACATCACCGAAAGTTTGATAAAATTCGGGAAATCTCCAAGTACTCCGGCGGCCGTCATAATGGAGGGCACCACGGCAAAGCAAAAGGCGGTAACGGGAACCCTTTCCGATATATCCGAAAAAGCAAGGAATGCGAGCATTAAAAACCCTGCAGTAATCGCGATAGGTGATGTGGTGAAACTGAGAGAGAGACTAAACTGGTATGAGACAAAGAAGCTTTTCGGCAAAAGGATTTTGATAGCCGGCAGTGGTGAAAATATGGATGGGATGATAAACTGGTTCAGAGAAGAATTGAGCATGGGTGATGCCGTAGGCATGCTGAAAGAAGAAGGAGCAGAGGTCATACACTGCCCCACCATAAAAATCACACTGATACCGGAAAACGTGGAGAAAATGCTGGATGAGATTCAAAATTACGATATCCTGGTATTTACCAGCAAAAACGGAGTAGAAAGCTTTGCCCGTGCCATGAGAAGAAAAAGATTTGACGCGAGAAGATTAAATCATATAAGGATAGCGGCGGTGGGTTCCAGGACAGGGGCAAAATTAGAAGAAATGTTAATATATTCAGATATGGTGCCGGATGAATATACATCAAAAGCCCTTCTTGAAACGCTTGTAAAGGAAGGAGACAAGAGCGCTGCTATCATCACATCAGACATCGGGGGCGAGGGCCTTATCAGCGGGTTAGAGTGTACAGGTTTCAAAGCCCAAAAAATCATCGGTTACAAAAATGAGCCCAATTTCGAAATTCGGCGAATGCTTCTTGAGGAACTTGAAAGAAGTGTTGATATCGTTGTGTTTACGAGCCCTTCCACATTTCGCTATATGCAAGAGATAGCCGGGGAAGCCATGGGAAAAATCCGCAAGGCTCTTATTGCTGCCATTGGACCCACCACAAAGAAGGCCATTGAAGATGAGGGATTCAGGGTGGATATAATGCCGGAGGAACATACGATGGAAGGGGTTGCAAGAAAGATAATAGAAGGAGGTCGATGAAATGGAGTTGATTAGAAGACCCAGGAGGCTCAGGTTAAATGATACCATAAGAGAAATGGTGAGGGAGACGAGGGTCGATGTAAAGGATCTTATATATCCTCTTTTTGTGACACACGGAAAAAATATTAAACAGGAAATAAATTCCCTGCCCGGAGTGTATCGCTTTTCCGTGGACACGCTGGTGGATGAGGTAAAGGAGATCCACAGCCTCGGCATACCGGCGGTTCTCATCTTCGGCGTGCCATCCGTTAAGGATGAGATGGGAAGCGAAGCTTATGCCGATGACGGCATCGTGCAAAGAGCCGTAAGAGTGGTGAAAGAAACTGAGCCTTCCATGATCGTCATCACCGATGTGTGTATGTGCGGATACACCAGACACGGTCACTGTGGAATAGTGGAAAATGGGTATGTAACCAATGACAGGACGGTGGAGTTTATAGCCAGGATAGCCCTTTCCCATGCAAGGGCCGGGGCCGATATGGTTGCACCTTCGGATATGATGGACGGGCGGGTCAGGGCCATCAGAAAACAGCTGGATGAGGAAGGTTATGTAAACGTGCTGATAATGGCATACAGTGCGAAGTACGCCTCGGCCTTTTACAGCCCGTTCAGGGAGGCGGCCCATTCTGCGCCGCAGTTCGGCGACAGGAGGTCATATCAGATGGACACGGCTAACTCCGATGAGGCCATGAGGGAAATCCAAATAGACATAGAAGAAGGTGCAGATATAGTCATGGTAAAGCCGGCTCTATCTTATCTTGATATCATAAGGCGGGCCAGGGAAAGCTTCAATGTTCCGGTAGCGGCCTACAATGTGAGCGGGGAGTATGCGATGGTAAAGGCCGCCGCAAAAATGGGCTGGGTTGATGAAAGGGCTGTTGTCATGGAAATTCTAACCTCGATAAAAAGGGCAGGGGCAGACATGATAATAACCTATTTCGCTAAGGACGTGGCAGGATGGCTTACTACCCTGTGATGCTGAACGTAAAGGGGAAAAGGTGCCTTGTTGTAGGCGGCGGGCGTGTTGCCTGCCGAAAGGTAGTATCCCTGCTGGAATGCGGGGCCGTTATTACCGTAATAGCTCCGGAGATTGGTGAAGGTATCCGAGAACTCTGGGAAGATGGCAGCATAAGTGCAATTGAAAGGAGCTATAAAAAAGGCGATCTTGAAGGTTTCTTTATTGCCGTGGCTGCCTCGGATGATAGGGATGTAAATAGATTAATAGCCGAAGAAGCTGCCGAAAAAGGAATACTGGTAAATGTGGTGGACGACCGGGAGCTTTCTTCCTTCATAGTGCCTTCCATTATAAGACGGGGCGACCTTACTGTAGCCATAGCCACGAACGGAAAGAGTCCTCTTTTGTCAAAGATGCTCAGAAAAAAGCTGGAAGAGATTTTAATTGACGAATACGGTGAGTTGTTAAAAATACTGGAAGAGGCAAGAGTCGAAGCTAAAGCTCAAAAACTTTCCAGGAAAGAAAAGCTGAAGTTGTATAAAAGTATAATCGAGGATATTAAGTTATTTTAAGAAATTTTTATTGAGAACTTTGGAATTGTTTTTATTGACCGGTGAGACTAAACCGGCAGAAAATATTTACTAATAGAGACAGCGTATTTTAATAGGAATCGAATGAGGTAACCGCTATACACAATTTTATGTTAAAAAAATTGGTTCTTCTCCAAAACAGTTGGTTAAGGGTTAAGCTAATATATCTAACAAATTTTATCTAGAGGGATACGTGGGTTGGTTGGATGGCCTTGCCCGGCTTGAGAAATTTTACACCGGCCAGCTTCGGCAGTTAAGGCAACCCTTAGGGGCACCTTTACGGCGGCCTTGACTGCCTCATTGTCCGGTGTAACTAAATTTGTAATGGAGAAGAACCAATAAGCGGTATTGACAAAAATGAAGGATTTTTGACAGCAAAAATCGAATTATCATACAAAAATAATATGGGTTTTAGAAAACTTAAAGGAGTTTCCCATGTTAGAAATTTATATTTTCATTATTGGTACGGTTATAGGCAGTTTCGTAAATGTGTGTATTTACAGGCTTCCGAGGAATAAATCAATAATTTTTCCCCCTTCACACTGCCCCAACTGCAAAAAACCCCTGGGTTTTTTAGAATTGATCCCGGTTATCAGCTATATCTTTTTAATGGGCAGGTGCCAAAAATGTGGTTGCAGAATATCTGTTCAGTATCCTGCAGTTGAACTTTTGTGTGGGATGATTTTTTTGATTTTGTTTGAAACTTTTGGTTTTTCCCTGGAGTATCTTTATTACTTAATGTTTAGTTTAACACTTGTTACATTATCTTTTATAGACCTGAACCATCAAATCATTCCAGACAAAATTATCGTTTTTGGTCTTGCAGTAGGGATAATTATGCTGATGATCATAAAACCCATTTCTTTTAAGAGTTCATTGATGGGGTTGCTGTTAGGGGGAGGAATGATGGCTCTCTTAGCTGCTGTTTCCCGCGGAGGTATGGGAGGAGGAGACATAAAACTTATGGCGTTTGTGGGAATGATGGTGGGTTTTGAGAAAACTCTTCTAGCTCTTTTTCTTGCTTTTATGTTGGGGGGGATTTTTAGTATTATTCTGGTATTGTTAAAAATAAAATCCCGCAAGGATTATATCCCTTTTGCACCTTTTATTGGTATAGCGGCTTTTTTGACCTTAATACGTGGAAAACAAATGATTTCGTGGTATTTAGAAAAATTCATATTGTAGCTATCAAAATCCAAAAGATGCAGGAGCACTTTAAGGAATGTACTATATCAGGAATCATTGATATTATGAGCAAAAACCAGGAATGTAAAATCCTTTACCTGCTGCAGTTGTAAGTTCTGGTGGATTACTCCGCGGAGTTATCCTAAGGCTCCATAACTGCTTGGATAAGGCTATCGCATAGCCTGCATACTCACAGCTTCGGCTGCTGATTTAAGTATTGTTAAAAAACTAGAGAAAGAAGAATTTTAATTTAAAATAATGAGATAGGAGGGATTTTGTGAAACTGAAAAATTATATGGAGATAATTGTTTTTAACAACCTTGATAAGGTCTTAGATGAGTGTGAAGATGTATGCAAATGTGAAAGATGCCGCTTCGATATTGCCGCTGTTGCTTTGAATAGTCTGCCGCCTAAATATTATCTAACAGAAAAAGGGGGGGTTTATTCCAAGGTAAATGAATTGGATCAGCAGTTTAGAACCGATGTGATAACTGCAATCTCAAAAGCAATACAAAAGGTTAAAGCAAAACCCAATCATTGATTTGGTTAAGGATTGGGAGAAGTTTTTTAAACAGCCATGAAGGGCTGTTTTTTTATATGACTATCCAGTCAATTAAGTATTATTCATTAATCTTAAAGACATTAAAGAACACACACGAGAAGCCTACCTCAATATATAAATTTTTGTTATTAACAGTATCGTCAGGCTTTATAACGAAAAATGCTGATTAAAAGGTACAGCCATTTTTTTATAAAAACGATATATATTTTTAACTTTAAAAGGTTTTTGTAGGTTTATGGAGAATAAAAAAATTAAACTTCAAATAATTCTTTAATATAAAGAAAATTATATACAAATAATTTTTTGCACAACAGGAGGTGGGCTTTATTGAAAAAAATAATCAAAAAAACCCCTTTGAATTCTGTACACAAAAAATCAGGAGCAAAAATGATTGAATTTGGCGGATGGGAGATGCCTGTTCGATATAAAGGCATTATTGCCGAACACAATGTAACAAGAGAGAAAGCAGGAATTTTTGATGTTTCTCACATGGGAGAGATATTAATTAATGGCGATAAGGCATTGGATGAGCTTCAATACCTGGTAACAAATGATGTATCAAGATTGAAAAAAGGCCAAATTCTCTATACTCCAATGTGCAACAACAGTGGAGGGGTAGTGGATGATGTATTGATTTACTGTAAAAAAGAGAGGGAGGTTTATCTTCTTGTAGTAAATGCAGCCAATACGGATAAGGATTTTGAATGGATTAAAGATAATATACACCAGGAAAACGTTAATGTGGTGAATATATCCGACAAAACAGGGCAAATTAGCCTTCAAGGACCGTTTGCGGAAAAAATATTGCAAAAAGTTGCTGATTATAACCTGAAAAACATGAAACACTTCTGGTTTGAAGAAGATATTGAGATAAAGGGGGTGAAATGCATAGTTTCCAGAACAGGATATACCGGTGAAGATGGTTTTGAAATATACATTCCATGGGAGCGAACGGAATTGATATGGAATTTACTCCTTGAAATTGGAAAAGATAATGGTTTAGAACCATGTGGCCTGGGGGCAAGGGATACCCTTAGACTCGAAGCATGCTTGCCCCTCTATGGTCACGAACTCCGGGAAAATCTTACACCGGTAGCTGCCGGTCTAACGCGGTTTGTTAAGCTGGATAAAGGGGATTTTCTGGGTAAAGACGCTATAGAAGAAGAGCTTAGTAAAGGCCCTGAATACAAACTTGTGGCTTTTGAAATGTTGGAAAGGGGGATTCCGAGAAGCGGTTATAAAATAGTAAAGGATGATGATGAAGTAGGGTTTGTAACCAGCGGGAGCTACAGCCCCACTCTTAGAAAAAACGTGGGTCTTGGGTATGTTAAAACCGAAGCGGCAAAAACGGGTGAAGAAATTCATATATTAATACGAAACAAAAAAGTAAAAGCTAAAATTGTAAAAAAACCATTTTATAATAGGGAGGTTTGATAAATGTATCCCAGAGATCTTAAATACACAAAAGAACATGAATGGATAAGGGTTGAAGGAGATGAAGGGACGGTTGGTATAACCCATTTTGCTCAGAAGGAATTGGGGGATATTGTGTTCGTTGAACTTCCCGAAGAAGGAGAGGAAGTTGTCCAGGGAGACAGTTTAGCTGTGATTGAATCCGTCAAAGCAGTATCAGATGTATACAGTCCCATATCAGGTACCATTATCCAGGTGAATCAAAGACTTGAGGATGAACCGGAGCTGATAAACAAAGACCCGTACGATGAAGGCTGGATTGTGGTAATAAAAATTAAGGATAAAGACGAGCTGGAAGATTTGATGTCAAACGAAGAATACCAGGAATTGCTGGAAGGGGAGGAAGACTGATGGATTTTACTCCTCACACAGAAGAAGATCTCAGGAAAATGAAGATGGCTATAGGTATAGAGAAAATCGATGAATTGTTTTCTGATATACCTGAAGAAGTTAAGTTCAAGGGGAAATTGAATTTGCCTGAAGGGGTTTCGGAACAAGAACTGGTGAATTTATTAAAACAATTGAGCCAAAAAAATACAACTACTGAAGACTACATAAACTTTTTAGGGGCAGGTGCGTATGAGCATTTTATACCAAGCGTGATAGATCATGTAATCTCAAGGTCTGAGTTTTATACCTCTTACACTCCGTATCAACCGGAAATCAGTCAGGGGATGCTCCAGGCAATTTTTGAGTATCAGACAATGATATGTGAACTAACAGGAATGGAGGTATCAAATGCTTCCCTTTACGATGGGGCCAGTGCCCTGGCGGAAGCTGTTGAAATGGCATGTAATTTTACAGGTAATAAAAAAATCTTGGTAAGTAGAACCATACATCCAGAGTATTTACAGGTGGTAAAAACCTACACACAATTCAGAGACATAGAGATTATTGAGGTTCCATGGGTAAAGGGAAACACTGATTTGGAAGCGCTGATAAAAAATCTTGATGACAAAACTGCTGCGTATGTTATTCAGTATCCCAATTTTTTTGGTATAGTAGAAGACCTTGATACACTACAGACCCGAGTAGAGAAGAACAATGCCCTGTTTATAGTTGTTGCTGACCCCATTTCCCTTGCTCTCTTAAAACCTCCGGGAGATTTTGGAGCAGACATTGTTGTTGGAGAAGGGCAGAGCCTTGGGAATCCTCTGCAGTTTGGTGGACCGTATTTGGGATTTATGGCTGCAAAGAAAAAATTAATCAGGAAAATGCCCGGAAGAATAGTGGGTGAAACCAAAGATGTCAACAATGTAAGAGGATATGTTTTGACACTGCAGACCAGGGAGCAGCACATAAGAAGGGAAAGGGCGACTTCAAATATATGCTCAAATGAAGCGCTGTGTGCCCTTGCAGCTGCTGTTTACCTTACATATATGGGGAAAAAAGGCCTCAGAGCAGTTGCAGAACAGTGTTTACTGAAAGCCAACTATCTGTATGAAAACATCTGCAAGCTGGAGCATTATCACAAAGTATTTGATGGGCCTTTTTTTAAGGAATTTGTGGTAAAAACAGACCATGATGTGGAATATTTGAATAAAGAACTGCAAAAACACAGGATATTCGGTGGTTTAAATCTGGAGAGGTTTTATCCTGAACTTAAAAATCACCTTTTGGTTTGTGTTACTGAAACAAAAACAAAACAGGAACTTGACTATTTTCTGGCAAGACTGGAGGGGATAGTGTGAAGAGGGAGAAAAAACTTATTTTCGAGATAAGCAAACCCGGCAGAAAATCTTATTCCCTTCCAAAACTGGACTGGATACAAAAAGATGTCAGTGATTTGATACCGGAAAAACTGCTGAGAGAGAAACCTCCGGAACTTCCCGAAGTATGTGAAATAGACCTTGTAAGACATTATACGGAACTTTCAAAAAGAAACCATGGTGTGGATTCCGGGTTTTACCCCCTTGGATCATGCACAATGAAATACAATCCCAAAGTCAATGAAAACATTTCCAGGTTTAAGGGTTTTACAAAAATCCATCCATACCAATGGGAAGAAACAGTTCAAGGCGCATTACAGCTGATGTATGAAATGAATGATTATTTGTGTGAGATATCGGGAATGGATTATATTACATTACAGCCTGCTGCAGGTTCCCACGGAGAATTAACGGGATTGATGGTTATAAAGGCTTATCTCAATCATATAGGTGAAGGTCATCGTTACAAAGTACTGGTTCCGGATTCGGCTCATGGCACAAACCCCGCCAGTGCAGCGATGTGCGGGTTTGAAGTGAAAGAAATAAAATCCAATGCTAGAGGCTGTGTTGACATTGATGAACTAAAAGCACAGGCAGATGAAAACACTGCTGCATTGATGCTGACAAATCCCAATACTTTAGGGCTCTTTGAAGAAGATATATTGGAGATTTCTGAAATCGTTCATCAGGCTGGAGGCCTGCTTTACTATGATGGAGCCAATGCCAACGCTATCATGGGAATTACTCGCCCGGGAGATATGGGTTTTGATGTTGTACATTTCAATTTGCACAAAACCTTTTCCACTCCCCATGGAGGCGGAGGACCTGGTGCCGGCCCTGTAGGGGTTAAAGAAAAGCTAGAGCCATTTCTTCCTGTTCCTCGAATTGAAAAGCACAGCGAAAAGGATTTTTATTACCTTGATTACAACAAGCCGTTATCCATCGGAAGGGTAAGGGTATTTTACGGTAATTTTGGAGTGATTACAAAAGCGTATGCATACATAAGGGCCGTGGGGCCGGAAGGATTAAAAAAAGTCAGTGAGTATGCCGTATTGAATGCAAATTACCTGATGTCACAGTTGAAGAAATACTATTTCCTCCCTTATGACAGATGCTGCAAACATGAGTTTGTAGTATCAGGGAAGAAACAGGCCAAACACGGTGTCCGCGCTCTGGATATAGCCAAACGTCTGATAGACTACGGCTACCATCCTCCAACCATATACTTCCCATTGATTGTGCAGGAAGCTCTGATGATAGAGCCCACTGAAACAGAAAGCCTGGAAACCCTGGATGAATTTATCAATGCAATGAAACAGATTGCAGAAGAAGCTGAAAAAACTCCTGAAAAAGTTAAAAACGCCCCTTATACCACGGTTGTGGGCAGATTGGATGAAGTTACGGCAGCAAGAAAACCAAAAACAAGATGGACCAGAGTATGATTATTCCTGGAGAAGTTTTGCCTCCAGGTTTCTATTTCTTGAGAAGAGGGTGATATCCAACATGTTCAGGCTCCTCGATACGGGTTTCAATGATCCTTTTTACAACATGGCTTTGGATGAAGCCATTCTTGAAGAAGTTGCAGCGGGATATTCACTTCCCACTTTAAGGCTTTATGGCTGGAATCCGCCTTCCGTTTCAATTGGTTACTTTCAAAAGGTTTTTGAAGAAATCGATGTGGAGTATTGTAGGGATAATGGAATTGGCCTTGTACGAAGACCAACAGGGGGTCGGGCAGTGCTGCATGACAATGAACTGACATACAGTTATATTGTCCCTGAAGCATCAGACCACTCGGGGAAAGGTGTTATAGAGACATACAAAAGGATAAGTACCGGAATTTTAATGGGTTTAAAACTTTTAGGTGTAAATGCCCAGTGGATAGAAAAACCCGCTAAACATGTCAAATCAAGCATTTGTTTTAATTCCTCATCATGGTATGAAATCACCTGTGAAGGAAAAAAGATTGTGGGCAGTGCTCAAATGCGAAAAAAAGGAGTCGTGCTTCAACACGGCTCTATAATAATTGACCTGGATGTGGACAGGATGTTCAATTGCTTTAGATTTAAAACCACTGAGGCCAAAGTAAAAAGCAAAAAAATTTTCTTAAAGAAAGCAACTTCCCTTAACAGACTGCTAAAACAAAGAGCGAATTTTGAAGTTGTTAAACAGGGTATTGTTAAAGGGTTTGAAAAAGGGTTAAACATACAATTTAAAGCAGGAAAGGTATCTGACAGGGAATCACGACTGGCACAGCAGCTAAAAAGAGAGAAATATTCAAAAAAAGAATGGAATTTTAGGTTTTAATAATTTAAAGATTGTGATAACATAAATAGGGAATGAAATTTTGGGTAAAGAGAGGGTTGGTGATGCAGGAAAGGCTAAAAAATATACAGGAAGTTGTAAGGTCTAAAGGCCTTGACGCAATACTTATTTCAAAACCTGAAAACAGATTTTATCTCAGCGGTTTTACTGGAAGTTCGGGTTTTTTAATCATTTCACCTGAAGAGGCATATTTAGTTACAGATTTTAGATATATTGAACAGGCACAACAACAGGTTGAATGTTTTAAAGTTATAAAACACGAGACACCTGCATTCAAAACCATTAATAATTTGTTAAAGGAGCTTGACATATCAAAACTGGGTTTTGAGGCAAACCATCTGACTTTTGAACAATACACATCCTTTAATGAAAACCTTGAATGCAGCTTGATTCCTCAAAAGAATATTGTAGAAGAACTCAGAAAAGTCAAATCTGTTGAGGAGGTAAAAAAAATTAAGAAAGCCGCAGAAATAAGTGAAAAAGCTTTTGAATCCATCCTGGCAAAAATAAAACCTGGAGTTACAGAAAAGGAACTGGCTCTTGAGCTGGAATTTTCTATGAAAAAAATGGGTGCTGAAAGCTTATCTTTTGATATCATTGTGGCTTCAGGCAAAAGATCATCTCTACCCCATGGCAGGGCAACAAATAAGAAGATAGAAGAAGGCGATTTGATAACTTTTGATTTTGGGTGTAAGCATGATAGCTACTGTTCGGACATGACAAGGACTGTTGTTTTGGGAAAACCTTCTGAGGAACAGGTAAACATTTATTACACTGTATTGGCGGCTCAGCAAAAAGCACTGCAGCGCATAAAAGCGGGTATGAAAGCTGCCGAAATAGACAGCATTGCAAGGGAAGTAATAACCAGTGCGGGTTATGGTGATTACTTCGGTCATGGCCTGGGGCATGGTGTTGGTTTGGAAATCCACGAAGCACCACGACTTTCTAAAGAAGGTGATGAAACTCTACAACCCGGAATGGTTGTTACAATTGAACCGGGAATATATATGCCTGATTTTGGAGGGGTGAGAATAGAAGACATCGTTGTGATAACGGAAAACGGCTGTAATAATTTAAACACTTTTACAAAAGAGCTTATAAAACTATAAAAGGTTCTTCTCCATTTTAGTTGAGTTAAATATCATGCAAACCCAATCCGGTCAATTGTTAAATCATTATAGCTTTCTCCTGGGTTCTGTCAAGGGTAAAGGCTGCGCCCCC
>ENA-OSAE01000249-OSAE01000249.1-marine-sediment-metagenome-genome-assembly--contig:-NODE-249-length-31600-cov-25.193755_pt1 | contig 31600 bp, 33 predicted proteins | sample MGYA00237870_ERZ529317 | MGnify/ENA primary metagenome ERZ529317 (study PRJEB26369, sample SAMN03142812) | marine sediment metagenome | biome: marine; feature: borehole; material: sediment... | reverse complement strand
TAAAGCGGTACGTGAGCTGGGTTCAGAACGTCGTGAGACAGTTCGGTCCCTATCCACCGCAGGCGTAGGAAACTTGAGGGGAGCCACCCCTAGTACGAGAGGACCGGGGTGGACGGACCAATGGTGTACCAGTTGTCCCGCCAGGGGCAGAAGCTGGGTAGCTAAGTCCGGACGGGATAAACGCTGAAAGCATCTAAGCGTGAAGCCCACCCCAAGATAAGGTTTCCCACAGGGTTAACCTGGTAAGACCCCTTGAAGATGACAAGGTTGATAGGCCAGAGGTGTAAGGGCAGTGATGCCTTGAGCTGACTGGTACTAATCGGTCGAGGACTTGACCCTCTACCTTGTAACCCTGCACTGGACAGTTTTCAGGGTGCGTACCCTTAAAGCTTCCGGTGGCTACAGCGGAGGGGCCACACCCGTTCCCATTCCGAACACGGAAGTTAAGCCCTCCAGCGCCGATGGTACTTGAAGCGAGAGCTTCTGGGAGAGTAGGTCGCTGCCGGATACCTTCTTGCCCCGGGTTTTCCCCGGGGCTTTTAACGTTAGTGAGTTTGTCTGCTGGGCAGATGAGGTGAAAGAAGGCCTATCGCCCAACCAGCGGCCAGGGGCGCCCCTGGCAACGGTGGGGTGTGAAGGAAGCCGAAGGAAGGACATGGAACTTAGCGCGAAGTTGGCCTCTGGGTGGCTAACTTGGAATGTACTCTGAAAGGCAAGGAGTAAGGGATAATGTTTCTATAATCATGCATCTTGGGAATAGGAAAAGGATTTGCCAGCTTAATTATAGAAAAGGCCATGTGGTAAGGGGCGCAGGGAAGATGCGATCATGATGGGTAGTAGTGGCCCATGACTCCTCTCAACCGGCGCACCACGGAGGATGAAAATTGGAGGAGCTATTTCGCAAAGGTTGCACGCCCGGGGTGCTCCGGAGCGAGAACGGTTATGCCGCAGGCCCGGAGGGCCAAAGAATAAAAAAGGCGCGTGGAGGAGCACCCCGGGCGAGGGGATGGTGGCATTTTCGTAAAAGGTGGCCGAAAACCGAATCGGAGCCCGCCGAGAACGGCCCGTGATGCAACTGGTGCGCAACGCCACGGGACTGCGGGGGAAAGGATTTTACCCCTGGTCATGGAGAGGAGAAGATAAGACCCAGGCAATGGGGAAGAATGGGGTCGGGAGGGGCAAAAAGGCATGGAAGACTGGGCAGAGGACAGGCGGAAGCAAATCCTCGATGTCTTGAAAGGCCGGAGGGAACCGATTACAGGTAGTGAACTAGCCCGGCAGTTTCAGGTGAGCCGCCAGGTTATTGTTCAAGACATCGCATTGCTGCGAGCCAAAGGGGAAACGATCCTGGCTACACCGCGAGGCTACCTCGTCCCCGGCGCTGTGGGGCAGGTGCCTGGTATGACCCGGATTCTGGCCTGTGTCCATTCCAAGGAGGGTGTTGAGGAGGAGCTCAAAACCATCGTCAGGATGGGTGGTGAAGTCGTGGATGTCACCGTCGAACATCCTCTCTACGGCCAACTGAGCGGGATGCTGATGCTCCGTTCTGAAGTCGATGTCGACCGCTTCATGGAGGGTCTCAAAATCACGGGAGCGAAACTTCTGAGTTCTTTAACCGAAGGTGTTCACCTACACACCATCAGGGTTTCCAATCTTGAAACCTTTAACGCGATCCGAGAGAAACTGAGGCAAAAGGGTTTTCTGTTGGAGGACCAGGATTAGCCGTTTTTGACCAGGCAGCTGTGCTCAGGTAACGAGCATATTTTTTGTTTTTACAGGTGACAAGACAGTTGACTATGCCCGGAAACAGCATTATGATTAAAAGTACCAATAGACCGGTAGGTGTCGGCTTCCTGAGCGGCCATCAATCAGCGAACGAGTTCAAGAACCGCAGGCGGCGGAGGACCAGCCGCAGCCACCGCGAGTTTGTGGCTGCGGCCCGGAGCCGCCGAGGTTCATTACAAACTTACGGTGAGCGTGACGCCGCGAAGGAAGGCCGGTGCCGTCGGGGCATTTTCGTAGAAGAAGAGCCAGGATTCCGGCGGGATTCATGGAGGAAAAGTGTGCCTGGAGTACTTATAATAAATATATGGCCAGGCGCCGGTCTGCCTTCTTGTCCCAGCGCCGCATTTCAAGCACTGAACCACCTGGCCATGGGCCAGGACACGTGGGTCAGCCCCACCTGGAAGGGCGGAGGTGTTGTCTCTTGAGCGAAGAACGGCTGCAAAAGGTGATGGCCCGGGCCGGGGTAGCCTCGCGCCGCCGCTGCGAAGCGTTGATCCGCGCGGGCAGGGTGAAGGTCAACGGTACGACGGTGACCCGTCTGGGGACTAAGGTCAGCCCCTGGGACAAGATCCAGGTAGATGGGCAGGACCTGGTCTGGCGTGAACCCAAGGTGTACCTTCTCTTGAACAAACCGCGTGGTTACCTGTCCACTGTTCACGACCCGCACGGTCGGGCTACGGTTATCGACTTGGTCAAGGATGTTGGGGTTCGGGTCTACCCGGTGGGCCGGCTAGACCTGGAGACCGAGGGTTTGCTCCTTCTCACCAATGACGGCGAGTTGACACACCGGCTCACCCATCCCAGGTACAAGGTCCCGAAAACCTACTTGGCTGTTGTGCAAGGAGCTGTACCACCGGAAGCCATCAACCGCCTCAGGAGAGGGGTTGCGCTGGAGGACGGGAGGACGGCACCGGCCCAGGTGAAGCTGCTGGGGAGCAGTAGGGACACCTCTACCCTTGAAATTACCATCCGCGAGGGTAAAAAGCGCCAGGTTCGGAGAATGTGCCAGGCAGTCGGCCACCTGGTGATCTCCCTGCGGCGTACCAGGGTGGGATTTTTAACCTTAAAGGGGCTGAAAAAAGGTCGGTACCGCCACCTTGCCCCAGGGGAAATCCGGCGGTTGAAGCAGCTGGCTGGTTCTGGCACACTGCAGGAGGAAGATTAGGTTTTTTGCCGAACTTAACACGAAAACGAGGGAAGTGGTGTTAAATGGCAGCCCAAAAAGCGCTTTTGGTCATTGATATGTTGGTTGATTTCATGGAAGAGCGGGGTACCCTTTACTGTGGCGAGGAGGCCCGACGTATTATCCCATTTGTCCGGGAAAAGCTAGAACAGGCCCGGAAGGAACGGTGGCCTGTTCTTTTTATCTGTGACCGGCACCTGCCTGATGACCGGGAGTTTCACCTTTTCCCTCGGCACTGTGTTGCCGGCGAGGTGGGGGCGGAGATCATTGCCGAACTGACCCCGCAACCTGGGGAACGGGTGATCCATAAACGAAGATACAGTGGCTTTTTTGGTACTGACCTGGACCTGCACCTAGGGGAGCTGGGTATTGAGGAACTCTACCTGGTCGGGGTGTGTACCAATATTTGTGTGCTCTACACGGCTGCCGATGCCCGGATGAGGGGGTACCCAGTCCACGTCTTCAGGGAAGGTGTCGCTTCCTTTGACCAGGAGGCACACTGTTTTGCCCTTCAGGAGATGGAAAAGACCCTGGGGGTTGAGGTTGAATAGCAGTGCGGACCGCAGCAAGGAGAGACCGGTGGGATTGGACGCAGCTCGGGTCCACGGAGAGGTAAGTGGAGGACAAGCTCAGTCGGGTAGGGGTTGTGCCCAGGGGGGGATGGAGTTGAAAGATAGAGACAGGTTCGAAACTATGGCCGATGTGAAGGGGTATCAAGTGAAGAAGCCCAGGCTTTTCTCAGCCACCCACGAGGAGATCATAGACGGGGCCACGACCGATATTTATTTTGTCAAAACGTATCAAATTTTGCAGGCAATGGGGTTACACGAAACCGGTGTCACCGCTGAAATTTTTGCCAGCCGAAGCGGGGTAATGGCGGGCCTGGATGAATGCATCTACCTCCTGCGTACCAGCGGTGTCCGATTGTGGGCTTTACCTGAGGGTGAGGAATTTCGCGGGAAAGAAGTTGTGATGAGGATCGAGGGTTCTTACGGGTCTTTCGGTATCTATGAAACCGCCCTGCTGGGAATCCTAGCCAGCAGCACGGCCTGGGCGGCAGCTGCCCGGGAGTGCAGGAAGGCAGCTGGCCAGGCTCCTTTCCTCTGTTTTGGGGCGCGGCATGTGCATCCGGCGGTGGCGCCGGTGATGGAACGAGCCGCCATCGTGGGAGGGGCCAGCGGGGCTAGCTGCATTTTGGGTGCCAAGCTGGCCGGGGTGCAACCCTCCGGCACCATTCCCCATGCCGCGGTCCTGGTGGTTGGGGATACCGTGGAGGTGGCCGTAGCCTACGACAGGGTTATGCCCCCCGAGGCGCCGCGGATCATCCTGGTAGATACCTTTAAAGATGAGGTTGAAGAATCCCTCCGGGTGGCCGACGTTCTGAAGGAACGCCTCGAGGGTGTACGGCTGGATACCCCAGAGGAAAGGGGTGGGGTAACCCCGGCCTTGGTCCGGGAGGTTCGGGCTCGTCTGAACCAGGCTGGTTTTGAAAGGGTTAAGATCTTTGTTTCCGGAGGGATCAACCCCGGGCGCATGCCCGCCCTGGTTGAGGCCGGAGCCGATGCTTTTGGGGTTGGGAGTTACATTTCTGGGGCCAAGCCCATCGATATGACCATGGACCTGGTGGAGGTTGCCGGCAAACCGCGGGCCAAGCGGGGCCGGATCCCGGGAAGAACGGAAAACCCACGCCTGCGCCGGTTTTTGTGATGGCCCGCAGTGTGGTTAACCAGGTTTGTTTTCGGAAATACTAGCAGTACCAACCTTCAGGAGGCGAGGCATTGGCCATGAGCCGAAAAAGGTTTTTGCGCTTCGGCGGTGCCCCGTTTCATCTCAAGGCTACTCCCCGGGAGATTAACCGCTTTGTAAGCCGTCTCCCGGAGGAAAAGTCCCGGAGCCTCTTTGAAATCGTATCTGTCCTGCGGGATGAAGGGTTGATTGAAATCGAAAGCGGGCAGGAAATGGGTACGGTGGACCAGGGCTTCAAGGAATTGATGGAAGGTGAGTATGCCCGGTACCGGGCCCCCAAGAAAGTGAACAGGTTTGAAGAAGGGTACGAATAAGCGATTCCTTGGCATCCACGGGGAAGGTACGGTATAATGGGGTTAGAGGGTTGTTTCCGAAGGACCAGTCAAGACTACGTGGGGAGGGAAATCCATTTGGTTGTGACCAAGGAGCAAACCATTGCCGAGGTATTAAGGTTGAACCCGAAAACCGCAGAGGTTTTTACCAGGTACGGCATGCACTGTTTCGGTTGCCACATCGCTTTCTCTGAAACCGTAGGGGAGGCTGCCAGGGCTCATGGGGTAGACGCTGACCTGCTTGTGGCGGATCTCAACGAGCTGCTGGCTAACGAGAAGGAAGAGGATAAAGAGCATTAAGCAAAGTTGGGGCATCAGGACCCAAGAAGGCATCCGTTCCGCGCCTGCAGCAGGGCGAGTTTGTGGCTGCGTCCCGGAGCCGCCGAGGTTCATTAGAACTAGACGGTAGGCGTGACGGCGCGAAGGAAGGCCGGCGCCGTTGGGACATTTTCTTATTAGTGCTCCATGCCGCCCCCTGGGGCGGCACCACGAAGGATGAAAATGCAAGGGTGGAACCAGCATTTTCGTAGAAGTGCCCCATGTAGCCCTGCGCTGCGGCGGCACACCGAAGGATGAAAATTGGAAGGGGTATTTGGCAAAGGTTGCACGCCCGGGTTGCTCCTGAGCGAGACCGGTTATGCCGCAGCCCCGAAGGGTTGAATAAGGAAGGCGCGTGGAGGAGCAACCCTGGCGAGGCGGCTAGTGGCATTTTCGTCGCAGTACGGGCAGGAAGGTGTGGAACGGTGGTCCCGGTTCTCAGAAGATAGAGAGGACCGGGATTTATTTTTTTATTCAAGGGGAAGCTGGACCGTGGAAAGAGTTACCGCCCGTGGTCACCTTGCCCCGTGGAGTGGATATTCGCACCGGATATTGCATAACAATATCGTGATCTACCCTGAGGTCTGCCTTCAAAAAGGGCTCATTGTTCGATATCACGGGGACCTCTCAGAAAGGGAAGGCCCTCCCCTGCCCCTTCCCCTGGTACGGGAAGGTGGGTGGGGTAATTCCCGGCGGATAAGTAACGGAGTGTCTTGGAGGGCGGTGCCATGGTGCACAGGGGGCGGAAATCGAGGGATTTCATGTTCCTGGCATCGAGGTTGGAGCGTATCCTTGTACGCCTGGTGGTGATTTCCCTGGTTCTTTTGGTCACTGTTCAGGCCCTGCTGACCGAGGATGATACCAGGGTTTTTCTGAGCTACACAGACCGCCTGGAGGGGGTGCGTTGGGCTCCGGATGAAAGCCCCCAGGACGACCCTGTTCCCTCCCTGGAGATTGAGGTCTCCAACGGGCCGTCGGCCCCCTGGGCGAAGGTTTTGGTGGACGGGAAAGAGGTGGCTTCCTTTCGAAAAAAAATAATCCGGGTACCGGTGCAGGACGGGCAGCTGGTGGAAATCGATGGAACCCGGTGGCGCCGCCTGACAAAATTCCGCGTACGGTGGGTGCATCCCAACATGGTTGAACCGAGGGTGGGCACCGAAGTTATCACCCAGGGAACAATCCAGACGGTAGGTCGGGTTCACCTTCGCTGAGAGAAGCGCGGCGAAAAAAGTCGGTGTCTTGAAAGGTTTTCCTCCACCGTGGTATAATTGGTCGGGGATAAGGCTGGACACTCCCTTGCGAGGAGTGTCTTGCTTTCAAGGGGCGAGGCTAGATGAGTGCCACTGGGTGTTTCCTGCGCGCCCTGCGCGGTGCCACCGTTGCCAAGGCCAATACGACGCAAGCCATTATCAGCGCCACCAGGGAACTGCTCGTTGAGATGCAGAAGGCCAACGGAATCCATCCCGAGGACATCATCAGCATCTTCTTCACAGCATCCCCTGATTTGAACGCCGCGTATCCGGCAGCCGCTGCTAGGGAACTCGGCTGGAAACTGGTTCCCCTCATGTGTGCCTCCGAGATCGATGTGCCGGGCGGCCTGCGCCGTTGTATCAGGGTCTTGATGCATGTCAACACTGACCGTTCTTCTTCGGAACTGCGCCACATTTACCTGGGCGGGGCTGGGGTTCTGCGCCCAGATTTGTGAGGGTAAGAGAGGAGAAAATAGAGCTGAAAGTTGAAAAGAGGAATAGTTAAGTTTTTGTCGAAGGAATCCAGCGGAGGTTAAGACTGGTGAAACGTCCGTTGACCATTGCCATCGACGGCCCGGCCGGTGCCGGTAAGAGTACGATGGCCAGGTTGGTTGCCAGGAGATTGGGTTACCTGTATGTCGACACCGGGGCGATGTATCGCGCGTTGACCTTGAAGGCATTGAAGGAAGGTGTTGACCCGCGGGACGGTAAAGCCGTGACCGATTTGGCCGAAAGTACGAAAATTACACTTGAACCGGCAGGGGAGCAGGGTGACCGTCCCCTCATTTTTATGGATGAGGAAGATGTTACAAACAAGTTACGAACCCCGGAGATCGACAGGTGGGTATCGACCATTGCGGCCTATCCCGGTGTGCGCAGGAAACTTGTCCACCTCCAGCGGGAAATCGCCGCCCGGGGCGGGGTGGTGGTGGACGGCCGGGATATCGGGACCAATGTTCTTCCCGGCGCTGACCTGAAATTCTTTGTTACGGCGTCATTTCCCGAAAGGGTTAAACGCCGGTACCTGGAACTTGCTGCCAAGGGATACGGGGTTACGAGGGAAGAGGTCAGGCGGGAACTTTGTAAAAGGGACCAGCTGGACACTACCCGTTCCACGGCACCTTTGAGCAGGGCGCCCGATGCCATTGTTGTTGATACCACCAGGATGAGCATTGAGGAAGTGGCTGAAGTGCTTATGCACTACTGCCGGGAGACCCGGGAGGGCTAGGAGTGTTTTACGCATTTGCTAAGGTTTTGTTCACTTTACTCTTCTCCCTGGTTTTTCGCTGGAGGATCATTGGCGCTCATCATGTTCCGGTCGGCGGGCCGGTGATCCTTTGTGCCAACCATTTCAGCTTCTTCGACCCACCAGCGGTGGGGTGTGCAGTGGGTCGGAGGGTATACTTTATGGCCAAGGAAGAGTTTTTCCACATCCCGGTCTTCAAGACCCTGCTCAGGTGGCTTGGGGCCTTTCCGGTTAAGCGCGGTCAGGCCGACAGGGCTGCCATCCGCCAGTCCCTCGAGCACCTGAAGCTGAACCGGGTTGTTGGTATTTTTCCAGAGGGTACGCGTCAGAAGTCTGGTCAGCCCGGTGACGCCCTGCCTGGGGCTGCCTTTCTGGCCATGAAAGCAGGGGCACTGGTGGTGCCCGTGGCCATTATCGGGCCTTACCGGCCCTTCCGTCCGTTTACGATACGAATTGGGAACCCCCTGCGGGTATCTGAACTGACCGGTGGAAAGACAGGTTCCGAAGGTCTCCAACAGGCCAGTCGTCGGATCATGGAAACCATTGTGAGCCTGATGGAACTGGGACCGGCCGACGAGCCTGAGAATGAGGTGGTATCCTTTTGGAAATAATTTTAGCCGACAAGGCCGGGTTCTGCTTGGGCGTGCGACGGGCAGTCGAGATGGCCCAAAGGGTGGTTGCGGAAGGCCCGGCCTACAGCCTGGGGGATCTCATTCACAACCCCCAGGCAGTGGAGCAACTGCGCAGGGCCGGTCTCCGTTCTGTCGAGTCCCTGGGCGACATTCCATCGGGACAGGTGGTAATACGCAGCCATGGGGTTCCACCTTCGGTACTTGAGTCTGCCGCTGAACGGGGCATCAAGGTTGTTGATGCTACCTGCCCGCGGGTGCGGGCTGCCCAGGCTGCAGCGCGGCGGCTGAGGAACAAGGGTTACCAGGTTGTCATCGCTGGTAATCCCGACCATCCCGAGGTGGTCGGCCTCAAGGGGTGGGCAGGCCCAGGGGCGATGGTAGTTAGTTCCCCGGGGGAGGTGGAACAACTTCCCCGGTTGGGCCGGGTGGCCGTGATCCCACAAACCACCCAGCGGCGCCAGGTCTTCGAGGAGGTAGTCCGGGTACTTAAGCTGAAAGCAGAGGAGGTGGTGGTTTGTGACACCATCTGCGCTGCGACCCACGAGCGCCAAGGGGAAGCCCGGCGCCTGGCCCGTCAGGTTGATGTCATGTTGGTTGTGGGTGGACAGAAAAGTGCCAATACCCGCCAGCTGGTGGAAGTTTGCCGGGAAGCGGGGGCCAGGACCTACCATGTAGAAGCCCCCGATGAAATAGCGCCTTCCTGGTTTCTAGGCGTCAAAACGGTGGGTATTACCGCCGGGGCTTCAACGCCTGATTGGATCTTAAAGGAGGTCGTGTTGAAGATGGAAGAGATTAAGGACAGATTGGGAGACGGAAAGGAGGAAGTGCAAGCTGCAGTAGAGATTGAGGAAAAAGAAAAGGCAGCGGCTGAACCTACTGCGGGTGAGAGCCCGGCCGGACACGGTGAACCGGTGCCAGGCAGCGAAGAAAGGGTAGAGCAGGGTCAGGCTGCCGGGGAGACCGAGACTGCTGAAGCGGTTGGGGCTACCGGGGCTGACGAAACCACCGAAACCACCGAGGCCCCAGAGGCTGTCGAGGCTGCCGGTACTGCTGAGCCTGCCGGAGCGGTTGCTGCGGGTGTTGGTACTGACGAAGAAAAAGAGGAGCAGGTAGAGGAAACCGACGGTTCTGAGGTTCCGGATGAAAAATCCGTTGCGGCTGAAGAGGCCCAAGCCCAGGCGGAGGGTGAAGAAGGCGAGGAGGCACCAGAGGCCGGACTTGCAATGGAGGATGTTGACCTTGAGGTTGCCTTTGAACCCATCCATGCGGGTGACATCGTGCGGGGGAAAGTAGTCCACGTGGGGAAAGACCATGTTTTGGTCGATGTTGGGCACAAGTCAGAGGGAATGATTCCCTTGTCCGAATTGAGTCATGAACTGATCGACGACCCCAACCAGATCGTCAAACTGGGAGAGGAGATAGATGTTTATGTTTTGAGTGTGGAGGGCAAAGAAGGGGGTCTCTTGCTTTCCAAGAAACGGGCCGACGAAGAGAGGGCCTGGAAACGTCTTCAGGATGCCCAGGAGAACGACGAGGTTATTGAGGCCCCTGTCCTGGCAGAAGTCAAGGGCGGTCTTGTGGTGGATGTGGGCTTACGTGGATTTGTCCCGGCTTCCCATGTCGAACGGGGCTACGTGAGCGACCTGAGTCAATACGTTGGGAAGACGGTGCGGGCTAAAGTCCTGGAACTTGACCGGAGCAAGAACCGGGTGATCCTTTCCCAGAAGGTTGTTTTGGAAGAGGAATACCAAAGGCTTCGTGAGCAAACCTGGGCTACCATTAAAGAAGGCGATGTTCGCCAGGGCGTGGTCAAGGGTATCACCGACTTTGGTGCCTTTGTTGACCTCGGTGGGGTAGATGGTCTCCTGCATGTTTCCGAGATGTCCTGGGGTCGTGTTGGTCATCCCTCGGAAGTAGTTGAGGAGGGTCAGGAAATCGAGGTTATGGTCTTGCGGGTGGACCGTGAACGAGGTCGCATCTCCTTGGGCCTGAAGCAGCTTCTCCCTGACCCGTGGGATGGTGTTGATGAGAAGTATCCAGTCGATTCCCTGGTTGAAGGTAAAGTGGTACGGCTCGCACCCTTCGGGGCCTTTGTGGAACTCGAGCCGGGAGTTGAGGGCCTGATCCATATCTCTGAGCTTGCCAACCGCCGGGTCGGCACTCCGGATGAGGTCGTCTCCCCGGGTGACGTGATCAAGGTCAAGGTCCTCAAGGTCAGGTCGAAGGATAAGCGGATCAGCCTGAGCCTCAAGGAGGCTGAACAGGAAACTGAGAAGCAGATGATCCAGGAGTACATGGACAGCGGTGAGCGCAGCGGTGTTTCCCTCCGGGAAGTAGTAGGGGACATCCTGGAAGAAACCAAGGAGAAGATTAACGAGGAAAGCTGACTCGTTCTTCCTGCTAGGGGGAGGGGGCATGCTGAGGAAATCCAGAAAGGCGGCCCATATCAAAGCTGCCCTGGAGGTAGGGGATGGACCGGGTAGTACCGGCTTTGAGGATGTATTCCTGGTACACTGCTGTCTTCCAGAGCTCACCTTGGATGATGTGTCCACAAGTACCTGGTTCTTGGGTCGGGCAGTTGGGTTGCCAATTATTATCAACGCCATCACCGGCGGGCCAGATGACACCGAAAAGATCAACGCTGGCCTGGCTGAGGTTGCTGCCGACTTGGACATCCCCATGGCGGTTGGGTCCCAAACCACGGCTCTCGAGGACCCGCGTGCGGAGCGCACCTACCGTGTGGTAAGGAAGGTTAATCCCAAAGGGTTGGTCATGGCCAACGTTGGGGCTGATGTCTCACCGGACTGGGCGAAGCGGGCTGTAGAGATGATTGAAGCCGATGCCCTTCAGGTTCACCTCAATGCACCCCAAGAACTCTTTATGAACGAAGGTGACCGTGACTTCAGGGGATGCCTGGAACGAATCGGCCAGATTGTTCGGACCTGCGGGGTTCCGGTCATCGCCAAAGAAGTCGGGTTCGGCGTGGCAGCTGAGGAGGCTGCCTGGTTGGTTGAAACTGGGGTGCAGGCCCTGGATATCGGCGGGAAAGGTGGAACTAATTTCATTGCTATTGAGGCCTACCGGCGGGGAGAGAAGCTTGACCCCGGGTTCTTGCACTGGGGTATTCCTACCGCTGTAAGCCTGGTGGAAGTCGCCGAGACCGTGGGTGAAGAGGTTGAGGTTGTGGCTTCCGGCGGCATTCGTTCCGGTGAGGACCTGGTTAAGGCCCTGGCCTTGGGTGCGCGGATGGTGGGTATGGCGGGTCCCCTGCTGCGCATTCTGGCGCTGGAGGACGTCGATGCCCTTAGAAACTGGCTTCAGTCAGTGGGGTCAAACTTGAAAAAGTACATGCTGATGATGGGAGCAGGTGACCCCTCCCAACTGCCTGGGTGTCGCCTGGTTATTACCGGTCGCACTGCGGAATGGTTGCAGCGCCGCGGGTATGACATTAACCGGTTCGCGTGCCGGACTGTGCCCCGTACCTAGGCCTAGGGCGTAGGGGGACGCGTGGTTCCACGTCAAGGCCTTATCCTGCACTACAGGCCCGGTGGGGTCGGTAATCAGAACGGGTGTAGGTTAGATACCTGCCGGAAGAAAGAGCCGCAGCCTGCTGGCCCACCTTGGAAGGCGAGTTTGGTGCGGCTCATTCTTGCAGCAGGTCACTGTCTGAAAGAAGGAGGGTCCGTTTACATGACGGGCCCTCTTTTTCCGCATAATGGAGAAACCCGCGGGGTACCATACCTGGTGGATACAGGGTAAAAACGGGAAAGCCGAGCAAGGAGTAGATGCAAAATGCCGATTGGTACTGTTGTTCTCATCGCGGCGGCTATTCTGATCTATTTCGGACTGGCCCACCGGGTACTGGACCGCATGAAACTGACTGATCAAGCGGCCCTCGGCTTTATAGTCGTTATGCTTTTGGGTGGTTTTATAGACATTCCGGTTCTGACTGCTCCCGTGGCACTTTCGGTCAATGTGGGCGGGGCCCTGATCCCCGTTGTCCTCGCTGTCTACCTGGTAACCACGGCAGACACCGGCCGGGAAAAAGTACGGGCTGTGGTGGCGTCGGTGGTTACAGCCGGTGCGGTGTACGCGGCTGCCAAGCTCATTCCAGCTGAACCCACCGATAACCCTTTTCTGGACCCGACCTACGTTTTCGCCATCATCGCCGGCATTGTGGGTTATCTCGCGGGCCGGTCGCGGCGCTCGGCCTTCGTTGCCGGAATGATGGGGATCTTGCTCATTGATTTCATACAGTTCATTGAGGTTTTACGCGCCGGTGTCGGGGGGACGACTGCCCTGGGCGGGGCGGGTATTTTCGACAGCATCGTCTTGGCGGGAATTATCGCAGTGCTTCTGGCCGAGGTGATCGGGGAAACCCGGGAACGCCTGGCCTTGGAACGTCTTGGTGACGGTGGTGGAGGCCTGGGTGCCGAAATCGATAAACCAGAAGGTGAAGAGGAAGGCGGAAAAGGGGACGAAACAAGGAACAGGGGTGATGGTGGCCGTGTCTAAAGGTTTAATGGCTAAAGCTGCGGCATCAGCCTTGGTTTCATGCTTGTTTTTAGGGGTGACTCTTACGGCACCAGCCCCGGGATCGGCAGCCGAGCCTGATGAGAGCCTGGAGCGGTACTTCCGGATTTTCGATGGGCGCGGAAACGAGGTCTTTCAGACCGGAATTGAGGTCAGCATCGGAGACCGGTTTATCACCGCCGACAACAAGAAATACGTGGTGACGGGTGTCGAGGAGGACCGGGCCGAGGCACGATTCGTCAGCACCGTGGACCTCTTGGCGGGTTCTTCTGTCCCGCCCCCCCAATCTCCCGGCACCAACGCCCTGTCCCTGGCTCTCAAGAACCTGGTCTCCAGGGTCGTTTCCACCTTCGGGGTCGCCCAGGGTGAGGAAAAGCTGGTGGCTATCTACCATACCCATTCAGATGAGTCCTATGTGCCAAGTGACGGCACGGCTTCCATTCGCGGTAACGGTGGTATCTACCAGGTCGGGGCAAGTTTCGCCGAGGCCCTGAACGACAGCGGGGCAAGGGCGTTACATGATAAAACAAGGCACGACCCCCACGATGCGGCTGCCTACGACCGTTCGCGCCGGACGGCCGAAGAACTCCTGAAGAAGCAGCCGGCAGCCCTCTTCGACATCCACCGGGATACTACGCCGGCCGACACTTACCGTACGGAAGTGAATGGGGAGCAGGCCACCAAGGTGTTGATTGTGGTGGGTCGTCAAAACCCGCAGATGGAGGCGAACCTGGATTTTGCCAAGAAACTCAAAGCTGCTGTAGACGAAAGGCACCCTGGGCTCATCAGGGGGATCTACTTTGCCAGGGGAAAGTATAACCAAGACCTTTCGCCCCGGGCTTTGCTCCTTGAAGTGGGTTCCCACCAGAATCGACGCGAAAACGCGGAAAACGGGATCGCCATGATGGCCGATGCCGTACCAGCCGTCATTGCTGCTGCCGAGGCCCAACCAGGCCGTCCGGCACCTGACCGCGGATCATGGGCAGCGGTGGGGTGGATCGTACTGCTGGTGGTCCTGGGGGCTGCTGCCTTCCTGGTCATCAGCACCGGAAGCTTGGAGGAGGCTACCAACCGGCTGCGGCGGTTTTTTGCCGAAGAGCTGCCGTGGCCTGCTCGCCGCCGCCGGTTGAGGCAAGAAGCTGTCTCCGAGGAAGGGGAACCTGAAGCCGAGGAACCCAGGCGTGAGTAGCCTTGGTGCGGTGGCCGGAGGTGAAAGGCAGTGGTGCAGCTTGGAGAATTCGGCCGCCCGATCCTGGTGGGCCTGGTTCTTGGAGTCCTTGCTCGCTGGTACCTGCTGCGCCTGGACTACCGCCAGTATCCCAGCTACCCCCATGGGTACTTGACTCATCTTGCCTTTGGTGTTATTGCTGCCTTCGTCGGGGCCGTGGCCGTTCCGGCCTTGGCCGCAAGGGAGTTTACCGCCGTTACCTTCTTGGCCCTGACGGCCCAACAGTTCCGTGACATCCGGAACCTGGAACGTGAAACCCTGACCAGGATGGAGGAAGACCTTTTGGTCCCGCGGGGTGCGGACTACATTGAGGGTATCGCCAGGGTTTTTGAGGCCCGGAATTACATGGTCATCTTTGTGGCTCTTCTGGCAAGTACTGCTACACAGGTTAGCTTGGGTTATCCTTTCCTTGGACTCAAGCCTTACGCATCCATCGTCGGGGTTGTGGTGGGAGCGGTGACGATTTTCTTCTCCATCAAGTTCATGAGCGGAAAATCCATCGGGGATATCGGGGTGGTACGGGAAGGGAAAGTTCGTTTCGACGGCCCAGGCCTTTACGTTGATGATATCTACATCATGAACGTGGGGCTCAAGTCGGCCCGAAAGGCAATCCAGGAGGGGGGACTGGGGGTTGTCATCGAACCCAAGGACGACAACGCCCGGGACACCCTGGGCAACCTGGGCCAGCGCCAGGCCATCAGCCACGATGTGGCCGCCGTCCTGGGTGTTAAGAAGGACTATGCCACCCCAGAGTTCACCCCCCTGGTAAGGAGGAACCTGGAGAACGGCCAACTCGGGATGATCTTTGTACCCATGGAACCGGACATGGAAGCTCTGCTGGAGGTAGTGAGGAGGGTGCCGGTCCTGGAGGCTACGCGGGGCCGGGCCATGTATACCCGGGCCGGTCGGAAGGCATCAGACTGAAGTGTGGGCATACACCCAGGTCACGGCCGCCGAGATTAGAAAACGTTGGCACAACCTGGACAGCCTCCCCCCGGAGCTCAGGCTTCGGCGGGGCCGTCGGCCGTTCGGTAAGAATGAAGGGATCAAGGCACCAGGGCTGGGGTCAGGGGTGGGAATGTGCGAACAGAAGCCGTACGCCGGATTGTGGCCGTGGTAACCACCGACCGGGAAGCGGTGGGTGGAGGTGGAGCCCCCATTTTTTACTGTCGCAATGAAGAGGAAAGAGACCAGGTAGCTTTTATGATCGGGCGCCTGGTTGACGGTATGGCCCACGAACTGGCCAATGGTGCCTACATCATCGTCAAGTACTAGCGGAGGATTAGCTTTGAAGGTTCTTTACCATTGTTATGGTGGTTCCCATTCTTCGGTTACCGCAGCCGCCATTCACCTGGGGCTTCTGCCCCGGGACAGGGTTCCGAAAGAGGAAGAACTGAAAAGGGTCCCTTTTTTTGACCGGACGGGACGGAAGTCCGAAGGGGAAATCCGCTTGATGGGTGAAGATGGCCACGGAAACCAGGTCTACGTTCTGGGGAGGAAGGACCTTGGACCGGTGGCCATCAGGTGCCTGATGGGGGTGGCCCGGATCTTCGGGATTGATACCTCGAACCTGTTTCTCGTCGACACCCTTCCCGTGGTCAACCTGAAAATGCGGGTCGGGGGTTTTACTTCCAGGGTCCTGAGACTCGTATCCCCTGGACGTGCCTGGGTAAGTCGTGGAACCCAACAGGCCTACTACCACCTGGTTCGGTTGGTGGAGGAAGTCGAAAGGAAAACCAAGATCCGGGCCGAGGATGAGAATACCGCTCCTACCATCCCGCCAGGGGCCCGTGAAAAAAAGGTGGTCTTTTACCACTGTTTTGGAAGCGCCCATAGTTCTGTGGTGTCAGCTGCCCTTCACCTGGGGCTTCTGCCCCGGGACCGGGTTCCCCGGGCCGGTGAGATCTGCCGGCTTCCGTATTACGACCGGGTGGACAACGATGAGATCGGTACCCCCTTTCCCTTCGGAACCGACGAGAAGGGCTACGAGGTTTACATTATCGGTACTGGTGAGGGGAAAAAACTGATCCCGAAACTGATTGCGGAGTTTCTTTCCCTCTACGGTATTCCGGCTTCCAACCTGTATTTTGTGGATGCCCTGAGGAACGCCAACTGGCAGGTACGTGTGGGTGGTTTTCTCTCCCGCCGGGTGGGGCTTGTGGTTCCCGGCAGGTACCTGACCGTTGTCGGTATCCGCCGGAACTACCCCGCCTTTGTTGAGGCGGTGGAGGGAGTCAAGGACCGGCTCCCTGGCAGGGCTCCCGTCGTGGACCCTCCTTGACGCGGTCTGGCAAATGTCAGATAATATAATGAGTAGAAGAGCAGGGTGGGCTGGGGGCACGGGGGTGGTAGCTTGGGGGCGGTGATCTCCCGGGTTGAAGAGGATGGCTTGGGTGCGGAGATGGGATTGGAACCAGGGGATGAACTCCTGGCCATCGACGGAGAGAAACCCCGGGATGTTGTCCACTACCGGTACCTAATGGCCGGCGAGACCGTGGAACTCCACGTACGGAAGAAAGATGCGGACACCATTTGGGTCGTCGAGGTGGAGAAGGATTACGACACCTCACTTGGGGTTGAGTTTTCGACTCCCATCTTTGACGGGGTGAAGACCTGCACCAACAGGTGTGTCTTTTGCTTTGTCGACCAGATGCCGCCTGGTTTGCGCTCAAGCCTTTACCTTAAAGACGACGACTACCGCCTTTCATTCCTGCACGGGAACTTTGTCACCCTCTCTAACCTTACCGACGAAAACCTTACCCTTATCAAGAGAATGAGGCTCAGTCCCCTCTATGTTTCGGTCCATGCCACCGACCCGGTGGTCCGCCAGAGGCTGATGCGGGGTAAGAAAACCGGGGATATTCTGGGACAACTCCAGTTCCTGGTTGATGCGGGGATTGAGGTTCATACCCAGGTGGTTCTTTGCCCGGGTTTAAACGATGGTGCGGTCCTGCAGCGTACCCTGGACGACCTGGCGACCTTGTGGCCAGGGGTGCGTTCTGTGGGGGTGGTACCGGTAGGTTTGACCCGGTATCGACGGGGACTCTATCCAGTTGAACCCGTGACTCCACGGGTGGCGAAAAAGACGTTAGAAATGGTCAGGCGACGCCAGGCAGGGTTCAAAGAGATCCTGGGGTCTCGCTTTGTTTTCCTTGGTGACGAGTTCTTTCTTTTCCTTGGTGAGGCCCTTCCGTCCTGGGATGCATATGAAGGGTTTCCCCAGCTGGAAAACGGCATCGGCTTGGCGCGCCGGATCATGGACGAGTTCCAGGCTCTGGAGCCAAACCTGCCGCGGCGGCTCGCCGTTGCCCGGAGGGCTACGGTTGTCACCGGGCGGGCCGGGGAAGCGGTCTTGAGGCCCCTGGTGCGGCGCCTGAACCAGGTCCAGGGGTTATCGGTAGAACTCCGGGTGGTACCGAACCATTTTTTTGGTCCGACGGTTACCGTGACCGGGCTGTTGACGGGACAGGATGTCATGGATACGTTGCTTTTGGCCCGGTCAGGAGGGAAGAAGAGTTTAGGCCGGGTCTTGATCCCGGCTGTCATGCTTCAGGATGAACGGGTTTTTCTGGATAACATTACCGTTGAGGAACTGGCCTCGAGGATTGGGGAACCGGTGGAGGTAGTGGCCGCGACGGCCGCAAGCCTGGTGGAGGCAGTTCTTGGCGGGCCTGGAGGTCTGGGGGATGAAACCACTGGTGGCCATCGTCGGCCGGCCCAATGTGGGCAAATCGACCCTGTTCAACCGCTTGGCTCAAAAGCGGGTTTCGATCACCGATGATATCCCTGGGGTTACCCGGGACCGGGTTGGGGCTGATACCGAGTGGGGAGGACGGACCTTTACCCTGGTGGACACCGGGGGTATCCGCGCGGCAGGGGACGATGTCATTGCCATTCAGGTGAGGAGGCAGGCAGAACTGGGCGTCGAGGAAGCGGATGTCGTTCTTTTCGTGGTTGACGGCCGGGAAGGGGTTCACCCCGAAGATGAAGGGGTGGCCGAGCTTCTGCGCTGCTGCCAAAAACCGGTCCTGCTCGTGGTGAATAAGATGGATAATTCGAAGGCTTGGTCGGAAACCTACGAGTTTTTCCGGCTGGGCCTCGGGGAACCAATCCCTGTTTCTGCGGAACATGGATTAAACACCGGTCACCTCCTGGATAAATTGGTAGAAATTCTTCCCCCGGAAGAGGTTGATGCGGTTGCCGACGAAAACGTCATCAAGGTGGCCGTGGTGGGTCGGCCCAATGTCGGGAAGTCTTCCCTGGTGAACGCCGTTTTGGGGCAGGAAAGGGTAATTACAAGCGACACCCCGGGTACTACCCGCGATGCCGTGGACATTCCGTGGGAGCACGGGGAACAAAAATTTCTCTTTATCGATACGGCGGGCCTGAGGCGCAGGGCCAGGATCAAAGAGCCGGTGGAGAAGTACGGGGTCCTGCGCGGGTTGCGGGCTGTACAAAGGGCCGACGTGGTCCTCCTTGTTCTGGATGCCGAAACCGGGGTGGTTGAACAGGACAAGAAGATCGGTGGTTATGTCGATGAGGTGGGGCGTGGGTTGGTCCTGGTGGTCAACAAGTGGGACCTCTTCCAGGGTAAGGAGAAGGAAGGGCTTTCTGCGGAAGAGGTGCGTTATCACCTCAGGTTTCTTGACTACGCCCCCATTAGGTTTGTGTCGGCCAAGACCGGCCTGGGCCTTTCAGCACTCATCGAAGAAATCGTTACTGTCGCCCGGGTCTGCCGGGCCCGGGTCAAGACCTCTGAGTTAAACGAGGTGATCAGCGAAGCCACCGGAATCAACCCACCGCCATCCCGGAGGGGGAAAGCCCTTAAGATTTATTACGCGAGCCAGGTGGCTACGTCCCCACCGGCAATTGCCCTTTTTGTTAATGATCCCAGGCTGGTTCACTTCTCCTACCGCCGCTACCTGGAGAATTCGCTCCGCGAAGCCTTTGGTTTTACGGGGACCCCGCTGCGCCTGCTCTTCCGACGGCGGCGCGGTTGAACCTGTTCGTGACGACCAAGAGTCCAGAAGCCGGCCCACTGTGGCAAGATTCAAATGGGGACCAGGCTCGAAGGGAGTGGCCTGGTTTGCTCCCAGGCGAAACGAGTTGTGCTGCAGGATTGGAGATTCAGATTACGGTGGGGCCAGCATGAACCTGGTCCCGCTGCAGGGTGGTTGAAAGTGCTTAACCTTTTCTTAATTGCTGTCGTGAGCTACCTGATTGGTTCCCTCTCCTTCGCTTACCTGGCCGGTTGCCTGACCGGGAAGGATATCAGGAAGTTCGGAAGTGGTAACCTTGGGGCGACCAATGTTTTCCGGGTACTGGGGGTGAGGGCGGCCGTTCTGGTACTGGCCGGCGATGTTTTGAAAGGGCTGGCTGCTGTCCACATCGGGTTTGCCCTTGGCGGTGCCTGGGCGTCCTGGGGAGCTGTGCTGGGAGGCGTGGCGGCCATGGCTGGCCATAACTGGCCTGTGTTTCTCCGTTTTCGCGGCGGCAGGGGGGTGGCGACCGGCCTAGGGGTGGTTCTCTACCTGATGCCTGGGATCACGGTCTTGGCGGTGGCTGTTTTCCTGGTAACCATCATGCTGACACGGTACGTGTCCGCCGGCTCTATCCTGGCCGCGCTCAGTGTGCTGGTTCTGGCTTGGGCCCTGCCCAATCCACTTCCGGTACGGTTCTTTGTCCTGGTGGGGGTCCCCTTTGTTATCTTTCGTCACCTTCCCAACATTAAGAGGCTCCTGGAGGGGCGGGAGCTGCGGATCGGTCAGACCCGACCGGTCGAGGGGCAGAAGAAGGATTAAGGGGTGTGGTTTCATGAAGGTGTGTATTCTGGGGGCCGGAGGGTGGGGGACAGCCCTGGCCGTACTCTTGGCCCGGAAGGGCGTGGAAATCCATCTCTGGGCTCGTCGGCCGGAATTTGCGTCCCTGCTGGCGGCCGAAAGGGAAAACCCCACCTATCTCCCTGGAGTGAAACTGCCCCCTGGCGTCTGCGTGAGTTCTAACCTGGACCAGGCTGTCCCTGGCTCGGAAACCATCATCTTGACCCTTCCATCCCACGGGTTGAGGAGGGTCGCCCGGTCCCTGGCTGCCAGGTTGAGCCCCGGCCGTCCGGTACCGGTGGTCAGTGCTGCCAAGGGGCTGGAGGAGGATTCCTTGAAGCGTATGTCCCAGGTCCTGACCGAGGAGCTGCCGTCTAGGTACCACCGTTGGGTTGTGGTCCTTTCCGGGCCCAATTTTGCCGCCGAAGTGGCCAGGGGTTACCCAACGACGACAGTGGTAGCCTCTCCGAACTGGGAGGTGGCCAGCCGGGTTCAAGACCTGCTTATGACCCCGACCTTCCGGGTCTATACCAACCATGACGTGGTGGGGGTGGAATTGGGCGGGGCCCTGAAAAATGTTTATGCCATTGCAGTGGGGGTTTCTGACGGCCTTGGCCTCGGATATAATGCTCGTTCTTCCCTAATTACGCGCTGCCTGGCCGAGATGACCAGGTTAGGGGTGGCCATGGGGGCCAATCCCCTGACCTTTGCCGGCCTGTCTGGAATGGGCGACCTGGTTCTGACCTGTACGGGAAAGTACAGTCGCAACCGGCAGTGTGGTCTTGCCCTGGCCGGGGGTCAACATTTACAAGAGATCCTATCTCAGACCCAGATGGTGGTGGAGGGAGTGAGGACCACCCGGGCGGCCCGGCAGCTGGGTCTGAAGTACGGGGTAAGTATGCCTGTCACCGACGAGCTTTACCGGGTTCTCTTTGAGGGTAAGAATCCAGCCGATGGGGTCAAGAGCCTCATGAGCCGCGGAAAAAGGAACGAACTGGACGACTTAATCCCCCCGGCAGTGCCGGAATAGTTCTTTTGGTCGCTCAAGGCCCTGCGACAGGAACAGCACGACCACGACACGGACTTCAGGGTTGGTTTTCGTGCCTGCTGGTATGGATGGGTAGATTTCCTGCCCCATAGCACCAGGGGCATTTTTTATACGGCTTTCATGCTTTGTGGTGCTGCCGCTGGTGGCGGCATGGAGCACTACTGCGAAAATGTCCCAACTGCGCCGGGTTTTCTTCTCGGCGTCACGCTCACCGTATAGTTGTCATGAACCTCGGCGGCTCCGGGCCGCAGCCACAAACTCGCGGTGGCAGCGGCTGGTCCCCCGCCGCCTGCGGTTCTTGAACTCGTTCCCTGACCGCCCCTCAGGAAGCCCGCGCCTACCCGTTCCTTGTACTCCTTATGCAGAGTGCAAGAGCCGGGTACCTCCCGATTTTCATGTTTCGTGGTGCCGCCGCTGGTGGTGGCATGGAGCACTACTATGCGGCTGTCTACCCAACGGCTTCAGGGATAACCGGGTTACCCCCATGGAATTCATGTCGGTCGGCATCGAAACGAAAAGAACCAGGGGGTTGGAGGAGCCCGGTTTCTTGCTTTGGGCCGTTTTCGTTGGTGGGGACAGTAAGGGCACGGTAACAAAAGACTGGGGTCAGGTAATATCTGAGGCTTTCCATCATATATATTTATTGTTAAAAGGTTGGTATCGTTTATCCCCGCCCGGTCCAACCGGGGCTGGCGGCGGGGTCGGAGTGGACAGGGGGGGGTAGCAACGGAGCAATCCAGCCTTAAGGCCGAAGGGCCGTTTAATAAATTGCCCCATATACTGAAATAAAGGGAGGGGAAAGGGTATGGAAAAGTTTGATATTTTTCGTGATATTGCCGAACGAACTAAAGGCGATATTTACCTTGGGGTAGTCGGCCCGGCCCGGACGGGAAAATCAACCCTGATTAAGAAATTTATGGAGCTTCTCGTGTTACCACACATTAAAAACCCCCATGACCTGGAACGGGCCACCGATGAATTGCCGCAGAGTGGGGCCGGGCGCACCATCATGACCACCGAGCCAAAGTTCATTCCTGAGGGCGGCGTGGAGGTCGTGCTCAAGGACAGTATCAGCCTTCGGGTCCGGCTGGTGGACTGTGTCGGCTATCCCGTGGAGGGTGCCATCGGGTACGACGAGGAGAGTGGCCCCCGGATGGTGGTTACCCCCTGGTTTGATTACGAAATTCCCTTTGAGGAAGCTGCTGAAATAGGGACGAAAAAGGTTATCGACGAACACGCCACCCTCGGCCTGGTGGTGACCACCGACGGAAGCATCACCGAGATCCCCCGTGAAGCTTACGTGCCGGCCGAGGAGAAGGTTGTGACCCAACTGAAAGAGATCGGTAAACCCTTCGTGGTGGCCCTAAATACCACGGCTCCAGGCTCCAAGGCCACGCTCCAGTTGGCGGAAGAGCTGAGCGAAAAGTACGATGTTCCGGTGGTTCCGGTGAACTGCCTCCGGGTAACCCAGGACGACCTGTACCTGGTCATGGAACAGATCCTTTACGAATTTCCAGTTAACGAGGTGAACATCGACCTCCCCGGGTGGGTGGAGGAACTGGAACCTGGGCACTGGTTGCGCAGGGAATTTGAAGAGATGATTGCCAGCACGGTCGGGAAGATCCGGCGCCTTCGGGACATTGATACCGCCATGGAAGACTTGGGTCAGAAGGAGATTGTCCAGGACGTGGTTTTGAGCCAGATGGATCTCGGTAGTGGAGTGGCTAACCTGGTGATGACGGCCAAGGAGGAACTTTTCTTCCAGGCCTTGGAGGAAATGGTTGGCGAACCGGTAGAAGGCAAGGAAGGCTTGGTCCGCCTCATGCGTGACCTGGTGGTAGCCAGGAAGGAATACAGCCGCCTTGCCGGGGCCCTTCAGGATGTGGAGGAGACCGGGTACGGGCTTGTCCCCCCGTCGAAAGACCAGATGCTCTTCGAGGACCCCGAACTTATCCGCCGCGGCAACCAGTTTGGGGTAAAGTTGCGGGCCAGTGCCCCGTCCCTGCACTTGATCAGGGCTGATATTCGTACCGAGGTAACTCCTATTATGGGGACCGAGAAACAGTGTGAAGAACTGGTCCACTACATCATGGAGCAGTTTGAAGACGACCCCAAGAAACTCTGGGAATCTCACGTCTTCGGCAAGTCCATGCACGACCTGGTTAAGGAAGGCATTGAGAATAAGTTGCTCCGCATGCCCCAGAACGCTCAGCAGAAGCTACAGGAAACCCTCGAGCGCATTATCAACGAAGGTAGTGGGGGGCTCATTTGTATCATTATTTGAGAAGACCTGGGAGGGGTATGACTGGTCGGTGGGACAGTGGGCCAGGAACGTCAGGTACGTGACGCCACAGGCACGAAGGTTTCCCAGGAGTGCACGGCGCCACCTTCTTCGTGGCGGCGTTTCTTTTTTTGAAGGCTTTGCGACCATCTTTTGGGGCATGCAAGAAGGAATTCTGGTTTTGGAGACGAAATCATGGGCTGGAATGGTATAAAATGGTCAAGTTTAGTTAAACTAGAGCGGTAAAGGGAGGTGATCTCGGTTGACCAAAGCAGAACTTATCAATCTCGTGGCCGAAAAAACCGGATTTACGAAAAAGGATTCAAGTATTGCCGTGGATGCCTTTATTGAAGCGATTTCAGAAGCGCTTTCCCAGGGTGAAAGGGTGGCTTTGGTAGGGTTCGGGACTTTTGAGGTGCGTGAACGCAGGAAGAGGACAGGCCGCAACCCGCAAACAGGGGAGAAGATCGACATCCCGGCAAGGCGGGTTCCGGTGTTCAAAGCCGGGAAAGTCTTAAAGAGGATAGTGAGCTAGCAACCAAGAAGAACCTGCACCTGGCCGGAGAAGGTGAAAAACCCCCTCTCCGGCTCCTTTTTTGACACCCACGAAGACCCCTCTTGCGGGGCTGAACCTGAGATGCTATAATGTCTTCCGTACATGTAAACATGTCCATGGCCAATATACACGAATGGAGGCTACCCATGGATGGTGTGGATTTAAGGGGGGACCGGACCTACTACCTGGTGGCCGTTGAGTGCCTGCCCCAGGTCCTCCGGAAAACGGTCCAGGTCAAGGAAATGCTGCGCAAGCACCCGGCCCTCACTATCAACGAAGCGGTGAGACGGGTGGGCATCAGTCGAAGTGCTTTTTACAAGTACAAAGACAGTATTTTCCCCTTCGCAGAAGCTACCCGGGGAAGAATTGTGACCTTTTTTTTACTGTTAGAGCACCGGACAGGGGTATTGTCAAAGGTATTGAACCGCATTGCTGCCGCGCAGGGCAACATCCTTACCATTAACCAGGGAATCCCGCTCCAGGGTGTTGCCAATGTTAGCATTTCTTTTGAGACTGGAGCGATGGAGGAACCTGTGGAGAGTCTGGTTAAACGCTTGGAGGAAACCGACGGGGTAAGGCGGCTAGAGATGATGACCCAGGGGTAGGAGGCTGGCAGCCCTTCAACCCCTGCGGAGGATCAGGTGCAGTTTACATGGTTGCTTTCAAAGTGCAGCCCTTTGCGGCGGCATGGAGCACAATACGGTCTCAAGACCATGAAACGGAAAACTGCGTTTGACTAGAGGTGTGCATGGAGAAGGAGGCGGACAGCAGGCGAGAGGCTGGGGAGAGGCGAGACGGCAGGGGGGAGAATTCTTGTGAAAAAGCGGTACGTTAAGGTTGGGATGTTGGGTTGTGGTACGGTCGGAAGCGCTGTCCTCAAGGTCCTGGAAAGAAACAGGGCTGAGATTGAGCAGAGGATCAGGACCAGGCTCGAGGTAAAGAGGATCCTGGTCAGGGACGTGAAGAAGAAACGCACGTGCGTGCATGACCCGGCCCTTTTGACCACCAACCCTGAGGATATCCTTGGGGATGACGAAATAGACATCGTGGTTGAGGTTATAGGTGGAACGGAACCAGCCAGGGACTACCTGGTCGAGGCCATGCGCCGGGGCAAGAGCGTGGTGACGGCCAACAAGGAGGTAATGGCGCGGCACGGCCAGGAGGTTTTTGAAACTGCTGCCCGCTTTGGGGTTGGAGTGGGATTCGAGGCCAGTGTCGGCGGGGGAATTCCCATCATCAAAACCCTCAAACAAGCCCTGGCTGCCAACCGGGTCGAAACAATCATGGGCATCATTAACGGTACCACCAACTATATCCTTACCAGGATGTCCCACGAAGGAAAAACCTTTGAGGAATCCCTCCAAGAGGCCCAGGAACAGGGGTACGCAGAAAGTGACCCGGCTGCCGATATCGATGGCCATGACGCAGCCCGCAAACTGGCCATTCTCGCTTCCATCGCCTTTGGGGTTCGCATTAAAGACGAAGACGTCTACCGCGAAGGCCTGCGCCGCGTCTCGGTGGAGGATATCGAGTACGGTCGGGAACTAGGTTGGGAACTGAAGCTTCTGGCCATTGGCAAGAGGAACCAGGACGACATTGAGATCAGGGTCCACCCAACCTTCATTCCCACCTGGCACCCCCTGGCCAGCATCCGCAATGAATTCAACGCTGTCTTCGTGCGTGGGGATGCCCTCGGGGATAGCATGTACTACGGTCGCGGGGCCGGGGGTGAACCGACGGCCAGTGCTGTTATTGCCGATATTATCGACATTGTGCATGACCCCAACGGTGGGGGCGGGCTCATGGGCTGCACCTGTTTTGCACACACGCCCATCCGGCCCTTTGAGAATGTGGAGTGTGAGTATTATCTCCGCCTTGAAGCCCTGGACCGCCCGGGGGTATTGGCGCGGATCGCCAAGGTTTTCGGGGATAATGAGATCAGTCTCAACTCGGTGATTCAGAAGAAATCTCTCGGTGAGACGGCGGAAATCGTTCTTGTTACCCACCTGACCCGGGAAGGGAATCTCCAGAAGGCTGTGGAACTTACCAGGGGTCTTGACTGCGTGGCTGCTGTACACAACGTGATCAGGATTGAAGGAGGACATTACATGTGATGTGGCCAGGACTGCTGCGACATTACAAAGACTACCTACCTGTTGAACCCAAAACCCCCATTGTAACCCTGGCGGAGGGTAATACCCCGTTCTTCCGGGCGGAAAAACTTACTAAAATGCTGGGCGGGACCGAGGCCTGGCTCAAGTTTGAAGGGGCCAACCCAACCGGCTCCTTCAAGGACCGGGGGATGACCATGGCCGTCTCCAGGGCCAAGCAGGACGGGGCCAAGGTCGTCATCTGTGCTTCGACTGGGAATACGTCGGCCTCAGCCGCCGCCTACGCCGCCCGTGCTGGGCTCAAGTGCGTGGTCTTGATACCAGAGGGGGCGATTGCCATGGGAAAACTATCCCAAGCCCTCATGCATGGTGCCCAGGTGGTGGCTGTTGACGGGAATTTTGACCAGGCCCTGAGAATCGTTCGGACCCTGTGTGAACGGCACCGGGAAATCACCTTAGTTAATTCTGTTAACCCCTACCGGATCGAGGGGCAAAAAACCGGGGCCTTTGAGATTGTTGACTCCTTGGGGGATGCCCCGGAGTACCTTGCCATTCCCGTGGGAAACGCCGGCAACATCACCGCCTACTGGAAAGGTTTTCGCGAGTACCGCAAGGCAGGGGTAGCGAAGTCGCTGCCGAAAATGCTGGGCTTTCAGGCTGCCGGGGCTGCGCCCATTGTCCAAGGTGACCCGGTCTCAAAACCAGAAACCGTGGCAACCGCGATCCGGATCGGGAACCCTGCCAGCTGGAAGGGAGCCCTGCAGGCGATCCAAGATTCTGGAGGCCGGATTGAGGCTGTTCCAGACGAAGAGATAATTGGGGCATACCGGTTCCTGGCCCGGGAGGAAGGTATCTTCGTGGAGCCGGCCTCTGCTACCTGTGTGGCGGGAATTTTGCGCCTAGCCCGGGAGGGATATTTCGGTGCAGGGGAAAAGGTGGCTTGTATCCTGACTGGTCACGGCCTTAAAGACCCCAACCTGGCCATCGAGGTGGGCGGCGAACCGGTCCGGGTTCCGGCACGGATAGAAGAGGTGGAAAGGGTTGTCCTGGGTTAGCAGCTGTGTGCGACCTGCAGGTAAGTCCAAGGAGAAAGGAGCGAAGACCTGGTTATAAAGAAGCCTCTTAACTGTTACCAAGACAGTTGAGTTCTTGTCACCAGGCAATGCAATGGTTAAAGTATTAGTTCCAGCTACTTCAGCCAACCTGGGCCCCGGATTTGATGCCGTTGGTCTGGCCTTGCAGTGGTTTGATGAAATCGAAATTAAGCCGGTGCGAAAAGAGCGAGGTAGCCCAGAGATCCGGCTTGAAGGAAAGGGAACCGAAGGTGTCAGCACGGACGGGACCAACCTTGTCTACCGGGCAGTACGTGCAGTCTTTTCCCAGTTGGGCCAGGAGGTACCACCGCTGAGCCTAACCATCAAAATGAATATCCCTGTGGCCCGGGGGTTGGGAAGCAGTGCTGCGGCCATTGTGGGAGGCCTGCTGGCGGGCAACGCCTTGGCTGAATTCCCTTTTTCCAGCGAGGAGCTGTTTCAACTGGCCTGCCGCCTGGAGGACCATCCGGACAACGTGGCCCCAGCACTCTTTGGGGGTCTAACGATATCCTACTTTTCCGGAGAGAGGTTCCGGTGTTTAAAACTGGAGCCGCCCCAGGGGTTATCGGTAGTCCTGGCCATACCCCACTACGCTTCTTCTACCGCCCACAGCCGGAGATGGCTTCCGCGCCAAGTCTCCTTGGAGGACGCCTCTTTTAACGTGGGGCGGGCCGCCCTCTTGGTTGGGTCTTTGCTCAGCGGTCGGTTTGAGCACCTGGATGCTGCCACCCGGGACCGCCTCCACCAACCAACCAGGCTTGCCCTCTTTGCCGGGGTTCCGGAAGCCATGGAGGCTGCCCGGCGCGTGGGGGCTTTGGGGACAGCCCTCAGTGGGGGAGGACCTTCGGTACTGGCCTTTGCTAAAAATGATAAGTCGGGTGTGGTGGCCGAGGCCATGCGCGGGGCCTTTTCCGGGGCAGGCGTGGCCTGCCAGGTGGTTTCCTGCCGCATTGAAAAACAGGGGGCCCGGGTGGTCGGAGCCAGGAGTGGTGCTGGTACTCCAGGGGCCGTGGGGGAAGATGAGAGTGATCAGGAGCCCCCTTTCTGTGATTGTCCTCTCCCGTACAGGGGGAAGATTCCGGGCTGATCTTCCGGTGCTTGGAAGGAGCAGGACCGAAGGGAACGGAGCGTTTGAAAGAGCTGCAGGAAGCCCTGGAGAGATTTGTCAATCCCCAGACACTGCCGGTTGGGATCAAGATGGTGAGGTAAGTTGTATTGGCTTGGGAACTGGAGAGCAGTCATTCCACGTCTTGGTTGATTTGGATAGGATCTGAAGAACGCGTGGGATGGAGGCATGAGTTACCCATAGTTGCTTTAAGAAACTTGATATTCAGGAGATTTAAAAAAGAGAGTTTTTTGGGAAGGAATTCTAAGGGCTTTGAAGAAAGGTTTAATTGTGCATTTCTGCACAATTAGGGGGGTGTTCTACGACATACCAGTAAACAGCCTGAAGAACCTCAGTGTTTACACAGGGTTACGCGGCCAGGCCAATACGTACCGCGAAGTTTCACCGTGCAATTACGACCAGCCCGGGCACCTGGTGGGGTAGGTCGCTGGTTTCGCCCGCACCTGTATTTGTGAAGCAGTTCCCTAGTGTCACCTGGTGGCTCAGTTTCAAAGGATGTGGAGTAGGGAAGGGGTAAGACTGTCTGCCCTGGATAGAGACTGAAGGCCGCTAAATACAGACTCCGTCGAATCATGCAGCCCAAGTCCTTGGAACTGGTAAACTCGGGTTTTTACCCGACAATTTGCATTTACAAAGCATTGATACAGTTTCAGGGGGGAAAAGAAGATGCTTAGAGCGACAAGTACTGATGGGGCACTTTTTGTGAATCCAGACCCAGATGAGGCACGAGAGTTTTTCCGCCGCAAATCCCGCAAGATGGTAAACAAGGTGATGACCGTCAAGGAGGCGGTAAGAGAACTGGTTCACGACGGCGATTATATTGCGGTAGGTGGTTTTGGGGCGATCCGGATTCCGACTGCGGTGTTGCACGAGATTGTACGCCAGCGCAAGAAACACCTTGGTTTATCTGGTCATACGGCCACCCATGATTGTCAGATTTTGGCTGCAGGTGAGTGTTTTGATCGGTGTGATATTGCATACGTGGTGGGTTTAGAAGCCCGGGGGTTGTCTATGGCATCTCGACGTGTTTTTGAAAGGGGAATGGTGAAGGCAGTAGAATGGACGAATGCTGCTTTGGCCTGGCGATACAAGGCTGCCGCCATGGGTATCCCCTTCATACCTGCACGGGTTATGTTGGGTACTGATACTGCAAAATACAGTAGCTTCAAAGAGATTGAGTGTCCTTATACGAAAATCAAACTGGCAGCGCTGCCTGCTCTCTATCCAGATGTGGGGATAATTCATGTCCATCGGAGTGATGTTTATGGCAACTGCCAAATTGATGGTATAAAGATCTCAGACGAGGATATTGCGCGTGCCTCCAAGCGCGTGATCATTACGACTGAACGGTTGGTGCCCCATGATGATATCCGGCAAAATCCAGAGTGCACAGTGATCCCTTATTATTGCGTGGACGCCGTCATCGAGGTGCCATATGGTTCTTATCCTGGTAACATGCCCTATGAATACTATTCAGACGAGGAGCATTTGAATGAATGGTTGACGGCAGAGAGGGAGGGAAGGCTGGACGAATTCCTCGAGCAGTACATTTACGGAACCGAAGATTTTTACGAGTATCTACAACTGTGTGGTGGTTTGAAGAAGATCACGCAGCTTCGGAACCAGGAATTCTTAATTGAGGGCATTTACACATGAGAGAAGGGGGTTGTACAAGTGTCATACAACCGCATGGAGCTCATGATATGTGTAGCCGCCAGGAACCTCGAGGATGAAAGCATTGTGGTGGTAGGAACTGGGGCACCATGTGCAGCTGCGATGCTGGCTCAAAAAACATCTGCACCAAACTTGACTGTTTTCTTTGAGGCCGGAGGGATGGGACCCCAGTTACCTTCGATGCCAATTTCTGTTGGGGACTCTCGTACTTTCCACAAAGCACTGGCAGCCAGCAGCATGCCGGAGGTCATGGAAACCTGCCAGCGCGGTATGGTAGATTATACTTTTATCGGTGGAGCCCAAATTGATATGTATGGGAACGTGAACTCCACCATCATCGGCAGTGATTATCATGCCCCGAAGGTCCGCCTGCCCGGTAGTGGTGGAGCAAACGATTTGGCCTCTTTGTGCTGGCGCACGATGGTGATGACACAACATACCCGCAGACGACTCGTAGAAAAGTGTGACTTTATCACGACACCTGGGTACCTAACCGGCCCGGGAGCCCGGGAAGCTGCAGGACTTCCAGCAGGCACTGGACCCTACAAAGTCATAACTGATCTTTGTGTTGCCGGCTTTGATGAGGAAACCTGCCGGATGAAAGTTGAAAGCGTTCATCCAGGGGTCACAAGGAAAGATGTCGAAGAGAATACAAGTTTCGAACTTCTCTGGGATGATAATTTGGGCATCACCGAACCTCCGAACGAGGAGGAGCTTCGTATCTTACGGAACGAAGTGGACCCATATCGCTATATTATCGGTCGAGCGTAATACTTCTTACGCCCGTGCCACCTTGTCTTCTTTGTGATGGTGATGCCGTTAAAGTCGGTTTCTTCCTGCTGGCAGCAAAACTTTTGAGAAAAGGGGTGAGGAGATGAAAGCTTCCTTGAGGGTCCGTGTTTCCGAAGCTGATGTACATTACAGCGGCAACCTGGTTGCAGGAGCATATACCCTAAAGCTTTTTGGAGACCTGGCCACCGAACTGGCTATAAGACATGACGGTGACGAAGGTTTACTTGTGGCGTATGAATCTGTTCATTTTCTGAAGCCTGTTTACGGCGGGGACTTTTTGGAAGTAACAGGGGAGATTGTTGAAACGGGCAATACTTCCAGGAAAATAATTTTTCAGGCGCAGAAGGTCATCCAGTCTAAAGATGTCGGCCCCTTTGATTCGTCGGCAGAGTATCTTGACCCTCCTGAAGTTGTAGTTAAAGCTGTAGGGACCATTGTTGTCCCAAAGGACAAGCAAAGGAAAAGGAAAAGATGAAGGATGATAAATGTTGAACTTCCTTCTAAACCCTGAAAGCCTTGCAAATAGCAAGGCTTTTTTTGTCCAAAAGAATTTCCTCCTAAACCGACCCTCCCGGTCTATAGAGGAATTTTTTTGCAAAGGAGGAATATTTATGACAGGTTGCGAAACGCCCTTCTGAACGCCCTTCTTTTAAAGGTTTCTCAGGTCGAAAAAGATTTCTCATGTTTTGAGCATATGTTATGGTGGAACAAGTCTCCATGCCAACATGTCGGCACTACGAGGGAGGAAAATTGTCAAAGAGGATGAGGCCATGAACAATTTCGGTGAAAAAGTCAGCTTCATTTGGTCTGTAGCAGACCTGTTGCGCGGGCCGTATCGACCGAACC